>Ga0307516_10001904_pt1 | contig 28571 bp, 24 predicted proteins | sample 19_EM_MG_FD_203310 | JGI IMG/M metagenome (GOLD analysis project Ga0307516, IMG submission 203310) | Populus trichocarpa ectomycorrhiza microbial communities from riparian zone in the Pacific Northwest, United States - 19_EM | ecosystem: Host-associated > Plants > Roots > Unclassified | place... | reverse complement strand
CTCAAGACCTACAAGGCCATGGAGATCGAGCGGGTGGTTTTTGCAGGCAGCGTGGTCGCCAAGAACTTTGATTGGGCGAGCCTGACGACGCGTGATCTCACCACCGGCCAGGAACGCCCCAGAGTTCAGGCCGTGCGGAACTATGTTGGAACTGAGGACTGGGTTGTCGCGCTGTTCCCCCGCTTGTTCGAACTGTCTGTCGCATCCTGGCTGAAGAACCCGATCGGCAGCGCAGGCTTCAACGGGTTCGATGATGCAGCCCGTGTGGACAACGTCCGGTTCGTACGGGGCGCCCACAGCGCATTCGAGAGTCGCGTCGATGAAATCGTCGAGTACCTTCTCGGCAGTGGGCCGGCGCAGAAGGCAAAGCAGGAAGAGCGTTCGTGGCGGGGAGAACTGTTGTCGGTGTGGCCGTCGGTTGTTGTCGTATGGTTGACACTGATCTATCTGGTGCTTGGCCTGGGTACGCGTATCGTCGCGGCGTCCCCGCGACCCGCTTGGCCGGCACTTCTGGCATACATCCTGCTGGTTGTGATGATCCTCCGTACGGTCTAGGGCGTGCCCTCCCGCAGCAACCTTATTTACACGCGATTTCAACGGTCTGCGGGTACCAGATGGGGCCGAATACATTGACGGCGCTGCCGGCCAGGCCGTTGAGGAAACTCTCCTCCGTCTTGACGGACACCCATGCCTTGCCGGCGCACTCCCGCTTCAGGTTCACCGGCGGTGACTGTTCGTACAGCCCCAGCGCGAAGTTGTGATGCCACTTCTCGGTGACCTCTGTCGCCTTGACGTTCTTGCCCTTGTCAAAGTAGATGGTCGTGCAGCCTGAAAGGGCCACGGACAACAGCACAGACACTGCGATTGAAGTTCTCATGATCACCCCCTGGCGCACCAGACCTTGGTTGTGTGCGGTGAATAGATCCCCAGCGTGATCACCCCCAGAAAGCCGTCGCCGAACGTCTGCTGGGACTGCATCTGCACGGGTTCCTTGCCGCCGCATATCTCCAGCACATCCACGTGGCGCTCGCCCACCAGCCCCCAGAAGAAGAACGGCTTCGAATCCTGATAGGTGGGCTCGTTGATCAGCTTGGCCCGGCCATCCGGACTGATGGTCACGGTTGAGCAGGCCGAGAGGGCCGCCGCCAGAACAACACAAAGAAGTCTCCGGTATGCCACAGCGATCCTTTCCATGATTCCCCCCACCATCCCTGGCAGCAGGCAGCACATCACCCGGCTGCCGGCCGATCTCCCTGCGGCATCACCCTGCCCTTGCGGGGAAGCAGGGCAAATGATGCAGGACGGATCCGGCCGCGTGTAACAGAAGCCCTGGGTGGTGGCACGCAGCGGCTACGCCCGCCCGCCTTCGATGAGCCGCAACGCCACCTGGACGTTGTTCCGCCCCGCTCCCTTGGCCTGATAGAGCATCACGTCCGCCTGCTTGACGAGTGCCTCCACGGTGGTGGCGTCGCCCTGGTAGAACGCCAGGCCGATGCTCGTGGTGACGTTGATCGCCTGCTGGTCGATCTCGAACGGCGTGCTCATGGCCTGCACGATCTTGGCGGCAACGGTGGACGCCACATCGGGCCTTGGCAAGCCTTCCATGATCACCGTGAACTCGTCGCCGCCGAGCCGGGCCACTGAGTCGCTGGAACGCAGGGTCTGGGACAACCTGTCTGCGAATTGCCGCAGCAGGGCGTCCCCGGCGGCGTGTCCGAACGCATCATTGATCTGCTTGAACCGGTCGATGTCCAGGTACATCAGCGCCATCAGTGCCCCCGTGCTGCGGCAACGCTCCATGGCCTCGGCCACACGCAATTCGAAGCCGCTGCGGTTGACAAGACCCGTGAGCGGGTCCACGCGCGCAAGTTCGATCAGCCGTTGCTCTTCACGCTTCTGGCGCGTGATATCGCTGATCACGGCGTGGAAGCCCAGCACCTTGCCGCCGTCGGCAGCCCACTGCGGGATGAACTGGGCCTCGTAGCAGAAGTAGCTGCCGCCGCTGGCCATCTCGTTCTGGAATGTGACCGCCTCGCCTCGCAACACGGTGCGGATGTGCGGTTCGACCGACTTGTAGCCAACTTCGCCCAGCACCGCACGCACGGTCAGGCCATAGAGCTCGTCACGCGGCCGGCCAAAGCTTTCATAGGCCAGGTTGTTGAATCGGTAGCGTTCATCGGCGTCGATGTAAGCCACCCGCATGGGCAGCGCATCGGCCACCGTGCGCAGGCGCGCCTCGCTCTCCTGCAGCGCCCGTTGCGCGTCGCGGTACGAGGTGACGTCGCCCACCAGGGTGTACAGGCCGACGACGTTGCCCGCGTCGTCGCGGTCGGGCACGGCCGTAATCTGCACATGGCGGCGTCCTTCCGGGCGCAACATTTCCCGGTCGTAGGCCACCTCCTGGCCCTCCAGGGCGGCGCGCAGCCGGGGCTCGATCTCCCCCCAGGCCTGCTCGCCGTAGAACTCGCGCACGCTGGTGCCGATCTGCGGTGCCGCGTCATCGCCGAACCACTGCTGGTAGGTGCGGTTGAAGAAGCGGAACTGCAGGTTCCGGTCGAGATAGGAAATCAGCACCGGCAGGTTGTCGGTCACCATGCGCAGGCGATGTTCGCTCTCGCGCACGGCCTGTTCGGCGGCCTTGGCGGCGGAGATGTCGCGCATGAGGGCGGAGAAATATTCGACCTTGCCCTGCTTGTCGCGGTGGCAGGTGACGATGTGGCTGACCGGGAACTCGCGCCGGTCGGCGTCCCACACCATCGACTCGCCCACCCACACCCCGGTGGCCGCCGCGGCCGGCCAGACTTCCGCGATGTATTTCTCCAGGGTCTGCGGCGGGTTGAGATCGGCCAGCGTCAGGTGCTCGATTGGCGCGTTGGCAGCTATGCCGGTGCAGCGGCGTGCCGCCGGGTTCATGTAGGTGATCCGGCCTTTCGCGTCGAGCTGCACCACGTAGTCGGTTGTCGCCTCGAAGATGGCGGTCAGCGTGCGAAGCGCCCGCCCGGCGTGATTGCGCTCGGTCACGTCGCGGCCCACCGAATGAAGCATCGGCTTGCCGGAGGCGTCGCGCTGCAGGCTGTCGGTCCACTCGATCCAGCGCTCGGTCCCGTTGGCGGCCACGATGCGGCTCTCCCCGGTGGCGGTCTTGCCCGTCGCCAGAACGTCTGCAATGACTTGTCGGACGATCGCGTGATCGGTGGGCTCCACGTAGTCGAACAGGTTCTTGCCCACCATCTGCGCGGGTGTCAGCGCGAAGTGCCGCGCATAGGCCGGGTTGACGTAGGCCAGTTCGCCATCGGGCTGGACCAGCGACACCAGTTCGGATTGGTCATCCAGGATGGCCTTCACCATCTGCTCGCTCGCCACCAGTTGCTTGAGCACCGGCCGCACCTGGCTGTGCTGGGCATAGATGGCCAGCGCCACGATGCCGGCCAGGGCCAGGGCCAGCAGGTTCAGGCGCGACCGCAGCGGCGCGTAGAGCGTGTCCAGGTCGGTCTTCACCGCCAGTCCGAGCCCCAAGTCCTTGATGGGCGTGAAGGCCGAGACGACGTGGACGCCGCGCCGGTCCCTGAGGAACTGCACGCCGCGTTCGCCAAGCAAGGCCCTTGTCACGGGCAGGCCCGGCTTGCCGGCCGCGTCGAACATCGGCGTCTCAAAGCCGGCGGGCCTGAGCCGGTTCGGCGCGCAGATGGCCTTGTCGTTGTCGCGGCCGCAGATTGCCACGTCGGACGTATCACTCGCGGCCCGGATGTCGGCCAGCAGGCGGTCGAAGAGCGGCATCCGCTGCACGGCAAGCACCCGTCCCACCGTGCGCCGGCCCGCCCGGACATCGGCTTCGGTGACGAGCAGGTAGCCGTCCTTCCAGGCCAGATGGGTGACCTGCCCTGACCCTGTATGGGCCAGGTGCTGGATGATCAGCGCCTGCGCGGGCGCCATGGAGCCCGCCTGTGCCGCGCGCGCGCCATTCGCGGCGTAGATCTCCACCCCCATCAGGTCGGCGGTCATGAAGCTGTCGGCAAGCTTCTGCAGGATGTCCTTGGCCACCGCGTCGTCGGGCGTCTTGCCCAGCTTGTCCAGGGCACGGTGCGCGTCCGGCCGGGTGGCCACGGTTCTGGGGAACCACAGACTCACCTCGATGGTGTGGGCCAGCGATGTGGCGTTCGTCGTCGCGGTGAGCAGCATGTCTTGTGAGACCGATTGCTCGAACGTGTCACGCATCACCGCGAATCCTGCTGCACCGCCCGCCAGCGCAACGAGTGTGATGACGGCGATGGAGCGCCGCTTGATGCGCCGCTCGATCTCGGGCGCGGCCTTGGCGTCAAACGCCTCGGACGCTTCGTGAAGCATCCACAGGCCGGCACCGACGATCGAGAACCCGAACGCGGTGGCCGGCAGCATGCGGTTGAAGCTGGCCACCCGGTACAGCGTTTCCAGGCCCACGAAATAGCCGACCAGGCCGCCCAGGCCGATGGTGGAAATGGCCAGGACCAGCAGCAGGAAGATGACCTGGCCCACCCGGGTGGGGCGTCGCCCGTGCAGCCAGAAGGCAGCGCCTGTCAGGAAGAACGCCACGCACGCGTTCGGGGACAGCCGCCCGGGATACGGATTGCCCGGCGTGGGCACGGCGCCGGCACGCGTGAAGTCGATCCCCAATGCAATACCGGTCACGCCTTCGAACAAGTAGGCCAGGGGCAGCACCATCAAGGCGGCGATGCAGACCGCGGCGAACCGAGCGAGCCAGGCACCTGGCTTGGGTGGGTGCGAGGCGTTGAAGAAGCAGCAGCCCGCCACGACGAAGAGCAACGGCGTGACGATGCCCGAGTGCTCGGCGCCAGGAATGAGGTGCACGATGGCGTCCACCTGGAACACCCAGCGCGTGGCCAGGGTGGCACCGAGCAGCCCGACCAGGAGGCCGGCGACTCGCGGAGCTGAAAGATCGGGCTTCTGCATGAAGGTGTCCGGGTGGCGGTGTGTCTCCGTTCGAACTGGCGGCGCGCACCCTCGGAACCGGCTGGCGATATCGAGGCACATGCTGCGGTTGAGAGTACGCCTGCCGACGGACGGCAAACACCGGAAGTGAGCCCGGGCGGGGGGCTATTTCGAGTGAGGTCGAGGCACTGGGCGCCCCTGCGCGTCCGGCGGGGGGAAATAATCCGCAGGCTCATGTCCAGGTAGCGGCCGATCCGCCCCTGGCTTTTCCAACCCATGCCGTGAGGACACCTATGGAAGACAAGATCAAAGCCAATGCGGAGCTGGTCCGAGAACTCGCCCGGGAAGAACTTGGCATTGAACTCGAGTACGACGAAGCCGGAGTACGCTGGCTGGCCGGCTATATCGACCGTCAACGGGATGCGGCCGATGAGCCCACCAAGCACATGCTGCAAAGCGTGCTCGGCTCCTATCTCGGCGAATGCATCTGCCGCACCTATGGCGGCCGGTGGTTCGATGACGAGGAGTTCGGCTGGGGTGTCCAGATCACCGACAAGCTGAATGCATTCCCCATGAACAAGGTCAAGAAGCATCTGCACAACGCAGACGGTGAGTCGGTGTGGGGCTTCTTCACGATGATTCGAAGTCTCCTGAAGATGCCGCCAAGGCAGGTGCCGCCCAGCCCCACCCAGGAGGGCGCAGAGCGCCCGTGATGCATCGCCGGCACCACTTGGCCGGCCAATCGACCTCAGTGTGAAACGGCGCACGGTGCCCTGGCGCAATGCATACAAACCGCCCCGATGGACGCCGTCCCTCACGTGGGGTCTACTACCTGCCGTTGCCCGCCACACCGGCAGACAACAAGACCGCCGGCCCGGCCCGGCACCCCCACCAAGGAGACAAGCCATGAACTTCCGCTCTCTGTTGACCTTGCTTGGTTTTTCACTCGCCTGCGCCACCGCACAGGCCGCCAATGCGCCGGTCAACATCGTCTACCCCATCAACAACGGCAGCTACCAGAACTACTTCACGTCCAGCTTCGGTGCCACCTGCAGCGGCGGGCAATACACGGCGGAATGGGGCTTCGACAGCACCACCGTCGGTACCGGCACCTACTACGACCAGATCAGTGTGCAGTTCTCGCACAAGCTGCCGACCGGCTCGCACGTGTTCTGGGTCAAGACCAGTTGCGGCGTGGACCGCGTGGTCTTCAACGTGCTGTAGCACGCTGCCCGGCGCCGTACGCGGCGCCTATCAGCTGCGCAAGCAGCCGTGCCGGTTCGGTGAGGCTGTGCAGCGGGCGGTGCACGAGCCCGATGTCGCGATGGAACGTGTGGGTCCCCCAGGTCGATCGCCCGCACGGCGGCAGGCCAGCGGCGGTGGCCGGTGGTCTGCGGTACCACGGCAATGCCCACACCGTTGGCTACCAGCCTCACGATCGCTTCGAGTTCATCCACTTCGCACACCTCTTGCACACGCAAGTGGGTGGCCCGCAAAAAGCGGTCGACCTGCCTGCCCCCGAACGAAACCCGGTCGTAGCGGATGAACGGCCGGCTGGATAACAGCCCCGCCCAGTCGTCACCTTCCACATGGCGCGGCACCAGAAGCCGGTAGGGCTCGTGCGCGAGGGTGGTCCAGCGCAGTTCGTTCTGAAACGTGAAGGGCGGCCGGATCATGACCGCCAGATCCAGGCGCCCGGCATCCACCAGGTTGAGAAGGTCCAGCGACACGCCCGGAACCACATGCGTGCGGCATGCCGGCGCCTGCTTGTGGAAGCTCGTCAGCGCGTCCGGCAGCAGCGCGCGCTGGACGGAGGCGATGGCACCGATGCTGACGGATTGGGTCGGCGCAGACCGGGCGTGCCGCGAGCCGAGGCTGTCGTAGATCTCGATCAGCTCATGCGCCCGCGCCAGCGTCTGGTGACCCATGGGGTTGAGCCGCGCCGACCGGCCGGTGCGGTCGAACAAGGCAAAGCCAAGCTCCTGCTCCAACCGCTGCATCTGGGCGCTGACCGCCGCCTGCGTCAGGCCGACCTTCTGGACCTGGCGCGCCAGTTCTACGGCGCCACCCTCGGCTGCCCGGAGGGCCGCAGTGCAGACGACTGGGTGGACTTCAACTTCCACGGCCACCAGATCGTGGCGCATCTGGCGCCCGATGAGGCAGGCGCCGCGTCACGCAATGCGGTGGATGGCAAAGGCGTGCCGGTGCGCCACTTCGGCATCGTGCTGCCCATGGCCGAGTGGCAAGCGCTTGCCGCACGCCTGCAGGCGCAAGGCATGGCGTTCCTGATCGAGCCCTACACGCGGTTCAAGGGGTTGCCCGGCGAGCAGGCGACCATGTTCTTCCTCGATCCCTCGGGCAACGCGCTGGAGATCAAGGCCTTTGCCGACATCGGCATGCTGTTCGCCAGATGAATCAGGGCCAGCGCGGGCCCTCGCGCGGCACAAGGCGCCGGCCTTTGCCGGGTCAATCCCTGATCGTGGTTTCCCTTGCCCTGGCCTCCTGAGCACGGCCCCCCTCCTAAGGAAGGGGGCGCGCAGCGGCATCGATCGATAGGATCGCCGAGACACTCAGAGGCCACCGGAAACATCCATCCGGTGGCCTCTCGGTTCATCGGCCCCCATGGGCAGCACGGCGCGCCAGCGGAGGCGCGGCCGTTGCATGCAAAACGATCCCCGCATTGGAGACAGCCATGATCAACCCCCTCTTGCGAGCAGGGCGCCGGGCACGTGTGCTCGTGTCGCTGCTTGCGTTCGCCACCTCGCTGCTGGCCACTGCCGGCACGCAGGCAGCTGCCCCCTCCTTCATGGCCTTCGAGAGCGGGCCGGTGCGCCCCATCGCCATGTCGGCGGACCGCAACCGCCTGTTCGTGGCCAACACGCCCAACAACACGCTGGACATCTTCACCATCACGGCCACGGGCCTGACACTGGCCGCACGCGTGCCGGTGGGCCTGGAGCCGGTGTCGGTGGCGGTGCGCAACGACAGCGAAGTCTGGACCGTGAATCTGCTGTCCGACAGCGTGAGCGTGGTCAGCCTGACCGGCACGCCGCACGTGAGCCGCACCCTGCTGGTGGGCGACGAACCGCGCGACATCGTCTTTGCCGGTTCGCCGCAGCGCGCCTTCATTACCACCGCGCACCGCGGCCAGCACCGCAGCGACCCGTCGCTCAGCGGCGTACCGGGCAGCGGCGACCCGCAGCTCGTCACCGCCGGGGTGGGCCGTGCCGATGTGTGGGTGTTCGACCCCACCAACCTGGGTGATGCCGTGGGCGGCAAGCCGCTGCGCATCCTGAACTTCTTTGCCGACACGCCTCGGGCGCTGGCGGTGAGCCCGGACCGCAGCACGGTGTACGTGGCGGCCTTCAAGTCCGGCAACCAGACCACCACCGTGCACGAGCAGATGGTGTGCGACGGCTTCAACCCCAACCTGGGCTGCCTCTCGGCCAACCTGTCCATCATGCCCGGCGGCAACCCCGGCCCCAAGACCAATGCCGAAGGCAAGCAGGCCCCGGAAACCGGCCTGATCGTCAAGTACAACAAAGGCACCAGCCGCTGGGAAGATGAGCTGGGCCGCAACTGGAACAACGGCGTGCGCTTCCGCCTGCCGGACCTGGACGTGTTTGCCGTCAATGCCGGCACGCTGGCGCAGACCGCCGCGTATCCCAGCGTGGGCACGGTGCTGTTCAACATGGTCACCAACCCTGTGAGCGGCAAGCTGTACGTGTCCAATACCGAGGCGGTCAACAACGTGCGTTTCGAAGGGCCCGGCCGCTTTGGTGGCCACACGGTGCAAGGCAAGCTGGCGCAGACCCGCGTGACAGTGATCTCCGGCGGCACCGTGGCGCCGCGGCACCTGAACAAGCACCTCGACTACAGCAAGCTCGTGGGCGATGCGGGTTTTGATGCCAGCGCCAAGAACCACAGCCTGGCCACCCCGCTGGACATGGCCGTGAGCAGCGACGGACAGACCTTGTACGTCACGGCCTTCGGCTCCAGCCGCATCGGCGTGTTCAACACGGCCGAGCTGGAGGCCGACACCTTCAACCCCCGCAGCGCCAGCGCCAACTACATCACCGTGAGCGGCGGCGGGCCCAGCGGCCTGGTGCTGGACGAAGCCCGCGGGCGCCTGTACGTGACGACCCGGTTCGACAACGCGGTGAAGGTCATCAACCTGGCCACCAAGGCCGAGATCGCCCAGGTGGCGCTGCCCAACCCGGAGCCGGCCAGCCTGGTGGAAGGCCGGCCGCTGCTGTACGACGCCACGCGCTTCTCGGCCAATGGCGAAGCCTCCTGCGCCAGCTGCCACATCTTCGGCGACATGGACGACATCGCCTGGGACCTGGGCAACCCGGACGACGTGGTCACGCACAACCCGCTGTCGCTCAACCTGGCGCGCGACTTCGAGCTGGTGATCGGCAAGCTGCTGTTCGGCGTGTTCGTGCCCATCAACGGCAGCGACAAGGCCGATGAGTTCCACCCCATGAAGGGGCCGATGACGACGCAGACCTTGCGCGGCATGCGCAACTCGGGCGCCATGCATTGGCGCGGCGACCGGGCCACCGGCTTCTTCGGCAGCGATGCCCTGGACAGCGACCTGTCGTTCCGCAACTTCATCGTCGCGTTCCAGGGCCTGCTGGGCAATGCCGCCATGCCCAGCGAGGTGGAGATGCGCAAGTTCGCCAACTTCCAGCTGCAGGTGCAGCTGCCGCCCAACCCGGTGCGCAACCTGGACAACTCGCTCACCGCGGCCCAGCAGCGCGGCAAGGACTTCTACATCGGCCCGCGCTTCTCGGACGGCATCGAGATCCCGGGCATCGACCTGGGCCTGGGCGACACCGCGTTCACCTGCCAGGGCTGCCACCGGCTCGACCCCAGCCAGGGCTTCTTCGGCACCGGCGGCAGCGCCAGTTTCGAAGGGCTGCCGCAGATCGTGAAGATCCCGCACCTGCGCAACCTGTACCAGAAGGTGGGCATGTTCGGCACGCCCAAGGTGCCGTTCTTCACCGCCCCGGACAGCGGCGCCATGGGCGACCAGGTGCGCGGCTATGGGTTCCTGCACGACGGTGCCACCGACACCTTGTTCCGCTTCTTCACGTCGGTGGTGTTCCGGCCCACGCTCAATGCCGGTTTCCCGATGACGAACCCCGACAACACGCGGCGTGACGTGGTGCAGTTCATGATGGCGTTCGACAGCGACCTGGCACCCGTGGTGGGCCAGCAGGTCACGCTGACCCCCAGCAATGCGGCGGCGGCCTATCCGCGCATCGACCTGCTGGTGCAGCGGGCGCAAGCGCCCTTCACGTCCAAGGAACTGGGCGGCACGGCCACTGAATGCGACCTGATCGCACGTGTGGTGGAAGCGGGCGTGATGCGCGGGTATGTGTTCGAGCCGGCCAGCACGCAGTTTGTCGCGGCCGACAACACGCGGCGCAGCGATGCGAGCCTGCGTGCGCTGGCGGGCACCGCGGGGCAGGAAGTCACCTACACCTGCACGCCGCCTGGGTCGGGGCGACGCATCGCGTACGGGTCTTGAGAAGGTCCTGAGGGCTTGAGGGTGGGGGTTGGGGTACCGGGGCGCCTTGCGCCCCGGCTCGGCCCAGTCGTCAAGAAGGCAAACCGCGCCCGCCGCGGCGTCACGGATGCTCACATCCGGCCTTCACACCCGCCCCACCGGCATGCGACATTCGATGTCCCTCGCACCGCGCATCGAGAGAGACACCGCATGCCATTTGCCTCCGCCCTCCACAGGGTTGCCGCCACGGTGTCGGTGGTGGCCGTTTCCCTGGCTGCCGTCACGGCCCCGCTGACCGCGGCCCTTGCCGCCAACCAGGTTTTGGGTCCCCAGGCGCAGCTGCATCTCGACCCCTTCAGCAGCATCTTGCGTGCCGCGGCCACGCTCAGCGGGCAGGCACGCGCCGATGCGCAACTGCTGGGCAGCGTTCCCTCCGCGACCTGGTTCACCCATGGCACGCCGGCCGAGGTGCAGGCCCTGGCCGACAAGCTGGTGGACGCCGCCGCGGAGCGCAACGCCGTGCCCACGCTCGTGGCCTACAACCTGCCATTCCGCGACTGCAGCCAATACTCGGCTGGCGGCGCCGCCGACAAGGTGGCCTACAAAGCCTGGATCGACGCTCTGGCAGCCGGCATCGGCAACCGCAAAGCCGTCGTCATCCTGGAGCCGGACGGCCTGGGCATCATCCCCTTCCATGCCGCTCTCAACGGCACGGCCGAATGGTGCCGGCCGGCGCAGGCCGATCCGGCCACGGCGGCCAGCGACCGCTATGAACAGCTCAACTACGCGGTCGACACGCTCAAGGCCAACCCGAACGCGGCCGTCTACCTGGATGGCACGCACAGCGCCTGGCTGGACGTGGGCGACATTGCCAGCCGGCTGGTGAAGGCCGGCGTGCGCCGGGCCGACGGGTTCTTCCTCAACGTGTCGAACTACGAGGCCACCCCCAGGAACCTGGACTACGGCGCGTGGATCTCCCACTGCATCCACTATGCCAACAACCCCGCCGAGGACGGCCGGCGCCTGGGGCACTACGAACACTGCGCGAGCCAGAACCACCCCGCCACCGCCGGCGACTACAGCACCTGGGGCCTCAGCCGCCAGTGGTACATCGACCACGTGGCCCAGGCCGCCAACCCGCCCAGCGGGCCGGGCGCCCTGGCGCACTTCGTCATCGACACCAGCCGCAACGGCCAGGGCGCCTGGGCCCCGGCGGCCGGCACCCGCTACCCCGACCCGCAGACCTGGTGCAACCCGCCCGACCGCGGCCTGGGCCTGCTGCCCACCCCCCACACCGGCAACCCGCTGGTCGACGCCTACCTGTGGATCAAGACCCCCGGCGAGTCCGACGGGCAGTGCGACCGCGGCACGGGCACCGGCACCGACCCGATCCGGGGCTACGCCAACCCGGCGGCGGGCAAGTGGTTCGTCGAACAGGCCGCCGAGCTCATCGCGCGGGCCGACCCGGCTCTTGCACGCCCCACCTGCCACGTGCAGTACGGCATCGGCGGCCTATGGCCGGGCGGGTTCAATGCCCAGGTGGGGCTCCGCAACACCGGCGCCACCGCCATCGACGGCTGGACCCTGGGCTGGACCTTCGGCGAGGGGCAGGCCCTGAGCGTGGCCTTGGACGTGAACGCCGCGCAGTCCGGCCCGGTGGCAACGGCCAGCAGCCTGGAGTGGAACAAGGCCCTGGCGCCCGGTGCCTCGCTGAACTTCGAGTTCATCGGCAAGGGCGATGCGGCGGCTCCTGCCCCGCTGGCTTTCACGCTCAACGGGGCGCCCTGCACCTCGCAGTGAGCCGGGGCCGGCGCGGCGAAGGGGTTCATTCCGCCGGTCGATTCCATGGGTCCCGGTTCGTCGTATCGTCGAACGTCCGTCGAAAACCCGTTGAACACCCCCGAACCGGAGACCCCTGTCATGTCCAAGCTCAGGATCCACGCTTTTTCAGTATCGCTCGACGGCTATGGCGCCGGCCCCGACCAGAGCCTTGAACACCCGCTCGGCGTCGGTGGCATGGCCGTGCACCAGTGGGTCTTTCCCACTCGCACGTTCCAGCAGATGCACGGCAGCGGCGACGGTTCAACCGGCGTGGACGACGACTTCGCGGCGCGTGGCTTCGCCCGCATCGGCGCCTGGATCATGGGGCGCCACATGTTCGGCCCCTCGCGCGGGCCCTGGCCGGACGACCAGTGGCAAGGCTGGTGGGGCCCCAACCCGCCGTACCACACCCCCGTGTTCGTGCTGAGCCACCACCCGCGCGCGCCGATCACCATGGAAGGCGGCACGACCTTCCACTTCGTCACCGACGGCATCCACGCCGCGCTGCAACGCGCCAAGGAGGCCGCCCAGGGCCTGGACGTGCGCGTGGGCGGCGGCGTGGCCACGGTGCGGCAATACCTGCGCGCCGGCCTGGTGGACGAGATGCACCTGGCCATCGCCCCCGCCTTGCTTGGGAGCGGTGAAGCCCTGCTGGAAGGCATGGACCTTCCCAAGCTGGGCTTCCAGTGCACCGAGCATGCGGGCACGCCGAACGCCATGCATGTGGTCATGACGCGGGTGCCCGCGGGCGGCTAGGCCGCGATGCCCACCGTCAAAGACGCGGCATACCCGGCCGACACCGAGCCAGTCACCGTGGCCATCTGGTTGACGGCCAGGTCGTTGCTGAAGACGTTGTCGGTGGCCAGGGTGATGGCCGCCAGGTTGGCAATGCTGGCGGAGTAGCCGCTGGCCTGGTTGTAGACGGTCGCGCACACGCTCTGCGGCAGCGCCAGCTGCGACACCTTCACGTAGTCGCCCACCGCCGCATTGCCCAGGGCCGCCGCAAGGCTGGAATAGATCTCGAAGTGGATGTGCGGCCAGCGTCCGGAATAGCACCCTGGGAAGATGGTGGTGAACGTGGCCAGGCCTTGCGAGTCGGTGACCTGCACGCCGCGCAGGTAGTTTTCGCCGGTGACGCCGCTGGAATACATGGAATACTTGCCGTCGCGGGTGCAATGCCAGGCGTAAATGGCATATCCGGCCAGCGAGCCGCAGGAGCCATTTGTATTCACCAGTTGCAGCGTCAATGCCATCGGCACCCCGGCGGCAGTGGCCGAGCCTGGCAACACACTGGTGCGGATGTCACTGCGCTGAATGCCTGTCAATACCAGCGCATTCAGGCGCTGGTTCGACGCCAATGACCCGTCGGCCGGATACGGGCCTGCGGTTTCGCTGGGAATGACGCTGCAGGTGGCCGCGGCGGTGGCCTCCAGCACGGCGGATTTGGCAGCATCATCCGCCTGCGCCGGCTCCTCGCTGCCGCCGCAGCCCAGCAGGCTCAGCGGCAAGGCCGTTGACGCCGCACCGGCCGACAGGATCTGCAACGCGCGGCGGCGTCCTGCCACATGCCGGTTTGCCAGGATTTCCACATCGCGCCGCAAACCGAGCGAGCCACGCCGCAATGCACGCTGCAATTCATTTGATGTCATTGAAGTCTCCTCGTTGTTGGGCTGCGAAGAGTACCTGATTCATTAATTGGTGCATTCGATTTACGCCAGTGCAACATTGTGTCCATATCGACTCAATCACCCATTCGACATGACGGAATGCCGTCACTGCAATGCAATGCCTTTTGAATTGGATACAACATCATGCATTCAAAAGGATCACCTGCAGCACACCGCCGCAGTCGGAAGGCCGTCTTGCCGTTACACCCGCATTCAGCGGCCCTCACCTCGGCCGCGCCGCCAAGTCTTCTGGCAGACTCAGAATCCCAGGCAAGACCTATCCGGCCCCGGCCTTCCACGACCAGCGCTCCATGAAGAATGAAACCGCGCCAAAGCTGCTCATCCTTGACCTCGACGAGACGCTTGTCCACGCGACGGAGACACCGCTTGCAGGCGACGCAGACTTTCGTGCGGGCCCTTATCACGTCTACCTCAGGCCGCACCTCCAGGACTTCGTCAGCGCGATCTTCGTCGACTTCAAGGTCGGCATCTGGACGGCATCAGGCAACGGCTATGCCACGCAGGTCGTGGAACGCGTGTTCCCCGGCCGCACGCTTGAGTTCGTCTGGTCCAGCCAGCGGTGCACCCTGGCACGCGACTGGAGCACCGGCGAATACCAGACCTTCAAGGACCTGCGCAAGCTGAAACGCAAGGGGTATTCACTGGAAACCATCATTGCGGTGGATGACACGCCCGCCAAACACGCACGAAGCTATGGCAACCTGGTGGCGGTCCGTGAATTCCTGGGCGACCCGGCCGACACGGAGCTTCCTTTGCTGGCCGCGTACCTGAAGCAGCTTGCCACCGTTGCGAACGTCCGGAAGGTTGAAAAGCGGCGTTGGCGCACGGAGGTCCTGAGCATGCCGAGAACCAGCGAGAGCTGAATCCCGCAGCTTCCGGGTTGCACAGATCGCTCGCTCCAGGCCACCTCAGCGTGCCGCACTCGCCCCCGGCTGCGACGCCTGCAAGGCGTCGTACCTGGCCTGCGCCCGCATGGCCCGCTGCTCCATGCTCAGGCCCGGCGCATTGTCCTGGCGCATCCACTCAAGCAACTGGCGTGCAATGCCCTCTTCCTTGCCGAATAGGCTTTGCGCCCCCTCCGGCCCGAAATACGACACCCGCAGCGCATGCAGGCCATCCAGTTCGGCCAGCGCCTCCTCGGGCACCAGCGGCGCATTGCCGGGGGCGAACGAGAGTTTTTGGGCCGCCTGGTAGGCATTGAAGCGCTCGACCAGATCCAGCGCCTCGACGGCAGCCGCAGCAGGCAGGTCCTGCACCTGCGCCAGGGCCACCGCGCGCAGTTGATCCGACGGGGTCAGTGCCACCAGCGCCTCCACGTTCAGGCGGGCCTGCTCGTTGCGCACCAGCTTGCCGGATGCATCGACCTCGAAGGTCTTGCCGTTGGCGGACTCCGGCTCCGCGGCCATGCCCGCCCCAGAGGCCAGGCCGGCCGCCGCCGCCAAGTCGGCACCACGCGGCCCAGGCGCCCCGGCAGGTGCGGCCGGTGAGGTGCGGCCTGCCGCATCACTGCCAGGCGACGAGGCCATGGGCGCCCCCGCAGGGGCTGCCGGGTCGTTCATGAGGTAGGCCACTGCCCCCACCCCCATCGTCACCAGTACCAAAGCAGCAATCCATCGTTTGGGCCCGCCCGTGCGGCCGGGGGTCGTCGTCGTGCCGGGATGTTTCATGGGGCTCGGGTTGGCCAGCCACCTGGGTGGCGGCCGGCGAGCGAAAGGTTCAATACGGACAGTTCTGCTGGTAGCGGTCGAAGACCGCGGCGGTGGCATAGCTGGTGTGCTCGGCACCACACAGGAACGGCGAATAGCGTGTGTCAGTATCCACGAAGCGCTTCATCCACGACACCGCGTACCGCCCCGTGGGGACGTTCGTGGACGTGGGCGTGGAGTGCGTGGCACCGTTCAACTCGCCATACGCCTTGAGCGTGGCCGCCGGCAGGCTGGCATAGAACGGCCGCGAGTGCGAGGCCACCGGCGCCGTGCTGTCGCCATCGGCACCGATGATCATGACTGGCACGCTCACGCCGGAAAAACTCGTGCTGGTATTCCACGGCGTCAAGGGGTACGCACCTTTCAGCGACGGATTGTTCTGCGCTGCAATAAGCGAACCGCCGCCGCCCATGGAATGGCCCCCGACCGCACGCCGATTGGGATCTATTCGGCTTTTCACCGTGGCATTGCTGTTGTTGACCACATGGTTCAATGCGGCAATCAATTGCGTGGCGCGGCTGGCCGGAAAGTCGAGCGAGGAATTTGTATTCATGGTGACTACCACGAACCCATGCGATGCCAGCCGGCTGCCCAGCCAGGCCACCGAGCTTTGTGTGCCCGTGAACCCGGGGCAGAGCGCAATGACGCCGTAGGTGTTGGCCGCGGTGGGGTAGTAGATGGTGCCGCCGCCAAAGCCCGAGGGCGAGGTGACGGCCACACTGGCGGTGGCCAGTGGGCCGGCACTCGCGTTGAGCAGGCTGGACGTGGGGTCCGGCCCGCGCTCGAAGGGGTTGGTCTGGGCCTGGCTGATGGCGCTTGCGGCGCCCATCAGCAGGACACAAGCCCAGGCGAGCCGGGCACCGCTCAAACGTGGATCACTCATCATCGGGATCTCCTGTGAGTGTATTTAAGAGCATTGCGCTTTGGGTAAAAGCGTCATCTCTTCTTCTCCAAGCGCAGCGCATTTTGACGCGGGTGTTCTTCTTGCCTACCGGTAAAACCCGTGCACCACGACCCTCCAATCAAAAAGCAATGTGTGCATGGCCCACTCAATGACGCTTACGTGACAGAGAAGGAGTTGTCCACTTGGCGACACATTGGCCGATCTGTACACACTTCGTCTCGTTGACGGCCGCGGCCGTGCGGGCTGCCTTGCGCCCGGGGTAGGCCTCGGCATTTTTGCCCCCTTAAATCAGCCTGGGGCTGATGTACAGGCAAAGCGCACGGCTCTTACGCTTCGCGCCCACGTTGTTCCCGGAGCGCCCCCATGCAGTCCAACTCGCCTCACGTGCCCACCGGCGATGCCGTCATCGTCAAGGCGGGCATCTACCCGCCCATCGGCGTCGCCCGGGTCGGCAACAGCGCCGACGGGTTCTACCTGGCGCCGGAGGTGCCTGACCCACTGCCTTTGCCCCCCGGCTCCTACCGCGACGCCACCGGCGCCCTCAAGCGCGAAGCAGCGCGTTTTCGCGTGTACGGCTTCAACGTCGCCGGCGAGGTGGTGGCCGAGTTGACCGCGGCCAACGCCGAGATCGAGTGGGCCGTCACCGTGGCCAACACGAAGGCGGCGTGGTACCAGTTCCAGATTGCCCTCGACATCCCCGAGGCCCAGGCCGCGCCGCCCTCCTTCCTGCGCAACATGGCCATCGCCGACCGCGCGGCCTTGCGCATCGAGCCGGGCCAGCGGCGCATCGCCGGGCCCAACCAGCAGGGCCCGGCTTATTGTTTTGACAGTGGCCGCTTCATGGGCAAGCCGGTCTACCTGGGCGAACTGCGCACCGACGAAGCCGGCCGGCTGCTGGTGCTGGGCGGCCGGGGCCATGCGGCGTCGTTCGATGGTGCCCAGGCCATCACCTTTGCCAACAACGAAGGCTGGCACGACGACGTGTCGGACGGGCCCGTGACGGCCACGCTGCGCATCCAGGGCCGCACGGTGCCGGTGGACCCGGCCTGGGTGGTGGTGGCACCACCGAACTACGCGCCGCAGCAGAAGTCCGTGCGCACGATGTGGGACCTGATGCGCGACCTGTTCGTCACCACGGGCCAGTGGCCGGCCCCGGCCCGGCCTTCGTTCCGCCACGACATCCAGCCGGTATTCGAGCGCCTGTCGCGGCTGCAGTGGGTGAATGCGGGGTTCGCAGCGGCCTTCGGCTGGGGCGGCAGCACGCCCTTCAGCGACACCGCCTGGATGACCCGCCTGGCCGATGACTCCGGCAGCCTGAAGGAATGGCGCCTGACCCTGTTCAACCAGTTCCGCGAGTTCCAGCGCGACGCCTGGGCCCCGTCGCCCTGGCCCTGGTTGTATGGCGACGCGATGAGCGTGCCGCCGGCCGACACGCCGCGCCAGAATGTGGCGCTGAGCGACCTGCAATTGCGCCTGCTCAGGCAATGGGCCGACGGCCACTTCATCGCCGACCACGACCCGAGCGTGCTGCCGCCGCAGGGCATCGACGCCGTGCCGCTGGGCGAGCAGCCGCTGGCGCTGACGCAGGCCGCGATGGAGTTCTGCCTGGCGGACGCCTTCCACCCCGGCTGCGAGATGACCTGGCCCATGCGCCAGGCCAGCATGTACATGGCGCCATTCCGCCTGGCGCACCGGCCTGCGGATTGGATCGAACCCAGCTATGGCGGGGTGCTGACGCCCGACAACTTCAGCGCCACTTGCACGGCGCAGGCAGCAGGCGGCGTGACCCGCTGGATGGCCGTGCCCTGGCAGACCGACACCGCCAGTTGCCGCTCCGGTTACCAGAAGGCCTACGACCCCTACGTGCCCACCTTCTGGCCGGCCCGGGTGCCCAACCAGGTGATGACCCGGCAAGCCTACGCGGCGGTGATGGACGAGAGCCTGCCCAGGGAGGAGCGCCTGTGCGCCTTTGCCAAACGGGCGAGCTGGCTGCGCCCGCTGGGCAACATCAGCTACCAGGACCAGATCAACCGCATGGTCCAGGACATCGCCCAGATGGGCATCGTCGAGGTCCGCGAAGGGCCCCGGGACGGCGCGGGGTTTCCCGCCGTGATGGAGGTGGAGCAGTTGCCCCCGCCGCAGCCGGGGGTGGACCGCATGCTGGCGGCACAGGAGCCGCCGGAGGACTTCGTGGACGTGGACCTGGGCACGGTGGAGAAGGCCCGGCACCTGGCCCGCAGCCGGCCATGAGGTGGGCACCTGGCACCGGCTGAGCATGCTGCACGCAGACGTGTTCATCCTGGGGGCGGGGCCTGCCGGCGCCACCGCCGCGCTGAACCTCGCCGCCCGGCACCGGGTGCTCATGGTGGACCAGGTGGCCACGCCGGCCCGGCGGGTGGGCGATTCCCTGCCGCCTGCGGCCCGCGGCCTGCTGGTGGACATGGGCTTGTGGCAGGACTTCCTGCGCCAGGGCCACCTGCCCTGCCACGGCAATGCGTCGCTCTGGAACGGCACCCCGGCCGAGCAGGACTTCCTGCGCGATCCACAAGGCCACGGCTGGCATCTGGACCGGGCCCGCTTCGAGGCCTGGCTGCGCGCCGAGGCCGCCGCGCGTGGCGCCGCCCTGCTGGCGCCGGCCACCGTCACCGCCGTGGCCCGCACGGCGGGGGGCGCCTGGCGGCTGCAGGTCGAGTCGGCCGCCGGGCCTTGCGAAGTGCAGGCCACCGTGCTGGTTGATGCAGGGGGCCGGGCCGCCCTGCTGTCGCGCCGCCTGGGCGCGCGGCGCGAACGGCGCGACAAGCTGGTCTGCGCATGGCTGGAGGGCCAGGGCGCAACCGCGCCGGGCCTGTCGCACATCGAAGCCACCCCACAGGGCTGGTGGTATGGCGCGGCCTTGCCGGGGCAGCGGCAGGTGCTGGCGTTCCACACCGATTCGGACCTGCCCCAGGCCCAGGCCATGCGCGACACCGCCACGATGCTCGACGCGGCCCGCCAGCTCAACAGCCTGGGGCCCCTGGTGCAACAGGTCCGCTTCGCTGCCGCCACCCCCGTCCGCCTGGCCGCGGCGCACTCGGCCGTCTTGAGCCCTGCCGCAGGCCCGGGGTGGTTTGCGGCCGGGGACGCGGCACTCAGCTTCGACCCGTTGTCGGCCCAGGGCCTCTTCAATGCGCTCTACACCGGGCTCGCCGCGGCCGAGGCCTGCGACCGCAGCCTCGCCGGCGAAACAGGCGCCTGCCTGGACTACGGCCGCGAGGTCGGCCGCATTGCCCAGGCGTATGCGCGCCATCTGGACCTTTGGTATGGGCAGGAGCGGCGCTGGACCGAGGCGGAGTTCTGGCGCCGGCGGCAGGGTCGGTCGCCGGCCCTGGCCGCCGCGTAAGACGCGGCCTGCGGCGCAGGTCACGGCGCCATGGCGTGACTTCGCCTTACGGGTCTTTGAGCAACCGGCCTTTCTAGAATCGCGCCACCAAGACGCCCAAACAAGGGGAGATATGCGTTTGCTTCAGCGGGCCGCACAGCGCCGGTCCCTGCCATGGTTGCCGGGCTTCGCGCTTGGGCTGGCGGGGTTGTCGGCATGCGGGGGTGGCGGGCCATCCGGCCAAGCACCGAACTCGACCTTTACCGTGGTCGCGGGAGCGCCCCTCAGCAAGTCGCCCGGCGGAACATCACCGCTCCTACGATCCCCTTTGACCATGGATGCGCAAGGCAACCTGTACGGGGCGGACGGGGGCTGCAACCTGCACAAGATGTCGCCCGACGGAGTCTTCACTCGGGTGGCCAGCCTCACCCCCAATGGCAGTTGCGACCTCGGCGGCAACAGGTTCCTCCTGGTCAGCGGCATCGCCATCGACGCAGCCGGCAACTTCTATATCGGCGACGGGTCCAATGCGGTGGTCCGCAAGTTCAGCATTGCCGGCGTGCTCAGCGTGCTGGCAGGCACGGAAGGATCCATGGGCTTTGACGACGGCGCCGGCACGGCCGCACGGTTCTTGTCGCCGGGCGAAGTGGCCGTGGATGCAGCCGGCACGGTCTACGTGAACGATGGCGGCAACAGCGCTGTGCGGCGCATCAGCCCCGCGGGCCAGGTCACGACACTCCTGGTCGGCCAGGCCGGGTCCATGGTGGGGGAGTTTTTCAGTCCCCAAGGGCTGGCGGTGGACGCCGCAGGGTCGGTCTATACGGCAGACTTCTTGTCGCAGCGCGTCCTCAAGATCGCCCCAGACGGCACGCCCCGCCTGTTGGCGGGATCGGTCCGGCCGCCATCGCCCGGTGAGAGCCGTGACGGTGCCGGAGACCAGGCCGTGTTCGCCGACATCCGGGATCTGACCCTGGACGCCGCCGGCACGGTGTACGTGGCAGATGGCAGCACCATCCGCAAGATTTCGCCGGCAGGCGTGGCAAGCACGTTGGCGGGCAAGTCCAACATCGTCGACAGTCTGGATGGCCCCGGCGCCACGGCCCGCTTCTACCGCCCCTTGGCCCTTGCGGCAGATCCACGCACGGGCCGGCTCGTGGTGAGAGAACAGATACTGGGACTGCGCACCGTCTCTCCCGACGGCCGGGTGGCCACGCTGGGCGGGCGCGGTTCGATCGGCAGCACGGATGGCCCGGGTGCCCAGGCCCGCTTCAATGCACCAACCGGCGTGGCGGTCGACGCACGCGGCAACGTTTATGTCGCTGACGGCGGCAACGGGACGATACGCAAGGTGTCCCCCGAAGGCACCGTCAGCACTTTTGCCGGGTTGGCCCGCTTGTCCCGGTCAGACACCGACGGCGTGGGCCCTGCCGCGGAGTTTGGATTTCCCACGAGCATGACCTTCGATGCAGCAGGCAACCTGCTCGTGGTCGACTTCGACCAAGCCATCCGCAAAATCACACCGGAGGCCGTGGTCAGCAAACTCGTGCAGCTGTATTCCGTCGACGGCCTTGATGCAAGCGGCTGCAAAAGCTCCGCAACCTTCATCAGCGACATTGCGTCCGATGCAGCCGGCACGGTGTACTTCGCAGACTCGCGCCAGCACATCATCTGCCGGGTCACCGCGCAAGGCGAGTTCTCCCTCCTGGCCGGCAGCACAGGCCAGCCCGGCAGCGACGATGGCGAAGGCCCGGCCGCCAGGTTCTTGCACCCCAGCCATCTTGCGCTCGATGCGGCGGGCACGCTCTATGTCTCCGACGCCGGCAACCACACGCTGCGCAAAATCAGCCCACAGGGCGTGGTCAGCACGCTGGCGGGTTCTGCCGGCCAAGCCGGTGCCGCCGATGGCGTGGGCGCCCAGGCACGCTTCTCTTCTCCGGGCGACTTGGTGATCGCCCGCGATGGCAGCCTGTACATCGCGGACCCGGGCAACGCCGGCATCCGCAAGATGGCACCCGATGGCACAGTCAGCACCTTCATCCATGCCCCGGGCAGTGGCCTGCCATCCGGCATACAAGCCGCGCCGCTTGAGCATCCGGTGGCATTGGCCCTGGGTCCAGCGGGCCAGCTCTACATCGCGGACGATGTGGAAAACGTGCTGCTGAGGGCATCGCTCCCCTGACCTGCCCATGAAAGCATCATGGATCTCGACGGCATAGGCTGGCTGTTCTCACTGCTGCTTCAGTGGCGTGCGGCCTTGTGCCTGGCCACGAGCAGCGGCTTGGCGATCGTGCTCGTCCAATCGTTCACCTGGCTGAGCGGCCTGCAAGGCATTGCCATCGCCGCACTGGGCCTGGTCCCGGCGGCCATGTGGGAAACCTCCCGCACAGTCCCGGTCCGGGAGCCCGGGCAGGCGCTCCCGCCGGAAACCAGCGCCTCCGTGGCCGCCCTTGCCGCTTTGCTGGCCGGTGCGGCCTGGGGCGCCGTCAGTTCGGGCTCCATGCATTCCTTCATGGCCGGGCTGGCCATCTTGCTGCTTGCAAGCTGGGGTGGGTCCTGGCTCTGCGGCAGCATGGGGCAGGTGGTTGAAAAGGGCCGGCTCCGCCTCTGTGTCGCACTCGCCTGGCTGGTGTACCCAGTGGCCGCCCTGGTGACCCACCACCTGCTCTGAGAGAGCCTCACCCCCCGCGCTTGCGCGCCAGCGTCAACCCATCGCCCAGCGGCAGCAGCGACAAGTCGATGCGTTCGTCGCCATGCAGCTTCACATTGAGCGCCTGCAACGCCAGCGTGTCGGCGTCTTGTGAGGGACGGGCCACGTCGCCACCCCACAGCACGTTGTCGATGGCAATGAGTCCGCCGGTTCGCACCAGCTTCAGGCAGCGCTCGTAGTAGGCGTCATAGCTGCTCTTGTCGGCATCGATGAACGCAAAGTCATAGCTGCCGGCCTCGCCGGCCGCCAGGCGGGCATCGAGCGTGGTCAGCGCCGGGGCCAGTTGCAGGTCGATCTTGTGGGCCACACCCGCCTGCTGCCAGAAGGGCTTGCCCAGGCGCGTGTAGTCGTCACTGATGTCGCAGGCCAGCAGCCGGCCGTCTTCGGGCAGGGCCAGCGCCACGGTGAGCGCGCTGTAGCCCGTGAACACGCCCACTTCAATGGCGCGGCGCACGCCCAGCAGCTTGACCAGCAGCGCCATGAATTGGCCTTGTTCGGGCGAGATCTGCATGCCCGCATACCGATGCGCGCGGGTGGCGGCGCGCAAGGCCGTTTGCGCCGGGTGTTCGCGCAGCGAGTGGTCAAGCATGTACCGGACCAGCGTGTCGTTGAGGTTGAGGGTGCGATTGGCCATGGGTGAAAATCTCCAGGGAGGAATGGAGGGGACGGCAGCGCCCTAGGGCGTGTCATCATTTGGATCGCCCCTGCGTGAATGCCCAAAGCGGGCTCAATCTAGGCGCAAGGCGGAAGCGGGGTAGGTCCCCCCGCTGAGCACTTGCAACGACGAGTGAGCCCGCTTTGGGCGTTCACCCGAAGGGCCGGTCCGACAAGGGACGCATCGCGGCGTTGCAGACCTTGTCGGACCGGCGCAGGGGCGATCCAAATGATGACAGGCCCTAGTGCAGTGTTCGACGCTATGCGGCACATAAAGCCGCGCCTTTGCCGCCCTGGCGTCGTTGCAAATCCTCGCGATGCCTCCGGGCATCGCTGCGGTTTGCGCCAAGCCAGGACGACAAATCCATCGGCTTTCTTAAGTGCCGCATAGCATCGAACACTGCACTAGCCTTCAAGGTTCTCGTGATGCGCCACCGCGCCGCGCTTCCAGTAGGCCGCTGCGCGCAGGGCCTGCGGGTCGTGCCCTTTCTCCTGCACCAGCACCCGGCGCAGCGTGGCCATGGCACCGGCCTCGCCGGCGCACCAGGCGTAGCCTTCGCCGGCGGGCAGTGCCAAGGCCCGCACGGCCTGGATCAACTCGTCGGCCGTGGCGACCCATTGCACCTGCACCTGGGCGGCGCTGCGCAGGCTGCGCCGGTCGGCCGCGTCGGCCGCCTGCACCACGGCGATGGCGCGGGCGCCGGCAGGCAGCTCTTCCAGCCGGCGCGTGATGGCCGGCAAGGCGGTTTCATCGCCGGCGAGCAGGTGCCAGTCGTAGTCGAGCGGGATGATGAAGGAGCCGCGCGGCCCGCCGATGTGCAGGTGCTGGCCGGGCGTGGCCTGGGTGGCCCACTGGGCAGCCGGGCCATCGCCATGCAGCGCAAACTCGATCGTCAGCTCGCCGGCCGCTGCGTCGTAGCGCCGCGGCGTGTAGTCGCGCATCACGGGCTCCGGCCCGCTGCCACCCAGGAACACCTTGATGTGGTCGTCGAACGACGCGCTGATGAAGCCGGCCAGCGACTCGCCCCCCAGCGTGACGCTGCGGAAGTGCGGGCTGAGGGTTTCGACGCGAACCACCTGCAGGTCACGCCGCTTGAGTTCATGGCGCACGCGTTGCACGCGCCGGGTGGAGGGGTTGGAGGTCATGGAACGGGTTCCGGGGCCGAGGCCCCAGATGGTTGACAATATCCCCCATCATGCGCAAATCAAGAGACAATGTCAACCATTCAGGTGGGTCTGGATCTCCCCCTGAGGAAGACGTGCTGGACCTGATCCACCGGGTCATGCATCAATACCGTTCGCAGCAATACCAGGTGCTGCGTGATGGGTCGCACGACATCACGCACATGGAAAGCAAGGTGCTGCATTACTTCGGCCACCACCCCGGCGCCACCCAGAACCAGCTCGCGCAGGACAGCGGGCGCGACAAGGCCCAGTTGGCGCGCTTGATCAAGGGCTTGCGCGAGCAAGGCCTGCTGGCCGGTGAAGCCGACCCGGCCGACCGCCGCCACGTGCGGCTCTCGCTCACGCCCGATGGGCGCTCGGTGATGGGTTCGTTGCGGCAGCAAAGCCGGCAGCTGAACGCCCAGGCAGTGGCAGGCATGACGGTGCCGGAGCAGCGGCAACTGGTGGAGTTGCTGCAAAGGGTGCGGGCCAACCTGGGCACGCCGGAATGACCACCGCCTGAACCCGATGCTCCGCGTCCTCTTCATCTGCAGCCGCAACCGCTGGCGCAGCCCCACCGCCGAAGAAGTCTTCGCCGGGCATCCCGGCATCGAGTGTGCGTCCGCCGGGTTGAGCCCCGACGCCGACCACCCGCTCACGCCCGAGCTCGTGCAATGGGCAGACATCATCTTCGTGATGGAACGCGAACACAAGGCCCGGTTGTCATCGCGCTTCAAGCCATTTCTTGCCGGCAAGCGGGTGGTGTGCCTGGACATTGCGGACCGCTACACCTTCATGGACCCGGCGCTGGTGAAGCTGCTGCGGATGAAGGTGACGCCGTTCTTGCCGAGCGGACAGGATGCGCCTTGATCCGCCCCATGAACCGAATCACGTAGTGAAGCCACTTCAGGTTGCATCCGCATGAAGCGCCCCCCGGCCAGGATCACTCCCGCACAGCTCGACAACCTGCGTGCGCTCTCGCGCGCACAGGCGAAGGACACACCGCCAACCACGATGCCTCACGAGCAGCACAAGGAATTCGAACAAAGGCTGGCCAGGTCGTCACAAGATCTGGCCCGCATGCAAGCCTGGTCGCAGCGCTGCGGCCGCTGGCTGGCGCGTGCGGCCTTGGTACCGGTCGGGCTGGTTGCGCTCGCCTGTGTGGCGGTGATCTTGCTGGGTTTGTGGAGCGGCGAGATCTCGGCGGGACGGTACAGCAAGGTCACTGCCGTCAGGGGCAACAGTCCCTGGTCCTACTGGCTTTCGGTCGGGTACCACGGCCTGCTGGCCGCCTTTTTCGTCTGGCTGTGCGTGATCTGCCTCCGGGCTGCCAAGCTGTTTCGCAAGTGATTCATCCAGAACTTGCGATGCTCCGGTCGTTGTTGCAGCGACGCTTTTAGAGCCCGCGCGTGCCCAGGCCACTCGCTCTCTTCGCCAGATGCTCCCGGCGTTCGCAAGCTGATACGCGGCACCTTCCACGCAGTACATAGTCGACGCATGCCCAGAAATGGGCGATCTGCTGGAACGCCCATGACCCCCGGTTCCTCGACTCCCATCTCGTCACGATCATCCAACCCGGCCCACATGCCGGATCAAGCCGCGGGGCGAGGGGGCCGCGGGCCGAGCCGATCGCCGGGCGCTCCCGGGGAGCTGACGTCCCTGGTTGACTCCCAGGCAGCGGCGCAAGTGCGCCGCCAGGCCTCCGGCCCGGGCCAGTCCAGCGGGGAATCCCAGGCCTCGCCGGCCGCACCCCGCTGGACTGTCCAGGAATACCTGGAGGCTCACAAAGACAGCACCAAGACACTGGTTGTGGGCTGCGGCACACCCCCCAGCACGTGATGATGGGCCAGATGCAAGGCGGCGAATGCTCGCGTGGGCAGAGCCACGACAAGGACTTCACGGTCGACCTCAGCAAGGATGCCGGCGCGGATCTGGTTGTGGATTTCGTCTTGTACTCCGGCACCGACCTGCATAACCACGGCAAGGGACAGTTCGACACCGTGGCATTCGAATACCTGAATCGCGGGTCACGCGACCGCTTTACCCCGACCCACATCGACTTGTGGATCAAAGGCGCGGACGCCCTGCTGAACAATTCGGGCAAGGTCGTCTTCTACAGCTTCCACGACAAGTACCTCGAACACGCAAAGGAAGCGATGCTGAAGCGCGGCTATACGGTGACCGAGCACAGCATCCCACCAGACGGCACACCGGCCAACCGGCATGGGCACCGCTATTGCGAAGGCGTGAAGCCGGCCGAGCCGACCGGCTGGGGCTTGCCGGGCTGGCTGCGCGCCTGACATGTGGGCGCCCGGCACCGGAGTACCGGTGCCACCCGCCGAGCGGGTGCTCAGCCGCCTTGGGGCGGCCCAGCGCCCGCTGAGAGGCACGCTGCCCCAGCCACGCCCTTAGAATCCGCGCCCCCCAGGCTGCCCCCTTCGAGCAGCTGCGGCGCGCATGCCCCACATCCTCGTCGAGCAACTGGTCAAGACCTACCGCATTGCCGAGCGCGACCCGGGGGTGCTGGGTGCCCTGCGCGGCCTGCTGCAGCGCCGCTACCGCCAGGTCGAGGCGCTGGCAGGCGTGTCCTTCACCTTGGAACGCGGCGAACTGCTGGGCTTCATCGGCCCGAATGGCGCCGGCAAGTCCACCACCATCAAGATCCTCGCCGGCATCCTGCAGGCCGATGGCGGGCGGGTGGAAGTGGACGGGCGCGACCCGGCGCGGCAGCGCGAGCAGCACGTGGGCCGCATCGGCGTGGTGTTCGGGCAGCGCACGCAGCTGTGGTGGGACTTGGCCGTGGGCGAAGGCTTTGACCTGCTGCGCGACATCTACCGCGTGGATCCCGCCCGCTACCGCCGCACGCGTGACGAACTGGTGGCGCTGCTGCGGCTGGAGCGCGTGCTGGCCCAGCCGGTGCGGCAGCTGTCGCTGGGCCAGCGCATGCGGGCCGAGATTGCCGCGGCCTTGCTGCACGAACCCGACATCCTGTTCCTGGACGAGCCCACCATTGGCCTGGATGCGCCCTCCAAGCTGGCCGTGCGCGACTTCGTGCGCCGGGCCAACCGGGAGCGCGGCACCACCGTGCTGCTGACCACGCACGACATGCATGACATCGAGGCCCTGGCCGAACGCGTGATCGTGATCGGCCACGGCCGCGTGCTGGCCGACTGCCCGGTGGAGGCGCTGCGTGCCCAGGTGCTGGCCGAGCGGCGGCTGGTGGTGGACTTCGTGGGCGATGTGCCGGCGGCGCTGGATCTGCCCGGCACCACCGAGCGCTCGCGCGACGGGCGCACACTGGTGCTGGGGTTCGACCCCACGCAGACGGCCGCGGCGGCGCTGATCGCGCGCATCGCGGCGGCCCATGCCATCGAGGACATCCGCCTGGAGGGCCTGGCCATCGAGGAAGTGATCTCGCGCTTCTATGCGCTGCACGGGGCCGACGAGGCATGAGCGCGCCGGGCCGCTCCCAAGCGCTCATCCCGGAGCGCACCGCGCGGAGGGGCGTCCAGTGACTCCCGGCCAAGCCCTGCGGCCCTACATGGCCGCCTTCGCATCGCGCTTTCTGCAGATGCTGCAGTACCGGACCGCGGCGCTGGCGGGCTTTGGCACGCAGTGCTGGTGGGGCGGCATCAAGGTGATGGTGCTGGCGGCCTTCTATGGCGGTGCAGCGCCGGCCGCCACTGCCATGCCGCTGGGCCAGGCCATCACCTACACGTGGCTCGCGCAGGGGCTGCTGGCGCTGCTGCCCTGGGCGGCCGACCCGGAGGTGGCCCAGGCCGTGCGCACCGGCGCCATCGCCCACGACCGGCTGCGGCCGGTGGATGCCTATGCCCTGTGGTACGCCCGCAGCATGGGCTGGATCGCAGCGCGGGTGCTGCCACGGCTGGCGCTGATGGTGGGCTTCGCCGTGCTCGTGCTGCCGCTGGTGGGCGCAGGCGCCTGGGGCTGGCGGGCGCCAGCCGGGGCCGCAGCCGGCCTGCTGTTCCTGCTGTCCTCCAGCCTGGGCCTGCTGCTGGCCACGGCCCTGGTGATGGCGCTCAACATCGCCACCGCCGCGGCGCTCAACGAGCGCGGCATCAATGCCTTCGCGGTGCCGGTGGTCATCGTGCTGTCGGGCAACATGCT
>Ga0307516_10001903_pt1 | contig 28571 bp, 27 predicted proteins | sample 19_EM_MG_FD_203310 | JGI IMG/M metagenome (GOLD analysis project Ga0307516, IMG submission 203310) | Populus trichocarpa ectomycorrhiza microbial communities from riparian zone in the Pacific Northwest, United States - 19_EM | ecosystem: Host-associated > Plants > Roots > Unclassified | place... | reverse complement strand
AGAAAGAGGTTTTTCCCTCTCACAGAGAAAAAACCAGCACGAACATCCTCACCAACACTACCACCGAACCCACACACAAGATCTAAGATTATTCCGTTGTGAATTATCGAAAGTAGCCTGATTACCTCTGATTCTCCCTACACTCCGGTTACGATACAACCCCAGTGTCACACCGCGCGTCTGAAGACTGGGATCCCCGACGTGATGACGGGAAGAAAAAGAACCACGTGACAAAGAAGTTTCGCATATATACCGCACAAACAAACTTCCTCGACTACCTCATTCCCCAATCCTCGGATAACACACACTCACGAACACCCCGACACAACGAACCTAAGATTATTCCGCTGTGAAATAAACGAAATCGAACCTGACTCTACGATATCTCTACCTCCACCTCCGTACTCGCGTACCCAGGTGTCACACTATAATCTTAGTTCACAAGTCACCTTCGATTTAGACATGCCATACATGCCCTCGTTCGAGCAAGACCACTTCTTTCTTCTCGAATTAGCAAATATCTTCGAACCAGTCTCCACCCAGCACTTCGATCGGAGCTACCAGTCGATCGAAGCCCTGCTTTACGAGGATCCTTGGGACGAAAACATCGACGGTCCCATCCCTTCGGAAGCAATCGACTGCACCCCCAGGCACTGGTATACGCAGTACTGGTACGACTGTGCATTTGCCCATCAGTGCGCAAACCTCTCCAGGCTTGACTTCCGAGACACTTGCGACTACACGTTCTACGACGACGAAACCATCTACACCGGGCACCTTCTAGACCTATACTGAGATGACGGAATCCAACGTCGATATGCTCCGGTTGGAGTACCCGCGAACCGCCCTGGAAGTATACAACGACACCGAAACCGATCAACCAACGATCGACCTCCCAAACCCCACTGCCTGGGTCCGACTGCTGGTTACATAGCACCAGCAGGCTCAATGGGACCTAGAGCAGCTCCACGGAATGTGCGGCGATGCCTACGATCGGGCTGACCGACGAATCGTCGCGATTGAGCGGAACTACAACCTGCTCACGCAAGCCCTCGAATACGTCTACAAAACGGCTGAGGCCAACACAACTGTATCTCACGAATGGATGCAAACCGAGCTGATGCGCACCGCAAGCGCCGCTCAAAAATTCACCACCGATGTCTGGAAGGCCATCACCTCCCGAGATAAGGACCAGGCCGAGAAGGAAGGGCACCAGGTCACCCGAATCACGCGGCTGAACGACACCGTCCAGTTTCTCCAGGTTGCGGATCGAAAACGAGCGGAAGAACAGCAAACCTGGAAAACCAACTGCGAAAAATAGGCCATGAACCAACAGGAGGAAACCGAGCGGCTAGCCAAAGAACAGCAACGGCTGTGCACGGAGGTAAGTGCCATCAAACAGGCAACCACCACGCCCACTTACCTACAGTCGGCTCTCCCAAAGGACGTCCCCCTCCCGGCTTCAAGAGAAGGAACCCCAGAAGCGACGGCGGGAGGGACCGGTGGGGACCCCCCAAGACGACCCCGAACAAGGTTGGTCCTCCGGTCTCCCTCCCCGAAACCAAGGGACCCCATGGGGGACGAAAATCCGGGCGATGACGACGACATGTACACCGTCCCGGAAAGACGACAGGTAACGGGAAGACCCCCGCCGGGAGCCACCCCACTTCAGGAAGGGCACATTGCCACCATGCTCACCCCAGAAGAACTTATCGCTCGGCTTGTGGGGGAAGGCATCGCGGTGGCTCGAACCGACCAAAGGGCTCTGGAGGTAAGAATCAATACTTCCCGACTCAAGCTGAAGAATCCAGAATCCTTCGACGGAAAACCCACCTCGGCATTCAATGTCTGGTGGGACTCGGTCCTTGAGTACATCGGGTTCTACCCAGAAACCCTCGACATCCAAAAAATCGCTTGGGTAGGAACACTGCTGTCGGACACCGCAAAAGCCTGGCACCAGCACCGACGAAGGACGATGGCGGACCGGGACACCTGGGCCCGATATACCGCGGCGATCCGGCCCGAGTTTCGAGACACCAGGGAGGCCGCGAATGCCCACCTGAAGCTCAGTCAGCTGCGGTACAAAGGCGACACCAAGGCATACTTCACCGAATTCCGTGCCTTGAACGTGTACACCCGCGTCACCGGCGAAGGGCTAAGAGAACAAATCGACCAGGCAATGCCCGACAACATCCTGGACATGCGCTTCGCCCACTACATGGAGGAGTTTATAGACGATGAACTCTTCCTCACGGCTGCCTACAATGCCGGCCTCCACGTGGAACGAAGAAAGGCCCTAAAGGCGGCTCGCGAATCGCAGCCAGGGAGCGGCACAGGACGAAGGGACGGCCCGGATGGGAAAAATCCGGGCAATGCCCGAAAGGGCAAGGAGAGCGGTGGCCCCAAGCAGACTGGGAAGTCTGACTCGGGGGGCAAGGCTGAAAAGCCAAGGAAATCATGGGCGGAGAGCCACTGGGGAAGCGGGGGCAACGCCTACAAAGGGGTCCCACAAAATGAGATTGACTCCCATAAAAGCAGCAAAGCCAACTGCTGGAGGTGTGGTGGGGACAGCCACACTACCCAAGACTGCTATGCCCGAACAACAGTCAAAGGCACGGAGCTACCGGAAGCCCCGAAGCAGGCGAGCTCGATACAAGGGAAAAGGAAGAGGGGGGAGGATGCCGAGGAGGCTCCGGCCCCCAAACAAGCCAAAGCTACCCACGTCAAAACTGAGGATGAGGACATGCGGGAAGCCGCGGCCATAACGCTCCAGTCGGCCTGGCAAGACGACTCGGATTTTTAGAAGGACGGGGCTCGCCGCACCCCAGGTCCTTCCCAATAAGTTGTGGGACAAATCGAAAACGAAAGGGTCCGGAGGAACCAACTACAGGAACCTCGCAGGATAGACAACGAAGAAGGCTAAACCCTGATAAAGCCTTGCCCGAAAAGTCCACGAACAAACCACACTGCGGCAAAAGACTGATCACCACCATGATCGTTTCGTGGGGCCCAACCCAACACACAGTACGGGTCCTATTCGACACCGGTTGCTCGGTACCTCTGATTAGCACGAGGATTACCGAGCAGCTCGACATACCCCGAATCCGCAGAAGGGAGGCAGCCCCACTGCTGAACTGTTCGGGGGAAGAAGTCAAAGGGGCAGGGATGGAATACACCAAGCCGCTCCTGCTTCAGCATCGGAAGCACTACTCCCGGGAGGTGTTCGAGGTCGCGCCATTGGAACCAGAAGTCGACCTCTTCCTACCATTCTGGTGGATAGCGAAGCACCCCCCGCAGGGCGCGTGGGACTCCGAAGAACTCCGCTTCAGCAGCCGCAACTGCCTAGAAAAATGCACGCTATTCGAAACCGCGGAATTCGGTCTATTCTTGGACGAAATGGTTGCCCTGGACCCGGAAGCCAAAGTCATCGGATATGTCTCAGCATTGGCAGAAGACCCTCGGGACCAGATCCCTAAGGAATTCAGGGGGTACCTCGACATCATGAGCCAGGAAGCGGCAGAAGCGCTGCCAACGCACCGGCCATACGACTGCAAGATCAACCTTAAGGAGGGCGGAACCGCCCCCTGGGGACCTATCTACCCCCTCTCGGAGTACGAGCTCCAGACCCTCAGGGAGTGGCTCAAGGAAATGCTGAGGACAGGCAAAATCCGGAGGTCCACCTCACCGGTGGGATCTCTGATTCTATTCGTACCAAAGCCAAACGGGGAGGGACTCCGGCTGTGCGTCGACTACCGAGCCCTGAACCGAATAACGATTCCCAACCGGTACCCCCTCCCTCTGATGCAAGAACTGCAGGACCGAGTACAAGGGGCCAGATGGTTCACCAAGCTGGACCTAAAGAATGGGTTCAACATGATCCATATCCGGAAAGGCGACGAATGGAAAACAGCCTTCCGAACTCGCTACGGGCTATACGAATTCCAAGTCATGCCATTTGGACTAACCAACGCCCCGTCAACCTTCCAGGACATGATGAACCACATCTTCTCCGACATGATCAACTTAGGCCTCCTGGTTTACATGGACGACTTCTTGATCTATGCAAAAACAGAGGAAGAGCACGATCGACGGGTCAAGGAGGTATTGAAAAGGCTGCAAGAAAACCGACTGGCAGTCTCGCCAGACAAGTGCGTCTGGAAAACCCAGGAAGTGGAATTCCTGGGATATGTTATTGGGCAGGAGGGAATCCAAATGGCAAGAGGAAAAGTGGAAGCAGTACTGGACTGGAAGACCCCAGCATCGCTAACAGAGGTGCAGTCCTTCTTGGGGTTTGCCAATTTTTACCGACGCTTCATCAAGGACTACTCCCGAGTCGCCAGACCCCTAACGGAGCTGACGAAGGGAGTGAAAAAAGAATGGGAATGGAACCCACAGGCAGAAGAAGCCTTCCAGAAGCTGAAGCGACGATTCACAATGGCTCCAATACTTGCCCATTTCGACGGCACTAAAACGGTAATCTTCGAAACCGACGCCTCCGACTTCGCCATCGGTGCCGTCCTGTCACAAAGAGATGATGAAGGGAGACTACACCCGGTGGCCTTCCACTCCCGAAAATTCCAGCCGGCGGAAATCAACTACGAAATCCACGACAAGGAACTCCTGGCGATCGTTGATGCCTTCAAACACTGGCGCCGGTACTGTGAAGAAGCAACGAATCAGGTCCAGGTGTTCAGTGACCACCAGAACCTTGAGTACTTCACAACTACAAAGGTACTCAATTGACGCCAGGCACGGTGGGCACAGGAACTGGCCGGTATCAACTTCCGCATCTACTACCGACCGGGAAACCGAAACGGGAAACCAGACGCTCTGTCAAGGCGTTCGGAGTACTGCCCTGAAAAAGGGGGGAGTGAAAACCAGCCGATCACGACAGTTTTGCAAAAATACAACTTCGCGGAACCGGATTTTGCAAAAACAGACAGACGAGAAAGAACGTTTATCTGCTCTTCGGCAAGGTTGGCATCACTCCAACCACGGCAATGGTCGGAAGAATTTGCGGAAGCAGTCAAAGAGGCCAGGAAAAAAGACAAGGAATACCAAGGCGCGGTAAAGGAACTGGAAGTAGTGCTGGGGAAGGCAGCACTGAACGACCGGAAGGTCGAGGAGGAAGCTGCCCGCCCTTGTGAGGTGCGGCAGAGGGACCGAAGGGTCAGGACGGAAGAGGTCCTCGAGATCAAGGAGGGGCTGCTCTACCGAAAGGGTATGCTCTGGATCCCGGAGGATGGCAACCTCAAAACCCTGATTCTCGAATCAGAACACGACACAAAGGTCGCCAGCAACATGGGCCAGGACAAGACGATCGAGCTAATCTGACGCAACTTCTGGTGGCCAAAAATGAATGAAAGAATCATCGACTTTGTCCGAAGCTGCCCCGAATGCCAGAAGAACAAGGCGGCCCGGCACCAACCGTACGGACTTTCCTCTCCCTTGGAACTACCGTACGCCCCCTGGCAGTCCATCACAATGGACTTCATCACGGAGCTGCCACTCTCGGAAGGATACGACCAATTGTGGGTAGTTATAGACCGATTCACAAAGATGGCGCATTTTCTTCCCCTTGGAAAAGAAAAGATGGCAGCCGACCTAACGGTCATCTTCGCCCAGGAGATCTGGAAGCACCACGGGCTACCCTCGGACATCATCTCGGACCGGGTCTCACGATTCACCTCCGAGACATGGCAAGAATTCCTGCGGCTATCCGGTATTCGCCCAAGGATGTCGACGGCCTTCCACCCCCAAACCGACAGACAGACAGAACGGCTCAACCAGACAATTGAAGTGTACCTCCAAGCGTTCGTCGACCACGAGCAAGACAACTGGGTAGGCCTACTCCCAATGGCAGAGTTTGCCTACAACAATTCGATCACCATGGGCAATGGGATGTCTCCGTTCTATGCCAACTACGGATTCCATCCAGTGTCCTCCGACCCAGCCGCCTCAGGACCCTTGAACCCCGCCAGCAAGCTCTACGCCCACTGGATGCACGCGGTACACAAGGCGTCCGCCAAACGACTGGAAGCGGCACATGAACGAATGCGCTGTTACACGGACCCCCAGCGCTCCGAGCCCCCGAAGTATCAAATCGGGGACCTAGTAATGCTCAACGGACGCAAGATTAAGACGCGCCGACCCTCCCGGAAGTTGGACCATAAGAATCATGGTCCCTTCCAGGTGGAGAAAATCGTCTTGCCCCTCGCAGTTTGACTCACGCTACCCCGGAAGTGGAAGATTCACAACGTCTTTCACGTATCGCTACTCGAACCCTACCGAACCAGTGAACACCGGGTGCCGCCGGACCCCTCGAAAATCCTCCGAGAAGCCGACGACATCGAACAGAGCGAGGAGTACGATGTTGACGAGGTCCTTGGGAGCACCAAGAAAGGGCGCCGCGTCCTGTACCTCGTCAAATGGCTCGACTACCCGGACCGGAAGGACTGGACGGAAGGGCCATACGATAACTTTTCGGTAGGGGGCCTGGAGAAACTTCGGGAGTTTCACCGACGGAACCCAGACGCGCCGAGGGACTACTGGCTCACCGAGAGCTAGACTCTGATCCGCCCCGGGCGCATTTTGAAGCCGAAGGGGTGGAAGCACGATCGGGGGGTAGTGGGATGAAGGGGAGGAGGACTTCATCCAACAAAGACGTTCTCAACGAGCAGAAGAGCAAAGGTATTGTAATCCCAGGAAGGAACAGCAGCCGTCCTTTAACTGTGGCGAGGTGTGGTTGGCCGGTTAAGAGCCACTGGTTTTGACCGGCTCTGGCGGCGAGACTACCGTACGGCCGGCCTGATCCCCTGCTACACTGGCGTGCCAGGTCAACCCGTCTTCTGATCACCTCTTTGCGGGAACGTCGCTGTTCCCTGGTTTCCTTTGCACCACTCCGACAGTAGGATCCTGGACCGGTCGGAAGACCACCCAGATCCGAGGGCCGGCCGTCAACCGAATTGGTTGCGAAGTTTTTTCCCGCAGGAGGGTTTTCTTCAGGACCAGGCGGCCGGAGAGATGCAGGGGCTGGAGGACTGCATTCCACCGTTCAAAGAAAGAGGAGGAGTCAGGACAAAATTAGCTTCGGGCCGAAGCTAAGAAAGAGGGGGAGTAGTGTTACACCCGAGGGTAACAAGGGGAAAAAGGTACAAGGGAAACAGATAAAAGCCAAACGGTAAGTCACGTGACTAGGGGTCCCGGATAAAATCTCGGCGCCTCGGAAGCAGTTCGGCAAGAACAGGTGGAGCGAAGGGTAACCTCAGCGGGTGATGGATCTTAGGCCAGCCTGCCGGGTAGACCCGACGCACTGCTGACTCTTGTAGCCGCTGCATACGAGAACGAGATAAGGGCAGAACTAGCTTCCTGCAGAAAGTCGCACGCCATAAGCAGGGCCTATGTCGCAAGACAAGTCTGGGAGAGTCTAGACGGGAGATAAGACCCGGAGTTAGGACCTTACGGCCGAGACGGACGGACGAAAAGGATAACTCCGGAGCGGGGCCAGCGGCAAACTAGATGGGAAGGCGAGCTCCGAAAGAGTTACGACCGATCCTGACTGGGACCTCGATACGAAGCCCGCATAGTCCGAAAGACTAGCGCCAGGGGAAATACAAGGTCGCCGACTGTTAGCCTCCACCCTTATCGCTAGAACCGGTCAGGACCAACCACACCCATGTGCGGAGCTCTCTGAGGCCGCGCGTCTGAAGGCTGGGATTCCCGACGTGACGACGGGAAGAAAAACAACCACGTGACAAAGAAGTTTCGCATATATACCGCACGAACAAACTTCCTCGACTACCTCATTCCCCAATCCTCGGATAACACACACTCACGAACACCCCGATACGACGAACCAAGATTATTCCGCTGTGAAATAAAAGAAATCGAACCTGACTCTACGATATCTCTACCTCCACCTCCGTACTCACGTACCCAGGTGTCACAAAGATGCATGGTTTTTTTGGCGGTAAGCGCCATCTTGGCGCTGAATAAGCGTGCACTAGAGCGCTTATGGCTAGTGCACCGGGGATTTTTTAATATCACGGGACTCAACTTTCTGGCGAGAGAACGCGTATCTCGATCAATAGAACCCACCACACAACAAGATAACCACCAATGGGAGCAGTATTGTGACATTCCATACAGCACATGTTATAGACGATTTGGGAATATAAATACTGATAGGAAAGCTGATGGTGCTCGGCCAGCATCCATGATCATGGCTTCCCACCACTGGCGCGCCCCCGCAGTCGACTTCCCACCATCAGCTACACCCCGTGTTCACCACACCTCTGTTCTCGACTCCCCAGTACCACCTATACCTGTCCACGAACTCTCGAAGATATTCTCTGCCATCAACTTACAGTCCACCACCGAGGATGAGTCGGCTAGCAAGCCAGATCTCCTTTCCCCTCTGAAGTTCAGGCAGCGGCCAGGCCCTCGAAAAAGGGAGTCACTGAAGCTCCATGATGGATTCCGTGTTCTGCAGCAACACCTTCCCTAGCACAGCGCTCACGCACAGTTGAATTCAAGCTAGGAGTCCTTGCATGGGCACACCACATGCGGGTGACATCCAAAGCAGGTAAACAAAGGGTACCAATGAGGGAGGAGACTAGATGTAAGTTCGGTTTGAAGAGTGTGGATCAGATATCGCGATGGAAGAAAGTACGCAACTCCAGTCCATGCAGTACCAACATCTGATAGGAATATTTAATGACTTGTCACTCTGGCAATTTAGGTGGAGGCAGATCTACTGCAGGCTATCAGCAAAGCTCGACGGATTTGTTGGAGTTCCCCTTGATGGAAAGCTTTGGAAAAGGCATTGGTCGTTGCCATTGCTGAGCGTCGACTTATGGGCCAAGTGTCATGAACCTGGTACGACAGGCTTTCTGGAGCCACCGCGGGTACCGCTGGAACCCTCACCACTATGTGGCTCATCCTTGTCTCCGCCGCCATGGCCACGATTATCATACGCGCCTAGACGCAACATCCTAGACCTTGCAAATATCACTCCGGGAGCGATATTCCTCACAACCCTGACCCGGTGGCTGGCCGACCAAGATCAAGTAAAACGTGTGTGTACCTGCCTTGTGTCATTCAGTGTTATGTTTATTGCTTCCCGTGTTGTTTCCTTGGTTGTTCCTTTACTGTTGCGTGTCTGCCTCGCTTTCGTCTGTGTTATGTTTATTGCTTCCCTTGGTGTTTCCTTGGTTGTTCCTTACCGTTACGTGTCTGCCTCGCTTTTACCTGTGTTATGTTTATTGCTTCCTTTGTTGTTTCCTTGGTTGTTCCTTACCATTGTGAGTCTGCCTTGCGTTTTCTGTTGCGGAGGAAAAAGGGGCCGAGCAGGATCGTGTGTTTCTGGGGCGCGGCGATGGAGTCATGATGGAAAGCTCTGTGTCAGTCTTGTGGGCAGGACTGTGATTCCACGGTAAAGGAAAAGGTATAAAGGAAGCGCGTGGTAGCTAGTCTGGAGATTCTTTTTCCATGCTCCGTTTCGTTGTTTCTACAGCCGCGACCTTCCATGGTGCCAGTGGCAAGCCTGTTTCCTGTACTGTCTGGAAGGAGAAGCAGTCGTAGGTCCTGTGGCCTGGTCGGCCGCATCGCCAGCAGTCTTCCTGGCAAGTTTCCGGTATTCCTCTGCCTCCTTGCTTGGTACTCCTTTGAGGGCCGCATCTTGCGACAGCCAGGAGTCCTTTTTTGGTGGCCTGGTGTTGTTTGACCTGGGTTGCGGGGCTCCTTCTTTGGGACTTGGTCATGTGTCATTCTTCTTCCCTTGTTCTCTGGGGCGGTCGTTTCTTGTGCCGTCCTTGTTGGGTGCTGCCCCACTTCGCATAGCTTCCTTGGCTGCCCTGAGCTCCTTTTTCTTTTCCACCTGTAGGCCGGCTTGATGGGTGGCCTGTAGGAAGCCCTCGTCGTCTGCGAAGTCCTTGAGGTAGTGGGTGAATCGCATGTCCAGCACCGTGTCAGGTATGGCCAGGTCCACTTTTTCTGTTAGTGCCTCCCCAGTGGCCCATGCGAAGTTATTGAGCGCTTGAAACTCTGTCAGGTAGGCACGAATGGCCCCTTGGTACTTGAGCTGCCCTAACTTGAGTTGGGCATCCGCCGCTTCCCGTTCGTTTCGATATTCCGTTCGGATAGCCGCGGAGTAGTTAACCCAGGTGTCGTTTTCTCCCAGTTCTCGGTACCAGTGGAGGTGCCATACCAGGGCAGTGTCGGTTAGAAGGGTTCCGACCCAGGCGATTTTCTGACGGTCGACCGTTTCCGGGTAGAATCCCAGATACATCGTGACCGATTCCCACTATTGGTTGAAGGTGGACGAGCTTTTCCCGTCGAATTTTTCCGGATTTTCCATCTTGAGCCTTGAGGTGTGTACTCGGGTTCCTCTTTCCAGCTGCTCTATGGCTTGTGCTGCCGCGATTCTGGCTCCCACTAGCTGGGCTATTTCCACTGGCGTGAGCATGGTTGCCAGCCGGTCTTGGGTAGGTTCCCTTGCTCCTGGTGGGGGCCTTCTGTGAAGATCCTGACTTCTTCGCACTGTCTGGGGCTCGACAGGCAACGTAGTTCCTCGGCGTGCCTACACTGGAGGTCTTTCCTGTCGTTCGGCTCTCGGGCTGTATTCGTTCAGCTCACTGGTGTGGGCAAGTACTTCCCTCTCTGGTTCGGTGAAGTCTGAGGATGTCCCTCGGCGTAGCCCTGTCTATGCTGGCGAGACTCTAACTCCCAGTCTTTCGTTGTCGTCGTCTACTGCCACTCAATGCTCTTTACTCTAGCACGGTCGTTCGGTTCGGGGTTTCGGTCGCAGCGCCGGTTTCACAGGAAGGTAGAAATAGGAGTTGATGGAGAGAGATAATAGATTGCGTGGAGAAGAATCTCCAGACTAGCTACCGCGTCCTTTCCTTTATACTTTTCCTTCTCTCTGTGGAATCACAGCTTGCCCGCAAGACTGACACAGTTCCTCCATACTTCATCATGACTCAATCACTGCGCCCAAGGAAAACACATGATCGCACTCGGCCGCCACGCGGCCAACACTCTACTCCTGGCAACAGGAGAAAGGACGCGCAAGCAGTAACAGTAAGGGAAAAGGAAGAATGACATACAACTTAATCAAGGGGAAACAATACTCGGAACGATAAAGGAGAAGGACGTGCAAGCTCAAGCAACGGGAGACGACAGACGTAGCGGACAGGAGAAAGGACACGCAAGCAATATCAATCGGAAATGGCAAGGACGAGAAGGACGCATAGGCAACATAGAAGAACAAAGGAGAGAGATCTAGACCGGCCAGCGGTAGGGGAGTATCACCGCCAGAGCGATGTGATCGGGTGAGGCGCCTAAGCACGGAGGATGACCGTAACTGCGGCAGCCGTGATGAGGCCCAGCCACAGGGCGGCAAGGGTGACGGCGGCCCCGGCCGTGGCGCTTAGGAGCCTGTCGCGCGAGGTTTGTGATACCTTCCTGTCGGTAGGTTCCGTTCGTACAGGTTGTTGTCGTCCTCGCTAGGATGGGGCGAAGGCGATGGCGGTGCTCCCCTTTGCGGAGGTTTTGGTGGGGGTCCACCTCTTCCTGCCCCTCCTGTACCTTGGGGTCTGTGCAGCGGGTTCGTAGCTGGGATTGCCGGGGGCCTTTGTCGTCGTTGTTGGGTTCCTCCGAATAAGGGGCTCCCCAGCATTAGTCGGATCGGCGGTGCCCCTGGGCTTGGAGTGGGCCGGGTCTGTCCAGCCAGTGTTGCGGGCAGGGGAACTGCAGTTGCTACTCGCAGCAATTCGCCTTGTGCTTGGGCCAGCCGTTGCTCCAGGCTGGCCATTCGATCTTGGTCCTCGTTTCGTTGTTACTCGAGTCTCTCTACCTTTTTTTGGTGGTCAGCAGCCCATTTTTCCACGTTACCTTGGAATTCCATTAGGTGGACGTTTCGGGCCAGGTTTGCTTCCCACAGGAAAGCTACTGCATTGTGCATTCGGGCTACTTGTGTTGCCTCATGTACCCAATGTAAATCACTCGTTTTGGAGTGTTCGATGATAGCTTCCCAGACCTGTCTGGTAAATGCCTGGTATGCGTTAGCGGATACCATCAGCTCGTTTCTTACCCAGTCTCCTGAGATCTGCTCCTTGGCTCCCATCTGCTCGTAGACGTATTGGGCTCCTTGTGCCAGTCGGTTGTAGACGGCTTCGATCCGCCTGATGCGTCGGTCCATGTGGTCCAATGTGTTGCCGCAGACGTCCATTAGCTGGCATAGGTCTTGCTCGGCCTGCTGCTGGTGGTTGGCCATCGCCCGCATCCACCCAACCGGGTTGGCGATCTCCAAGAATTCCTCCTGGGGTTCTTCGTCGTTGGTGATCTGGAGCAGCCCTCGGGGCGCCTCCAACCGGAGCATGTTATAGTCGGACGAGGTAGACATTTCTTAATATAGGTCAAGGAAGTCTCCGCTGTGGATGGTTGAATCGTAGTCGAAGTGGTAGTCTAATAGGTCAAAGAGTTCGTCTTCGTCGAAGTCGGTGGGTTGGGATAGTAGCGCACAGTTCCACCACTGCTGGGTATACCAATGGTATGGGGCGCACTCGATTGTTTCGTGGATAGGCTTTGGCCTGTCGAAGAATTATATCCACTGTTCGTATTTTGCGATTTCGTTGTCGATCAACTGAAAGGTATAGTCGAAGGAGTATTGTGTCTTAGGCTCTAAGAAGGTAGATAGTTCGAGTAGGTAAAGGTGGTCTTCCAAGTAGGTGTCGTCGAAGTAAGTCATGAAAGTAGGGTGATTTTGAGATCAAGATTATAGTGTGACACTGGGGTTGTATCGTAACCGGTGTGTGGGCAGAATCAAAGCTAATCAGGCTACTTTCGATAATTCACAACAGAATAATCTTAGATCTTGTGTGTGGGTTCGGTGGTAGTGTAGGTGAGGACGTTCGCCCTGTTCTCCCTTCTGTCAAGGCGGAAAAACCTCAGTCTTATACCTGAGTGACGCTGGCGTGAGAGGCGGTAACTCGGATTTGGATTCCCCCGAGGTGCATGGACCTTGTGGGCGACTCATTGGTCCTGACCGGGTGTAGATAAGGGAGATGAGCTCTTCATACAGCTGAGCGGGGAACTTTCTTGCTCCAGACTCGTACGTGGCCTCCCTCGCAGGGCCCAGACCTCTTCGTACGTGGTTCTTCCATAAGGACTCAGATCTCTCGTACGAGACCCCTCCGTCGGGAGCCTAACCAGAGTCCACCAAGTTTTTTCTTTTTTGCTCGTTTTGCACTCTGACCCCTCATCTCGGAGTTTCTCTTCTTACGACCGAGCTTCTCGGCCGTAAGCTAACTCCAGCTCCTTATCTCCCGCCTAGACTCTTTGAGTGCGTTCCGTCATCCTTACGTACTCCTCCTCTAGCCTAGCTACCCACTCGAGATATTTCGGGTGTAACAGATAGACTGTTGGTGACCACCTGGGCATTTGTCCCGTTGGTGAAACACCCGAGTATTACATAGGTGACGTAGAGCTAACAGTTCCAGGGGTTGCGGTGAGTCCCAGCTAGCCCGCTTACCCCGCTTCTGGAAACATCAACATATTGCCACTCTCATATACCACAATTCTCCACACTCTCGCCAGTGAAGGTTTGTATAATAATTCATTTTAAAATAATTCAATTTATTAACCCTATCATGACAGAAGTGTGTAACGTTTGCACCACAGGAAGTTATCTGTCAGGTCAGTCCCTCCCCGGCACTGGCTCCATTACACCCTACCGCCACCAACCACAAACGCCCCAGAGGACAGGTGATATCCCAAATTTCTCTCTAATAGATATAATAATAATTTCATTCACTCTAGGCCTTAGCACCAATAGCTGGTCCCTTCTCCGCCACTGGTCTGTCTACTACAGCAGATTTCTCCACTGCAGCTGGTTTCTCCACAGCACTGGACCCTTCCACAGTGTCATCACATGCAGAGGGTACGTCTGACTGGGAAGATCTAGTGGTGGCCCCTTCTACACCAAGAAAGCCATTTAGGAACATGCCTGATAGACATTTGACGATGAGTCTGCATACCAGGAAGCCACCTGGGGGTGGAAGGGGTGGATAGGGTGGTAGTGGAGCTAGATGTGATTCGTAGGAATTCTTTAGACAATAGATTTCTTTGAGACGTAGGCTGGAGGTTCTTTAACACATTCTACTACTTCGTACGAACTTTGACAGCAATGCGGGGTGTGGTTGATGAGATATCGCCGTTCTACGAGGTGTAACCAGGGGTGGCCGGGTGTCCGACTATGGGGTAGTAGCCAGTTACCCTGTATGCTACGTTACCCTCTGCCTCTAATGCAGGAATTGCAGGACCGAGTCCATGGAGCACAATGGTTCACAAAAATCGACCTCAAAAACAGGTTCCACCTCATCAGCATGAAAGAAGGGGACAAATGGTAAACAGTATTCAGAACTTGCTATGTACTGTTCGAATTCCAGGTGATGCCGTTCTGACTCACCAACACCCCATGTATATTTCAGGACATGATGAACCATGTATTTTCCAACATGCTGGATGTAGGGGTACTAGCCTATATGGATGACATACTGATTTATGCGAAAACGGAGGGAGTACATGACAACCTAGTAAGGGAGGTCCTACAAAGGCAGCAAGAAATCCGGTTGGCAGTCTCTCTGGAAAAATGCATCTGGAAAGAATAGGAAGTGGAATTCCTGAGATATACAGTACCTCATCAAAAGTCTTCATGATTGGCCAGATCGTGTCTCAGTTTAGCCGCATTGACAGGGGGGGCCCTCCCCACTTTCTCCTCCTCCCGAGTGCTATAAAACAAGTACTGAAATGCAGAACATTAAAGAGAGACAGAAAAGGGAGTAGAAGAAATACAGAGGAATGATTCCGCACAGTAACTAGTAGCGTGTGTACCATCCCTTCGCATCAATGACTGCCTACACCTGCAAAGTCATCAACCCCCAGAGTGCCTTGAACTGCTTGGGTGAAATTTTCTCCCAGCAGAGCGGAAGAACTTCTGCCAGCTTTGCCTTCACTTTATTGGGGCCTCCTGGGTAGTTGATTAGGTCAGGATAATCCACTCGGAGCTGTTGCTTGAGCAAGGTCCAGACATGCTCGATCGGATTCAGGGCAGGGGAGTAGGCAGGATGGGACTCGAGTGGAACAGTGTAACGTTCAAAGAACGATAGCATGAGTTTGGCAGTGTGTATCTTGGCGTTATCCTGTTGGAAAAGCGGATTTCCAAGGGCTACCAGTACGTCCTCGAGAACTGGAAGCAGCCAGCAATGCAGTAGGTCTCAGTACACATGTGCATTGACGGAGCCAGTCTTCAAAGGTACTAGCGGGCCACGCTGCTTGCCCCAAAAGCAACCCCACACCATCAACTTCACCTGACGATGTTTCACAGGATTGACACAGTCGATATGCCACCTCTCCTCTTCCTGCATGCTGAAGACCCATCTCTGCTGTCCTGCAGGCTGCTGCTCCACACTACACTCATCATGGTAGATCACCCGCTGGAAGTCCTCTGCAGTCCAATCCTTACGTGTGATAGCCCATTGCAGCTGGGCCTTTGCGTGTTCCACTATTAGCCTTGGTCACTTTTTTGCTAGCCACTTCTTTATATTGTGCTGTTGGAGGAGGTGATCAAAGGTGGGCAGCGAAATATGGGGGGCGTAGATCCGACGAATTTTCTCACGTGTATACTGTCAGTGTTTCCGTACGGCACATAGAATTGTTCGCTTGTCTCGTTTGCTAAGGACCTCAGGTCGACCAGATTGTGAAAGGTTATCCGTTGTACCGCGTTTATAGTACCGCTGGAGGAAACTCTTCACAGTCGACCAGGGACAGCCAACAAGGAGGCATACTGCCAAGATGGTACTGTAGATGACGAAGAACGCAATAATCATACCCTTCTTGACATTGCTCAACTCTCTTCGTTTCCTGTCGGAATTCTTTCGATATTTCGGAACCTTCACCATCTGAGGCTTGAACTTTCCATGGGGTTTCTTTGGAGTGTAAATCATGATGTTTGCTGTGGTGGTGGAGAGAAATCACAGTGGAAGACAAGGAGAAGTAGGGGTAGTATCCCTGCTCAATGCGGCTAAACTGAGACACGATCTGGCCAATCACGAAGACTTTTGATGAGGTACTGTATCATCGGACAAAATGGGGTCAAAATGCATCAGCAAAAAATTAAATTCTTACGGGAGCTACAGGAGCTAGCGAAGCTTACCGGAGCACCAGGAGTGAAATATAACTTTGTCCTTCGATAGGCTAGCGACGCTACGGACGCAACCACCAATCTTACTGACGCACCCACCAGCTTACAGGAGCTACAGGAGCTAGCGAAGCTTACCAGAGCACTGGGAGTGAAATATAACTTTGTCTTTCGCTAGGCTAGCGAAGCTTAGCGACGCTACGGATGAACCACCAATCTTACCGACGCAACCACCAATCTTACCGACGCAACCACCAATCTTACCGACACAACCACCAACCTTACTGACGCAACAACCACCTTACGGAAGCTACAGAAGAAGCGAGTGTGCACTGCGAGGGGTTTCGTATCGACAATTACTACTGTTGCAATGCTACTACACACAGTTGGCTATGTTCTTCGATTATACATAATAACTATTATTTTATTTAAAATATATATATACATTATGATACAAAGTCCAACATCCCAAATCTAGTCGCGACGTACGGGGCACATATGGCGGCACATAAGGGCAGACGAGCAATGCGTACAAGATGTAGACCAGCGAGGAGAATAAGGGCAGAATGAGGGCAGACGAGTAACGCTTACGAGCAGTAGGTAAGGGAGAATGAGAGCAGATGCGGAATGCGTAGAAGAGGTAGGCCAGCAAGGAGAATGAGGGAGGACGAGCAATGCGTACGAGTGGGCCAGCGCGGCAAATGAGGACAAATGAGCAACACGTACGAGATGTAGGCCACCGATGCCAAACACGGTGTTTCTGCCACAGGTCTGAATGTAAGTCAGCAAAAACGAGGTCAAACGAGCAACGCGTAGGACCAGTAGGTAAGCGTGGAGAATGAGGGCCGATGAGCAACCGGTACGAGATGTTGGCCAACAAGGAGAATGAGGGCAGATGAGCAACGTGTACGAGTAGGCCAGCACTGCGAATGTGGACAAACGAGCAACACGTACGAGATGTAGGCCACCGATGCCTAACACGGCGTTTCTGCCACACGTCCGAATGTAAGTCAGCAAAAACGAGGTCAAACGAGAAATGCGTAGTAGCAGTACGCCAGTGTGGAGAATGAGGGCAGACGAGCAACGCGTAAGAGTAGGCCAGCGTGGTGAATGAGGACAAACGAGCAGCACGTATGAGATGAAGGCCACTGATGCCTAACACGGTGTTCCTGCCAAACGTCCAAATATAAGTCAGCAAAAATGAGGTCAAACGAGCGACGCGTAGGAGCAGTAGGCCTGCGTGGAGAATGAGTGCCGACGAGCGACACCTAGGAACAGTAAGCCAGTGTGGAGAATGAGGGCTGACGAGTAACCGGTACGAGATGTTGGCCAACAAGGAGAATGAGGGGAAACTAGCAAGGCGTACGAGTAGGCCAGCCCAGCAAATGAGGACAAACGAGCAACATGTACGAGATGGAGGCCAGCAAGGAGAATGAAGGCAGGCCAGTAATACGTAACAGTGCGTTTCTGTAACGTGTACGATGATATGTGAGCTGTGGGTAGGTTGGTGGTGTGTAATACTGCAACTCGTAATGACTTGGATAGCATGTGTTGGTAGTGCTGGCAAGCACTTAGGAGAAAAACGAACTGACGGGGGGAGCACTCAGCTTCGTAGGTTGCGGTTATCATGTGACCGGTTTTTTTTATGGCGATTAAACTTGACATCAACGAGCAGGATACAGTCAGTTCATTGAGCTTCAAGATGTCTAAGCCTATATCTAAGCAATAGCACTGAAAGTTGAGTAGAAGTAAGTTCACAAGCTGGGTTGACAGTAAATAATTGAATTGCTGCTGCTAGAGTCTTTGAATTAAGTGATCCGTAACCCGACACCGCAAAATTGTCTCCTGTCTGGTGAAAATTTAGACAGCGTCGGTTTGCATGAGAGAGGTAGGTTTCAACTATAAAAACGAGAGGCTACCGAGCACCTAGGCACCTACATAGGTGTACTGCTGAAGGTGCACTTCGAAATGCCTTTGCATATGACGAGTGATATCTGGTGCCAGTGGACATTTGTGTTCGGTACAGGGTTTACACACGCGCCGACATGCTTGGCAGGGAGTAGGCAAAAGTAGATAAAATGAGAAAAAAAAGTCACAAGTGGGACAGGATTCGAACCTGCACTTTCCTCACTACCCCAAGGTTAAACAAACCAGTCATTACATGCTTTGTCATAAGCTGTGCTACCAACTACACCACGCAGACTGGTGATATTTGACATCTGATGTAGTATATTATAAAGAGTCACCTACCCGCATGCAATTCAATTATTTACTGTCGACCCGGCTTGTGAACTTACTTCTACTCAACTTTCAGTGCTATTGCTTAGATATAGGCTTAGACATCTTGAAGCTCAATGAACTGACTGTATCCTGCTCGTTGATGTCAAGTTTAATCGCCGTAAAAAAAACCGGTCACGTGATAACCGCAACCTATGAAGCTGAGTGCCCCCCCCGTCAGTTCGTTTTTCTCCTAAGTGCTTGCCAGCACTACCAACACACGCTATCCAAGTCATTACGAGTTGCAGTATTACACACCACCAGCCTACCCACAGCTCACCTATCGTCGTACACGTTACAGAAACACACTGTTACGCATTACCGGCCTGCCTTCATTCTCCTTGCTGGCCTCCATCTTGTACGTGTTGCTCGTTTGTCCTCATTCGCCGTGATGGCCTACTCGTACGCCTTGCTCGTCTGCCCTCATTCTCGTTGTTGGCCAACATCTCGTACCGGTTGCTCGTCGGCCCTCATTCTCCATGCTGGCGTACTGCTTCTACGCGTCGCTTATTTGACCTCATTTTTGCTGACTTACATTCGGACGTTTGGTAGAAACGCCGTGTTAGGCATCGGTGGCCTACATCTCGTACGTGTTGCTCGTTTGTCCTCATTCGCCGCGCTGGCTTACTCTTACGCATTGCTCGTCTGCCCTCATTCTCTACACTGGCCTACTACTCCTACGTGTTGCTCGTTTGACCTCATTTTTGCTGACTTACGTTCAGACGTGTGGCAGAAACACCGTGTTAGGCATCACTGGCCTACATCTCGTACGTGTTGCTCGTCTGCCCTCATTCTCCATGCTGGCGTACTGCTTCTACGCGTTTCTCGTTTGACCTCGTTTTTGCTGACTTACATTCGGACGTATGGCAGAAACGCCGTGTTAGGCATCGGTGGCCTACATCTCGTACGTGTTGCTCATTTGTCCTCATTCGCCGTGCTGGCCTACTCGTACGCGTTGCTCGTCTGCCCTCATTCTCCACACTGGCCTACTGCTCCTACGCGTTGCTCGTTTGACCTCATTTTTGCTGACTTACGTTCGGATATGTGGCAGAAACGCCTGGCCTACATCTCGTACGTGTTGCTCGTTTGTCCTCATTCGCCACGCAGGCCTACTCGTACACGTTGCTCGTCTGCCCTCATTCTCCTTGTTGGCCAACATTGTTACACCTGAATATTTCGCGGAGCACACAGAGTATCTAGATTACTTAGCGACAGAGTAGTAGGAGGACTATCGGGTGACAGATGAAGGATCAAGAGTCTAGGCTGGAGTTAAGGAGCCAGAGCCTCCAAGGTGAGTGCAAACGAGCTGAGGGAATATGGCCAAACTAGTCCCCTTGCGGGGGGAGGACACGTACGCAGAGGGACTGAGTCCTCGCGGTGACTGGCTTGGATCCTTGCGAGGGGAGCCACGTACGAAGTCTAGATGCCAGTTCCCCGCTCAGATGCATAAGACAGCTCATCTCCCTTATCACCACCCCCGCCTGGACCAATGATCTTCCCACGGGGCCCATGCACCTCGGGGAAATCCAAGCCCGAGTCACCACTTCTCACGACAAGTCATCAGATCTCACGACGACTCTTTCTCTACAAAAAAGAGGATTTCCCTCGACGGAGAGAAATCAGCACGAAAAATCCTCACGAACACTACCACCGAAACCCACACACAAGATCTAAGATTATTCCGTTGTGAATTATCGAAAGTAGCCTGATTACCTTTGATTCTCCCCACACTCCGGTTACGAGACAACCCCAGTGTCACACTATAATCTTGATCTCAAAATCACCCTACTTTCATGCCCTCATTCGAGCAAGAACACTTCTTCCTGCTCGACTTAGTCACGATTCTCGAACCCCAGTCCAGCTACCAGTTTGACTATACCTTCGGCTCAATCGACGAAGAAATAGCAACCACCAAAGAGAACAGGTGGGACGAGTACGCCAACGGACCAGCTCCTGTCGAACTCGACGATATCACACCATGGCACTGGTATACCCAATACTGGTCCACTTGCGCCCTGCTTCGACAAAGCGCCAATCTTAACGGACTCGAATTTCGAGAAATCTGCGACTACGAGTTCCAAGACGACGAAACCATTTACACGGGACACTTACTGGACCTATACTAGACCCACGAGATGGCATCTACCGACTTCAACATGCTCCGGCTCAAGGCCCCTCGGGACCTGCTCCAGATCACCAGCGGGACACCAAATCCAGAACAGGCAGTGGAGCTTGCCAACCCCGCGGTCTGGGTCAGAACCTTGGTAAAATAACAGCGACATGCCAAGAGCGACCTCCAACGACTCACGAAGCTATGTGGTGATGCCTACGACAGAACCGACCAACGAACGTGGGAAATTGAGCGTGCCTACCAAACTTTGGCGGAAGGCACTAGGTACGTATATGACCGGGTCAACGCTAACGAAAAAATAGCCGAAGAATGGATACGCAGCGAACTGTCAAATGCCGCAAATGCGTACCAATCCCTTGCCAGCAATATCTGGCAGGCCATCCTCGAGCACACCAACGAGGCCAACGAACGACAAATATGCCAGGCCACCCAGCTGGCCCGGGTAAACGACGCCCTATCGTTTTTGGCAGAGGCTAACGCGGCCCGCAATCAACACCTGGCCAACTTTCAGGGAAACGTAGAGCTATGGGCCGCAGACCACCAAAATCGGGTGGCCTCCCTGGAAAACCAACTTTGGGAAGCAAGGACAGAAATCCAACGCATTGCAGCGAGAATCCCACTACCTGCAACGCCACCGGCACCCCCAACGTGGAGGAGTCCGGCCCGACAAACCAGCACCAGCGCCCCTTCAGCGCATTCCCCACCGGCACTGGGAAGCCCACTACACTTAAACCTGGGACCACCTCCCCGTCGGCAGAGACCCCCGGCGTTACCCCCGACGCCGGAAATGAGGCGGCGACTGTCGGAACTTCGAGGCCACATCCCTCCAAGACCACCAATGCTTGAGCTTACGGGCGGGCAAGGAGGAAATCCCCCCTCAACACCCCCCAGATCATCCGTGGGGCCGCCTTCGGGCCTGCCGTCCGAGCCACCCCGTCCGCCTCTCCGGCCCCGCCGCTCCCCCTCGCCGCCTAGGAATCCGACACCTACGATCACCACACAAGAATTGGTGCGGTTAGTGGCGGAAGGAGTGCACAGGGCCAGACAGCTGGAACAACCCACGGGCGAAGCACGGGTACACACGTCCCGACTAAAAATGGAAAACCCCGAAAAATTCGATGGAAAAAGCCCAACCGCGTTCAACCAGTGGTGGGAATCGGTCACAATGTATTTGGGATTCTACCCGGACACCACCGACCGACAGAAAATCGCTTGGGTCGGAACCCTCCTGACAGACACGGCCCTGGTATGGCACCTACACCGGTACCGAGAGCTGCGAGAGAACGATACGTGGGCAAACTACTCGGCGGCCATCTGTGCGGAATATCACAACGAGCGCGAGGCGGCCGACGCCCAGCTGCAACTCGGCCAGCTCAAATACCAGGGGTCCATCCGCGCCTACCTCACGGAATTCCGGGCGCTAAACAACTTCGCCCGGACAACAGGAGAAGCACTACGAGAAAAAGTCGACCTGGCCATGCCGGACGCGGTACTGGACATGCGCTTCGCCCACTACCTCGAAGACTTCGCGGACGACGAGGGATTCCTGCAAGCTACGCATCAAGCAGGCCTTCAGGTAGAGAAGAAAAAGGCGTTGAGGCAGGCCCGAGAACAAATGAAAGGGGCCAATGGGCGGAGTGACGACAAGAAGAAGGAAGAAAGAAAGAAGGAGGAGAAGCGGACGCCCGCCCCGCAGCAAACACGGGAACCAAGGAGAGGCGACGCCAGAACCCCAAGACAAGAAGGATGGGGGACAACAGGAGCGGCGCTGCAAGGGGTTCCACAGAATGAGATCAAAGCGCACAAAAAGAACCGCGATGGCTGCTGGAGATGTGGCAGAACAGGGCACAGAACCCACGACTGCTATTCCTTCCAAACCATTCAAGGAACAGAGCTGCCCCCGGCCAAGTGGAAGGTTGCCACGGTAAACCCGCCAGCGCCGGAACTAGCCTCGGGGGAACGGAAGAGAGAGGGCGACGAAGGAAATGCTACAGCGAAACAGCAGAAGGTAGCAGCAGTGGAAGAAATGGACATCGAGCCACCAGCATGGGCGGACGCAGAAGACTTGGATTTTTGAGAAGTTCCTTCCCGGCGCCGAAAGGAACGATCGAACTAATATGCGGCGCCACCAAACGAAAAACACCACCAGAGGGGAAAGATGCTTCGGATAACAAGAAACGACGGAGAAATGTTCGGCCAGTCATCCTGATGATGCTACACTGGCAGGGGAAAAGCCACCCAGTCCGAGTCCTCCTGGACACCGGGTGCTCAATCAACCTGATAAACCAACAAACAGTCGAACGCTTGCAACTGGCAAAGCGACCCCACAAAAACCCAAGAAGCATCGAAAATTTCACAGGGAAAACGCAGGAAAATATCAGACAGAACCCCTGCGACTGCAACACCGAAAGCACTTCACGACGGAAAAATTTGAAATACCCCCCGATGGAAAAAGGGGTGGACATATTTTTACCGTTTAGATGGATAGAACGGCACCCACCCCAAGGAGCATGGACCCAGGACGAAATAAGGTTCAACAGCGCCCCGTGTCTGGAAGCTTGCACCAAATACGAAAACAACGACTTCTCCATGAGCTGGGACGACTTGGTGCCAATGGACGAAGATGCCTGGGTCATAGGACACGCATTCGCGGTATCAGACGATCCCCTAAGCAACGTCCCAATGGGGTTCCGTCAGTATCTGGGGATAATGGGAAAAGAGGCAGCAGACGCACTACCTGAACACCGCCCCTACGACTGCAAGATCGAGCTCAAGGAAGGGGCAACGGCGCCTTGGGGACCCATCTATCCACTATCCGAGGAAGAACTACGAACACTCCGAGAATGGCTAAAAGAAATGGAAAAGACGGGGAAAATAAAGAGATCCACATCCCCCACGGGATCTCCAATCCTCTTCGTTCCAAAACCCAATGGGCGAGGGTTAAGGCTATGCGTCGACTATCGGGGATTAAACGCGGTAACCATCCCAAATCGTTACCCACTTCCGTTAATGCAAGAACTGCAGGACCGAGTACGCGGTGCCCAATGGTTCACAAAAATGGACCTAAAAAACGGATTCAACCTTATCCGAATCCGAGCCGGGGATGAATGGAAAACGGCGTTCAGGACGCGCTACGGGCTGTTCGAATTCCAGGTTATGCCGTTTGGTCTAACCAACGCACCGTCCACATTTCAGGATATGATGAACCACGTTCTCTCGAACATGTTAGATGTGGGCGTACTGGCATACATGGACGACATACTCGTATACGGCGTTACGGAAGAAAGAACATGACGAACGAGTCAAAGAACTACTCAAAAGGCTCACAGCGAACGGACTAGCCGTTTCTCCTGAGAAATGCGTCTGGAAAACCCAGGAAGTGGAGTTTCTGGGTTACATAATAGGAAGAGAAGGAGTCAAAATGTCAAAAGACAAGGTGGACGCGGTCCTAAAATGGAAAACCCCCGAATCCTTGGCGGAGGTACAGTCCATTTTAGGATTTGCTAATTTCTACTGACGGTTCATCAAAGACTATTCCCGAGTCGCTAAGCCACTGACGGAATTGACAAAAAAGACTGTGGGAAAATGGTCCTGGAATCAGGAAGCGGAGGCGGCCTTCAAGGAGTTAAAAGAACGATTCACCACCGCCCCCATATTAGCCCACTTCGACGCCCAACGTGCAGTCATCATCGAGACCGACGCCTCAGACTTCGCGATAGGAGCAGTGCTGTCCCAGCGGGACGAAGAAGGACGCCTACACCCAGTGGCGTTTCACTCGAGAAAATTCACAGCGGCAGAAATCAACTACGAGATCCACGACAAGGAACTTCTCACAGTGGTGGATGCCTTCAAACACTGGAGACGGTATTGCGAAGGAGCAACCCAGCAAGTCCAGGTGTTCTCGGACCACCAGAACCTGGAGTACTTCACGAACACAAAGGTACTAAACCGTCGGCAAGCAAGATGGGCACAGGAGCTAGCAGGAGTCGATTTCAGAATCTACTACCGACCAGGTACCCAGAACGGCAAACCAGATGCTTTGTCTAGGCGTTCAGAGTACCGCCCAGAAAAAGGGGGACAGAAAACCAGCCGATAATGACGGTTTTGGGAAAAAAACACTTTGGAAGCTTCGAAGAAGAAACCAAGGAAAGAAGGGCAAGTTCGTTCATCTGTTCATTGGCCAGACTCTCCTCAATACCAGCAAGAAAATGGAGTCCAACGTTCCTCGAGGGAATCCGGGAAGCGGCGAAGAACGACCCAGGGTATCAAGCAGCGCTGAGAATACCAGCATTGAAGGACCAGGGGACCAAGGAATGGGAAGCAAAAGAAGGGTTACTCTACAGAAAGAATAAGCTGTGGATCCCAGAAGGAAGAATCCAGTTGGTTATGGAATCAGAACACGATACAAAAGTGGCCGGGCACATGGGCCAGGATAAGACCATCGAGCTAATCCGACGAAATCTTTGGTGGCCAAAAATGAACGAACGAATCATCGATTTCGTCAGGAGCTGTCCGGAGTGCCAGAAAAATAAGGCAGCACGACACCGACCCTACAGTCTATCATCGCCACTGGAGCTTCCGTATGCACCATGGCAATCAATTGCCATGGATTTCATCACGGAACTACCGGTCTCAGAAAAATGTGACCAACTGTGGGTGATCATCGATCGCTTCACCAAAATGGCCCATTTCATACCACTACCACAGGACGGCAAGACGACCGCTGACCTGGCAAGAGGCTTCGCGAGAGAAGTATGGCGCCTCCACGGTCTTCCCACTGATATCGTGTCAGACCGAGATTCCCGCTTCACCTCGCAAGCTTGGCAAGAATTTTTGAGCCTACTAGGAATCCGACCCCAGATGTCGACAGCATTCCACCCGCAAACGGACGGTCAGACAGAACGACTCAACCAGACGATTGAATCTTACCTACGAGCCTTTGTGGGGCAAGAACAAGACGACTGGGTACGCTTGTTGCCAATGGCAGAGTTTGCCTACAACAACTCCGTTACAATGGGAAACGGAATCTCTCCCTTCTACGCCAATTACGGATTCCACCCCCGAACACTGAATCCCCGGGAAGAATCGGAGGAACCGGTCAATCCAGCCAGCACCGTATATGCACACTGGATGAAGGCCATTCAGGACGAGGCCCGGAAAAGTTTGGAAACGGCTCAGGAACGAATGCGCCGATATACCGACTCGGCCAGGAAGGAATCCCCAGCCTACCAGGTAGGGGACCTGGCAATGCTCAACGGACGCAACATAAAAACGCGCCGACCCTCTAAGAAGTTGGACCACAAGAATCATGGCCCCTTCCAGATCGAGAAAATCATCTCCCCCTTCGCGGTACGCCTGACGCTACCCAGGAAATGGAAAATCCATAACGTCTTCCATGTGTCCTTATTGGAGCCCTACATAACCAGCGAACACCGGTCGCCACCGGACCCCACAAAAGTGCTGCGAGAATCCGACGACATCGAACAATCGGAGGAATACGACGTCGAGGAAGTAATGTCGGCCCGGAAACAGGGACGACGGATCCTCTACCTGGTCAAATGGCTCGATTATCCGGAACGGAAGGACTGGACGGAAGAACCATACGACAACTTTTCGGTAGGCGGTCTGGAGAAACTCCGGGAGTTTCACCAACGAAACCCAGACGCGCCGAGGGACTACCGGCTCACCGTGGGCTAGACCAGATCCACCGAGGACCTGGCGGTTGTGGGCTGAAGGGGCGGAGGACTTCAGCACCAAAAACCCCACGACCGACAAAAAGACCCGCTTCACGGGCGACCACGAGAAGCCACCGACCGGGCGTCTGGCGAGGAGTGCACGCGACCGGAAAACCGTTGAGAGTCAGGAAAACCGTTCAGAACAGACGTATCGACCTCTCGGCGACCGACTTGGACCGGCGGAACCGGCGCAGATGGCACAAAATCAGTGAAGTGAGTCCCCGACAGCGCGGTCACTGCTCCAGCATACTAGTCTCCCCCCGGAAGGACGTGGGCGCGGTCACTGCCGAGCATACCGGTTACTAGCACGAAGGACACCATGCCTCTCCCGATTCCCTGTGCCAAACTGCGACCCCGGAACCTCACCAAGTCGGCCAAAGCCTTGGCGCAGCGCGGCGGCGAGTACGACTCAATATGACACGACAAGTATGAGTAGGCATCGGCCTACTCAGAGGGCCCAGCCGTTCCGACGGATTACAGAGAAGGATGCCCTGATCCGGCGGCTGGGAGGGCTGCAGGGGTGGAGGACTTCAGTCCGTGACGCTGCAAGGAACTCAGCGTTGAAAGAATCTCACGATCCAAGAAAGAGACGGGCTACTTAGATAAAAACAAAGATCAGCACTCGGGACGAGGCTAAGAGGGAGGGGAGGTAGTGTTACACCTGAATATTTCGCGGAGCACACAGAGTATCTAGATTACTTAGCGACAGAGTAGTAGGAGGACTATCGGGTGACAGATGAAGGATCAAGAGTCTAGGCCGGAGTTAAGGAGCCAGAGACGAACTCTCGGCTGAGAGATCGAACCCCGCGGGGAGAGATCGAACCTTGCGGGGATCGGCCCAGAGACCTCCGAGGTGAGTGCAAACGAGCTGAGGGAATATGGCCGAACTAGTCCCCTTGCGGGGGGAGGACACATACGCAGAGAGACTGAGTCCTCACGGGGACTGGCTTGGATCCTTACGAGGGGAGCCACGTACGAAGTCTAGACGCCAGTTCCCCGCTCAGACCCATAAGACAGCTCATCTCCCTTATCACCACCCCCGCCAGGACCAATGATCTTCCCACGGGGCCCATGCACCTCGGGGAAATCCAAGCCCGAGTCACCACTTCTCACGACAAGTCATCAGATCTCACGACGACTCTTTCTCTACAAAAAAGAGGATTTCCCTCGACGGAGAGAAATCAGCACGAAAAATCCTCACGAACACTACCACCGAAACCCACACACAAGATCTAAGATTATTCCGTTGTGAATTATCGAAAGTAGCCTGATTACCTTTGATTCTCCCCACACTCCGGTTACGAGACAACCCCAGTGTCACAAACATCTCGTACCGGTTGCTTGTCGGCCCTCATTCTCCATGCTGTCCTACTTTTCTGACGCATTGCTTGTTTGACCTCGTTTTTGCTGACTTACATTCGGACATGTGGCAGAAACACCGTGTTAGGCATCAGTGGCCTACATCTCGTACGTATTGCTCGTTTGTCCTCATTCGCCACGCTGGCCCACTCGTACGCATTGCTTGTCTTCCCTCATTCTCCTTGCTGGCCTACCTCTCCTACACGTTCCACATCTGCTCTCATTCTCCCTTACCTACTGCTCATACGCGTTACTCGTCTGCCCTCACTCTCCTTGTTGGCCAACATCTCGTACCTGTTGCTCGTCGGCCCTCATTCTCTACGCTGGCCTACTGCTCGTACGCGTTCCGCGTCTGCTCTCTTTCTCCCTTACCTACTGCTCGTATGCATTACTCGTCTGCCCTTATTCTCCTCGCTGGCCTACATCTTGTACGAGTTGCTCATCTGCCCTTATGCGCCGCCGTATGCATCAGGAAAAAATTAAGAAATTATCCCTTCACGTCGGTAAGAACGACCTGCGTCGGTAGCTTTGCTAGCATCTGTAGCTCCGGTAAGGATAGTGAATCTTACCGAAGCAACCACCCACTTACGGAAGCTAGGAAAGCTAGGAAAGCTAGCAAAGCTACGGACGCACCAACAATCTTACCGACGCAACCACCAACCTTACCGACGCAACCACCAACCTTACCGACGCAACCACCACCTTACGGGAGCTAGGGAAACTAGAAAAGCTAGGAAAGCTAGGGAAGCTTACGGGAGCAACGAGTGTGCACTGTGAGCAGTTTCATTACTAGTTATAATGCTACTACATGCAGTTGGCTATGCTCTTCGATCGCACAGAAAATCACTTATTGTATTTAAAATCTATATAT
>Ga0307516_10001902_pt1 | contig 28572 bp, 15 predicted proteins | sample 19_EM_MG_FD_203310 | JGI IMG/M metagenome (GOLD analysis project Ga0307516, IMG submission 203310) | Populus trichocarpa ectomycorrhiza microbial communities from riparian zone in the Pacific Northwest, United States - 19_EM | ecosystem: Host-associated > Plants > Roots > Unclassified | place... | reverse complement strand
GTCACCACCAGCAACCACCTGGTCACCAGCTACACGGTGGGCGACTGCATGAACGTCGAAGGCCAAGGCGGCTACGGCGCGTTCGGCACCTCGGCGCGCGACTTCAAGCTCGACATCAAGTCCACCTATTTCAACAACGGCTTCGGCTACAAAGACGGCCCGTGGCGCGTCGACGGCCAGGCCGCCCGCGCGCGCTCCACCTACAAGAACCTGACCAACAACATCTCGATGTCGATGAACGCGCCAGGGCTGACCGTGACCCTGGACGACCGGCACCTGCCGCACTTCAACTTCCCGGCCGGCTACAGCCCTGATGACCCGAACGCCTACTACAAGGCCGACATCCAGTTCCGGCCGTCGATCACCGAAAACTCGGAAGACATGGCCAAGCTGGATTTCCAGCGTGCACTCGAGCATGACTATTTCCGGCGCGTGTGGTTCGGCGGCCAGTACACGGAACGGGGCGCCAACCAGTACGGCGGCGGCCAGCGCGTGGTCTCCAATGGCGGCTCGCTCAGTTCCACCGCAGACGACGTGCTGACCATGGCCAGCAACGTCAACGGCACCTTGTTCTATGACCGCCTGGCGCCGGCCGTGCGGGCGGGCACGTCCACCCAGTTCACCAGCCCTGTCGCCTACACCAACTACGTCAGCCGTGCCCAGATGGCCGCGCTGGCCGCGGCCGCGCTGCAGCCCACCCAGGGCGGCTTCTTCAACGGCTACAGCGGCGTGTCCTACCCCTCCAGCTGGCTCTCGCCCAGCTTCCAGGCGGCCGCCCCCTCGTTCGACACCAGCCTGTTCAACTTCGGCCACCTCTACCAGTCGCCAGCCAACGACGGCAACACCTATGCGCAACTGCCGGCCTTCGACGTGCGTGAGCGCGTGACCGCCGGCTACGCACGCATGGACTTCGAGTCGGAGCTGTTCGACCTGCCGCTGGATGGCAACTTCGGCCTGCGCTACACGGACACCTCGCTGGCATCCACGGGCAGCTCAACCTTCAAGACCGCCGTCTGGAACCCCACCAAGAACGCCTTCGACGTGGTGGGCAGCGCCACCGATTTTGTCTCGCTGAAGCGCCACTACTTCGACATCTTGCCCAGCCTGAACCTGGCGCTGACCTCGCTGGAGGGCCGCCTGATCACGCGGGCGGGCTGGGGCAAGGTGATGGCGCGGCCCGACCTCGCCAAGATGGCGCCGAACATCACCTGCACCCAAGGCCAGGGCAGTGACGTCACGCACGGCGGCGACGGCACCGACGACTGCACGGCCGGCAACCCCGGCCTGGAGCCCTACCGCGCCACCAAGTACGACCTCAGCTTCGAGTACTACCCCTCGCGCGACTCGCAGTTGAGCCTGGGCCTGTTCCGCACCGACATCAAGACCTACGTGCTGCCCGCCCGCCAGCGCGTGGGTTCGGTGGACTACCTGGGCGACGGCACGCTGTACGACGTGAGCATGTGGGTCAACGGCGCCGGCGCCATCACGCAGGGCGCGGAACTGGCAGGCCGCGCCCCGCTGACCTTCCTGCCCGAGTGGCTGAGCGGCTATGGCGTGGACGCCAACATCACGCGCATGGCCTTCAAGTACGAGCCCGGCAATGAGCTGATCAACCCGCTGGACGGCTCGGTGCTGCCCTACCCCGGCATGTCGCGCACGGCTTACAACGTGGCCCTGTGGTATGACCGCGACAAGATCAATGCCCGCCTGGCCTACCATGCCCGCGACCGCTTCTACACGGGCGGCAATGACGTCACAGGCAATCCCAACTTCCGCGACCGTACCGGCTACCTGGATGCCAAGCTGCAGGTCCGCGTGACCGACAAATTCACCGTGTCGGTGGAAGGCAAGAACCTCACCAACCAGGCGGAGCTGACTTACGCCGGCGACCTGGCGCGGCCGAATGAACTGGCCTGGTCGGGACGGCGCTACTACCTCACTGCCGGCTTCAAGCTCTGATGGCACCACTCCGCAGCGGCATCGCGCGCAGGGCCGGACCGGTGGTCCTGCTCGGCGCGGCGCTGCTCGGCCCTGCGGTGGCTGCCGACCCGGTGCCGCGCCAGGCCGAGCGCCTGGGCCGCGGTGCGGTGGCGGTGCCCTCTGGCAGCGGCCATCTCATCACCTGGCGGGCCTTGGGTGATGACCCGCCCGGCCTGCGCTTTGTGGTCGAGCGCGATGGCCGGCGTTTGACGCCCGAGCCCATTGCGCTGACCCAGTACCTCGATACGGAGGCGGGTTCGGCGCCGTCATACCGTGTCATTCCTATCACAGCGACCCCAAGCCCCGCCGCCGCGGTGCGCCTGCTGAGCCAGCCCTTCCTGCGCGTGCCACTGCAGCGCCCCGCAGACTGGAACGCCCCAGACGGCAGCCACGTGCCCTACGAGGCCAACGACGGCGCCCCGGCCGACCTGGACGGCGACGGTGAGTACGAGATCGTGCTGAAGTGGCAGCCGGCCAACGCCCGCGACAACTCGCAGGCCGGGCTGACGGCACCGACGCTGCTCGACGCCTACCGGCTCGACGGCACGCGGCTGTGGCGCCTGGACCTGGGCCCCAACATCCGCTCCGGCGCGCACTACACGTCTTTCGTGGCCTATGACTTGGATGGCGACGGCCGCGCCGAAGTGATGCTGCGCACGGCCGACGGCACGGTCGATGGCCAGGGCCGCGTGCTGGGCGATGCCAAGGCCCGCCATGCCGACGAACGGGGCTACGTGCTCGCCGGCCCGGAATGGCTCACAGTCTTCGATGGCCGCAGCGGTGCCGCACTGGCCAGCGCGCCCTATGTGCCCGAGCGCGGCCGCGTGGCCGACTGGGGCGACGGCTACGGCAACCGCGTGGACCGTTTCCTGGCCGGCGTGGCCTACCTGGACGGCCGACGCCCCAGCGCGGTGTTCTCGCGCGGCTACTACACCCGTGCCGTGCTTGCAGCCTGGGACTGGCGCGACGGCCGCCTCACGCAGCGCTGGGTGTTCGACAGCGAGCGCGACGACGCCAGCCACGCCGCCCGCGGCCAGGGCGCGCACTGGTTCGCCGTGGCCGATGTCGACGGCGACGGGCGCGACGACATCGTCTACGGCGCCGCCACTGTGGCCAGCGACGGCCACCTGCTCTACAGCACCGGCCTGGGCCACGGCGACGCGCTGCACGTGGGCCGCCTCGACCCCACGCGGCCGGGGCTGCAGGTGTTCATGGTCCATGAGTCGCCCAAGGCCTACGGCGAGCACGGCGTGGAGATGCACGAGGCCACCACCGGCCGCCTGCTGTGGAGCATCTCCGGCGAAGGCCGTGACGTGGGCCGCGGCGTGTGCATGGACATTGACGCCGCGCACCCGGGCCAGGAATGCTGGGCCTCGGTGGGCCCGCTGCTGAGCGCGCGCGGCGAGCTCATCACCCGGCAGCGGCCACGCGCGGTCAACTTCGGCGTGTGGTGGGACGGCGACCTGCTGCGCGAGACGCTGGACCGCACCCAGGTCGCCAAGTGGAACCCGCGCACCGAGCAGCTCGACACCGTGCTGGACGCGGCCGCGGACGGCGCCGCGTCGAACAACGGCACCAAGGCCACGCCGGTGTTCAGCGCCGACCTGTTCGGCGACTGGCGCGAGGAGGTGGTCTGGCGCACGGCCGGCAACGACGCCTTGTTGATCTACACGACGCCCCACCCCACCGAACACCGCCTGGTGACCTTGATGCACGACCTGCAGTACCGCGTGCAGGTGGCCGCGCAGAACGCCGGCTACAACCAGCCGCCGCAACCCTCGTTCTTCCTCGGTGCCGGCATGGCGCCGCCCCCGGCCCCGATCTTGTTCTTTCCCTGATGCGCCTGCCTCTTCCGCTCCACTGGGTCCGCCGGCTGCCTGCCGCGGTGACAGCCCTTGCCCTGGGCCTGGGCTGCCTGCCGCTGGGTGCGCAGGACCTGCCGGGCCAGCAAGCCGCCGCAGCCGCAGCCGCCCGCCAAGCCGCGGCCGGCCCGGCCCCCGGCAAGACCTTCGTGATGGCCGCCTTCCCGGCCACCTCGCAGGACCAGCTCAGCCTCTTCACCTCCAGCGACGGCGTCACCTACCGCACGCTCGCCTCCGAAACCTACCGCCCGCCGCAAGGCCTGCTGCGCGACCCCTCCCTCATCCGCGGCGACGACGGTTCGTACCTCATCGTCTACACCACCGGCTGGACCGGCCAAAGCTTCGGCGTGGCACGCTCGCGCGACCTGCGCCGCTGGGAGCATGTGGCCGATGTGCCGGTGCGCTTGGCCGGGCTGCAACGGGTCTGGGCGCCCGAGTGGTTCCGCGATGCCGACGGCCAGGTGTCGGTCATCGTCTCGCTGTCCACCGAAGCCAGCGGCGAAGCCTTCCGCGCTTATCGGCTGCAGCCCAGCCGGCCCGATTTCAGTGCCTTCGACACGCCACGCCTGCTGCAAGGGCTGGACCGCAACCCCATCGACACCTTCATCGTGCGCGAAGGCGGGCGCTATGTGGCGCTGGCCAAGAACGAGACCACCAAGTACATCGAACGGGCCTGGGCCCCGGCGCTGGACGGCCCTTGGACATACGACCGCACCGGCGACTGGGCCGGCTGGGGCACCTGGGTGGAGGGTCCTTCCCTGGTGCCGATCCGCGACGCCCAGGGCCGCGCAGGCTGGCGCATCCACCTGGACGACTACACGAAGAAGACCTACCGCTACTCCGACAGTTTCGACGGCCTGGAACACTGGACGCCCCTGCGCCCGCTGGGCGGAGTCTCCGGCGCGGTGCGCCACTTCACCGTGCTCGAAGAAGACCGCGACGTACTCACCCGCGCCACCGCACCGCGCGGCCCCGCCCACCGCATCACCTGGGACCGCCACTCGCTGAAGCTGGACGACCAGCGCCGCATGGTCTGGGCCGCAGAGTTCCACCCGTTCCGCCTGCCCTCGCCGGCGCTGTGGCGCGACGTGCTGCAAAAGCTCAAGGCCATCGGCTTCAACACCGTGTCGATCTACTTCTCCTGGGGCTACCACAGCAGCGAGCCGGGCCAGTACGACTTCAGCGGCGTGCGCAATGTGGAGCGCGTGCTGCAGATGGCCGAAGAAGAAGGCCTGTTCGTCATCGCCCGGCCGGGCCCGTATGTGAATGCCGAACTCAGCGCTGGCGGCTTCCCCGGCTGGCTGCTGCGCCAGCGCGCCGAGGCGCGCACCGACGCGCCCGACTACCAAGCCGCCGCGGGCGAGTGGATGGCACAGATCAACGCCATCATCGCGCGCCACCAGTTCACCACCGGCGGCGGCAGCGTCATCGCCTACCAGCTTGAAAACGAGCTCTTCTCGGTGCAGCCCAAGAACGCGCGCCACATGCAGTTCCTGGCCGACCAGGCGCGCGCCGACGGCATCACCGTGCCGCTGTTCCACAACGCCGCCTCGCGCCTGCCGGACTGGACACCCAAGGCCTCCAGCGCCCCGTTCGCCAACCCCGGCCCCACCGACCTCTACGCCTTCGACGGCTACCCCGGCGGAGTCTGCGGCGTGAATGCCGAGCCGGGCGCGCCCTCGGCCGCGCCCGACTGGGGCCTCTACGGCACGAACCTGCCGCGCATCGGCGCCAAGGCCAGCCCGCACACCCCCGGCTTCGTGGCCGAGATGGGCGGCGGCTGGTTCGACTACTGGGGCAGCAACGGCACCTACGAGTGCACCGCGCGCCGCCAGGGCGCGGGCTACCAGCGCGTGTTCTACGGCAGCAACCTCATCAACGGCATCAGCCTGCATTCCATCTACATGGGCTTCGGCGGCACCAGCTGGGGCTGGCAGCCGGCGCCGGTGGTGTTCACCTCGTACGACTATGGCGCCCCCATCGACGAGGCTCGCCGCCTGCGCGACAAGGGCTTGTCGCTCAAGCTGATGAGCCTGTTCGTGCAGGCCGCCGAGCCGGTGCTGGCCGACATGGAACCGGCCACGCCGCTGGTGGCGGACTCCCCGCGCATCAAGCTCCTTCACAACCAGAGCGCCGCACTCGGCAGCCATGTGGTGTTTGCCGTGCAGCAGCCGTCGTCGGCCACCGGGTCGCAGGGCTTCACGTTCGAACTCGCCACGCGCGACGGCCGCTACCGCATCCCACAGCAAGGCCAACTGCAGTTGCAAGGCCAGGATGCCAAGCTGCTGCTGGCCGACTACGCGCTGGAACGCCAGCACCTGGTCTACGCCACATCCGAGCTGCTGACCCATCTGCGCCGCGGCGCCGAGGATCTGGCCGTGCTGCACGGCCGGCGCGGCGAAGACGGCGAAGCCGTGTGGCGCCATGCAAGGCGTCCGCGCGTGCGCGTGCTCGCCGGCCAGGCCACGACGCAGTGGGACGCCGAGCGCGGCGACCTGCGCCTGAACTATCGGCACGAGGGTTTGATCGAACTGCTGATCGAAGATGGCGGCCGTGCACCGCTGCGCCTGCTGATTGCCGATGAGGCCACTGCCCAGGGCTTGTGGCGGCTGGATGCGGCCGGCGCCGAGGGACCCCAGCCGCTGCTCGTGCACAGCCCTGCCCTGCCGCGCAATGCGCGCCGGCAAGGCGACCTGCTGATGCTGCAAGGAGACACCACGGCCGACAGCCCGCTGCGCGTCTGGGCGCCACCGGGCATCCAGCGCATGCAGTGGAACGGTGTGGCGCTCAACCTGGCCGCCACCGACGATGGCAGCCAGCGCCCCCGCCAGCCGCTGCCCGGCCCAGCCGCCGTGCGCCTGCCTGATCTGCCTACCCTGCCCTGGCTGCGCCGCACCGACAGCCCCGAGGCTGACCCCGCCTTCGACGACAGCCGCTGGCGCGCCACCGATGCCGGTGTGTCTGCGGCCAACGTCTACACCGCCAATGACAAGGGCCAGCCGGTGCTGGCGATGAGCGACTACGGCTTTCATCGCGGCGACGTCTGGTACCGCGGGCGCTTTCGCAGCGGCGCCGACCCGCTGCACCTGGAGCTGTTCTACGGCGGGGGCGGCGGCGGCATGGCGCAGGTGTGGCTGGATGGCCGCTTCATCGGCCAACATGAGCTGGACACCGGCCGCCCATTCCCCGAAACCACCGACAGCTTCAAGCTGCGCCTCGATGCGCTGGCCGCAGGTGAGCATGTGCTGGCCGTGATGGTGCGCAACAACGGCCACAGCTGGGACCTCTTCGCCGACGACGCGCACAAGGAGGCCCGCGGCCTCATCTCCGCGTCGCTGGCACCGCGTGCCGGCCGGCGCTTTGCAGTGCCCATTGCGTGGAAGATCCAGGGCAACCAGGGCGGCGAGGCCATCGCAGACCTGGTGCGCGGGCCCTACAACTCCGGCGGCCTGTATGGTGAACGCCAGGGCTGGCACCTGCCTACTGCCTGGGACCAGGCGCCAGGCACGGGCTGGAACACGGCCTCGCCAGGCGAGGCCCCACCCGCACCCGGCACCTACTGGCTGCGCACCCAGTTCAAGCTCGATGCACCGGCCGGCCACGACGTGCAGCTAGGCCTGGCCTTTGGCGACATCAACCAGCCACGGTCAGCCGCAGAACAGCGCGTGCTGATCTTCGTGAACGGCTGGAACCTAGGCCAGTTCATCTCGCACATCGGGCCGCAGCGCGTCTTCGTGCTGCCGCCCGGCCTGCTGAACCTGCAGGGCGAGAACATGCTGGCACTGGCCGTCACCACCGACGGCCGTGCCGAGAATGCCCTCGAAGTACCACGCCTGCTGCCGCTGCAGGTGGTGCGCGGCGGCGTGCCGCTGGAGCCGGTGCCCGCCCCCCGCATGCTGCAGCGCCCCGCGCCATGACCTTCATCCCAAGCCCCAACGCAGGATCCCCGATGAGCCAGCAAGTCCTCATTCCCACCCACCCGGAGCGCATCCACCCGCTGCTGGGCCATCACGTGGCCGGCCTCCAGGCCGACCGGAGCGACTGGCAGGACACCATCCGCCGCGTCATCGACAACCTGGTCAACATCCGCGACGTGGACGGCAGCTTCCTGCTGCGCCTGGAAGACGGCCGCGTCATCGACACCAAGAGCTGGCACGGCTGGGAGTGGACCCAGGGCATCGGGCTGTACGGCCTGTGGAAGGTGTGGCAGATGAACGGCGACGCGCAGACCTGGTCGCGCATGACCGACTGGTTCAGCGCCCGCTTTGCCGAGGGCGCGCCGTCGCGCAACATCAACACCGTGGCGCCGCTGCTGACGCTGGCGCACCTGTACGAGCGCAGCGGCGAGGTCAGCTACCGGCCCTGGCTGGAAACCTGGGGCCAGTGGGTCTACGACGGCCTGCCGCGCACCGAGGAAGGCGGCTTCCAGCACATCGTCTACAACAGCGTGAACCACCAGCAGTTGTGGGACGACACGCTGATGATGTCGGTGCTGCCGCTGGCCAAGATCGGCCGGGTGCTGGGCCGGCCGCACTACGGGGAAGAGGCCAAGCGGCAGTTCATGCTGCACACCAAGTACCTCAGCGACCCGGCCACCGGCCTGTGGTTCCATGGCTGGACTTTCGACGGCCGGCACCACTTTGCACGCGCACGCTGGGCCCGCGGCAACGCCTGGGTGACCATCGCGATCCCCGAGTTCATCGAGCTGCTGGACCTGCCCGCCAGCGACGCGCTGCGCCTGTTCCTGGTGGAGACGCTGAAGGCGCAGGTCAAGGCCCTGGCGCCGCTGCAGACGCCCTCCGGCATGTGGCGCACCCTGCTGGACGACGCCACCTCCTACGAGGAAGCCGCCGCCACCGCGGGCTTTGCGTACGGCATTCTCAAGGGCGTGCGGCTGGGCCTGCTGCCCGCCGAGTACGAGGCCGTGGGCCGCCGCGCCGCGCTGGCCGTGCGCGAGCACATCAACGCCGCGGGCGAGCTGACCCAGGTGTCCTTCGGCACCCCGGTGTTCAACACCTTGCAGGACTACAAGGACATCCCGCTGACCTCCATGCCCTATGGCCAGTCGATGGCGCTGCTGGCGCTGGTCGAGTTTTCCTACCGCTTCCTATGAGCGACACCCCTTCCGGACTCACCCGCCGCGGCTTCTTCGCCGGCGGCGCCGCGCTGGGCCTGGCGGCGGGCGCCACGCCGCTGCCTGTTGGGTCAACAACGGCGGCAACAGCAGCGGCAGCAGCCACTGCCGCCCTGCCCGACGCCGACCCCGCCGCACTGCGCTGGCTGGACAGCAGCGCCCCGCCCCAACATGCCGGCCTGGCCTGGGGCTGGCCCTGGGCGCGCGGCAGCGTGCCACGTGGCCAGGACTTCGCGCTGCGCGACCCCGCGGGCCGCCGGCACCCCGTGCAGAGCTGGCCGCTGGCCTGGTGGCCGGACGGCTCGGTGAAGTGGTCGGGCCACGCGCTGGCCCCGGGCGTGCTGCCGCAGGCCGGCTGGGCCGTGGAAGCGCTGCCGGCCGGCCAGGCCGCGGCGTTGCCGGCCGCAACGATCCGCATCGAGGAAGACGCCGAGTCCATCACCGTGGACACCGGCGTGATCCGCTGCCGTGTACCGCGTCGCGGGCCTGTGCTGGTGAGCAGCGTCACCCGCGGCGGTGTCGAGATCCTGCGCACCCTGCGCCTCATCGCACAGTGTGACGACCAGCCCGGCGACAGTGACGCCCCCCGGCGCACCCCCTACGACGGCGTCGTGACCCAGCTCGACATCGAGCAGCGCGGCCCGCAACGCGCGGTACTGCGCCTGCGCGGCCAGCACCGCAGCGCCAGCCGCACCTGGCTGCCGTTCGACCTGCGCCTCTACCTGCATGCCGGCGGCGATGCCGTGCGCGTGATGCACAGCTTCGTCTTCGACGGCGACCCGCGGCACGACTTCCTGCGTGGCCTGGGCTTGCGCGCCGAGGTGCCGTTGCGCGACCCCCTGCACGACCGCCACCTGCGCCTGGCCGGTGCCGCCAGCGGCCCTGAACAAGGCCTGTGGGCCGAGGCCGTGCGCGGCCTCACCGGCCTGCGCCGCGACCCCGGCGCCGCCGTGCGCGCCGCGCAAGGGGCCGGCCAGGCCAGCCCGCCGGTGGAGGGCTTCCATCCCTCAATCCGCAAATACCTGGACCGCATCCCCGCCTGGGGCGACGTGAGCCTGCTGCAGCTGGCGCCCGATGCGTTCCAGATCCGCAAGCGCACCCATGCCGGCCAGGCCTGGGTGCATGCCGCCTGGGGCCAGCGCGCCGCGGGCCTGGGCTACGTGGGCGGGCCGTCCGGCGGGCTGGCCTTCGGCCTGCGCGACTTCTGGCAGCGCCACCCCACCCAGCTCGACATCCGCGACGCCCACACCGAGGCCGCCACCATCACCGTGTGGATGCACAGCCCCGAGGCCGCGGCCATGGACCTGCGCCCCTACCACGACGGCCTGGGCCAGGACACGTTCGAGAAGCAGCTGCAGGGGCTGGAGGTCACCTACGAAGACTACGAGCCCGGCTTCAACACGCCCGTGGGCGTGGGCCGCAGCAGCGAGATCACGCTCTTTGCCCTGGCCGCCACGCCCAGGCGCGAGGCCTTGCTGCAGCTCGCCGGCCAGGTGCAGACGCCACCGCAGCTGGTGGCCGCGCCGGCCCGCTACCTGCAGACGCGCGTGTTCGGCCCGATGTGGTCCTTGCCCGACCGAACCACGCCGCAGAAGGCCGCCATCGAGGACCGGCTCGACTTCCTGATCGACTTCTACCAGCGCGAGGCCGAGCAGCGCCGCTGGACCGGTTTCTGGGACTACGGCGACATCCGCCACACCTACGACCGCGACCGCCACGAGTGGCGCTACGACGTGGGCGGCTACGCCTGGGACAACTCGGAACTCTCGCCCGACCTGTGGTTCTGGTTCGCCTTTTTGCGCAGCGGCCGGGCCGACATCTTTCGCTTTGCGGAGGCGCAGGTGCGCCACACCACCGAGGTGGACACCTACCACCTGGGCCGCTTCGCCGGCCTGGGCACGCGCCACGGCGTGCAGCACTGGAGCGACAGCGCCAAGCAGGTTCGCATCAGCAGCGCGGCCTACCGCCGCCACTACCACTACCTGACAGCAGACGAACGCATCGGCGACGTGCTGCACACGCTGGCCGAGGCCGACCGCACCTTGATGACCCTGGACCCCGGCCGCAAGCTCGGGGCCCGGCCGCAGGCGGTGGGCGATGGCGTGATGGGCGTGGGCACCGACTGGGGCGCCATGCTGGCCAACTGGCTCACCGAATGGGAACGCACCGGTGATGAGCGCTGGCGCGAGCGCATCCGCCGCGGCATGGAGAGCGTGGCCAGCATGCCGCACGGCTTCTTCAGCGCCGCCACCGCGGGCTACGAGCTCAAGACCGGCCGGCTGATCCCCGTGCAGGGCCAGCGCGTGGCTGCGAGCCACCTGAGCGCGGTCTTTGGGCTGACCGAGATGATGGGCGAGCTGATCGAGCTGATCGAGGTGCCCGGCTTTGAACGGGCCTGGCTGCAGTACTGCCGGCTCTACAACGCGCCGGTGGAAGAGCAGCGGCGTGAGTTGGGTGACAAGCATGGCGCCACCAACGCACTGACCCCTGGCCACTCGCGGCTGACTGCGTATGCCGCCTGGCGCACGCACGACGCCGCCCTGGCGCGGCGGGCCTGGCGCGAGTTCCGGGCTGAGCCGGGGTTCGACCGCGCGCCGCTGCGCACCGAGCGCGTGGCCGGTGCCGTGGCATTGAGGCCGGTCGAGGAAGCGCCTTGGATCAGCACCAACGCTGCCGCGCAATGGAGCCTGGCAGCCATCCAAAACCTCGCCTTGGTCGGCGACCAGATCCCGCAGGACTGACACGATGCGTTCCTTGAACCCTGGCTTCCGCGCCTCCTGGTGGCTCGCCGCCACGTTGCTGATGGCGCTGCTGGGCACGGCCCACGCGGCGCCGCTGCAAGCCCCGCTCCACTTCGTCTTCGGCAGCGGCCCACTCGCCCCCGGCGAACGGCTCGTGGACGCCGACACGCGCTACACGCCCGAACGTGGCTGGGGCCTGGAGGGCACCACTGCACCCGTGCCACAAGTGCCCGCCGTGGCCGGCCCGCGCGCTGGCCGGCAGGTGCTGGCGCCCCAGCAGCCGCTGTACTTCTCCGTGAACCTGCCCGAGGGCGCCTACCACGTGCGCCTCACGCTGGGCGGCAGCGCCGAGGCCAGCGACACCACCGTCAAGGCCGAACTGCGCCGCCTGGTGCTGCAAGGGGTGACCTCCGCGCCGCGCCAGGTGGTGCAGCCGGTATTCACGGTGCACGTGCGCCAGCCGCAGATCCCCGCCGGTCCAGGTCGTGAAGCCGGCCAGGTGCAGCTGCGCGGGCAGCGTGAATCCGTGGGCGAAGCCTGGAACTGGGACGGCCGCCTGACGCTGGAGATCAACGGCAGTCACCCGGTGCTGCAGGCCCTGCAGATCGAGCCGGTGAAGGTGCCGCTGGTCTTCTTGCTGGGCGACTCCACCGTGGCCGACCAGAGCCAGGAGCCGTATGCCAGCTGGGGCCAGATGCTGCCGCGCTGGTTCGGCCCCGGCGCGGCCGTGGTGAGCCTGGCGCAAAGCGGCGAGACGTACCGCGACTCCTTGCAGCGCCGCCGGCTCGACAAGATCCTCAGCCTCGGCAAGCCCGGCGACACCGTGCTGATGCAATACGGCCACAACGACCAGAAGCAGTTGCGCGACGGCTCCGGCTCAGTCGCCAGCTACCAGGACGAGATCCGCCAGCACGTGCAGCGGCTGCGCGCGGTGCGGCTGCAACCGGTCATCGTCACCTCAGTCGAACGGCGCTTCTTCGAGCCTGATGGCTCACTGCGCCGCACGCTGGCCGACTATGTGGACGCGGCACGCGCCGTGGCCACCGAACTGGGCGTGCCGCTGCTGGACCTCAACGCCGCCAGCCGCAGCCTGTACCTCGCGCTTGGCCCTGAAGGGGCGCCACAGATTTTTGCCACCCCGCCCGATGGCCGCGTGGACCCCACCCACCACAACAACGACGGCGCCTGGCTGCTGGCCGGTTTGGTGGCGCACGGCCTGCGCGACCTGAAGCTGCCGGTGGCCGCACAACTGCGCCCCGATGCGCCCACCGTGCTGGCCGCCGCCCCGCCGCGCCCCGGCACGCTGGGCCTGCCGCCCAGCCTCGGCCGCACCGAACAACGTCCCGCGGGTGACGGTGCCGCCGAGGTATCCAAGCCGGCCCTCCCCAAAGCACCACCCGGCTGGTCGGCCGAGCGCCTGGCCCGCCTGGATGCAGCGGTCCAGGACGAGATCACCCAAGGCCGCCTGGCCGGCGCGGTGGTGCAGATCCTGCGCGACGGCCGGCTGGTGCATCAAGGCCTCTACGGCCATGCCGACCTGGAGAACCGCCGCCCCATGCAGGCCGACACGATGTTCCGCATCGCCTCCATGAGCAAAGCCGTCACGACGGTGGCCGCGATGATGCTCTACGAAGAAGGCCGCTTCCTGCTGCGCGACCCCATCAGCAAATGGCTGCCCGCGTTTACCGACATGCAGGTGGCGGTACCCGCCGCCGAAGGCCAGCCGCCGCGCACGGAGAAGGCCCGCCGGCCCATCACCGTGCGCGACCTGCTGCTGCACACCGCCGGCCTGAGCTATGGCGCCGGCCCCGCCGAGGCCGCGTGGCGCCGCGCGGGCTTCAGCGACTGGTACCTGCTGGACCATGACGAAACCCTGGCGCAGTGGACCGACCGCCTGGCGCAATTGCCCCTGCAAGCCCACCCGGGCGAGACGTGGCAGTACGGCTACTCCACCGACGTGCTGGGCCGCCTGGTGGAGGTCTGGTCCGGCCTGCCGCTGGAGCGCTTCGTGGCCGAGCGCATCACCGGCCCGCTGGGCATGAAGGACACGCACTACTGGGTGCCGCGCGAGAAGGCGGCGCGCCTGGCCAACGTGTATGGGCTGGAGAACGGCAAGCTGATGCTCAAGGAGACCGCAGCCCGCAGCGACTTCATCGACGGCCCGCGCAAGCTGCCCTCCGGTGGCGCCGGCCTGGTCGCCACGGTGGGTGACTACGCGCGCCTCCTGCAGATGCTGCTGGGCGGCGGCGCACTCGACGGTGTGCGCCTGCTCAACCCCGCCACGGTGGCCATGATGCGCCGCGACCATGTGTCGGGCCGCTATGCCGGCTACAGCGGCGACGGCGAAGGCGCCGGCTTCGGCTTCTGGATCCAGTCCAGCCCCGGCTCGCGCAGCGAGCTGGGCAGCGAGGGCACGTTCGGCTGGGGCAGCGCGTATTCACCGCAGTACCTGGTGGACCCGCGCGAGCGGCTGATCGTGGTGTACATGGCCCAGCTGCGCCCGGCCGCCGACAGCACGCTGAACCAGCGCATCAAGGTGCTGGCGCGGCAGGCGCTGATCGAGTGACGACGTTCGCCTTTTTTTGATCATCAATCATTGACCGCGCAGCCTGACGCCGCACGAGTCCCCTTAGCTGCAGTACCACCGATACGACAAAGAGGAGACCCATGACTGCGAACAACACGATGCGCCAGCCCAGCTGGCGCAACTACTGGGGCTGGGGTGCCGGCGACCTGCTGGGCGCAGGCGCGCAGGCCGTCATCACCGGCTGGCTGTTCTACTTCTTCACCACCTTCTGCAGCCTCAGCGCCGTGGAGGCCGGCCTGATCCTGGGCCTGCCGCGCCTGCTGGAGGCCATCAGCTGCCCGCTCATCGGCTACCTCTCCGACAACCTGCGCCAATCCGCCATCGGCCGGCGCATCGGCCGGCGGCGCCTCTTCCTGCTGCTCACGATACCGCTGCTGCCCAGCTTCGCGCTGATCTTCCGCACCGGCCACAGCTTCACCTACTACCTGCTGTGCTTCATCTTCTTCGAGCTGCTCTACACGATGTTCCTGATCCCGTGGGAGACGCTGGCCGCCGAGATGAGCCGCGACTACGCCGAGAAGGCCCGCTTCGCCGGCGCACGCATGCTGGTGGCGCAAGGCTCGGCCGTGCTGGCCTCCTACCTGCCCACGCTGCTGATCAACCAGTTCGGCGGCAAGGACTCGCCGCTGCCCTTCTTGTGGATGGCCGCCATCTTCGGCGCGCTGTTCAGCGTGGTCGTGATCATCGTGCTGCTGTCGTCCTGGGAGCGGCCCTACACGCAAGAAGAACTGGCCAAGCCGGTGGCACGCCTGCAGCTGTCCGAAGCCGCCAAAATCCCCGTGCGCATGTTCCGCGACCTGGCCTCCACGCTGCGCGTGCGCGCCTTCCGCCAGCACCTGGCGCTGTACCTGGGCGGCTACCTCTCGCAGGACATCTTCAACACCGCCTTCCCCATCTTCGTGACCACCGCGCTGATGGGGGCCACGCTGGCCATCTCGCAGCTGATGACGGCCATGTACCTGGCCCAGTTCGTCTCCGTGATGCTGGCCATCCGCATCATGATCAAGGTGGGCCCGCTGCTGGCCTACCGCGTGGCCATCAGCTTGTTCATCGTGGCGCTGCTGCTGTACGGCGCGCTCTACCTGGGCCGCGAGCCCGGCGCACCGGCGCCACCCACGCTGTGGCTGTTCGGCCCCATCGTGCTGGCCGGGCTGGGCCGCGGCACGCTGAACTTCGTGCCCTGGTCGGTCTACAACTACCTGCCCGATGTCGATGAAGCCGTCACCGGCCAGCGCCGCGAAGGCATCTTTGCCGGCGTCATGACCCTGGTGCGCAAGCTCGCGCAAAGCCTGGCCATCATCGCCACCGGCTGGCTCATCGACTGGGGCGGCTATGTCTCGCCCAAGAGCCGCCCGGCCGGCGAGCTGATCGTGCAGACCCCCGAGGCCATCACCACCGTCACCGCGGTGATGGTGCTCGGGCCGATCCTGATGATGCTGCTGGGCCTCTTTGCAGCCTGGCGCTTTGCGCTCAACGCCGGCTCCCATGCGGTGCTGGTGCGCGAGGTGGAGCGGCTGCGCAGCGGTGCCACCGAGGCCGAGTCGCCGGACAGCCGCCGCGCCGTCGAGGCCTTGACCGGCTGGCGCTATGAGCACCTGTGGGGCCGTGCATCGGCGGCCTGAGGCAACGAAGGGCCGCACGACGGCCCGGAACCCATCAGACAACAAGGACGGAGACATCCATGCACTCTTCACTCCCCATCGGCGCCGCGCGCGCCTGGCTGGCACGCGGCCTGCTGGCCGCCGTGCTGCTGCACGCCCCGGCCGCCTTTGCACTGAGCCTGACCACCCGCTTTGACAGCAGCAACAGCGCCCGCGTGCAGTACGAGGTCGACACAGGCGCCGGCCTGGTCTTCAAGGTGCGCGCCTGGGACAACGGCGTCAGCACGCAGTCCAAGGGCGACATCTCCAGCCTGGTCTACCAGGGCGTGCAGTACGCCGACCAGAGCCGCGGCACCCAGCTCAACTCGGGCTTCGACTACCTCTACAGCAACGTCTCGGCGGTGGACGTGCAGGCCGAGATGATCTCGGCCACCGGTGCCGCCACGCCGGCTTCCGTGGCGCAGGATGGCGTGGTCAGCGGCGGGGCCTACGTGCGGCTCACGCTCACCGTCTACAGCAGCACCGGCGGCGTGCTGAAGCACTACTACCTGGCGCGCGACGGCCAGCCCCACGTCTACATGGGCACGTACTTCACGCAGGAGCCCGACATCTCTGGCCTGGTGCGCTTCATCGCCCGCGTGCCCATTGCCCCCTTGCCCAACGGCCCCCAGGCCGGTGTGCCCGGTGGACTGAGCGCTGACGGCTACTGGCCGCAGGACCTGCGCGGCACCAGCGGCGCCATCGAGTCAGGCGACATCTTCGGCTTCGCCGCCACCGATGCACGCGCCGGGCAATCGCGCTCCAAGCACTACTCCAACATGCGCGTCAAGGACTGGCGCTATATCGGCGGGCTCAGCAGCAACGGCAGCGTGGGCTTGTGGATCTACCGCGACAACCAGGAAGGCGGCTCCGGCGGGCCCTTCTACCGCAGCCTGCTGAACCAGATCACCTCCACCAACAATGAGCTGACCTACATCGCCAACTACGGCGAGGCGCAGACGGAGGGCTTTCGCACCGGCGTGCTGAACAGCTACACGCTGATGTTCACCAACGGCTCCGCGCCCAGCGCGCCCGACACCAGCTGGTTTGCACTGCTGGGCCTGGAAGGCCATGTGCCGGCCTCCGGCCGCGGCGGTGTCAGTTGCGCGGGCGTCAGCGGGCGCGCGGGCGGCCTCGCCTACACCGCAGGTTTTGCCAATGCGCAAGCCCAGTACTGGACCGACGTGGACGCCGGCGACGGCCACTTCGCGCTCGACGGCATGCGCCCCGGCACCTACACGCTCAGCGTGTACAAGGGCGAGCTGGCGGTCTACACCGGCGAGGTCACGGTCACGGCCGGCGGCACCGCGTCGCTGGGGTCACTGGCCATCACGGGTGACCCGCAAGGCACCCCGGCACTGTGGCGCATCGGCCAGTGGGACGGCTCGCCGCAGGAGTTTGTCAACGGCGACAAGCTCACCACCATGCACCCCTCGGACATTCGCATGGCCTCCTGGGTGGTGCCCGACTACGTGGTGGGCAGTTCCACCGCGGCCAGCGGGTTTCCGGCCTATCAGTGGAAGTTGGTCAACAGCCCGGTGACGATCCGCTTCACGCTCAGCGAGGCCGAGCTTGCCGCTGCGGCCAACGGCGTGACGGTGCGCATCGGCACCACGGCCGACTTCAGCCGTGCCCGCCCGTTGGTCACGGTGAACAACTGGACTTCAGCCATCCCCGCGGCCCCCAGCCAGGCCACCGCGCAAACCCGCAACCTCACCGTGGGCTCCTACCGCGGCTTCAACCGGCTCTACAGCTACGCGGTGCCAGCCTCGGCGCTGGTGGCGGGTGAGAACACGCTGCTCATCAATGCGGTCAGCGGCTCGGGCTCCACCGGCTACCTGAGCGCGGGCTATTCGTTCGACGCGGTGGACCTGATCGTCACGCCATGAGCCCGCCGGGCCGCCCCAAGGGCGAATCCCTGAGGCCGCAGGCCGAAGGCTGCTCAGTGACGGCTTCAGGCGGTGCCTTCAAGCTCAGATTCAGGCTCCGGCACCACGCAGTCCACCCGCACGCCCTGGCGCTCCAGCCATTGCACCGCCGCGTCGGGCGCGGCGGTGTCGGTGATCAGCCGCGCCACGCGCTCGATGCCGCACAAGACCAGGCCGCGGCGGCATTCGAACTTGCTGCTGTCGGCCAGCACGATGAGTTGTTCGGCCTGCTCGATGAGGCGCCGCTCGGCCTGCATCAGCAGCGGGTCGGCTTCCATCAACCCCAGCGCCGACAAGCCATGCACGCCCATGAACATCTTGCCCGCGTAGTGGTGCCGCGCCACGTCGTTCTCAAACGGGCTCAGGATCACGTTCTGCTCGCGGTAGATGCTGCCGCCGGGCAGGATGATCTGGTGCTCGGTGCTGCGCAGCAGCCGCTCGGCCATGGTGAACGAGTTGGTCAGGATGCGCAGCCCCGTGCGCGGCAGGAAGTCGGCCATCAGAAAGGTGGTGCTGCCACCGTTGATGATGACAGTCTCGCCGGGCGTGCAGAGCGCCGCCGCGTGGCGCGCAATGGCGCGCTTGGGCGCCACCTGGTGGGCCAGCGCCGTGCTGAACGGCTGGCTGCGCAAGCCGGCGTTCTGCGGCCCGTGCAGGCGCCGCGCACCGCCGCGCACACGCTGCAACTGGCCATGACCGGCCAGCCAGGCCAGGTCACGCCGCACCGTGGCGGCCGACGCCGGCAGCCAGTTCATCAGCTCCTGCGTGCTGGCCTGGCCGTGTTCGTCCAGCAACTTCAAAACCCGCTTGTGGCGGCGCGCGTTCGTCGTCATCGTGTGAGATCCCAGCGCAGCATGCCTTCAAAGCGCCGCACTGCACAGCAGGATTTGCGCGCATGGCCATGACCACGGTCTTGAACCCCTGCGACTTCGGTGCCCGTGGCGACGGCCAGCACCTGGACACGGCGGCCGTGCAAAGCGCGCTCGACGCCGCAGCGGCCCATCGCGGCACCGTGCGCCTGGGCCCCGGCTGCTGGCTGTGCGGCGCGCTGTTCGTGCGCAGCGGCACGCGGCTGGAGGTTGCCGCCGGCGCCACCTTGCGCGGCAGCCGCGAGCTGGCGCACTACCCGCTGATCGACACGCGCGTGGCCGGCATCGAGATGCGCTGGCCCGCGGCGCTGGTGAACCTGATCGATACCGAGGACGCGGCGGTGTGCGGTGCCGGCTGCATCGACGGCGATGGCACGGCCTTCTGGGCGCACTACTGGCAGACACGCGCCGCCTACGAGCCGCGCGGCCTGCGCTGGGCCAGCGACTACGACGCCCAACGCCCGCGTCTGCTGCTGGTGCAGCGCTCGCGCCGCATCTTCATCGGCGGCGGCCTGCTGCTGCGCCGCTCGGGCTTCTGGACCGTGCACCTGTGCTACAGCGAGCAGGTGCGGGTAGACCGCCTCAGCATCCGCAACAACGAAGACGGGCGCGGCCCCTCCACCGACGGCATCGACATCGATTCGTGCCAGCGCGTGCTGGTGCGCCGCGCCGACATCGCCGTCAATGACGACGCCATCGCCTTCAAGGCCGGGCGCGACGCCGACGGCCTGCGCGTGGCGCGGCCCACGCGCGACGTGCTGGTAGCAGATTGCACGGTGCGCGACGGCGCCACCGGCGTGGCCTTCGGCAGCGAGACTTCGGGCGGCTTCGAACGCGTGCGCGTGCGCCGGCTGCGCGTGCAGCACCCGGTGCCGGTGGGCGTGCTGCTCAAGTCGGCGCGCACACGCGGCGGCTGGGCCCGGGACCTGCGCCTGCGCGACCTGCGCATGGACGGCGTCGGCGTGGTCCTGCGCATCACGCTGGACTGGAACCCCGCCTACAGCCGCGCCGTGCTGCCGTCCGCCGAAGCCGCGCACGCACCACTGCACTGGCGCGTGCTGGCCGCGCCGGTGCCCCCGCACCAGGGCCTGATGCAGGTGCAAGGCGTGCGCATCCAGGGCCTGCACGCCCGCGGCGCGCAGGTGGCCTTTGAGGTGGACGCCGATGCCGATGCGCCGCTGCGCGACGTGCACATTGACCACGCCGACATCGAAGCCGCCCAAGGCGGCCACCTGCTGGACGTGTGGGGCTGGCGCTTCACGCACAGCCGGCTGGCCCTGGGGTCACCGGTGGTGCTGCACCGTGCCGACGCCGTACAAGGCCTGCCGGCCGCGCTGTGGCGGGAGGACCCGCAACACCCGCGCCGCGATGTCTCGATCCTGCCGATGCAACACCAGGATGTGCAGTGAATCTCAAGGAGTTCCCACGATGAATACCCCCGCCATCCCCGACACCGACGCCCAAGGCATTCAGACCCTCGCCTTCAAGATGCAGCTCAAGCCTGGCGTGGTGGCCGAGTACAAGCGCCGCCACGATGAACTCTGGCCCGATCTGGCCCAGGCGCTGCGCGAAGCCGGCATCGCCGACTACTGGATCTTCCTGGACGAGGCCACGCTGTCGCTGTTTGCCGTGTTGAAGCGCAAGCCCGGCCACCCGTTCGAAGCCTTGCCGCACTTACCGGTGATGCAGCGCTGGTGGGATTACATGGCACCGCTGATGGCGGTGGAGCCCGGCAACCGGCCCACCCAGTGGCCGCTGGTGCCCTTGTTCCACCTGCCCTGAGCGGCCATGCAACGCCGCCGCTTGCTGCAAGCCGCCACCGGCCTGGCCGCGCCCGTGTGGCCCGCGCTGGCCGCCACGCCACGCTTTGCCGTGCAAGGCCACCAGTTCCTGCTCGACGGCCAGCCGTTCCAGATCCGCGCCGGTGAGCTGCACTACCCGCGCATCCCGCGCGGCTGCTGGCGCGACCGCCTGCGCAAGCTCAAGGCGCTGGGCCTCAACACCGTGAGTGCCTATGTGTTCTGGAACGCCCACGAGCCCGAACCCGGCCGCCACGACTTCAGCGCCGGGCTCGACGTGGCCGCCTTCATCCGCCTGGCCGCCGAAGAAGGCCTGTGGGTGGCCTTGCGCCCCGGCCCCTACGTGTGCGCCGAGTGGGAAGGCGGTGGCCTGCCCGCCTGGCTGCTGGCCGGCGGCGACGTCCCACCGCGCTCCACCGACCCGCGCTACCTGGGCCCGGTGCGCCAGTGGCTGCAGCGCCTGGGGCGTGAACTGGCCCCGCTGCTGGTAGACCAGGGCGGCCCCATCCTGCTGACCCAGGTCGAGAACGAGTACGGCACCTACGGCAAGGACGCTGCATACCTGCAAGCCCAGCAACAGGCCCTGCGTGACGCCGGCTTCAGCGGCCTGCTGTACACCGCCGACCCGGCCAAACACCTGGCCGAAGGCTCGATCCCCGGCGTGGTGGCCGGCATCAACTTTGGCGCCCACGAACGGGCCGAGGCCGAGTTCGCCACCCGCGAACGCCTGCGCCCCGACGGCCCGGCGTTCTGCAGCGAGCTGTGGTGCGGCTGGTTCGACGCCGCCGGCGCGCTGCACGAAACGACCGCCGTGGCCACACTCACCGACAGCCTGCGCCACATGCAGCAGCACGGCCATTCGTTCAGCCTCTACATGGCCCACGGCGGCACGAACTTCGGCTTTTCGGCCGGTGCCAACTGGGACCGCAAGGGCTACCAGCCCATGGTGGCCAGCTACGACTACGACGCCCCTCTCGACGAAGCCGGCCGGCCCACGCCGAAGTTCGACGCCGTGCGCGCCCTGCTGGCCCAGCACCTGCCGGCGTCCGCGTTCGGGCCGATGCCGGCGCCTGAAGCGGCCATCAGCCTGCCGCGTTTTGCGCTCCACGAGTCGGCCGCGCTGGCGCCGCTCCTGGGTGCGGCCATCACGGCCGATGCGCCATGCACGCTCGACAGCCTGGGCCAATGGCAAGGGATGATGCGGTACCGCCACCGCAGTGAGGCGCCCTTGCGCGGCCCGCTGGTGTTCGGCGAGGTGCGCGACTATGCGTGGGTGCAAGCCGACGGCCGCTTGCTGGGCACGCTCGACCGCCGCCTGGGCGAGACCACGCTCACGGTGGACTTGCCGGCGGGCAGCACGCTCGATGTGTGGGTAGACACCACCGGCCGCTGCCACTACGGGCGCAACCTGGGCCGCGACCAGAAAGGCCTGCTCGGCCCCGTCACGCTCGACGGCCAGCCCTTGGTCGGCTGGACCCACCACGGCCTGCCGCTGCAGACACTCACCGCACTCCGCTTCGATGCCATACCCAAGGCCGGCCCGGCCTGCCACCGCGGCCACTTCACGCTGGAGAAGACCGGCTACACCTTCCTGGACCTGCGCGGCTGGGGCCGCGGCTACGTGTGGGTGAACGGCCACCTGCTGGGCCGCCACTGGCAGGTGGGCCCGCAGCGTGCCATGTATGTGCCGGCCGAGTGGCTGCAGGCAGGCCGCAATGAAGTGATCGTGCTGGACCTGCACGAAGGCGGCGTGCGCCAGCTTGCCGCGTCGCCACGGCAGATCTGGGACCGGCCTGGAGCAGCGCTGTGAGGCCCTCACTGCTGCTGGTGTCCGGCCTGTGCGCCATCGCCCACCCAGGCGCCCACGCCGACGACCCGGACGCCTGGTGCCCACCCGCGCAGCAGCGCGTGCTGGCGCGCGAAGACTTCAATGCCGGCCTGGCCCACTGGCAAGTCGAGGCCCACGACCCGCGCACCCGCGTGCAGCCGGTGATGCATCAAGGCCGGCCGGCGCTGGAACTGCACGCCCCCGCCGGCCTGAGCCTGTGGTGGCACCAACCCTTGTCGGGCGACTACGCCCTCCGCTTCATCGCCACGCCGCTGCCCGCCCCACCGGAAGCCGGCCCCGCCCTGGCCGGCCGGGTGTCGGACCTCAACATGTTCTGGAATGCCACCGAGGCCGATGGCAGCGCACCGCACCCACGCAATGGCGCCTTCGCCGCCTACGACACCCTGCGCGCCTACTACGTGGGCTTCGGCGCCAACGGCAACACCACCACGCGGCTGCGCCGTTACGGCGGCGATGGCCAGCGCCCCCTGCTCGATGGCTGGGCCGATGCACCCGAGGCCTCATCCGCTGACCGCCAAGGCCCGATGACCAGTGCGACCCGCCTGCGTGCAGGTGAACCGGTGGCCGTGCAGATCGTCTCGCGCCAGCCCACCGCGCATGACCCGGTCAGCCAGCGCTGGTGGGCCGATGGCCACCAGCTCTTCGAACACCGCGAAGCCATGCCGCTCCTGAGCGGCCGCTTCGCCTTCCGCACCACGGCCAGCGCCTGGCGCCTCGAACACTTCGAGGTGCTGGCCTGCACCACCCCAGCCACGCCCTGACACCACCAATCCCACCAGGAGACCTTTCCGTGCCCACCCCTGCCCTCCGCCGCGCCTGGCCCGCCTGCGCCCGCGGCCTCACCGCCCTGGCCCTCTGCGCCGCCACCGCGCTGGCCCAGGCCGTGCAAGTCGACCTCCGCCCGGAACAACCCGGCCCGGTGATCGCCCGCCACATCTACGGCCAGTTCGCCGAACACCTGGGCACCGGCATCTACGAAGGCCTGTGGGTCGGCCCCCACTCCCCCATCCCCAACCGACGCGGCTGGCGCATCGACGTGGTGGACGCCCTGAAGGCACTCAAGGTGCCGGTGGTGCGCTGGCCCGGCGGCTGCTTTGCCGACGAATACCACTGGCGCGACGGCATCGGCCCGCGCGACCAGCGCCCCGTGCGCGTCAACACCAACTGGGGCGGCGTGGCCGAGCCCAATGCCGTGGGCACGCACGAGTTCTTCGACCTGGTGGAGCAGCTCGGCACCGAGGCCTACGTGAACGGCAACCTCGGCACCGGCAGCGCGCAGGAGATGTCCGAGTGGCTGGAGTACATGACCTCCGACGGCACCGGCACGCTGGCCCGCCAGCGCCGCGCCAATGGCCACGAGGCCCCTTTCCGCGTGCACTTCTTTGCCGTGGGCAATGAGGCCTGGGGTTGCGGCGGCAACATGAAGCCGGACTACTACGCCAACCTGTACCGCCAGGCCGCCACCTTCCTGAAAGCACCCCGAGGCAATCGCCCGGTGCTGGTCGCCAGCGGCGGCAATGGCGAAGACCTGGCCTGGACGGAGGTGCTGAGCCGCGAGGTCAAGCCCAACCTCATGCAGGCCATCTCGCACCACCGCTACACCTTGCCCACCGACAGCTGGAGCAAGAAGGGCGCGGCGGTGGGCTTCCCGGAAGCGCAGTGGATCTCCACGCTGGTGGTGCCGCAGAAGATCGACGCCAATCTGGCCAAGCACCGCGAGATCCTGGACCGCAACGACCCGAAGAAGCGGATCGGCTTCTACTTCGACGAGTGGGGCAGCTGGTACGACCCCGAGCCCGGCACCAACCCCGGCTTCCTGGTCCAGCGCAACACCTTGCGCGATGCCGTGCTGGCGGCCTTGCACTTTCACGTGTTCCACAAGCACGCCGAGCGCGTGCGCATGACCAACATCGCACAGATGGTGAATGTGCTGCAGGCCATGGTGCAGACACGCCAGGACCGCCTGGTGCTGACCCCCACCTACCACGCCTTCGAGATGCACGTGCCGTTCCAGGACGCCACCTTCGTGCCGGTGGTGCTGCAGGACAACCCCGCTTATGCGCGCGATGGCATGGAGATGCCGCAGCTCAGTGCCAGCGCGGCGCGCAGTGCGGATGGCCGCCTGGTGCTGAGCCTCGTGAACGCGAACCCGCGTGACGCCTTGGAGCTGGATTTGCGCGTCGGCGGGCAGGCCGCACGCGCGGTGCAGGGGCGGGTGCTGACCGCGGCGGCGATGGACGCCGAGAACGGCTTCGACCAGCCGGCCCAGGTGCTGCCCCGGCCCATTGAGGCGCGTGTCCGCGATGGGCGACTGACGCTGAGTGTGCCGGCCAAGTCGGTGGTGGTGCTGACGGTGGAGCCGTGAGGGTGGGCCTGTCCGTGCTTCGCTTGGGGCTGGCGGTACTTGGCCTGTGCAGCACCATCGCGCAGGCCGCGGAAGTGGCCCCCGCCCCCATCGAACAGCTGCGCCCACGCTGGCTCCTCACCGGCGCCGACCAGCGCCAACGCATAGACCTCTCCGGCCCCTGGACCTATTCCAAAGACCTCTACCGCACCGGCCTGACGGACATCAACGGCTGGGTCGCCAAATCCCGCATGCAGCGCTACCGTGATGTGGACGTTGCCGCGGCCGAGGCCCGCGGCGGCACCGGCTTCTTCGAGTTCGACCTGGACCGCGGCCCCGTGATGCAGCTGCCCGGCGCATGGAACGCCGCCGAGCCGGAGCTGCGCTACTACGACGGCCTGATCTGGTTCCAGCGCAAGTTCACGCCGCCACCAGCCAACGCAAACCAGCGCGCCTTCCTGCGCTTTGGCGCAGCGAACTACCGCGCCCACGTCTACCTCAACGGCCGCGAAGTGGGCCAGCACGAGGGCGGCTTCACGCCCTTCGTGTTCGAGGTCACCGACCTGCTGCGCCCCGGCGAGAACCGCCTGAGCGTGGGCGTGGACTCGCGCCACGACGCACAAAGCATCCCCACCGAGATCACGGACTGGGACCTGTACGGCGGCATCACCCGCCCGGTGGCCCTGGTCTTTACCCCCGCCACCTTCATCGACGATGCCACGCTGGCCCTGCACACCGACAACCGGCTGCGCGGCGAGGTGCAACTGCAAGGCCCCGAGGCCGCGCACCGCCCGGTGCGCCTGGCCATCGCCGCCCTGGGCCTGCAGGCCCAGGCCACCACAGACGCCCAGGGCCGCGCCCGCTTTGACCTGCCCGCACCCGCCAACCTGCAGCGCTGGTCGCCCGAGCGGCCCACCTTGTACGAGGTGCGCTTTGAAACCGCCGGCGACCAGGTGCAAGACCGCATCGGCCTGCGCACGCTGGAAGTCCGCGGCGCCGACATCCTGCTCAACGGCCAGCCGGTGTTCCTGCGCGGCGTCTCGCTGCATGAAGAGGAGTTCGGGCCCAACCCCGCACGCCGCATGGACGATGCGGCGGCGCGTGCGCTGCTGGGCACCGTGAAGCACCAGCTGCACGGCAACTACGTGCGCTTGTCGCACTACCCGCATGCCGAAACCATGCTGCGCGCCGCCGACGAACTGGGCCTGCTGGTGTGGGCCGAGATCCCCGTGTACTGGACGGCAGACTGGACCAACCCCGCGGTGCTGGACAAGGCCCGCCGCATGCTCGCCGAGACGATCTTGCGCGACCGCAACCGGGCCGCCGTGGCGCTATGGAGCATCGGCAACGAAACCCCGGTGGCCGAGCCGCGCAACCGCTTCCATGCCGCACTGGCGCAGACCGTGCGCGCGCTGGACCCCACGCGCCTGGTGACGGCGGCCCTGCTGGTGGAGCGCACGGGCGATGTGCTGCGCATTGCCGACCCGCTGCGCGACCAGCTGGACGTGCTGGCCGTGAACACCTACGCCGGCTGGTATGGCGACGACACGCTGGAGGCCGTGCGCCAGCTGCGCTGGGAGGTGCCCGCGACCAAGCCGCTGCTGTTCTCGGAGTTCGGCGCCGATGCGTTGGCGGGCTTTCGTGACCCGGCGCAGCGGCGCAAGTTCTCCGAGGACTACCAGGCCGACAGCTACCGCGCCACGCTGGCCATGGCCGAGCGCATTCCCACGCTGCGCGGCCTGTCGCCCTGGGTGCTGAAAGACTTTCGCTCACCACGCCGCGAGCACCCGGTCTACCAGAACGGCTGGAACCGCAAAGGCCTGCTGTCGGAGACCGGCCAGCACAAGCTGGCGTTCGAGGTGCTGGCCGAACACTACCGCGCGCTGGCTGCGCGCCCCGCGCCGTGACGCCGTGCCCACCCGACGCGGTGGTGCCCCTTTCCAACGGCGCCGCCAACGTGCTGGCGGGCGACTGGCCCGACCGCGTGTTCCGCCGCGTCACGCGCGCCGAGTTGCACCGCTGGCACAGTGGGGCCGCCCGTGGCCGCGCGCTGGTCTACGCCGGCGGCGGCTACCTGCAGCTCGTGCACGACAAGGAAGGTGCCGAGGTGGCGCAGTGGCTCAACAGCCTGGGCCTGGACGCCGACGTGCTGGTGCACCGCCTGCCGGGCCAACCGCGCGGCCAAGGCAGCGAGGGCGACCAAGTCGATGTCTGGCCCAGTGACATCGCACTGCGCGACGGCTTGGCCGCGCTGGACCACCTGGCCCGCGAACCCGCCCTCCCGCTGCTGCACGTGGGCTTGTCGTCCGGCGGCCACCTGGCCGGCGTGATGGCCTGCCAGCCCCACCCGCTGAACCACCGTCACGGCCGCGGCGTGCTCATGGCCTACGCACCCGCCAACGCCAACCACCGCGACCACAAGGCCCCGCCCGGCAAACCCGACTACCCGCCGCCCGAGAAGCAGGCCTTCTACGACGCCTGGCCCATCGGCCTGGCCGCACAACCGCACGGCCTGCCGCGCATGCCGGTGTTCCTGGCCTATGCGCTGCACGATCCCATCGTGCCCATCGCCCATGCCTTGAATCTCATCCAGGGCGTGCAGCAGACCGGTGGCGACGTGGAAGCGCACATCTTTGCGCAGGCCGAACACGGCTTTGCGCTGCGGGCACTCAACGGTACCCACGACCAATGGCCCGCGCTCGCGGCGCGCTGGATCCACACCCGCCTGGACGGCACCCCATGACACCACGCACGATGTCCCTCGCCACCTTGCTGCTGGCCTTGTGCAGCACGGCCCCGGCCCAGGCACCCGCCCAAGCAACCACCCAAGCACCCGACGCACCCCCCATCGAGACCACCTGGCTGCGCGCCGATGCCCGCACCCAGCCGCCCGCACCACGCAGCGGCCACCTCGCCATGGGCTCCGCACAGCGGCCCGATGGCCTGCGACTGGAGGCCAACAACCGCTACCTCACGCTCGGCGGCCAACCCTGGCTGCCGGTGATGGGCGAGTTCCACTACAGCCGCGTCCCCGCCGCGCAGTGGGAGACCCAACTGCTCAAGCTCAAGGCCGCCGGGGTGGACGTGGTGGCCTCGTACATCATCTGGAGCCACCACGAAGCGCAACCCGGCCACCTGGACTGGCATGGCGAGCGCGACCTGCGCCGCTTTGTGCAGCTCTGCCAGCGCCACGGGCTGCGCTTCGTCGCGCGCATCGGCCCGTGGTCGCACGCCGAGGTGCGCTACGGTGGCCTGCCGGATTGGCTGGTGCACGCCGCGGTGCCCACGCGCAGCAACGATGCCCAGTACCTGGCCCACGTGGCGCGCTTCTACGGCGCCATCGCGCAGCAACTGCGCGGCCTGCTGTGGAAGCACGGCGGCCCGGTGATCGGCGTGCAGTTGGAGAACGAGTACAACCTGGGCGGCCCCGGCCAGGGCCGCGAGCACATCGCCCGCCTCAAGCAGATAGCCCAGGCTGCCGGGCTGGACGTGCCGCTGTACACGGTGACCGGCTGGGACCACACGGTGTACCCGCGCGGCGAGGTGCTGCCGGTCTTCGGCGGCTACCCTGATGAACCCTGGAAGGCCACCGACAAGGCCTTGCCGCCGCACGAGGTGTACGCGTTCCGCTTCGGCAGCCGTGTGAGCGGCGACCTGGGCGCGCAGACCCGCTCCAGCCGGCGCGGCGATGCCGAGGCCGACCTGGACGACACGCCCTTCCTCGGCGCCGAATACGGTGCCGGCGTGCCCGCCATGTACCGCCGCCGCCCGCTGCTGGCACCCGAAGACGTCTCCGCCATGGCCCCCGTGCAGCTGGGCTCGGGCGTGAACCTGCTGGG
>Ga0307516_10001901_pt1 | contig 28590 bp, 38 predicted proteins | sample 19_EM_MG_FD_203310 | JGI IMG/M metagenome (GOLD analysis project Ga0307516, IMG submission 203310) | Populus trichocarpa ectomycorrhiza microbial communities from riparian zone in the Pacific Northwest, United States - 19_EM | ecosystem: Host-associated > Plants > Roots > Unclassified | place... | reverse complement strand
GTCAAGTGCGCGATGTTCTGGTTTGAAACCAAGTGAAAGAAATGGGAACGTTTGCCCCCTGTGTTCTGTCAGTTCGTGGTCCGGATTCCTTGATGTTCTCCCTGTACGTTGTATGTTCCACACGAGGAAAATAAACTTGCGGAGTCGTAGAAGGCGGGGAACGGACCAAAACTGTTTCCGCTTTGGCCCGACTGATCGAGATCGATCACCAGCACCTGGGCCCTGGGGCTTACCACTTCATGGCGGTGGAAGGGTCTTTGCAGAGCGCATCTCTGCTCCAGCTGACGGAGGCTCTCGTCTCAAAGTCTGACAAAGTATCCGCCTTTATATCCCTCCCGATCGAAACCCGTTTATAACGCTTTGTGGGATTCCGTACTCAGGAAGTTTGCCTCCGACTGGAACGATTGTCCAATGGCACCATCAGCGACGCTTCATTAGGGTTTCAGCACATAGGTCAATACGTGCGCCCTTCGTAACACCGCCTACCGCCTGTGATCCTGATATACTATATAAACCAGGAACCCAAACATTCAACTTCGTCCTGCGAGTTGATGACCCTCTGGACGGCAACCTCCCGGATCTCATCCTCGATCAACGAATCGCGACCCGTCCACCGCCTCCCCCCCGAAGTCCTCGCAGCGATTTTCACTTGCTACCAACGCCTCGAATCCACGAAACGATACAAGTGGTTCACGTGGGTACGGCTCATGTCTGTCTCGCATAGATGGAGATCGACGATCTTGTCGTTTCCTTCCCTTTGGTCGGTGATTCGCCTCGGTGGCGAAATATCCTCAGAAGGCATTCGGGCGTTGTTAGAGAGGTCCAGAGGGCATCCTCTACACGTGATCGTCCTACGCTCCGGATTTTCTACACCAAAGTCCATCCGGTACTCCCATGCGCTCGACGCTTCCGCACACACACACAGGATCCAAAAGCTCCTTCTCTACCTTGATCTGGTCGAAGACGACGTGAAGCGAATCGTGAGGATCTTCTCCAAACCCGCACAAAACCTCGCGCACCTCGAACTCGCTGGATATTCCCCACACGACATGACCACACCTTTCCCTGATTTGTTTGGCTTGGAGTTTCCGAAACTCAGGGTGTTGGAGGTGGCGGGGATAGGCGCTTGGCCAAAGGTCGTCGGAACGAATCTCACGCATATAACTTTCAACACTTCCCTCAACCCCTGGGTGTTACAAGACTGCATCCCATACTCCCCGAACCTCAAGGTGTTGGAGATCCGAGGGGTTTCGAATCTCACGATGCCAAACTTCAGCAGATGGCAGAGGATCGCCTTACCCCCCGGTGTGTGCCTCACGATTGGGCGTACACCGTTATGTTCCCACATCCTTATGCTTTTCATACTTCCCCACGACGCTCACATCAGAGCCTGTCCATCGATCATCGCGATGCCCGACAGGCCGTTGCTCTCTTACATCCTCCCTTTCGAAACCTCCAACCTCCACAACCTGGGCGCGCTAACACGCCTGCACGCGAAGGCACGGATCGATCTTTACGCTTACGTCGCGCTCGAGTTGGAATGTTTTAGCTTGGATCGGCCGGCATTCGAGGTTAACGTCGAGCACTCCTTCGATCTTAAAACGATGGATGAAGAAGAAGCTTCACCCGTGCTCTGGTTTTTGGGTAACCTAAAACAGATCGCACTCGAAGGACTGGAGGAGCTGCGGTTGGATGGGTTCGTCGGGCGTTTGGCACCGCAGGAGGCTGAATTACTCGCATTCTTGAAGAGGTTGCCTGCGTTGAAGAGGCTAATCACTACCAACAGTAATGAGAAGAGACTCCGTTCCGCACTAGACATCCTAGGATATCCAGCCGTTGTAGTTAGGGTAGAGGGGTGATGCTGGATTCTTAGATTCGGTCTCTTGGATCCGGTTTACGGCAAATGTGTGTAGTTTTCATTTGGGTGGAACTTTGACACGAAAGTATATACCTGCCACCCAGAGCTACCGAGGATGTTTGTGAGCGCGCTTGGCGCTTTACGGACAGAAAGTGACTATCGATCGCAGTCAGTGACTACATGGCCAGACAGAAGGAACAAACGAACCAAAGAACCCAATGTTTCCGGCACCACATCCACGCACTGGTGAATCGTTTCCACATCCGGAAGTATCCTGTGAAACGGACGGTGATAAGCACTCTAGAGTCGACCCTTGAGGGCGTGTGGCTTACTCCAACGGGGTACGCTTGCGTGCAGGGACAGTTAGCGTTCGTGCAAGTTGTAGTATCACACCCGTTCGCTCCCATCGAAATGGATTGGGTGAAGGCTTGGACGTTCGAGATATCGTACGCCTGGGCGGTCGTGGTGCTACCGGTATCTATGATGAGGAGGGAGGGGAGGCGAATGAGTCAACGAAATGAAACGGGATAACACACGAGTTCTAGCGCGGTGAACTTACCTAGGTTATACTCCAACACGGTACACTTCTCACCCTTGTCCCCGCACCCTCCGTTCTGATTAAAGATCCTACCGTTCCACTGGTCATTAATCGTGATGGTCCCGGTACCTCCGGGTCCGATCTGCCCAATTTGAGGACCGGTATACGAGATTGCAGGGTTAGGAACTCCACCAGACCCGGGCGTGTTGCAACCTTCAGTTCCAACAAAGATCATCACCGTCACCTCCCGCAGGACAATTCACAGAACTCACGAGGGCTGTAACCGCAGTTGACGTTCGCGATGATCGGGTTGACGGTATACCCACAGTTGTTGCGTATCGTAAACTTTGGGGTGCCACGGGAGGGCAAGTGCCAGGTACACGTCAGCGAGCTGATCACCACAAGAGGAATTCTTGCTCACCAGATGATCTGCTGACACGAGACCAAGCAGCGCCGCCAGAGAAATCAGATGAGAGAAAAGCATCGTACGAGGGTCAGTGGCTGGGGGAGCTGGAAACGACGAAGGGGGGCCCCTGTCCTTTTATTCATCTCCAAGGGCGAGAAACGCGCATCGTTCTCTCAGTACCCAAATAAACAGGCGGGCATTGGGCGCACAAGAACGCATCAGGGTGGGAAAGGAATGAGGGAGTCCGACGGCAGATGTAATACCCAAGTGAACCACATGTCGAGAACCCGAAGCCCAGCTAGGGGGATCAGATCTAAGAGGGAACAGAAATCGATTGAATGGGGTCGTGTGTGGTGCGCGCTCGGGTCAAAATAGAGTGGGTATTCCGGAGCAGACTCCGTTCCGCACCAGATATCCAGCTGTTGTAGTCAAGGCGGAGGGGTGATACTAGATTCTCAGATTCGGTCTCTTGGGTCCGGGTTACAGCAAATGTGTGCGGTTTTCATTCGGATGGAACTTTGACACGAAAGTATATACCTGCCACCCAGAGTTGCGGTGGATGTTTGTGAGCGCGCTTGGCGCTTTACGGACAGAAGGTGACTACGGATCGCAGTCAATAACTACACGGCCAGACACAAGGAACGAAAAGGAGAAAAAAAAAAACACGAACCGGAAAACCCAATGTTCCCAGCCCTACATGCACGAACTGGTGAATCGTTTCCACATCCAGAAAGATCCTATGAAACGAGCGGCGATCAGCACTCTTGGGGAATAGAGTCGACCCTCGAGGATATGTGTGCTCACTCCGATGGGGTACGCTTGGGTGCAGGGACACTTGGCATTCGTGCAAGTGGTTGTATCACACCCGTCCGCTCCCATCGAGATGGACTGGGTGAAGCCTTGGATGTTCGAGATGTCGTACGCCTGAGGGGTCCAGATGCTACCAGTATCTATGGTGAGGGTGGGGCGAATGAGTCGATGAGACGAGTCCGGGGCGAATGGAATGAAAGAACCAAGGGGGGGATGAAATGGAAAAGTTCCGACGTGGACTTACCTAGGTTATACTCCAACATGGTACACTTCTCACCCTTACCCCCACACCTCCCGTTCTGATTAAAGATCCTACCGTTCCACTGGTCATTGATCCTGATGGCCTTGGTACGGCCGGGTCCGATCTGGCCGATTTGAGGACCGGTATACGAGATTGCAGGGTTAGGAACTCCACCAGACCCGGGCGTGTTGCAGCCTTTAGTCCCAACAAGGGTCATCAGAGGTCACCTCCCGCAGGACAATTAGGAGAACTCACGAGGGCTGTAACCGCAGTTGACGTTCGCGATGATCGGGTTGACGGTATACCCACAGTTGTTGCGTATCGTAAACTTTGAGGTAGCACCGCGTCCACGTCAGCGACTTGATCATCCACAAGAGGAATTCTTACTCACCAGATGATCTGCTGACACAAGACCGAGCAGGGCGGCCAGAGAGATCAGGTTAGAGAAAAGCATCGGACGAGGTCAGTGGTTGGGGGGGACTGAGGACGACGAAGCGGGGGCCTCTGTCCTTTTATTCACCTCCAAGGCCGAGAACCGCGCATCGTTCTCTCAGATAAACAGCTGGGCATCGGGCGCACGAGGAAAAGGAAAGAGAGACTCCGATGTCGAGAACCAGATCTGAGAGGGAGCAGAAATCGATTGAATGGGTGGCAACGGAGATTAGATTACTTTTTCTAGAGAGTCAACAACCCCTTCCAGACAAAGTCACGAGGGTTCCCGCCAGCCTCGCTGTACTTCGCCATGAACAACCCGTCTCCGCCATCTATGCCGCAATAAGTCCAGATAAAACCAAAAAGGAAAGAGGCGGCGCTTACCGCGCGAGATCGCCTTGTCCTTTGTCCAGATATCAAACAAAGCTGCGGCTTCCGGCACCCCAAGCGACTCCGGGACCGGAATGTTTGTCAGGCCCTCGGCATACGACACAAGCTCTCGCGAGCGCTTAACATAGGGGCCGGCAGTCCCGCCATTCAATCTCAGGGACTCTTCTAATTCTATCGGAGCGCTGAACGTGGTGTTTGTGGACGAAAGCGCGCCCAGAACGGCCCCTCGCGCCTGTATGTGGCGCGTCAAGAGGACGGAAAGCAAGAGGCCGAGTAAAACGTACCAAGGACTTTTTCCCACTGGCGTACTCTAGGAGCAATCGCGGCATGGAAAGGTGGTAGGATTTTATCGTGGAAAACTGAGGGTCCTTGTAGGACGTCTTGGAATAGAGCGCCTGGAAGTCGTCGATCGCAAGCAAGACCGGGTACCTGATGAAAACGTTCAGGGGCAGTCAAGGTCGCCGTACCGTGTCACACATACTCGGTCTGTTTGCCCAATATCTCCAACAAGGCGGAAAGGATGGCAGGTGCGGAACCCTGGTCCTTCGCACCCACAGCGATCAAATCCGCAAGAGGTGCGCCCTGTGGAATCGTAGCTCGGCCCTCGACCAGGACATCCCCCGGCGTTTTCAGGTTCTGTATCAGCGGGGAGTTTGCCGCCGAGAACTTCTGAAGCGTCTGAGAGGCGTACGTCGGCTGGAGATAGGTCCGGGTCCGTGGCTCGTAAACATACGACGTGCTAGAGTTCACGGTATCGGTCACTAGCGGGAAGCCTCGACATCAAGGGACTCCAAACAACTCAAGCGACGAAAACGCACCAGACGGGAAATAAAACACGAGCCAATCATTTGCAGCGGCGTATTCGACCGCCTGAATCAGCGCATAACTCTTTCCACACCCAGAGGAACCCGCTTGAGGACACGAGTGAGCGGCACGGCAATTTATCAAACCCCGATCCCGTACATACTCAATACCATCCTGGAATGGAAACTCGACTTCTTGCTCGCCGAATCGAGCTTTCCCAGAGTTTTCAACGTGATGTCACGGACGACTGAACACGGCTTCGACAACAGTTGGAACTGTGTGGGCGGTGTAAGCAAGATGGGGAAAACCCGTCAAGTGGGATGCGAACGCACCTCAGTCGCAACAGCCTTCGGGAGCCCATACACCTTCGTCGGGTTCGTGTCGGACACCGGGAACTTCATCGCCGTCGCGACCTTTTCCGGCGTCAGGGCCTCCTGCAGGGTTCGTTAGTTAGATCGTGGCGGGGAACGAAGGGAGGTACCGGGTGGAAGGTCGGTAACACCAACTCATCAACCCCCCTCTCCTTGAAAATCGCGGCCGTGAGGGAGTTCGGGTTCATGGTCTCGAATGTCTAGGACGTGGACCCATTCAGTGCGGAACAACAGGTTCGTTGGTCGCCACGCACCCCAGTCGACCTCTCCTTCTTGACTGAACCTTCCCCACCAACGTCACCCCGTTTCGAGAGCTTGAACCCGCTACCTGTCCAACGCTCAGAACAAACAAACCACAAACACGCGTCACGACTGACTCTTGGTTCTTTGCGCAATTGAGCTCTTGCTGATCCGTTTCGTAACATACGTCCTGCCAACTACCGCTGCGCGAGTGGCCCTGGTCGCCGAGCCAAGCAGACGGTGGGCAGCGCGAATCGAAGACATCCCTGGAGGCAAAGTGGTCCTCCCGTTCGGACCAGAACCCGGCGGAAAGTTGATCGGAGTAGAGTGAAGGCGCGTGACGCCCCCTGTCACACCGGCACGCAGTGAAGATATGATCATTGCCTAGTAGGCTCGGTGTACTCGGTATCGACGGCTGGGTACCAAGTTACTATCTGCATAGGCATGGTAGGAACGAGGAGTGTAGAGCAATGCACAACCCCGAGATCTACAACTTTGGCCCTCGAGTGGAAACGGTCAACAGACCCATCATCGAAGTCAACGGCATCAACCTACGCACGGCCACAGGCTCTGCGATACTTTTAGGGTCCCAGCCCCCACCCTCCAGCCTACCCAGAAACACCACCGAGACCCGGACCAATGACCGGAACACTTCCCGGGTCGAGAAAAGCACGTCGATGCCCTTCCAGTCCACAGCGTCAAGCTGAGCCGGTTGACGAATAAGGATCTCGATGGTAAAATGCGTGATGGGCGACCTCAGGGCAGCTATGGCACTATTGACCCACACGAACGGACTCTCGCCCTCCCCACCCCGCTTATAACGGCCCCTCGGAATGAGGAAAAGGTTCGCAAACGCCAAATGACGAAGGTTCGTGAAGTGGGAGAGGTAGTAGTTGGGCGAATCTACAACGGCCATCAGCAAGATAACGTAGGTTGGAAACCACCCAGAGACGTACACTGTTGGTCGTGCCCATGGACGTATAGACGAAGTCGAGAGATTTGACCACCGTATGCCTGCGCCAGAGCCTGGAAGTTATATCCTCGCCCAAGGTAGACGTCAAGGATATCGAGGGTTGATAGGGTTGTGAGGGGATAAGGGGGGTTGTAGAGGACTTCCAATACACCCCCCAGCGCGGTGGTCGTGATAGACATGGTCGATATCGGGGGGGAGTGACACGGTAAAGACAACTGAAGCGGTACCGATGTGGTGACACACCTCGCCCCACCATATCCGAGGGTCACCAAATTGGGGAACATCCGAACAATCGGCCAAACGTGGGGCGGTCGTACGATGGTGAAGTTTATGGTGAAGGAGGTAATGTTATGGGCCACGCTCGAAATCGCCGCCGCTTCTTCTCGCCAAGGAGGGATGACCGCCCCGTTCATCGTGATATGCTGCAGGGAAGGGAAGCTCGCACACACAGACATCCACGGAGAATAGGTGTCAGCGACATCTACGATGACACTTCGAACGAAACGTAACATCGTCGGCGAGGTTTCGATGAGGCGATTGAACTTTCCCCAACACCTGGGAGTAATCAGCGCGACCATGCTGAATTGGTGGTACCTGCTCGTGACGGTCCAAGACCTGGCTACGAGCGAGCATGCTGTGAGCGCTTTCGGCTGGTCGTGGAGGAAATCGATGATACGGTCGACGAGTTCTGGTGGAATTCCGCGTTGGCACCTGGAGGTCATGATCGAAGGGACGCTCGATCCACCTCCGCTTCCAGAAAACAATGTACTCGTTGACCCGCTGAACTAGGAGAAAAAGGCAAGACGGAGCGATAGAAATGGTTCAAACGGGTCAGCGACGCGACTCGTTGACCCCTTCTCCTTGAAAATTGCGGCCGTGAGGGAGTTCGGGTTCATGATCTCGAATGTCTACAACTTCAGTGCGGAACAACACGTTCGCTGGTCGCCACGCGCCCCAGTCGACCTCTCCCTCTTGACTGAACCTTCCCCACCATTTGATCTGGGCGCGTGTGTGGGCTCGGTGTATTGATAACAGGAGATTCTAAATGTACAACCCCGAGATCTACATTTTTGGCCCTCGAGTGGAAACGGTCAACAGACCCTTCATCGAAGTCAACGGCATCAGCCTACGAATGGCCACAGGGTCCGCGATACTTTTTTTGGGATCCCATTTCTTGTACGCCACCCCACTCAGAAACACCACCGATACCTGAACCAAAGACGGGAGTGTTTCCCGCGTAGAGGTAAGCACGTCGATGCCTTTCCAGTTCACAGCGTCAAGCTCAGCCGGCTGACGAATAAGGACCTCGATGGTGAGATGCGTGATGGGCGACCTCAGGGCAACTATAGCTCTATTCACCCACGCGAAAGGACTCTCGTCCTCCGCGTCCCACTTACACCAACCTATGAGGAAAAGGTTCGCAAATGCCAAATGACGAAGGTTCGTGAAGTGGGAGATGTAGTTAGGCCAATCTACGACAGTCATCAGCAGGATAGCAGAGGTTGGAGACCACCCAGAGACGTACACCCCTGGTATTCATCGACGTATAGACGAAGTCGAGAGATTTGACCACCGTAGGTCCGTGCCAAAGGCTGGAGGCCACCCCCTCCATGAGAGTTGACGTCACTGATATCGAGGGCTGATAGGGATGTAAGGGGGTAAGGGGGATCGGAGAGGATGCCCAATATACCCCCCAGCGTGGCGGTCGTGACAGACATGGACGATATCGGGGGAGAGTGACTCGGTACAGGTAACTGAAGCGGTGCCACTCCGGGGAGACACATCATCCCAATATATCCAAGTGTTACCAACTTGGGGAACATCCGAATAATCGGCCAAATGTCGACCCTGCGTACGGCGGTGAAGTTTAGGTAGAGGGAGGTTATGTCGTGGGCCACACTCGAAATCGCTGCTGCCCCTGATCCCCAAGGGAGTCTGATCATCCCGCACATCGTAATGTGCTGTAAGGAGGTGAGAGTCGCACACACAGACATCCACGGAGAACGGGTGTCAGCGACGTCTACGATGGTGCTTTTAATGAAACATATCATCGTCGGCGAGATTTTGATGAGGCGGTTGAACTTTGTCCAATACTCGGGAGTAGTCAGCCAGACCGTGCTGAATTGGTGGTACTGGCTCGTCACGGTCCAAGACCTAGCTACGAGCGAGCACGCTGCGAGGGCTTTTGGCTGGTCGTGGAGGAAATCAATGATACGGTCGACGAGTTCTGGTGGAATCTCGGGTTGGGTCCTCGAGCACATGGTGGTAACGATCGAAGGTTCGGCCGCGACACTCGATCTCCCTAGGAGCCCTGGCAGGGAAAACACTTGTACTAGCACGCAAAAACAATGTACTCGTTGACCCGTTGAGCCAGGGAAAAAGAAGGCAAGACAGGGCTTAGTGATCCGTCCCGTAGCATACGTCCTGCCGACCACCGCATGCGCGAGTGGCCCTGGTCGTCGAGCCAAGCAGACGGTGGACAGCCCGAATCGAAGACATCCCTAGAGGCAGAGTGGTCCTCCCGTTCGGAACAGAACTCGGGAAAGCTGACCGGAGTAGAGTGAAGACGCGTGACGCTCCCTGTCACAGCGGCACGCAGTGAAGATGATCATATTGTGGGCCTGGCGTACTCGGTATCGGTGGCTGGGTACTAAGTTACTATCTGCATAGGAATGGTAGGAACGAGAAGTGTAAAACGGCCCGAGCAACGCACGACCCTGAGACCTACAACTTCGGCCCTCGAGTGGAAACGGTCAACAGACCCATCATCGAAGTCAACGGCATCAGCCTACGCACGGCCACAGGCTCTGCGATACTTTTAGGATCCCAACCCCCGCCCTCCAGCCTACCCAGAAACACCACCGAGACCCGAACCAATGACCGGAGCACTTCCCGCGTCGAGAGAAGCACGTCAAGCGCCTTCCAGTCCACAGCGTCAAGCTGAGCCGGCTGACGAATAAGGACCTCGATGGTAAAATGCGTGATGGGCGACCTCAGGGCAGCTATGGCACTATTTACCCATGCGAACGGACTCTCGCCCTCCGCGACCCGCTTATAACGACCTCTCGGAATGAGGAAAAGGTTCGCAAACGTCAAATGACGAAGGTTTGTAAAGTGGGAGATGTAGTCGGGCGTATCTACGACGGTCATCAGCAGGATAACAGGGGTTTGAAACCACCCAGAGGCGTACACTGTTGGCGGTGCCCGCGGAGGTGTAGACGAAGTCGAGAGATTTGACCACCATAAGCCTGTGCCAGAGCCTGGAGGCTAGCCCTTCGCTCAGGGTAGACGTCACGGATATCGAGGGTTGATAGGGATGTGAGGGGGTAAGGGGGATTAAGGAGGGCATCTGACACCCCCCCCAGCGTGGTGTTCGTGATAGACATGGTCGATATCGGGGGAGAGTGACACGGCAAAGACAACTGAAGCGGCACCACTGTGACGACACACCTCGCCCCAACATATCCGAGGGTTACCAAGTTGGGGAACATCCGGATAATCGGCCAAACGTAGTGCGCGCGCACGACGGTGAGGTTTATGGTGAAGGAGGTAATGTTGTGGGCCACGCTTGAAATCGCCGCCGCTTCTTCTCGCCAAGGAGGGCTGACCACCCCATTCATCGTGATATGCTGCAGGGAAGGGAAGCTCGCACACACAGACATCCACGGAGAATAGGTGTCAGCGACGTCTACGATGACACTTCGAACGAAACGTAACATCGTCGGCGAGGTTTCGATGAGGCGATTGAACTTTCCCCAACACCTGGGAGTAATCAGCGCGACCATGCTGAATTGGTGGTACCTGCTCGTGACGGTCCAAGACCTGGCTACGAGCGAGCATGCTGTGAGCGCTTTCGGCTGGTCGTGGAGGAAATCGATGATACGGTCGACGAGTTCTGGTGGAATTTCGCGTTGGCACCTGGAGGCCATGATCAAAGGATTTGGCGGCAACGCTCGATCTCCCCTGTTTCGGGACGCAGGAAACTAGGCAAAGAAGATACTTGGGCTAGCATACAGAAAACAATGTACTCGTTGAGCCGCTGAACTAGGGGGGGAAGGCAAGACGGGGGTAGAAATGGTTCAAACAACATGCACAAGGGCTCATGCAACCTCGTCGCTAGCCTTCCAACGCAAGTTATCCTCGTAGAACTTGATGATCTGTCGACACGTCAAGCACAATCATTGGAGAACTAAAGCAATCTCGCACCTTTTTGGGGAACTTGTCATTGCACACGGTCGATGGTAGCCTGAAATGCTCCTTGGTCGTCCTACAACGAAACCGCGTCAGTCCGTGGTGGTGTAAACGCCCAACGAAGACCTCACAGCGTCCCATAGATAATCAGCTCCGCTCCGTCCCTCTCAATGGTGTCCACGGTGTCGATAAAATCCTCCCACGAGTCAAGGTGCATGTACTTGTCCATCAGCGCGAACTCCACCGTGTCAAGATCATCCTCATCGTTGTCAGGTTCGGCCTGCTTCTTCGTGGAGACGGAGGAAATGGGAGCTTTCTTCAGCTTCTTCGCAATGGGCCGAACCGGTGACCGCTCTGGCTCTTCCTCGTCGGAGTACACCTTCGATTTCGTGCTGGCCCGCGCTCGTTTCTTGGGCTCCTGCTTGGAGGGCTCCGTAGACTTACGAGGTTTCCCAGCCTTCTTCGCCGCAGCTCTATCTTTAGCTCGTTTCTCGTCCAAATATTTGGAAATCAACTCGTCCGCGCCCCTGCACGAATCGAAGGCGTCAGCACCAAGCTACACAAACATTGAGGAAACGTACGCCGCGTCGGATTCTCGAACCCAGCTGTTCTCGGCCGCGTCGTACCCTTTCCACTTCACGAAGAACGCCATCTCGTTCTGTAAGCGTGTTCAGACCGCTTCTCCGAGGTTACGACAAATTATGGAACATACTTTGAATACATCCATGCTGGAGTTCAGAACCTTTTCAATCTCGTACTCACCCTCTTCTTCCTCCAATTCATCCTCGTCCATTGGGTCATCGACGGGGCTCTTCTCTCTCTTCTTTTGCTTTTTGGAAGAAAGTCGCTCGTGTTCGCTTTCCGACTCGGGTGAGGCTGCGCGAGGCATGATCTCAGACTGATTGACGCGTTTTAGGAGCGGAGACGGAGTTCGTTGGCGGAGCGGCGAGAGGTCCAGGGATAGGTGGTACACGTGATCAACCCGTGTCGCGTCTCGGCCAGACTCTCGGCAGGCGCGGCTTGGGTCCAAGACCCATCCGAGCTCAAGTGATTGTCGCTACTCTCTAATACTCTCGGCTCGTTCCAACGGATCCGCGGCGACATTACTCGACGAGGACCGGGTGATTCCATTGATAGGACCTCGATACAGTTAGGGAACACCATGTACAGACAGTCGGAACCGTAATCAGGGAACAGGGTTTGGGCGAAAGCAAATATCTCTAATCACGGTTTTTTCTGTGTGGACTGGCGCTTCGGTCTCTACCGCCACCTCGACCCTTTCTGGGACCTGATGGAGGAGGACGGACGAAGGCGTAGTCGCACTGAACCGTCGCCTCCAACAAGGAGCTCCCCGACGCACTGTCAATCGCGGCCTGCGCCTCCGCCATGGTCTCGTACTCCACGAGTGCGTACCCCTGGAATCGACGAGCGAGTCAGCACACGGATCGTCAACGCATCGAAGGGGTGGAGAGGATCAGACCTTGACATAACCCGTCCTTCGATCAAGGTTCAGATGGAGATTTTTTATCTCCCCATACTCTGCAAACTTGTCTGTGACATCCTCTTCGGTGGCTTCCTCGTGTACGTTTGTGACCATTACGATCCATCCCTCAACAGCTAGCAAATGGGGTTACTCAGGGTCGCGTACAATAGGGCGGGGGGTGCAAAAACGTACAACGTGCAGCCCTGGTCTCGGTTGTGGATTCCACACGGTCAAACTTTTGATCTCCTCCGACACCGCTCTCGTTGCCACCTGAGGGGTGGGTGTAAGAAAATAACGAAAGGGGAGTACGCCGCACATCAGTTCATACCAGAGCTCTGAAACCCACGACCCTTGCGTCGGACGACGCCCGAGGTGCCTACGGATGACAGTCAGCAGACGGCAGCACCTGAGCGTTCTCACAGACCTTCATCAATGTTCATGTCATCCTCAGATATTTCGACAGACATTTCGACCTAAGAAACCGGAGTCGGGATGATGGGGATAGTCGCAAGCTTGTTACGGACATGTGACATGTGATTGATGGTCGTTTCCCGGTCACGATGAGGACGTTGGCGGCACGGACGCTCTCTCGTTTCATTCTCCGTTTGCCCGAGCGAATCTCGACTGATGAGAACCCTTCGCAGAGGCTGTGCTTCAAGAGATTCACATGTACACGTTAATTTGACGCCCAGGGTTCCACCCACCAGCTATGACATCTCAGTTTGAATCCGCTCGTGTCTTATCCTGATCGTCGTCGGCCATCTCTGGAGCCCGTTTTACCGCGCTGAACTTGGAGGCCTGTTCGCCGCCACGGTATTTATACAGCCCCCTCCAAGAAGCGAAGTACTCAGTTCCTCACCTCACAACCTCCCTATTCCTCTCCTTCTCTCCTGGGACACGCCATGGACGCCGTTACACTGATCAATAAGCCCTGTCTCCTCTGCGGGAAAACCACTGCGATGTGGTGTGGTCGATGCCAGAACGCCTGGTACTGCTCCCCAGAGCACCTCCAATCTGTACGGTCTCCTCTCGCTGGGATCTGTGGGTCCACGCTGACTCTTCTACCCCTCCAGGACTGGTCCAGACACCGTGGCGAATGCGTGGCGGTCCCCACCCCCACCCATACCACCCTGTCGACAGGCAAATGTCAAACGGTGACTGCATCTGCCCTATTTTTTGGGGCCGGCGATGGTAACCACTTTTCGCCCTACTTCTATTCCGATAACGGGCTGACCCTCTCGCCAGACGGCCCACGCACAGTCGGAGTAAGCTGCGCCGTCGTCGGTGGAACAACCTGCCCTGCGCCGATCGTTCAGAACTACTTCACGGAACACCAGCCGTACGCCGTCATCCTCACCCAAGGCTTAAATGGAGAGCCGTTGCGGTATCCGCTCCATATCTTCTATTGCCCCTTATCACTGTCCCGGGGCTCGCCCGTTAACAGTGCTATCAAACGTATAACTGGAGGTGGTCAGGCCAAGAAGCCTTGGTGTGGCCCGGTCCTAGTTATGAAGTTCAACGGCTCTCGACGCCAGGGATACTCCGACGCCACCTCGAGCGACTTTACCGCCTTGTCGGCCTATTTCCTTGCATACAAATAGCTCGCGCCGTTTGAAACGTTCCGCGATGACAATCTTTTCTTCGAACTGCAGACTAGACTTTCCATTCATCTTCTAATGTAGCTTTAGCAATGGTGATGATCCCACCACGGCTCTTATTTCTCTTCACCATCTGGTGGGTGTCCATACTTATTATATAACGTGTCGCCGTATACCGTACATAATGGTTGTTTTCGATTCCTCCCCCCCGGGTGAATACAAAGCCGCTGCGCGGTCCCAGAACCAGAACCATAATAGTGAGAGAACGCGGCCGGAACGTCATTTCCACTGTCTCGGATCCTCCTTGGTATTTCCCATCCAGGTCGTTGATAACGAGCCCCCTTCCCGATAACAAACACCGATAATCGTGGGAATAAATTCATTCACTCGCCTGCGTCTTCCGCTCCGGTCAGTTCGGTCAGGATCCAAACCCTGGCGATATAGTGTATCCAAGGTTGACAAGATCAGGGTACTGATCTACGGTTTTGGGTTACCGGCGGGGGATCGTAGGTCCGCTTCCGTGCCGATGGGGGACAATCCCCAGAACTCGGTTTGTTTCGACTACCCCGATTCCCGAGTGCCTGTTTCGCGGACGTCGAAAACGCCCCATCTCAAAGGCGGGGGCGGACTAGTATTTGTTTGTCAGATAAGCCGTGGGTATTCCGGGCGATTCCGTCAGGGTTCGGTCCTGTGGGCAGGATCTCAGGCCAAGATCGAGGGTATGTGGGTCCTTATCGCCCCGCCCACCACCCCATAATTCCCAAGGATCCAAGGCACGAAAGGCATCTCGAACCTTGAACGTTTGAACCCTAATAATGAGGGTTTCACCCAATCCATGAAACTCCCACCCCAAAGGAAACTCGGAGGGGTTTCACCTCGAACAATAACGAAATCCCCGCTATGTTTGAATTCTGGGCGTCTACAAAGCGCCGATCAGGTCTAGGGCCTTACCACAACCTGTGGCGCGCCGTCCCTCTGACAACCTCAGCTGTTACAAAACATTGCGCTGATGGGTGATACTGATCTGGGGATTTGGGCGCTTCACGGTTCGTCGTCGTCGTCGGCACGATATCCAGCGAACCGAATATTGCCGATGATGGTGGAGGTGAACAGGTTTTGTCGATCACCGATGCCTTCGCGCACCCTGACACTCAACTGCCGTACGCGGCGATCAGCTTGCGACAACCGGTACGGACCCGCGGGACTGGGGAAGCTGATGACGAAATGACGTATACGATAATGCCCACACTGCTCTCGTACTGGGGGTCAACTGCCGGGACGCGGTCATTGAGCCTTTGCCTCCCTAGCCAACTTCCTGTCAACGCGTTTGCGGATACTCTTGTGTAGCTCGTGCGTATAAATGACCGTGGCCTGCTTCCACCCCAACACACCAACGAAGTACTCCAGGAGAGAGTGAGACCAGTATGGCGCAGAACCGGCTGGTCGGCCAACAAAGCGCGCCCCACCAGAGAGGCCGACCTTATTCAACGAAGCGCGGACGAACGCAGTGGCAGTGGGGATCATGGCGGTGGGCTTCCTGATTTTAGACATCTTGGACACCTTCGGAACCGGGTCAATAGCAGAGACCGGTAGTTCGATTGGTTCACTTACAACGAAATATGGGTTAATACACTGGACTGTTACACCGTGGTTTTTAACTTCCTCGGCGAGTGCGGTCGAGAAGGTGTCAACAAATGCTTTGGTGCCGGAGTATGTGGCAAGCATGGGGGAGGGAACGATCCCACTGAACGAGCCGATGTTCAATACCAAACCATTTTTCCTGGAGCCAGGTAAGCGGAGGGTAGCCGGGTGAGCAAGAACCAGGACCTACCGGTTAACCATCCCAGGTAGCACCATTCTCGTGACTCGGACGGTGGCAGCGACATTGATCCCAATGATATCCGAGATTTCGGAAGGTTCAGAGTCTGTGAAGTACACTGGATGCGCATGTGACCTTCCGACATTGTTTACTGCGCGCACAGTAAGTTGGTTGACAAAACAATGGAAAACGATGCCACGGACCCAAGACGCCGACTTGAATCTCGTGCAAGGCCTCCTCGAATTGTTCCCAACCGCGGTGATCGGGCTTTGAGACATCGAGAATGACAGCCTTACACTGGACACCCCCTTTGGTACCCGACGCTGTGTAGGGAGAGATCAGGGCTCAGTGGAGAGGATGCAAAGGTTGGGCACTAACCGATCTCATCGGTGACGGATTTGAGGGAGGTTTCGTTCCTGGCAACAACCAAAACGTTGAATCCCTTCTTAGCCAGCTGAATTGAGTACTCCCGCCCAATGCCATCCGAGGCGCCAGTGATGACTAATCCGATGGGTCAATGTTACGGAGGGAAATGAGTCGCGAATTTGCTTGCCAGCCCAGCCCCCTCTCCCTGCTCCGAATGTTTTGAGCTGATAGTACAGTGCACAAGTTAGTCACGCGGATGCTTCAGTGGCAACGCTCACATTAGTTCCCGGGAGAACGAACGTCTCGCTGAACACGACCAAAGTCTTTATCACAAACTTTAGGAAGGTGAGACCTCCCAAAGCGTAAAAGAATGCGGAAACAGGGTTTCCTTGCACTGAGGCATGTGGTCGCTCAGCTGGGCTTCGGTTCCGGCCGCAAAAGGCGCGACTTACCAAACGGGATCACTGTGTTCATCGTGGTTCACCGGTAGGTTTCAAGCGCTCTGCCAACACATCCCCCCGATCATCCGTTTCGTGGCGGCGATCAACATTGATCGGCGGCCCCGTCGTGGTTGCTGAGGGGAGCTGGGTAATTCCCACGGTTGTTCACATCGACATCACCATGGCGCTTGATCCCGAAGCCAAACGAGCAGTCGGCCAGGTGAGCCCAGGACCGCTCTCGGCTCGGATCCTAGTTACTCACCTAAACTCAGCGTTTCGTGGTCGGGTTTGTGGGTTATGAAGTCAACGATGACATTCGTTCCTTGATCCGCGATTATTATGTGGGGTGAGAGAGCATTCGGAACGCAGCCCTTTTATTCTCGCCCTGAACCTCGGACCTCGGTGCAGGAGCGTGATACTTATGAAGCGCAACATCCAAAGAAAGTGTTACCTCACCCCTTGCGACCATGAGGCCGAAATTTGATTGCTAATGTGCAGCGTGATGGATTAGGTTTCGAGCAAGTCCATAAATTAGTACACGATCTACAGCAGATCGCTAAGGATTCCGGGCACGAACAGCCTTTGCTAATCGGCATCGATCAAGAAAATGGTATGCACCCGCCTTCGTATCTATTCTCCCAGCACTTCTGAAGCACCAGTCGCAGGGCTGGTATCGGGATTCAGTCTCGGCTCTGGCGAAGTGGGGACTCAGTTGTACGTCAAGGCTCAGGAATAGGGATGCACCCTGAAACTCATGCATTCGCTATGTGTACAGCCCCGGAGCCATGTGTATTGCCGCAACGGGCTCAACAGAGCTGGCAGAGGAGGTCACCAGAGCATCGGGTTCCGAAATGAAGCTTGTTGGAATTAACTGGGTCTATAGTCCGGTTGCGGATGTCAACACGGACCCCAGAAATCCAGTCATTGGCACGCGCTCTTTTGGGGACGGTAAGTCGTTCTTTTTCCCCTTCAACGACCCTGCTCACGAATACCCAGACCCCACCTCAGTAGGAGAGTTTGCCTGTGCCATAAGCCGCGGCTTGATCCTCTCCGGAATAGCACCAACCCCCAAACACTTCCCCGGGCACGGAGATACCCATGTCGATTCTCACCTCGGGCTACCCCGCATCCTCAAGTCCCTAGACGAACTCCGAGAAGAGGAATTGGTACCTTTCCGATCGCTCATCGCAGGAGGCGTCCCAACCATTATGACCGGTCACATGGCCCTTCCAAAAATTACTGGCTCGGATATTCCATGTTCCCTTTCCAAAGACATCACCACCACTCTTCTCCGGGGCGAACTGGCGTTTACGGGTGTTATTGTTACCGATTGCCTGGAGATGGACGCTGTAGCTGAGTCATATGGGGTGGAAATCGGTGCTGTGATGGCCCTTGCGGCCGGTGCAGACATCGCGATGATTTGCCATACCCCTAAAAAACAGAGATCGGCCGTCGAGCTCGCTCAAGAAGCTTTGACAAACGGAAAGTTGACCCTGGATTCCATGCGGGAAAGCGGCGGGCGGATCGCGTATCTCAAATCCAAGTTCGTCGGAGATTGGTCGGATGTCCTTGATCTGGTTTTTGATTCCGGGAGGAAAATCCAGCTCAAATCCGAAAACATCGCCTTGAGCGAGTCCGCGTATTTGGCGTCCATAGCACTGGTCACCGACCGCACCCGTGCTTTGCCGATTTCGAAAGGAGACGCTGTGATCCTCCTCACGCCGGAGAACGAATCCCTTAACCGTGCGGTGGATGATGCGGAAACTGTCCTCCGGACGAAGGATGGGAAAATCAGGAATACGGCCGCCCCGTCTGACATATTCTTCAGCTCATCCATTTCCGCCAGAACTCGGGACATGCACCACGTCGTTTACGGGAAGAATTTCACCATCACGGAGGAGCTGGGTAAACACCTTTCAGTTGCCAAGTCCATCGTTTTCGCCACTCGCAACGCCGATAGGAGCGCCTGGCAGCTCCGGGTCCTTTCGGCGATTGCTGAGGTCAAAAACGCTGACACAGAGGTGATCATTATCTCTACCTGTGCACCCTACGACCTCCTGAACGCCAAACTCGACTTCCCATTTGCATACCTCGCCACCTTCGAGTTCACTCGCCCCGCGCTGGAGACCGCCACCAGGATGATCTTTGGGGAGGCCAAACCTGCAGGGAAAGTTCCTGTCCTTGGCGGAAAAGTCCTGCTGGAGCAGGCTTGTACTACGTAGTACCGAACGTGACCAGGGGTGTGGCATGTACGCTTTCAATGTAAAAGGGCCGGTATCGGCGAAACCAAGAAAAACTACACGCGATAAGTGACAAAGATATGTGGGAACATGACATAAACGTGGTGAGGAATGACAAGTGCGTAATCATATCGGTGCGCCAGGGCATGCATGGTGCGAAGAGAATCGGAGTGAACGGACCGGGGTTCAATATGTATCAGCAAATCAACGACTCAAACCGACGGGCATGTCCTCAACAGCGGCTTCCAGCGACTCCCAGTTGCTCACAACAGCTTGGGCAAAGGCGCGTTCGTCCCGTGCGAAAGCCTGGATAGCCAGTGCCAGCAGTGTGTGTTCTCGATTGTGCAACACAACTCGCAGCTCATGCCACATACTAGAAGGTAAAATGGTTAGGCTGGGTGTGGTCGCGGGACAATGGAAAGCTGGCTCACCAAGCACGTATGTAAACCCTCCGATTGAGCTGAGCCGTGATGGCAGCTTGGTCTTTCTCGATACTTCCCACAAGCTTATCCACCTCATCTTTCGCACCATCTTTTTGCGCCTCCCTGGTGGATTCGAGCTTGGCCTGGGTGGACTCTACGCGTTTCTTCAGACGTTCAACTTGGTCTATAGACAACCTCGTTTGCCGGAAGAAAAGATCTCGCATGGCGATGTAGAGGTCCCTTTGGGCCTGAAGGAAACGTCAGTAACAAACGCCTGGATTCGTGCGTTTAACCCACCTTCAAGGATTCCAAACATCCATGCTGGAGTCCTCGTGTCTGAAAGGAACTTGTCGGTTGCCGCTCCGAAGGTGAAATTGAAAGCGTCTCACCCGTTGATCCACAAGATCAGCCTGGGTCTGAAGATGTTGGGCTACAGTTTCGATGCCCTGTTTCAGCCCATCCGCCAACTCGCACCCGTCGCCCCTCCAACACATGGGCTGGTTCACCTCATTCAGCACCTTGAAACTAGTGGTCAACCTCGAAAGGTCGGCCTGATCGTCCGAGGAGAGAATGGAATCAGACAACGGTGGAATAGAGGATGCGAACGAGAAGCCGGATAGGATCGATGAGGCGTCGGAAGTGGGAGAAGCGAACGGTGTCACCGGGAAATGAGTGGGGAGGTATACGCGACGAAGGATCTGTGGGCCTCGTACCGCTGCAGCTTCGCGCCTCCTTATGATGCGCTCCGCCAGGATGCATATCTTCTGCCATTGCTCGATCAGTTGTGGGAGTTTGGCACGAACGGTCCTGAAGCTTCGTCAGGCATAACAAGGGAAGCCTAGAGGTCTGTAGCTTACTGGAGTTTATCATCCAAGTCACTAGGAATGGCCATTTCCTCGACTCGGTCGATTCGCTTCCCAGTGGACTCTTCTTCGATGGTAATCGGTGTGTGTTTGCGCCATTGTTCAAAGGAACTCTCCGTGAGGAACGCGGCAAGTATACCATCATCCCTAATTATCGGGTGGTTGACGGCGTAGTTGAGAAACCGGGCCAATCCTCGCCTACATCAGTCGTGGTTAGCAGGGGTTCTGCAGACAACTCCAGGCGGTCACCTACCTCCGTTGCTCAAGGAAATGTTCATCAGCTACAAGCCCGTTAGTTGCAAGTTTCTGGGTGTTAGGCAGCAGGAGACCCACGTCCAATCCGTTTCGGGGGGAGGGTAGGCAATAACCGGAACGGGTACCTTTTGACGAGGCAATCCCACAAGAAGGAAAACTCGGAGTAACGCCGACTCACGGGGGTACCACGCTACGTGGGTAAATGGGTAAGGAGTCTGAACACCCCACGGCTTGCCTCGAGACTGGACTTACTTCGGACACGACCTCATATACCGTATACCTGTTCAGAATGAATCCCTGTAACCCGAGGAGGTTCACTTGAACCGTGGATTGGTTCCTCCACCAACCGTCTGGGAGCCCACTACCGGCAACAACACTAGGACCGGCGTTGGGCGGGGCATCAGGGAGACCAGTGCCACCGGGAACGGCGCGGGCAGTGTTCCATGGATCTTCCGAGTTATACGAAGGAGCGCGGTTGGGGGGATCTCGTGTTGGGTTCTGACGGGCGAATTGCAACGCTGCGGCATTGGCAGTCGATGAAGGTAGAGAGTCAAGGTGGAGACTAGGTTCTGGGAGGGTGTTCTGGGAGGCAACTGCTGCGACTTGTTCGATGCTCACGTCTAGAGGTTCTCGTTAAGAGCACATCCAACGTCGGTTCAGAACACGCACCCTTGCCGGTCTGAGCAAGAGCGACCAACGCCAGTGCAACGAAGAACTCCAGCTGCGATACCCTCGGCTTATTGCTCACGAGGCTGATGATCTACAGCCAAGGGATTTGATTCAGCTTCCACGGTATTGAGGTTGTGGGAGCGAACCTTGTCAATTGTGGCGGCAGGTAACAAGGATGTCTGAAGCACGCGAGACAGTGCATTAACTGTCGTGTCTCCCGAGCCCGTTGGGTCAACCGCCGCGAATGCCTTGTGATAAATCGGAGGAACCATTGCATCAGCTTTTCGTGCCCGACCACGTCCCACACAAAACGAGAGCCAGGAATGATATCAACGGACGCAACCGCGAAATCGATAGACCCGAATATCCCACAAAGTCAGCCTCGATCCATTGAATTTCTAGAGCCGCCGGATGTGGCCACGGAGAGAAATGGACGTACAAATCACAGCCTTAAACAACGACTGGCCGTTCGGGTTATGCGCGGCGGGTGCGGGTGGTGGTGAAGGGGAAGGCGCTGCGCTCCAAGGATCCAATCCATCGTCGTATACTGAACTCGCGAGCGGATTGTCGTCGACGAAGCTACCTCCGAGGCCGTTCAAGTTCGCCGATCCAGATCCATAAGGCCGCGCCGGCCGAGGTGCGTTGAACATGTCGAATTTCGTTGACCTGAGGACCTCCGCTCGCGTATCGCAGTTCGCCCTGGGGTCCGTTCGTCTGACGTCCACTGATCGCCGCCCCGCAGGCGCGAATGAACGATGTGTCACGCTGATGTCACAGGCCACGAGGTGGGGCCACCAGTGCTTACAACTGGGAACGGCATTTTATTCATCGGTTGACTGGGTATAGCGAACAGCATAACCCAGGTTCGTGTCCGAGTAGGTATACGGAGAAAAAGTCAAAGCGTACTAGATCAGAACATATGGGAAGAAGGAATCGCATCGCAAGAAGAGAAAAGGTTGGGATCAACCCCCACACAATCCTTTTACAGATCTAGAGTCTCCTTCGCGGCGAAATGGAGCGTCCAACTCCCGCGTAACTTATGACGGTTGACCTCATCACCGTCCAACCTGTAGGAGTATAATACGTAAGCAACAACGAGCCTCAGGGATCGCAACAGGGACTCACCCAGGGGTGCCATATGTCAGCGGAGCCATGAAGATGAACAGCGAGAATTGCAGGATGGTGAAGATACCAACAATCACAGCGCCCTTCACACCCAGATCGGCGTACTCCCTCGGTTTCGGGGGCGTATCCAATCCACGGTACGAAACCGGGTAGTTGATGGTTTCAGTGCATATGAAGTTGAGAACAGCACCGGCGATCAGGCAAGAAGCAAGGTGCGCAGGGAGGTAGTGGTGCAAGAAGAGCTGTCGGCTGAAGATGAAGAAGGGTACGTAGTGCACCACCCAAATCATGACGAAGAAGCCACACGAATTCCACAGACGATGAGTGACAGCTGTAAAGAGGAGTGAGTACCACAGATACAGTTTTTGCATTCCGGTGACTTACAATCGCTGAGGACAGGGATGTTCCTGCGCTCAGCAAAGATGCTTGCGGGGAAGATACCGAAGATCAAGAAGACGGCACCCGCAGCGGTCCACCACCCAACAAGGTTACCAACCAGGTAGATTTGTTTGTGGCCCTCGTTCTGAGTCCAGAAACTGATGCCCTTCTTGGCGAACGGCCACGAGCTGGGTGAACTGGCGTATGGGTGGGAAGCGGTTAATCCGGCGTTGTGAGCAAACATCAAATCTTGCAACTCGATGAACCTCGAGAAGAAGTTCATCGACTTGGGTTTGCGGTCTTTCTGGTTCCCGAGCCTTTCGTCAAGCTCGTCAAGGCCTACAGACGTCAGTCAGTGCCAGAAAAATAGTTAAAGGTGGACTTGGCATACGCTCTCCAGCAATGATCTCATCACCAACCCAGACCTCAGAACCCTCGGGATCAGGCTGGCGGTGTCCGTTAACCTCTTGCTGATTGAAAGCCCAATCGGGGAGCTCGTGGCCAGGCAACATCATATATACGGTGGTCGCTGCGTGTTGCAACTTGAAGTGGTTAGCCTTGGTGGTCAACACTTGTCCCTCGTAGCCATTAACCAGGTGCAATTGGAACAGAGTCTCATTGTGACGCTGAATCTGGTCCCTGGGTAAGGTTGTGAACTCCTGGTGGGTGGTGAAACCAGGCGAAGCGACATCGTGGGTCATCAGGAACGTGTCAGTCCGAGCGTGGAGGAGCTGGATGACATCGTTGTGGCGGACGATCCTTCCACGGCCAGTCTCAGGGAGAGCCTTGGTAGGAATGATGACCCAATTGTTGTTTTCGTCCTCATGGGGGTAACCGGTGACCTGTTGACCTTGACTGCTGATTCGCTTGTCGGGGTAATCGCGGGGGTAGTGCTGGGGGTGTGAGTGCAGCAGGTTCTTGGTGTTCACATGCTTGATCGTGAGGGTGTCAAAGTAACGAATTTCTGCGGGCGGGAATTAATCAGTTCCATACCAGCAACGCCACCAGAACTCAACGCACCGTGACTGTTCATCAGCAGTTCATTGCCAATCAAGGTTTCCTGGAATGCAGGAGACATGAATGTATCACCGGTCCCCGAGTGGGTGAGGATGGTGAAGTGGATCCAGAAGAAGAAGAGGTAGAACATCAACGGAACGATAATGAAACCGACCACCCGGGCGAAGAAGTGTTTGGTGATACGTTCCTGTGCTACGCGTTAGAAAAGTGGCCGTTTGCGAGGAACCAAGCACGTACGTTATCGGATTTCTTCCAATCCAAGAGGTCCCAAAGGTCGACCGTGACCGCAATACCGATGGCCACGACGGTAAGAATACCGTTGACCTTGGAAGACCAAGTGCAAGCCATGAACACGCCAGTAGCAAGCATCCAAGCCCACCAATCGAACGTGAATTCGCTGTCAAGTCGTCTGAGTGTCCCCTATCGCGAGAGATGTCCTTTGTATGCTCACTGGTAGCGATATTTGCGGAACTTGATATAAGAGTAGATGGTCAAAGACATGAAGAAGATCAAAATCGCGTCAAGCAAGATCAATCGCGACTGAGTGACGTGGGCATTATCTGGGTCCCGTTAAAACCATGAAATAGACATCTGGACACGCCTAGGAGACTCACCGAACAGAAGGATGATGGCAGAGAAAGCGCAAATTATGGTGGAGTATCCACTCTCCTTCATGATACCGTATACAATTGGAACAGTGAGACTACCGAGAATCGCTGGCAAGGCACGCATTCCCCAATACGGGACGTTACTGGCCGAGTAGCTGTCACCAATGTTTGCGAAGTCGAAGTCACCCTCAAAACCGACAAACCATCCCGCAAGAGCTAACAACAGCTTTGCGAATGGAGGGTGAACATCGAAGTAGTACTCTCGGCGCAGGTAATAGGCGGCAAACTTGCCAAAATGGACCTCATCGAAACTGCCTCCACGAAAAATTAGTCGTCCGAGCCATTAGACAGTGAGAGGCTGAGACGTACACGACTTGGTCTGGATGGTTCAACTTTGCAAACCGAACAATGAATGCCAGCGTGGTCAAAACGGCGATGGTGATCTGACTGGCGCGTCCAGTCTCCATATACTGCTCAATCGCACTTCTATTTCTCTGAACAGCTCGTATTCAGCTTTCCAAAGTCAAAATCGGCAGGTACTCGGACTCACAGGGTGGTTGAAGTTTGTGGTTAAACGTTCGTGCTCCTCGTCAGAATCGTCGCTGGCGACGCGTGGTTCGACAGTGGGAGGTCTCCTGTGCCGAGGGCCGAGGCCGCCGATCTTGGATGAACCAGCTGGGGAGGACATGATATCGTTGTGTACCCGACTGAGTTTTATACGTGTCCTCGAGTTTTGGGAATTGGTGTGCTGCGCGTTCCGTGCGTGCGTCGCTGGCAGGGGAAGTATGGCTACACCCTCAGCGAAAAGTTGTTGGAAGACCAGAAAATCTACGGAGGGGGGTGGAGGGAGAGGGAGGAGAGCGGTAAACCTCAACGGGGGTGCGATCCAAACACGTCGCGTGTTTGAGTCTGTTTGTTCCACAGTCTCACCACCGCGTCCAGCTCACGTCCTCTCAAACGATGGGATCTACCAATATCCTAATTCTCCTTGCCTGTATAGGGGTACTGCACGGTACGTGCCATCAGTTTATGCTGTACATTTTATTCCTGATTTTTGCGACTTTATTCAGCCGCATATTCGACTTATGAGCGTGTGTCATATCCTCATCTCTCGCGAGCTCCGTGATGCTCAAATATCCCCAGACCTATCCCGGTTAAAGGCAATGGGTCGGCCAGAAGGAGAACTCCCATTCGATGTGCGTGCTTTTTGTTCGGTTTTGAAGACCACGGGATAACGTGCCTTAGATTATCGTGGAGGTCCTGCTGGCCCTCGTGCTTGGGATCGTTGGTGCCAACTTTGGTGAAAATTCAGAACTTAAGGACATTTCGTGGCGTACAGAAATGCGAAAGCGGTACGGTTGATTTCATTCTGCCTACAACTGGCGTCCTAATGCGCGCCATAGGCCAATCGAGCAGATGATAAACCCATCTCTGACGTTTCTGGAGTTCAAGAAGACTGACACCAGGAAGTAGCGAGATCAACCTTGTACCCATACCCCCGTCCACCAGACTACCTGGTCCCTATTTGGATTTTTTCTGCTCATACACCATCAACCTACAAAGTTGAGATGAACCTCCAACCACGGAGCGGGAGAAAGGAAAGAACATACTTCTGATAGTCCCTGTTTACCTTGCCCTCAGGGTTAAGTTCTGCCTTTTTCTTTTTCTTCTCCTTTCTCGCTTTCCGCTTCTCTTCCTTCGCAGCTGCTTCGTCCATAGCGAGTATGTCTTTCACAGACATAGAGGAGACCAGAGGGGCCAGGCGCACAGGAGCTGGCTCTTCTTCCATCTCTTCATCCTTCGTCCCTGAGGGTTCTTCCACTGGAGGTGTCGGTTCCCTGGGGGGAGGCGTCGGTGACTTGGGTTTATCGAACCACCCTCGTCGTGCCTGGTCGACGTCTGGTTGTGGTTCCTGCGAACCTTCAGTGGTCAGGTGTTTGTCCTCTTCCTCATCATCCTCGATCTCGCCCGTGTATTCCTCCACCCCAGCGAAGATATCAAAGTCGGGGTCGAGGGGCTTGGGCTCAAGTTCGGGTGCGGGTCGCTTCCCTTTATCAGAGAGAGCGGCTGGCACTGGAGGGGTTGATGGTTGCGTCGAACCTGATGCCTCGACTGGTGTGGCCTTGGCTTCTTCCACCTTTCGCTTCTTCTTTTTATCCCCCCCTTCCTTCTCCTTCTTCCTCTTCTTACCCTCAGAATCTCCGCCTATGGGTTTGAATCCAATGGGCTTGAACCTTCCAGCCTTTTTCGCCTCCTCAATCCCGGCATCAACACCCTTAGCCTCTACTGGTTTGTTCTGTCCACGTTTCTCCTTGAGTTCCCGAATCAGGTCCTGTCGGGATTTCTTCTTCGGTTGAGGGGCGGTTTCTACAGCGTCAATTGGGGCACCCCCGTCTACGCCGAGGAAGGCTTGCTCGAGAGCCTCGTCATCTTCGACGATCGATATTGCAGCGGCTTTGGCCTTGTTCTGTTCCAAGAGTGCGAAGTCGAGACCTTTGACAAGGACGGAGTGCTCGCCGTCGCCACCAAGGTACTTCCGCTGTTCATCGATCTAGGGGAATAGATACGGTTCGCGTGAATCATTCGGTCTTCAAACACAGGATAGCGTACCGTAGTCTTGTCGTGGCCTTTGTTACGTTCCTCGAAGTCATTCAGTAAAGTCTCTACCTACCCGGATTACTTTCAGTACATTCCCCAGAGCAAAGCCATAATACAGAACACTCACATGGGTAAACTCGTGATCTGCCCCGATTCTCCTCTCGGTTGCTCTGTCCCGATAATTCGCGTTCGCATTAACCTTCTTCACCTTACGTGGTTGGAACGAGGCGGTACCACTAGCCTCCGGCTTTCTAACAGAAGAATTATAGGTCAAGTCTGTGCCTCGTCACAAGTCGGAGGTATGAACAACGCGTTACGTTTTCGAGCTGGATGGCTGGGGCGCAAGTATGGAGCCTCGTTGGCGTGTCCCTCCACCAAGTGTATTGCTGGCACTCGCTTTGGAGGTGCTGGGCCGGGAGGAAAGAAGCTGACGGAATGAATCCTAGGAGTACGCGTGGGACGTTAGAGACGATTGCCATCTTCAGTTTGAGTATACGCACTTGATCCATGATTTCAAGGTGGACCTTGAGCTTGAGTGTGAACCGGGACGATCGGATCGAAATGATCAGCCTTCCCATCGTTTTCCCACGACTGCGCCTCCTCCCCAGAATCCGCTTGGCAAAAGATCTAGGGCTGGGAACCCTTATCCCCTAACGGTGGGGAGAACCCACCCAGCGGCCAGAAAACCCTACCCCAGACCCCATCGCCCGACTGATTCTCTCACAGGGCCGGGTGGGCCCTCACTGAACTCACTAAAAGCCAGGCAACGGTCCTAAGGAATCCAACTTTGCTAACAGATCCTGAAGGACTTACCCACTTCCCCCCCGCGGAACGTTTCCGATGCCGCCTCGGGTGCCTAGTTCGTTCGCGGCGGTTTTTTGGATCACTCCTTCGGCAACGTGAGCCGATCCAAGACAGCGATAAAGGGCCACCCGCCGTCGACCTGTCATACCCTTTACCGACACCCTATAAACACCCACCGGCTATGATGACCGCTGACAACAGACTGCGAGCGGCGAGAAGTCCAGGCTCGAGGCTATCCCACGACCAGCTGGATGTGGGTAGTCTAAAACGACGGTGTGTTGGGGGCGATTTCCCTCCAATTGGGCTAGTTGGCGTCTGTGGTCTGTCACATCCGCAGAGCATCCACGCAATTCGAGCACAGAGCCTAAGCTCGCAACGCAACCACGATGCTGGTTCAAACAGGTCGGCCGCAGATCAGGCCGTCGCTGCTCCGGCTATTGCCCAGGAAAATTGAAATAACAACCTTCAATGACCTAGAGATAACGCTCGCGAGTGCGGCCCCGTTCGTTCGGATGTTGAATGGGGAGATCAACGCTCCCCCGTAGCCACCGCTTGTCATTTGCCGATGTGATCTGGAGACAAAAATACGCTGTCACGAGAGGCGATGGAGCTTGTGAGGAGTTGGGACCGGTTGGATCCCGATGTGGGTGT
>Ga0307516_10001900_pt1 | contig 28600 bp, 44 predicted proteins | sample 19_EM_MG_FD_203310 | JGI IMG/M metagenome (GOLD analysis project Ga0307516, IMG submission 203310) | Populus trichocarpa ectomycorrhiza microbial communities from riparian zone in the Pacific Northwest, United States - 19_EM | ecosystem: Host-associated > Plants > Roots > Unclassified | place... | reverse complement strand
GAATGGATTCTATTTACGAAGCCTCATATCCAATGTATTTAAAAACAACTCCCCGCGGAGAGGGCGGCGAAGGGGTGAATATTGAGCGCTTGAGCACTGGTGTCCTGGCATGGGATCGGAGTGCGCGTACTATGAAGTCAACATTCCTACCGATAGTTTCATCGGGTTCATTGAACAGTACGTGCGTCCGGTGACTTGGGAGGAGGCTCGGGGCGTAACCCTGGTGGGTGGCAGGATCGTATTGCCATACCGTGGGAGGGATTGGTCTCGACATTGAAGGCTAAGCTCGAAACGTCGACCCCCATGACCACCGTGAATACGGGGAGGAGAAAAGATAAGTGATGGCGCCAGTTAGGCAAGGCCAACGACTAGTTACCGGGCCCCCTTAGGCAGCGATTCACCCTCACTACCCGCGCTGTTCCTTTTCTTTGATGCGGTACCGCTGTGCAGACTGTTAGGCAAATATTTTGCCTTACCTGCTCGTTCCCTGACTCGTTTGGAACGAAATCCTTGGAGCGCTCACCGTCCTTTCACGGGCGAAGGTAGACGGTATCCGCTCCGAAGACATGACCAAGAATCGTGGTGAATCTAAGCCACGAACGGAAGCACGGTTTGACAATGGCATATTTCGCGGGTATTGTTGGTCGTTTGCGTGGCAGCCCTGATGAGGGTGTCAACAACGAATAAATAACGCTCGGCGGATGCGATGCATCCCTTGGTGACCTCCAGCATGCTCAGGTCGGCGGCAGCAAAGTTCGGGATACCTCCTGCAGGCGTACACTGCGGCACAGTGGTGCGACTGGGTGCGATGACTTTCGGCGCGTGGGATTTTGGCGCCGAGAGTTCAAAGTCCGCGTCGGCTCAACCTCATCGTCTTCGACCATGAGTTACTCTCTACCTCTCCAGCCCCCTGGCATGATGCCGCCTCCCCCCGGGATGCCTCAGCCAGTGGGGTCTTCCGGTTTGCGGCTCCTGCCTGAAGTTTTGGCTCGAATCCCAGAAGTGGATAGAGATGCAGAAAAGGTGTTATGGAGAGAAACGAACAGGAAGTTACGTGGACATGCGGAAACAGGTGCGTGGGGGTGTTTTTTATGTTGACCCGCGAAGCCTGACGCGATACTGGCTGTTGTGCCCTGTAGGATTTACCTCCGGAACACGCACGGGGGGTCGTCAAAGACCATGGAGATATGAGCAACCGGGCGCGCTCAAGTATGTGCCTCATGCGGTTATGAAGTTATCAGAGAACACTCCTTATCCTTGGGAGCAGCTTCGCCAGGTCCCTGTCCTGTATCACACCACTGGTGCGATTCCATTCGTGAATCAAGTTCCCCCGTGAGAAGCGCGACACACGGCACTTCAAATGTATGCGGTTCCCGCCATTTGGCGACGAAGAACCTCCACTGGACTGCGGAGACAACCTATTGCGTGTCGAACCTCTCGAAGCCATTCAGTTGGATATGGGCGAGGAAGAAGAAGCTGCAATCACCGACTGGTTCTACGCCCTAAACCTCTGGTTGACACCCCCACGGTCAACGCCCCATCCTACCGATACTTGTCGCTTTCTTTGCCGGTGATGGCCAACCTCTACCGCCTCGGCCGCATCTTTCTCTCCGACCACACCGACATCAACGCCCCCACTCTTCGATAAGAACTCGTTCTTAACAGCGAAAGCGCTCAACATGGCTGTACCTGGCGGCCCCAGATTTGAGCCCCTCTACAGGGATATGGACGCTTTTGACGGGGGTTGGAACGAGTTCAACGACATTAAGGACATCATCCGCAGCGGGTCCGCACCGAGCATACAGTCGCCTTCCCCCACCTCTATAACTCACTCCCCCGCTCGGTCAAAATCTCCCCTTACCACACCCCCAAGAACGCGTACGTTTGTACTGAGGATCCAAACCTGCCCGCCTTCTTTTCTGATGCAATTATCAACCCCTGGTGGACTCCTATTGCCGCCGTTCAGGTCGCATGCGCCGAGCTCAGGGCGTCCCGCTCGTCATGAATTGGTACCTCGAACACTGCCCTCCCAACCAACCCGTCAAAGTCCGGGTGTCGTACCAGAAACTGTTGAAGTGCTGCGTTCTGAACGAGCTCAAGTCCAAGCCGGAGAAGGCGATGACGAGGAAGAACTTATTTGGGCAGCTCAAGTCAACCAAGTTCTTCCAGACGACGAATTTGGATTGGGTTGAAGCCGGGCTACAAGTTTGCAGGTAGTTACAATATCCTTAATCTGTTGGTCCATCGAAAGGTACGGTTCCGGGTTTCACGCTTTGGGTGTCGTGCTGACGGCCCGCGTAGAACCTGAACTACCTGCATCTTGATTACAACATGAACTTGAAGTCTGTCAAGTGCGTTCATTGTGTGATTAAGTGCGGAGCGGTTCGCTGATCTACTTCACCTAGGACCCTGACGACAAAAGGGCGGAAGGAAGGAATCACGCTTCGGGAGCGCCTTCTACTGTGCCGAGAAATTCTTCGCCTCACAAAACTCACCGTTGACGCTCATGTTCAATACCGTCTCGGAAATGTCGACGCCTTCCAACTCGCTGATGCCATCCTATACATCTTCGCCCACACTGGTGCCTTGACAGGAATGTATAGGCCCAAGTACAAGGTATGGGCTGGCTATCAGCTGCTGCCTCCGTGTGTGACTGATGAAAAATCCAGCTCATGAGACGAGTTCGGATGACAAACAACTCAAAGCATCTCATTTACTACCGCTTCAACACTGGTCTGGTCTAGAAGGGCCCCGATTGTGGTTTCTGGGCCCCTGGTTGGCGAGTCGGGCTGTTTTCCATGCGCGGTATATTGTCCCTCTTCTTGAACGATGGCTCGGAAACCTCCTCGCCCGCCAGTTCGAAGGTCGCAACAGCGAGGGCGTCGCCAAGACAGTCACCAAGCAGCGCGTCCAGTCTCATTACAACTTGGAACTCCGGGCGGCGGTCACGCACGACATATTGGACATGGTGCCGGAGTCGATCAAGCAACACGGCCAGGGCAATTTTGCAACACTTGTCGGAAGTTTGGAGGTGTTGGAAGGCCAATATTCCTTGGAAGGTTCCCTGTATGTCCACTGCCATCGAGATCATCACCCTGAGCTTCGGAACCTACGGAACCATACCTCAACAGCCAGAACTACTCAGAGCTGTTCTCCAACCATTATTTGTGAGTGCTTCGAGCGTTGAGTGGGGAACCCGCCTCCTAACTTCTTACTTCCTCAGGGTTCGCCGGCGATACCAACGTATACCGAGCCACCATGTACGGCCAAGTGCCTTCCCCGGTTTTCTAGCACCCGACTTATGCGCGGTTTAGCCGCAAGACTTTCGAAGGCAACTTGACTACCAAACCAATCAGTGAGCCATCTGGCTCTTTGTGGAGTACCCCCTCACTGACCTCGATACCTAGATGGTGCCATCTTCATCTTCAACCCTCGATCTGGTCAGCTATTCTTGAAGGTCATTCACACAAGCGCCTGGGCTGGCCAGAAGCGTCTCGGGCAGCTCGCCGAGTGGAAGACAGCCGGAGGGGTTGCTGCCTTGGTTCGCTCATTACCGGCCGAAGAACAGCCCAAGCAAGTTATCGTAACCCGAAAGGGAATGTTGGGTATGTGGGGGTTAGCTTCACGCGGTCCTCGGTTTACTCACCCTCATTTAGATCCCCTCGAAGTCCATTTGCTCGACTTCCCCAACATTGTTATTAAGGGTAGTGAGTTCCAGCTTCCCTTCCAGGCTTGTACGAAGATGGAGAAGTTCGGTGATCTGATTTTGGTTCGTGGATGCACTCAGCCCCTGGAGTAGCCGATACTAAATGTCTCCTAGCGTTCCACCCAACCGCAAATGCTCTTGTTCAATCTGTACCACGACTGGTTGGGATCTATCTCCCGCGTTCTTGCGTCTCATCCTACTCCTCCGTGGTCCCCACGTCAACAACGAAAAGGCGAAGGTTGTCTTGTGACCGGACAAGAGCACCGTTACAAAGGACAACTTTATCCGGCCCACGTTGACCGATGATGAATGGATCAAAATCGAGGTTGCCCTCAAGGACCTTACCTTGGCCGTACGTTACCTATTGACACGGTTATCCTCGCTTTCTCACTGCACACCCACAGGATTTCGGAAAACGAAACATGGTCAACATCGCTTCGCTCACCGCCAGCGAGATTCGTGATATCATCCTCGGTCAAGAAATCACCGCGCCGTCGCAGACGATCAACATCGACGGTGACATAATTCAGACCGTCACTACGACCAACCACGAGCAAAAGGTGTTCAGCAGCAAATCCGACTGGCGGGTTCGCGCAATCTCCGCCACGCACTTGCCGCTGCGTCTGCAGGACATCCACGCCTCCAACGACGGCGTCAAGGACGATGCAGGTTCTTTCACCTACGACGTCCTTCCAAAGAACATCCTCCGAACGTTCGTCACGGCTTCTGACCTCTGCACCCAAGTTGCCGCGTTTATGTATGGTGTCTCCCCCCCGGACAACAAGCAAGTCAAGGGGATCAAGGTCATTGCATGGGTACCCCAGCGTGGAATACCGAAGGACGACTACTTGTTGAAGGACCTCGAACCCCTCGGGTGGATCGGGACTCGGTCGGGCTTTGGAGCTCCCGCATATGGCACCAACAAATGTGACGACGCAAGCGAAGATCATGGCTGGCCACCCTGAATGGGGCTCGTCGTCAGTTTGCCTTACATGTGTTTTCACGCCGGGTTCGGTATCCCTCGCTGCACATTCCGTTACGGTTGCTGTGTTCGAGTGGGGAAGGAAGAACGCTGATACGGGTCCTAACCCACCCGGGTTCAATCCCAATATCCAGCATGTCTGAACACGTTCAGCTGTTGTCGTCTGGTCGTATCCTCGGCATGACTCTTGTGCCTAAGGGCAGGCCATGGAATTATGGAATCGGTTTGACCCAGGTGTGGACTCCGTTACCGTACCGGATGGTGCTCTGCACTCCGTTGCTATCCTGGGCCGAGAAGCATAGACCTGCCGCATTCATATATGTGAGTGCCGTAACGACACTATTCTCCGTTTCATTATGGCTCATATATGCTCTCTAGTTTGCCAATTTGCAGGGAGGCGATGACAGCGCGAATGTCGAGAACAGCCTTGCGTAGGGTTGTGGCGTCAACGGACGTCTCATGTATTTTTACATTACCTCTATCAGTACCCTACTTTGTTTTCCTTTCCTTCAATTCTTTTCAAGTGTGGCGCACGTCATTTACTCGCTACGACTTTGTAACAACCAGCCCTTGGCTATCAAGTTCTGCAGCACTCTCTCGAGGGCGTTCGGGTGCGAACCGCGTTCCGGTCTTTCTGAATACTTAACGACGGACCAACCAGATACCACCCCATACGCAACCATACAAAAAGGAGAACGCGTAGAATGGATCTCCGAATCCCTACGTGGATGGTTCAGCTAATACCTCCAATTCTCCGGCTTCCACGACCTTGCGAACGAACTGGTTGTTGATACACTCCCAACAGGTGACGGTCCATCTCAAGAACTTGCGGTTTTTGGAAGGACTGTTCTTGAGGACGTCAATGAAACTCGCCTTCCACCCCTTCCACACCAAATCCTGTCCCTCCCCCTTAGCTTCGACGATACGGATCTCCACAACTGAGAGATTCTTCGCTTGTCGCAGGTGTTGTATAGCGCCGCCGACCCCGGACTATTGTAGAATGCACCATGAGCCATTCCAGGACGTCGTTCGCGGAAGGGGGGTGACTAACTCAGGTCCATTGAGCGATTGTTCCGGATCAGAAGGCACTTCAGGAACTCACATTCCACGTACGAACCAACGTTACTTCCCATCCTTATCCCCCTAATCCGTTTCAATTCTGCACCATGCTCACGGAGGATGATATCGGTGGTGATTTTCCCGATATCGTGTCTGAAGGTCGGGCTCTCGAGGTTCGGGCAGCTGTTGATGAAATTAGGGTACATGTCGCAGATGGTGATCTCACAAATACTTGGGAACACAGCGCATTTGCGGTCGAGCTCTCTCATAACGGGATCAATTATGGTAACGCCCAGCAGCTCCAACGTCTTCAGGTTGGGTAGCCGAACCAGGACATCGACGAACTTTTCCACCAGATCCTTTGGGGTATCCTTGAAAATTAATTCCACGGACGGGACCCTACAGAGTCGCGGCTCATGAGTTCTGTTCGAACGGGGACAGGATTAACTTACTGAACGTAGGCCGCGACTGTCGGGTTTGACAAAAGGTAGACACACTGAGGGTAAAGGCCGGATGTCTTCCTAGTCTCACCACCGTTGGACGATGACTCGACAACACACCCCTCACACCCCTCTGTGTTCATCCAAAGAACAGGGAGGAGGGCGTTGCGCAGCACCCAGCAGGTCATCGTCAACCTCCGGATGGTCGTCAACCGTTCCACATGCCAGGCTGTCATCCTCGGCGCTTCAAATGATGCATGAGTGTAACATAGCATATTGGCGATGTAGCGTCGATGATCATAGAGGTGGGAGAAGATCTCAGAGAAGAGTTCAACCGGAAGTTTGAAAACTGTACGACCCAGGTCAGATGCAGGTCGAGAGAGCAGGGTGGGAACAGGGATACCCACTTCCGCTGGTCTAAATCTGTGGCGCCCTTTGAGTTCCTATGTGCGTTGGGAGGGCCACCACCGTCGACCCCTGCTCCGGCAACATCGTCGTCGCTAACGGTGCGCGAAATGCTTGGAACTGGGAGAGTGTCAATGGTGAATGGTCTGGATTGGAATGGGAGCTCTAGTTATAGGTGGCCTGCCATTCAAAGGGTCCTGAAAGGGTATGATGATTGGCGTGTGGTGGCGGACACCCCGTTCAGAGCCGCCTTTGACCTCGAGTGAGAACAACTTGCGTTCCATACTTATACGTTTTTGGAAGGGGGAGGGGGCGTTAGAAACGTCCTTTGTGTTTAGCGTTCGCCACAGATTGAACGATCGGGCTGCGTGGCCCCCGGATGCTGCTGAAAACCAGGGACTTACAATGGGTACATATACGGGTACTCCAGGTCGTATCCGGGACCTGGTCCACGAAGAAATTCTAAGATTCTCGACGAAGGGGGCACGACTATCTGGAAACCAATGAGCATACAACCTACTGAATGGCGCAAAACCTGTCGTAAAAGCCTCACCTAAGCAGATAACCTCCCAGACGCCCTCAAACGCGGAAGGTACTCCCCCATATACAACCGTCTGTACGCGTCCCTTCCCCCCTTCCCACTCTGAACCTCTAAATCCGAACACACCTCAAACTCCTTTAGAGAAGGGTACCTGTCGGTATTCGAAAACGTGACATCCATAATCGCGTACTCTTCCATCATCAGGATAGGCCACGCGGTAATGATCCTCATCCGCTCAAGGGTCGGAGAAGGCGGGAAATCCTCATCGGGGGAGCGCTTCCACAAGGGAAGTAGTCCATATTCACACCTGATGGTGAGGGATTTGATACGAGCGACGAAGGTGGTTAACTGGGCGATCACTGATCTCAATCAGCTCACCAAGTTCAGGATGAAACGACGGCGGCGAGGACTCGCACTCACCGAAATCGCGACGAACGGAATATGAAATGGCCACGTCAATTTCTTCGAGGAGTTCACAACCCGTGACCTTTCCCAATGCCAGTTCCGACCGCGCTTCACCTCCAATCGCGTACGTGAAGGACTTCAAACCAGCAAGGCCAAGCCAGGCCGTCCCAAGAATTTCACCCTGGTCACAGCACTCCTCACCCCACTGTGATATAAAGGTATTCGCGACCTCGAGATGAACGGGGGCGATATCGTAGGCGGGCAGGCTCCCGAATTTCGGCTTTGCGTCCTCCCCGCGGCGGATCATCCAGGTGCAACCGCGAAGGCGCAAAACTTCGCAGAGAGGGAAACGCCGGATGAAGGATACGAAACCTTCAAACTCCCCGAAACGACACTCCCGTAGGACCAGCATGGTCACGGTAGTACTCAGTCTGGAGAGTAGTGGCGCCGTGAGGGATTCCGCGTAAAAAAAGACCTGGTGTAGACGAAGTATCTCGAGAGACGCCTTCCGCAAGATCGTGGCGAGAATTATGTGGGGCCTCTGTGAGGGCCCCTTCAGATCGATGAGGGTAAAAGACTTGACGTATTGCAGACATTCGGAGCGCTCTCCGAACTGGATAAAGTCGTCCACCTTTTCCTCACGATCCAACACGATCCCTTGATAAAGTATAGGACCGCAGAGATGGCGAAAAACAGAAGACACAAGTGAACAAGCAAAGAGGAACTGCTGATCATCCGGATCCTCCCCGAGCGATTCGATGAACATCCCAAAGATCTCACTGGGGAAGGACGGGGTCGACATCTCACTTCTGTCCCAACACTACCATGAGATCATTGGAACAACCCGGACCCCCGGACTAACACTAACTGTAACAACTCACCGAGCATCCTTCGACATGGTGGGTGGAACCACTGGACGACGGTGTGACGATCACGTGATCATCGTGATTCGAATCATCGCTCATGGAAGGTCGGCGAAGCGCCATAGGTACTGTGGTCCACATGACTGGAGCCGCCGGAAAGATTCTGATCTCACCTTCCCCTTCTTCAATTCTAGAATGAAAAAGTAGGGGTTACATATATCGCGAGGAATCATCACCACATCTGGGTTCATTCACGGAATTTGGAGGGGCACGGTGGAGATTGTATATGTATCCGTAGGAGATTCACGTGTTGATGCATCCCCTACTTCGCGAATGCAGCGATGATTGTCAATGGATTGCCAGCAGGTGATGTTCCACCTCAAGAACTTGCGCTCTTCGGAAGGACTGTTCTTGGATAGGTCAACGAGGTTCGCATTCCACGCTTTCCGTTTCCCTAGCAAATTCGAGCCCTCCCCAAAGAACTACTGGCTTCGGCGAGATAGATCTCCACAACGGAGAGATGCTTCGCTTTTCGCAGGTGTTTTGCAACGCCGTCGCTTCTGGACTGTTGTAGGATGTAACATAAGCCATTCCTGGACGCCGTTCGCGGAAGGGGGTGACGTACGTGGGTGTATCTATAAAGTTAGGTCTCCTGAAGCTTCGGGCGGTCCCGCACTTCAGCTGTAACTCACGCCCATCAAGTGATTGTCCCAGATCAGGGGTACACATGAAAGTGAGGCCAAACCCTATGATTCCGGACGGGACGGGTCCTCGTGGGCGGGCTTGGTAGGATCAGGGACATCCCGGAGGCGGCGAATTACCTGCGCGGATGGTTGGTCCAGTTCGTTGGAGAATGACTGGGAGCAATGGATATAGGTTCGTTTTCAGAAAGCTGGCAAGGAGTCTGGGCTGGCTTAGCACGCTGAAACGGCGCGGTTCAGCGGTCAATCTAGCAACCCGGTTCTCTCCTGTTCACGTATAAGCTTGAGGAGATACCGACTGGGGCCTCGATGTTTAGTTTGGTGAGTGTATCCTCGAGGGAGGCAACACGAACGACCTAAAAATCATCATACAGAGGAGGTGGGGGCAAACAGTCGGAGGAGCGCCCCCAAGGTTTCATGCTCCCCCCGGGGAGAGCGTGAGGAGGCCGTACATTTTACTACGCGCTGGTCACGCCTAGTGGCTCATGACCTCCTGAGTTGCTCGGTGATTCTCTTTGGCATCCTCGCCCTTATCTATAAACCGAGCAGCGACGCCCTTCGCAAGCAATGCCCGCGATCGCTTCTCGACCCCTTCCAACGCGCTGAGAGACTGTCAACAAGAGTGGGCGGGGGAAGCAGTTGGCGTTCTGCTTAACCTTTTTAGCCGCGGTATAAGATCCTCGATGTTCCCCTTGACACCTTCGAATTGCGGTGACCCTCCGCGTCAGTTGCGCACGGCAACCACATACTCGACAGTGAACCAATCCATTCCGGTCTGAGAGCAGATGAAACGGTATCACTGTCGGCAAGGGTTTGGTTCAACGGACGGACTGATGGGTTATCTATCCAAAGAGGTTCGAAGTAGGAAGACGTGTGGTACCCAACACGACCTCTCTCCATCACACCACTGGCGGCAGCGCCCGAGAGCCGGCGGAAACTTCGCCCCTAACCCTTTCGAACGAGTCGAATTTCGAGGATGTTCAAACCCAAGTCACGGCGTGAATTGATCAAATCACACACCCCTGGTTGAACCCGTCATGACGATAAACAGTGGGGGGGCGGCCGTTAGCGAACAGGGCCGAGGTCCCCTCGGTCGCGGCAGACGAACTCATCCACTTGAGTCGGCTCTGCGTCCTCTGACCGCCTCGGAGTTCCCACCGGGAAAAGACTGGTAATAAACTCGTGCGTAGTGCCAGCTTACACACTGATTCATACGGTCGCGCACTCGGGTCACCTGCCATGGCTGGATCGATAGTATCTCGTTGAGGCTATCAAGCTCTGTAGTACTGTATTGCGAACCGCGTTCCGGTCTTTCTGAATACTTGACGACGGACTAGATAGATACCACTCCATACGCAACTATGCAAAAGGAAAACGCGTGGAACGGTTCCCTGAATCCCTACGTGGACGATTCAGCTAACACCTCCAATTCCCCGGCTCCCACGACCTCGGGAACGTCAATTCCCCAGCGGACGACGGTCCATCTCAAGAACTTGCAGTTTTTGGAAGGACTGTTCCTGAGGACGTCAATGAAACTCGCCTTCCACCCCTTCCATACCGAATCGTGTCCCTCCTTAGTGCTTTCGACGACACGGATCTCCACAACTGAGAGATGCTTCGCTTGTCTCAGGTGCTTTATAGCGTCGTCGATTCTGAACTATTGTAGAATGCAACATGAGTCGTTCCTGGACGTCGTTCGCGGAAAGGGGGTGACATACGCTAGTGAGACCATGAAGTAAAATCTCCTCAAGTTTCTGGCAGTACTGCACTACATCTATAGCAACCCAGGAAGATTGAGCGATTGCTCCAGATCAGAGGCACTTTCACGAGCTCACGTTCCACTTTCAAATCAATGGTATCTCCCACCCCTACCCCCATAATTCGCTTCAACCCTGCGCCGTACTTACGCAGGATTCTGGAGTAGTATCTCCCGAAATCGCGTCTGAAGGTCAGGCTTTCGAGGTTCGGGCATTTCTCGATGAGGTCAAGGTACGCGCCGCAGGTGGTCATCTCGCGGATATTTGGGAACTCGGCGTATTTGCGGTCGAGCTTATCGCTCCGACCAACCCACAACAGCTCCAACGTCTTCAGGTTGGGTAGCCGAGCCAGGACATCGGCGAAGTTTTCCATCAGATCCTTTGGGGCATCCTCGAAGATTAATTCCATGGACAAGACCCTATAGAGCCGCGGCTCGTGAGTTCTGTTCGAACGGGGGTAGGATTACACTCACTGAACGTAGACAGCGACTGCCGGGTTTGACAAAAGGTAGACACACTGAGGGTACAGGCCGTACGTCGTCCTGGTCTCACCACCGTCGGAGGGTGACTCAACAACACACCCCTCTGTGTTCATCCAAAGGACAGGGAGGAGGGCGTTGCGCAGCGCCCAGCAGGTCATCGTCAACTTCCGGATGACCGTCAACCGTTCCACATGCGACGCTGTCATCCTTGGCGCTTCAAACCATGTATGAGTGTAACATAAGATATTGCTGATGTAGCGCCGGTGATCATAGAGGTGGGAGAAGATCTCAAAGAAGAGTTCAACCGGGAGCTTGAAAACTGTACAACCTAGATCAGATGCAGGTCGAGAGAACAGGGTTGGAACAGGGATACCCACTTCCGCTGGTCTGAATCTGTGGCGTCCTTTGAGTTCCTATGTGCGTCGGGAGGACCACCACCGTCGAGCACTCCTCCGGCACCATCGTCGTTCGCTAACGGTGCGCGAAGTGTTTGGAACTGGGGAAGTGTCAATGGTGAATGGTGGGGATTGGGATGGGGGCTCTAGTTATGGGTGGCCTGCCATTCAAAGCGCCACTGAAAGGGTACGATAATTCGCGTGTGGTGGCGGACCTCGTTCAAAACTCCTTCCACAGCCGCCTTTGACCTCGAGTGAGAACAACTTGCGCCCCATATACGTTTTTGAAAGGGGGAGGGGGCGTTAGAAACGTCCTTTGTGTTTAGCGTTCGCCACAGCTCGGACGATCGGGCTGCGTGGCCCCCGGATGTTGCTGAAACCCAGGGACTTACAATGGGTACATATACGGGTACTCCAGGTCGTATCCGGGACCCGGTCCACGAAGAAATTCTAAGATTCTCGACGAAGGGGGCACGACTATCTGGAAACCAATGAGCATACAGCCTACCCAATGGCGCCAAACCTGTCATGGGAACCTCACCTAAGCAGGTAATCTCCCCAACGCCCTCAAACGCGGAAGATACTCCCCCGTATACACCCGTATGTACGCGTCCCTTCCCCTATTCCCACCCTGAACCGCTAAATCCGAGCACACCTCAAACACCCTCAAAGAAGGAAACATGACTGTATCCGAAAACGTAATGTCCAATCCCGCATAGGTCTCACTGACCGGTGACGCGGTGATGATCCTCACCCGCTCAAGCGTCGGAGAAGGCGGGAAATTTTCGTCGGGGGAGCGCATCCACGAGGTAAGCATCCCATGTTCACACCGGATGATGAGGGATTTAATGCGAGCGAAAAATGGGATCAACCGGGAAACCGCTGATCTCAATCAGCTCAGCAAGTTCAGGATTTAACGGCCGTGGTGAGGACGCGCACTCACCAAAATCGCGAGCGGAATGTGAAAAGGCCACGTCAATTTCTTCGAGGAGATCACAACCCGCGATCGTTTCCAACACCTGTTCCGCCACCGGTCCTGTTCCAATCCCATACGTGAAGGACTTCAGACGAGCGAGGCCCAGCGAGGCCGCCGCAATAATATCGCTTTGGTCGCAAAACGGCTCACCCCACCTCGGTCTGGCGTTGTCCGTAATCTCGAGATGAACGGGGGCGACGTTGTGGGCGGGTAGACTTCTGACCTCCGACATTGCATCCTCGTGGCGGGTCCAGGTGCAGCCATCAAGGCGCAAAACTTCGCAGAGAGGGAAACACCGGATGAAGAATACAAAATCCTCAAATTTCCAGAACTGACACTCCCGTAGGACCAACACTGTCACGGTACTCAATCCGGAGAGTAGTGATTCCGTGAGCGGTCCCCCGTAAAACATGACCCGGTGTAGACGAAGGGTCTCAAGAGACGCCTTCCGTGAGATCGCGCCGAGAATCCTGGGGGCCTTTGTCGAATTGTTGAGGGTAAAAGATTTGACATATCGCAGACAGTCGGAGCGTTCTTCGAGCCGGAGAAAGTCGTCCACCTGGTCCCCACGGTCCAACACGATCCCTCGATAAAGTATAGGACCGCAGAGATGGCGAAAGACAGAAGACACGAGGGAACAAACAAAGAGAGACCGCCGACCATCCGGATCCTCCCAGAGCGATTCGATGAACATCCCAAAGATCTCGCTGGGGAAGGACGGGGTCGACATCTCGCAATCGCTTCTGTCACAACACAACACTACTGTGAGATGATTGGAACGACCTGAATCCCGCGGATTCACACTAAACGTAACAACTCACCGAGGATCCTTCCACGTGGACATGGTGGATGGAACTGAGAGTGGACGGCGAGGTGACGATCACCAGACCAGAACTTGTACTAGTAGGGTCGCGTTAGAAACGCTAGACGCCCGAGCTGGACCGTTTTCCACACAGATGATACATATCGCCAACAGTGAGGAACTACGTACGCTAACAGTCAGTCAAATCGCGTTAACGGCATACCGCCCAGGGCAGAAGCTCACGATGGCGGTCCAGCTCGGGCGCCTAAGATTTCCAACGGAACATAACCAGAACATTGTGATTCGAATCATCGCTCATGGAAGGTGTCGGCGAAGTGCCAGCCGCAGAATACAGCATATAGGTACCGCGGTCCACATGGCCAACCTTAGCTGGAGCCGCCGGAAAGAGTTCTGATATCATCCAGGCTTCCTCTTCTTCAATTCTAGAATGAAAAAGAAAGGGTGCAGTGAAGATTGTATACTTATATATATGCATCCGTATGACCTTCACGGGTCGATACATCTCATGGAGCGGGTCGAACTCGAAAGGGGAAGAATCGCCACACAGTGACCGTAGAACCGAAAATGAAAAGTACGATACCAACGAAAAACCTGCCTGCCACGCGAGCTAACTGGAAAGGATTTTCAAAGGGTCATCAAGCCACGTATTCGAATGATTTCAATACCACATCCACAGATCTAGAGGCATTCACTTCCGTACTACACGCCATCTCAATAAACTGTGGGGCCAAACCTGTCGTAAAAAACCTCACCTAAGCAGATAACCTCCCCAACGCCCTCAAACGCGGAAGATACTCCCCCGCACACAACCGTCTGTACACGTCCCTTCCCCTATTCCCCTCCTGAACCACTGAATCCGAACACACCTCAAACTCCCTCAAAGAAGGGTACCTGTTCGCATCCGAAAACGTAACATCCAATCCCGCATACTCCTCACCGACCGGCCACGAGGTAATGATCCTCACCCGCTCAATGGTCGGAGAAGGCGGGAAATCCTCGTCGGGGGAGTACATCCACGAGGGAAGCAGTCCATGTTCACACCGGATGGTGAGGGATTTGATGCGAGCGAAGAAGGGAGTTAACTGGGCAATCACTGATCTCAATCAGCTCAGCAAGTTCAGGATTTAACAACCATAGCGAGGACTCGCGCTCACCGAAACCACGACCAGCGGAATGTGAAATGGCCGCCTCAATTTCTTCGAGGAGATCACAACCCGCGATCTTTTCCAACACCAGTTCCGACCCTGCTCCAGCTCCAAACCCACACGTGAAGGACTTCAGACGAGCGAGGCCCAGCGGGGCCGCCCAAAGAATCGCGTTCTGGTCGCAATACACCTCACCCCACTCTGGTGGAAAGTTGTTCGTAATCTCGAGATGAACGGGGGCGACGTTGTAGGCGGGTAGGCTTCTGACCTCCTCCGACTTTGCGTCCTCCCGGCGGGTCCAGGTGCAGCCACGAAGGCGCAAAACTTCGCAGAGAGGGAAACACTGGATGAAGAACACGAACTCCTCAAATTTCCAGAAACGACACTCCCGTAGGACCAACACCGTCACGGTACTCAATCCGGAGAGTAGTGATGGCGTGAGGGATTCCCCGTAAAACTTGACCCGGTGTAGACGAAGTGTCTCAAGAGACGCCTTCCGCGAGATCGTGGCGAGAATTATGTGGGGCTTCTGCGAGGTCCCCTTCGGATTGATGAGGGTGAAAGACTTGACGTATTGCAGACATTCGGAGCGTTCTCCGAACTGGACAAAGTTCTCCACCTGTTCCCAACGGTCCAACACGATCTCTTGATAAAGTATAGGACCGCAGAGGTGGCGAAAAACAGAAGACACAAGTGAACAATCAAAGAGGGACCGCTGATCATCCGGATCCTCCCCGAGCGATTCGATGAACATCCCAAAGATCTCGCTGGGGAAGGACGGGGTCGACATCTCGCTTCTGTCGCGACACAACACCAAGTATGAGATCATCGGAACGGCCTGAATCCCCGGACTAACACTAGCTGTAACAACTCACCGAGGATCCTTCGGCATGGCGGGTGGAACCAGTGGCCCACGACGTGTGACGATCACCAGATCATCCGTGATTCGAATCATCGCTCATAGAAGGGGTCGGCGAAGCGCCAGGCTGCAGAATAGGTACCGCGGTCCACATGGCCAGCCTTAGCTGGAGCCGCCGGAAAGAGTTCTGATATCCCCTTCCTCTTCTTCAATTCTAGAATGAAAAAGAAGGGGTGCAGTGAAGATTGTATACATCCGTATGGTCTTCACGGGTCGATACATCTCATGGAGCGGGTCGAGCTCGAAGAGGGAAGAATCGCCACGCAGTGACAGAACCGAAGATGAAAGCTCCGATGTTCACCTGCCTACCATGTGAGGTAAGGAAAGGATTTCAAAGGGTCATCAAGCTATGTATTCGAACGATTTCAATACCACATCCACAGATCTAGAGGCATTCACTTCCGTACTACACGTCATCTCAATAAACTGTGGGGCCAAACCAGTCGTAAAAAACCTCACCTAAGCAGGTAACCTCCCCAACGCCCTCAAACGCGGAAGATACTCCCCCACACGCAACCGTTTGTACACGTCCCTTCCCCCATTCCCACCCCGAGCCACTAAATCTGAACACACCTCAAACTCCCTCAAAGAAGGGTACCTGTTCGCATCCGAAAACGTAACATCCAATACCGCATAGTCCTCACCGACCGGCCACGAGGAAATGTTCCTCACCCGCTCAATGGTCGGAGAAGGCGGAAAATCCTCGTCGGGAGCGCGCATCCACTCGGGAAGCGGTCCATATTCGCCCCGGATGGTGAGGGATTTGATGCGAGCGAAGAAGGGGGTGAGCTGGGAAATCGCTGATCTCAATCAACTCAGCAAGTTCGGGATTAAACAACCGTGGTGAGGACTCGCGCTCACCGAAACCGTGACCAACGGAGTGTGAAATGACCACCTCAATTTCTTCGAGGAGTTCACAACCAGCGATCTTTTCCAACACCAGTTCCGACCCTGGTCCAACTCCAACAACAACCTCATACGTGAAGGACCTCAGACGAGCGAGGCCCAGCGGGGCCGCCCCAAGAACCTTGTTCTGGTCGCAATACCCCCCATCCCGCTTTGATCTGGAGTTTTTCGTAATCTCGAGATGGACGGGGGCGACGTTGTAGGCGGGTAGGTTTCTGACCTCTGACGTTGCATCCCCGCGGCGGGTCCAGGTGCAGGCGCGAAGGCGCAAAACTCTGCAGAGAGGGAAACACCGGATAAAGAATACAAAATCCTCAAACTCCCAGAAACGACAATCCCGCAGGATCAACGCGGTCACGGTACTCAGTCCGGAGAGTAGGGATGCCGTGAGCGGTTCCCCGTAAAACATGGCCTGGCGTAGACGAAGGGTCTCAAGAGACGCCTTCCGCGAAATCGTGGGGAGAATTTTGTGGGGCCTGTTCGAAGAGGCGAGGGTAAAAGACTTGACGTATTGCAGAGCGTCGGAGCGCTCTCCGAATTCGATAAAGTTGTCCACCTGTTCCCAACGGTCCAACACGATCTCTCGATAGAGTACAGGACCGCAGAGGTGGCGAAACCAAGAAGACACGAGGGAACAAGCAAAGAGGGACCGCTGATCATCCGGATCCTCCCCGAGCGATTCGATGAACATCCCAAAGATCTCGCTGGGGAAGGACGGGGTCGACATCTCGCTTCTGTCGCGACACAACACTAAGTATGAGATCATCGGAACGGCCAGACTAACACTAACTGTAACAATTCGCCGAGGATCCTTCGACGTGGAACCACTGGACGACGCGTGACGATCACCAGATCATCCGTGATTCGAATCATCGCTCGTGGAAGGGGTCGGCGAAGCGCCAGCCGCAAAATAGGTACCGCGGTCCACATGGCCAGCCTTAGCTGGAGCCGCCGGAAAGATTCTGATATCACCCTTCCTCTTCTAGAATGAAGAAGGGGTGCAGTGATGATTGCTTAACTTATATACATCCGTATGATCTTCACGTGTTGATACATTCAGAGCGGTTCGAACTCGGGGGGGGGAAGAATCGCCACACAGTGAAGCGAAAATGAAAAACCACAAAGCGAACGTTCCGGTGGTCACCCACCCGCCATGTGAGGTATAGGATTTCAAAGTGTCGTCAGGCTATGCATTCACTTCCGGACGCGTCATCTCAATAAAGTGTGGTCATGATGTAATATTTGCAAGGAACCGATACAAAATGGCCAGTTCGAATCGCAACAGGCTTAAACCCGTCGAAATGGGGGGAGCAGCGAATAATTCTAATCACGGTCAAGGGTGGATCCGACTATGAGATTCCACTAAACGCGGGGTAGAGAAAACCGTGCGGCGATCTGACCAAGGGGGGATAAAATACCAGATGTTATTGAAGAAAGGAGAGGAGGAATGGTTTGGGTGATGAGAGAGAGGAAAGCCGTAGTTACATGCATATGCGGAAAGCAACGAGGGATACGCTCGAGGAAAGGAGAGGAGGGGGGGAACCCGGGGAGATAGTAAACCCGGGAGGGACCCAGGGGAAAGAGGGGGGAGTGGACGGCTCACACGACCCTGGATATGGAAGGCCCGAATAAAAAACCAACAGAAATAGACAGGATAAGAAAGAGTGTGATGCGCCTCGTTTCGTATCGAGGGGAGAGATTCAACCGCAGATCCACGAGGCACCGTTGATGGGAGGGGGATGCGGGACACGCCTGCGGCACCTGCAACCGTTCGCTTCGCTCACTCCTCGTCTGGTATCTCCCCGATCCCCCGACGCTCGTTATCCGATCCTGGAGTACGCGATTCGCTGGTCACACTCCCGTCGGACCCTTGTAAGATGTGTTTCGAGGTAAAACTTGTTGACTCGAGAAGTCCGACGATATCAGCAATCTCGACGTCCTTCGCCTGTCCCTGTTCCAGCTCCTCGCCACTGGCGGCGCCTTCCTCAGTACGGTCAATGAATTCAGGAGAATGGGGACGAACGATCTCCTCTGGTTCCTCTACGTGCTCTTGGCCTGTTGGGGTGACCTCTAGACTAGCCTCTTCGGTCGTTTCCAGGGACTCCTCGACGTAACTGGTTTCGAGAGAACTGTTTCCGAGATGTTCGTGCTCGCAGTCCGATCCGTGTTCGTGGGTTTCTGCGTCTGATGTTTCAAGGTGCAGGGCTTCCCCAGTGACCAACAACCCCGGCTCAACCCCGTTCCCGTTCCCATGGTGTTCCCCGAGTACACCGCCATCTTTCTTTACAGAGCTTTTCACTGAACGGGCTGCCTTGGTCGTGGGGGTAGTCTTCTTTGCCGTAGTCAGCGTCCCTGTTCTCGTCGGAGTGGTTTTCAACTTTGGCGGAGTAGTGGAAGATGCGAGAGTGAGCGCGCTCTTCGATTTCGACAAAGAAGAGGCGGTGGGCTTGCTCAGCCTCTCCAGGGACGCGCCAGAACTGAGTGTCTTCTTCCGTTCTGGTGGTGGGGGTTGTGGAGAGTTGGTCGACTTGGCGAGTGAAGCGGCGGTAGGGGCATAAAGTCTCGAGTTCGGCGTCTTCGGGATTACCGGAGGGGGTTTACTCGGAGCAGGTGGATTGCGGTGAGGGGTGGAAGGAGTCTTGGGTCTCCTGACGGGGGTGGGTGTGTGCTTCGGTGTTTCCGCCGGAGGTTTTCTCTGAGCAGATGACGGTGGTCGGACGGGTGTGGACGTCGGCGTCTTGGATCTTAGGTTCGCGCGAGAGGCGGGTCTTGACTGTGGCCGGGCAGAAGTAGATGCTCTTCGATCTTCGGTGTCAGGGTGGAGCGAGGTTCCCTTGGTAAACGAAGACGGTGGTGGTTTGCTCGGAGTCTTGGTAATGGGTTTCGTTGGCGTGGTTTTTACCGTTTTCGGCGGAGACTTCATCGCGACTGGAGATGCCGGTTTAACGGCGGGAGGAGCAACCGTCGGTTGGGGTGGTGTCTTTGGAATCTCGGCGGGCTCAGGTGTAACAGGTTTCGGCGGCTCGGGTTCCACGAGAGTAGATTTGCGCGATGGAGGGAGAACCTCTATCACTTTCGGTGGTTCCGCGGGAGGTGGAGGAGGTTCGTCGACCTCTGGGGGTGCGAAAAGCTCCAAGCGCTTGGCAAGCGGAGAGCTTGTAAGCTTCTTCAACTCGGGGAATGGAGAGGTTTGGATTGTTGGTTGGATCGGTTGCCATCGCTGTCCGGAGGAAGAGTCACCGGTGTTCTGTGCGCTGAGTCGGGGAGGCCAATCTCTTCCGCCAACTTTGCCGTCGCCCGGTGAGGAAGTGATGTTGGAGGTACGCGGTGGTGGCCATTCCCTCTTCTCCTTTACTTCTTCCTTGGCCGAGTCGCCGGTGGTATGCGAGACAACGCTCGAGCTGCGAGGTCCGGGTGACGATGGAGGTTGTTTCTTGGTCTGCTGCTCGAACCGTCCGATGAGATTCGCGACGCTTTGACGTGGTCGCTCGTCGGGTAGTGGCCTGGAATGCGCGTCTCGTTCGTTAAAAATAACAGACGTGGTGGAATGGATGGGGTGCGTATCATAAATCAAACCGAAACTCACATTGCTGCGGAGAGCCGAGCCCGTCAATCAGAGGGATCCTGGCCAAATTCCGTGAGCCAGCACAGGCCGTGAGCTTAGCAGGAGGATTGGCGGTTCCTTGGTTCTGGTACTTGGCTGGCGAGGGTGGGTTTCTTGCTTGTTGTCAAGTTACCGAACTCGATCACCCGACGGTGCTTGCCGCCGTCCACGTGTGTGTGTGTGTGTGGGAAGGCATGGCGGCCAGAGGAGTCTCCTATCGACTGCAGGAAGTTTCGTTCCTAGCACACAGCTAAACTACAATCAAAACCTTGACCTAGGTTCTAAACCCCAGTCTGAGGTGCCCAAAGGTTGCCGCCGTCCACGTGGCGAGCTGGACATCCTTCCAACCCCGCTCGCAGCACATTTTTGCGCTGGACTTGCGCCCCAGAATTCGCGAGCCGGCGAAACGCCTCCCACGCACAACATCATCTCACTCTGCGTCGCGAGCTCGTCTGCTTGAAACCGGCCCCCCCGGAATCCGCTCGTCATCCTTGGGGATATTCCCTCCTGTTACGTACACGCGGGTGATCGTTTACCAACCCCAAAACGGGGTCCCGTCGATGGGAAGCAGGTGGTCGCAATCGGGAAGAAGCTGATCGGTGTCTGAGCTAAAATTGATGGCCATATCGCTGTGGTCGCAGTGGCCGCATGCTCGTCCACCCCGGCTCTCCTCCTCGCGGGTCCTCTTAACCTCTGCCACCACCACCTGTCGTTCCCCCTTTCCCCCCACGTCCTCCCGTGAGTCTCCCTCTCTTCCCCTCTGCCACGTTCCAGACTAGGCTGATCGCTTGCCTTATTATCTCTAGATCCGGCGTCTCCCTTATTGTCTTTGCGCCCTCAGGCGACGACCTTATTGTGTTGTTCCTCTATCCCCGGAACCATCCATGTCGTACTACCACGCCGTCCCATCATATTCGTCTCATTTTGGTCAAGCTACAAAGACCGGGGGAGAACCCTTCATCATGGTCAGCACCCTCTCGTCTCTACACTCACAATGTTTGAATGTTATCAACAGGAAGCAAATCCCAGAGGGCTTGGACCCCCTCCACCGAATGTGAGCCGTCCCTCAATCTCTCCCCTCCGAGCCAACTGACCATTCCACCCGTCCAAAAGGCTTACAAACGTGCCGTTCTTAGAGATCCTCCAAAGCAGTTCAAGGCTATAGTGCTGCCCCCCAAAAAACTCGGTGCGTCTCTCTGGATATGGACTCTCCATATGTCCCTCGGCGCTAACCACGTCCGCCGCCCAAGTAGGCAGTGGATGGGCTTATGGCTTACGCGTCATCTCTACTCTCGAGGAAGACGTCGCCGACCGAAGATCCGTCTCGTCACGATCCGCGAGCTCCAGCTCGCCCTACAAGGATTACGAGGTCTGGAGGCGCTGGGACGACTGTCTCTGGTTCCAAGAGACGATCGAACTCGAGTACTCCATTCAAGCCAGGGAGAAACGTCGACGTCTGGAGCAGGGCAAGGGAGTCAAGAAGAATGGCGTGTATCACGACTCTAAGCGTGCCGCTTCGTTCGAGTCCCTCCCGCCAGGACCCGACCCCACCTCCGTCTCGCTCGATATTCACAACTACATCCCGAAACTCACCAAGAAGTCGTCCTTGTTTCGGGTCAATCAGGCGACGATCGACCAGCGCCACCAGCAGTTCGCGAGCCTTATTGAAGCCTTGCTCGCCCCCGAAGTACCTGCCCTCGTCGAGGAGTTGTGTACGTCTCAAACCGTCAAGAACTTCTTCGGTTGGTGGCGTCGCGATAAGGATTTCGCCAGAAAACACGGCCCAGGAAAGGGCAAGAACCCCGAAGTGCCCATCCTCGACTCCGTACCGTTCTACCTCGACGTTTCCAACCCATCCGAAATATTCTCGTCCTCTTCAACCACACCCCCCCAGCGTCGCTCAAAACCCTCACGGCGTACCACGGCAGATCCTACACATTCAGATTCCGGGTGGGGTAGTCGCAGCCATAGCCGTGATAACGTGCTATCGCGCAGGCGAACAGCACCTGCCCCCACTCCGGCTGCCCCAGCAATCTCCGTCTCTCGCCCACCGAATGACCCACGTTCGGGCTCTCGGGAGAGCGTATACTCTACCGTCTCTGACGATCTGAGTCCAACGATGGTGATGTGGGATGGCCAAGAGCAGCTCAGTGCTAGCGACAGGATCTCTCCCAATGCGGTCCTCGATGCGTTCCCACAGACACCGATGGTCAGGGAGACTTTCGAGAATATCCAGTGTCCCCCATCTCCCGAGGCTGACTCGCCCGTTCTCGGTCTGGAAGCCCTGCCGGAAGTACCAGAGTTGGAATTACCTCTGTCGCAATCGCCTCCGCGCGAGCTGGAGCCTGAGAGACGACTACCAGTCACCAAGCCTCGTGGCAAGGACAACCGTCACCGAAAGGTCATTTTGTTCCCCCCAGAGGTGTCGTTGAGTGACACAGAGGTACCCGAAATACCAGAACGCTCGCCGACGATGACGAACACCACCGAGTCTTCCAGAGACTCCTCATTATTCTCAAGCGGATCTCTCGTCCCCTCATGGAGGTCCTCTACATCCGATCTCCCTCCCCTATCCTCTCCTCGGCACAGCCTCGACTCTACGGATGCGGTCGATCACTCCTGCACTGGATCTCCTGTCACGCCACAGTCACCCTGGACACCTGAGGGTGAAACCTTACCTGTGCCCGGCTCGGCGGCTAAACGGAACCCGCGAGACTCCATCATGACCATCGACTCTATCGTGAGCGATATATCCGTCGATCAGGTGCTCCCGAGGGGTGTATACATGAACCCTCAGCCAGGCGATGTTTCATCGCTGATGCGGACCTTCTCGGTCGGTCCTCGGAGCCGTCCCCATATATTCGTCCCGATGTCGGTCCCAGAAGAGAATGTATCCTTGGAAGATTGTGACGACGTAACGTTAGAGTCATACCTCTTCGGTACGTGTCACGGCTCATCCCATTCAGTTCCGGAGAATTTCTCCATTTCGTTTCGTTTTCACGTGGTTTCCCTCTTTCGGTTTTCTGACCCCGTTCTTTTCGCATTCTAGGCATCGAGGAGATGGATACTTCTGGCGATTCCGAAAGTGAAACCCACAACCAATACCAGGAACGTTCGTCCCTCCAACCAACCTCGGAACAATTGCCCAAGCCGTTCCAAGACCGTCCACCAGAACAATTCCACCTCCCTTGGACGCCTACCTCCCCATCCACCCCTCATCTCTCCTCGAACTTTGATAATTACTACAAGCCGCCGATGACCCCAATGTCGATGATGTCCACGACCACGGTGTCACTCAAGCCTATCTCTATCAAAGCATACCTGACCGAAGACGCGATCGTCGTCTTCCGAGCGGCTTACGAGACCACGTTCGCTGAGGTCAGGGACAAAATTTACGACAAGTTCTCGAACCAAGCTGGGATCTCGTTGCGGCCCGATTTCCCTCTTGCTTATCTCGTCCCCGTCCCCTCGCGACACACCGGGAGTCCGACGTCTCCTGGGTCCACGAGGAAACGTACGGGGAGCATAGGGAGTCCCTCTGTCAATCAGTCTTCGCTGCTTCCGATTCAATCGCAAGAGGCTTGGGACGATATCGTGCGCGAGTCCGACGGGAAATTGACCCTGCGAGTGTTCGAGTAAGCCAGACCTCCGGTCCCCGCACCCGCACCCACTGCACCTCCATCCCCCTCTCGATAACGGATCGTGAAGTTTCCCACCATCTCGGTTTGTTTTTTTGTATCCCCCCTCATTTCCCAAGAATTCTATCCTCCGCATTCCATCCAATGTATGACTCCATGTTTCTCTTTATGCATTTAATTCATTTGCTGTGAAGCTTTCCAGTGCTTTTTATTATTATCGTTCTTCGACGTCCTTTCTTTCTTCATTCCTCACAGTTTTTCACTACCACGCTCACTTTCCTTGTCTCGTTCCTCGTTAAAGTTCTCACTCATTTCATCACCTTGGGTTTTCTGTTTACCCCTACTGGACACCCATGTTAGCCTATAGAAGGGGCTTGTATCGATCTACCCACCTCCATCGGCACCTTCGTCCCCCCCAGACTGTATCCCATTCAATGTTCAAAACGTTCAATCGTGACCTCGTTTTCCTCATTTGGAAGAAACCGCTTTTTACGAAAATACACTACACGCCGACAGCGCACACGTCACCATAATCTAACGCTTCCTTCCAATTGAGCAGTTTGAGAATTCAGACATCCAAATGTGTTCGGAAAAGATGGAGAGTATTAGTGCCGTGGGCCTGTTGAATGCGCAATGCAGTTATTCTATACTACTCAACGGTGTTGTACAGAGCGGACCTTTCGGAACGAAATCTTCCAGGGAGGGATCGTCCATTCTCTCGGTTGGTGCATATAATCGGTGTGATCGGTCACCCGCTTGCGCGCTTATATCGAATTGAGGCGCTCTGAAACTCGCGGTACCCACGCCGTCACCTGCAGCCACACTTTCAACCACCATGGTCTCCTCAGACTACAGATCGCAAAACTCCCCTCGCCCACCGAGGCTTCGTAACGTCGTCAGAAATGACGCGAATAACACCGTAAGTTTGGGCCACCGAACTAGTACTCTTCGATTGGATCCACGGCGTTGATCCTCCACGTTTGATCTACAGAGCCACCAAGACGACGAATGGGAGGATGTGAAAGTCCGTCGGTCGAGTTCCCCTGCGAGTTCTCTTTCACGACGGAGAGGGAGGCGTCCTGAGACGGTCTTTGTCGCGGCCCAGCCTGGTTCACCGAGGAATCCACAGCGGCGGTCTGCTGTACCCGCCAAACCCACCAAGAGGAGATACTACGTCGAGTACTCTGAGAGTGGCTCTGACGTGTGCGAAGACACTCCTCCCCCTCCCCTTCCTCTTCTCCTTCCCCCTCCTCCTGCGGGACCAACCACACAACAGCAAGCGGCCGAACTTGCCAAAGACTACGCCACTCCAATCTTCGGGTACATCGTGAAAGTCGTAGCGGATGCTTTCCACTTCAACCGTCGAATGTTCTCAGTCGCGCTCGGGATCACAATCCTATGGTTCCTATGCTCAATGATGACCTCACAGATCATCTACTTCACCCGCCCAGTTTGCTCTCTCCCCATCGTCTCTTCGATGATCCCGTTCTGTCGTTGGGACGCCTTCAAGGACCCTACGACCCATTCCGCCGCTGGACGGCCGGTCCGGTGGGCGGATTACCCCAAGCTTGTCGATTTGCAGACGAGGACTTTCGACCAGCTGCTCGACGAGAGCGTTGGGAGTAAGAGTCTTGCTGTGGAGGTGAAGAAGGCGGAGATGGCGAATAACGATTTGATCACGTTGGTGAGGGTGAGCGAGTTGAGGAGTAAGGATCAGATTGCGGAACGGTTGAGTAGGTTTTCGGACGATGCGAGAGGAACTGGGCGGAGTTTGCATTCGCTTGGGGCTAAAATCCAAGGGGCGGTCGACTCGTAAGTGCCATTCTCCTTTACCACCACCCCCCTACAAAAGTTTCTGAACTCGACCGTTCCACTAGGATCACGACCTTGAATGACCACGCGTTACAAACCATCGAAGCTTCCAAAACCCCTCCTTCACTCATAGCTCGTGTGCTACCGTTCTCCCTCTCGAACAGTAATCCGACAAAGGAGGCCGTAATCGAGACGTTCCTCATGTCAATGGACAACATCGACACCCACATGACCCGTCTTCGCGAAGAAGCAGACATCTCCATGGGCCACCTCATGCGCCTCAACGAACACCTAATTGTCCTCCACGAAGTAACCTCTCGTGACGACAAAGACCTAACAGCCGCGCAAGAGGACGTCCTCGCCACGCTCTGGACCCAACTCGGAGGGAACAAGCGAAAGCTGAGGAAGATGAACCTTAACCTCGACTTACTCAAGAACGTGGACAAGTACAGAAGAAAAGCGGTTGGACACGTCGCTGCGACTTTGGAGACCATACACGCGTTGGACGCGGATATGGAGGAGTTGAGGACCAGAGTGGCTGCGCCGGATATTGTGGGGGATAAGATCCCGATCGAGGTGCACATTAAGAGCATTAAGGCGGGTGTGGATAGGTTGAAGGAAGGCCAGATGAGGGCTACGTTGAGGCAGGAGGAGAGGCTTGATAAGCTTCGGGGGATCGACGCGTAGTGGTTTGAAACGATTAGCGCCGTGTTATATTATGTATCTCATAGGATCGGTCAATGGACCGTGAATTGCTGAATTCCTATTTTAAACAGTCGCGAAAACGACGGTACAGAGTTTCGAAGATCGGGAACGGGAACACTGAGATTCCGGGTTTGTCGATAAAATCTGGAGATTTGGAGGTTGGACGCTCACCACGATGGCGACCCTTGTTGCGAAGGGCCTGGGACAACCTCCTAAAACTTTCCTCAGCTTTCCCCCAGCCGTCCCGTTCCGAGCCCACCACCTCGGACAGGAACGGAAAGAGCTTCCCCAACCAGATTGCTATGACCCGGCTAGAGTCTGGATGGTCCGGGAGGGTAGATAACCCGAGTACGAGCTTGCGGAGCCTACACGCATTCTCCTTGGTTCCGGTGAAAATCGTGGCTATTTTTGCATCTCCCCTCTCACAGAGGGAAGGGGCGACCATGCTCCGGAAATCGATTCTGATCGTGAGCGTTTCCAAGCGCTTGCAAGTCTTTGATAGGCCGGCCAATGACAGGAAGGTGACACACCCGAGACGAGGGCAGGTCGGGCTGCCCATGGTAAGGTGGGTGATATTCGGGATTACCGCTCCAAGTTTTGTGATGGACCCGTCGTCGGGTTGGAACCGATCACTGTAACATGCGCGGTGGGTGCAGGCAGGCTCCCGGTCCCAACAGACTACGTATAGGGACTTCGGGTTTGCGAAGGGATGAGGAATGTCGAGACCGGAGAGGTTTAGGCTTGCGGCACCCGAGATCTCCGAGACCTCGAGCGAGGCTGAGAACCTGGAAAGTGTTTCCATCGACTCCTTTAAAGGAATGGTGTTGGAGTTGTGGATTTTGACTACCTTCAAGCCAACGTTGCCAAGAGGCTCGAAGAAACGCTGGAGCGGCCCTCCGTCGAAACGTAGGAGTGTAACCTCTTCGAGACGTGGAAAGGTACCCGGTGGAAGGTCACCAGGGATTCGGACCCTCCCCCCAGTCCAAGGCTCCGTAGTTGTGGTAGGTTTGCTACTACCGGAAGATACTGCCCTTCGAAGGAGGTTCTGACCTCGAGGGTACGAAGGGTATGTCGAAAAGCGGCAATGAACCCCCCAACCACACTGGGGGAATGTAAACTGAGGGAGTCCAAGTTCAACACGAGCTCTTGTAGCCAAGGGCACCTATCAGAGGTCATCGATAGTATGGGTTGAAAGAGTATGTCATCGTGATGCGGTAGGGTGAGTGTGACGGCTGTTATCTTCGGGGATAACAACGCGAGTAACACGAGGATGGATGCGGTGTCATCACCTCTCAACTTCGTCACCAACCTTAACGAGTTGAGCCTGGGCAAAAGAGGGTCCGAGTCGATCGTTGACTGCATCCCGAAGAAGGAAATCGTCTCGGAGGACACCCTCATACTGTAGCAATCTCCAATGGATAGTTCGACGATACGTGCCGCGTACTCCCTGAACCGCTGCCACTCGATTATTGTTGGAACTCTGGTCAAACACTAAGATAGGGGAGAATGAGTGGGTTAGAGAGTAGGGATATCCCCCACTCACGTATTCGTTATAACTGATAACCCAACAGCCCGCGGGCAGCGTCCGAAGGATGATGTGGAGGCGTTTCTGGCGTTGCTACAGGACGTCCATGACCGGGCCCTCAAGAGCTTTGCAACAACATGCGAGGGCGAGGAGAGATGCGGATCCAGGAGATCCGTCGTCTGCATTGAATGCTATCCGCCGTACCAGTTCTTCGATGTAGAATGTTTGGTGCATCTCAAAAGTGCGGTAGGTGAGATGACGGCTATTGGTAGTAAACCAGGACTGTGGCCGTGGGGAGAAGGGAACGGAAGCCTTTCTGGCCAGCGCCCCTCAGACTCCCACCCCTAACCAAATGCCGCCCCCTCTTCTCATAGGATCGCCGGTCTATGGACTGTGAATTGTGGAATTCCTATTTTAAATAGTCGCGAAAACGAAATCGGCGGTGCAGAGTTTTAAAAATCGGGAACGGGAACACTGGGATTGCAGGTTTGTGGATACAATCTGGAGATTTGGAGGTTGGACGCTCACTATGATGGTGATCCTTGGTCCGAAGGGTCTGGGGCAACCTCCTAATGTTTTCCTCAACGTTCCCCCAATCTTCCCGTTCCGAACCCACGACTTCGGACAGGAACGGAAAGAGCTTCCCCAACCAGATTGCTATGACCCGGCTAGAGTCTGGATGGTCCGGGAGGGTAGATAACCCGAGTACGAGCTTGCGGAGCCTGCACGCATTCTCCTTGGTTCCGTTTAAAATTGCGGCTATTTTGGCATCTCCCCTCTCACAGAGGGAAGGGGCGATCATGCTTCGGAA
>Ga0307516_10001899_pt1 | contig 28606 bp, 28 predicted proteins | sample 19_EM_MG_FD_203310 | JGI IMG/M metagenome (GOLD analysis project Ga0307516, IMG submission 203310) | Populus trichocarpa ectomycorrhiza microbial communities from riparian zone in the Pacific Northwest, United States - 19_EM | ecosystem: Host-associated > Plants > Roots > Unclassified | place... | reverse complement strand
CTGGCAACATATCTCTGTCGATTTTGTCACCGGACTACCACCATCCAAGCAATTCGATGCCATTTGTGTGGTGGTAGATCGATTAACCAAACAAAGGCACCTGATCCCATGCAAGACTACGAACACAGCTGAGGAATTGGCACAGCTATTCTGTGACCGGGTTTTTCGCTACCATGGATTGCCGAAAACAATTGTATCTGACCGTGGGCCCCAGTTCGCATCATGTTTCGGGAAACACCTCTGCCACTCCCTCAAAATCGAATCTCGTCTGTCGACAGCATTCCATCCGCAAACAGACGGCCAGACAGAAAGAATTAACGCTGTTGTGGAGCAACACCTACGTGCCTATGTCTCATACTTACAGGACGACTGGGTGGACTATTTATTCCTTGCAGAATTTGCAGGTAATAATCAGATATCGGAAACCACCACTGTATCTTCCTTCTTTGCGAATCTTGGATATCACCCCCGCTGTGACTTTGAACTGGATATCCGTACGGATAACCCAGAAGAGAAACAGGTGCAAACCGCAGTTGAGCGAATACAACACCTTCACGATTTGGCACAAACAAAGATGCGATATGCACAGGCCCGACAGCAAGAGAATGCAGACTGCCACCGTGTACCTGCTCCTGCCTTCCAGCCTGGTGACCTGGTCTGGGTGGATGGACGGACCTGGCGTACTGAATGGCCAAGCCGGAAGCTGGAGAATAAGCACCATGGACCCTACCGTATCCTTCGAACCATTGGCACCCATGCAATCAAGCTCGATATACCTGCCACAATTCGGAAACATCGCACATTTCTAGTCTCCTTACTGCAAGCCGCTGCAGAAGATCCACAGCCAGGACAAGTCATACCACCACCACTTCCCATTATAGTCGAAGGAGAAGAGGGATGGAAGATCAACGTGATACTGGATAGCAAATGAACGAGAGGAGGACGGCTTCAGTACCTAGTCAAATGGAAAGGATTCGATGTGCCAACATGGGAACCGGAAGAAAACTTGACGGAGGTGCATGCAGTGGGTGCCTACCATGAACGCTACCCAGAAAGGCCCAACCTGATCGCTCGCGTAGGAACTCGAGTCCTAGAAAGGGGATACTGTAATGGCACGCCGCCACCGTCACCACCTATCCCGAACGACTAGAGTCTGGAACAATCCGGAGGGTGCGGCGCATGGAAGGTACGGGTTCTGGATTGCATGGCGCACGAAGGTTTTGGGTTTTGGGGTTCTAGATACACAGCGAGGAAAGGTTCTGGTTGCGCGGCGCGGAAAGGTTCTGGTTGCGCGGCGAGGAAAGGTTCTGGTTGCGCGGCGAGGAAAGGTTCTGGTTGCACGGCAAGGTTCTGGTTGCGCGGCGAGGAAAGGTTCTAGGTGCGTGGCGAGGAAAGGATCTGCTGATTCTGGTTGCAAGGTGTGAAGAAGGATCTGGATGTGGAGGACCACACTCATTGTATATAAGAGTGCGCTGTTGTCTGTCTTGCATGTTTCTTCTTCATGCAACAACTTGTTATCGTCAGCCATAGTTGGCCTTGACTACTAGCAATTGTTCCGACTCAACGCCACAATCCTGCCTTTGCCCATTCCACGTCCTTGCCTTGCCCGTTTTCCCAACGTCTTGTCCTTATCTGTCGACACCCTCACGCCCTCGTCCATAGTCCCGGTTCGCTATCTGGAGTCAGAGAGTCACGCCCGTTACATACTTGTTCTACGCCAGTTGACGCCGTAGCCAATTTGGCATTGCATTCTCACGGAATCTATCACTTGTTCTAAGCCAGTTCACGCCATAGCCAATTTGGCATTGCATTCTCGCGGAATCTGTCACTTGTTCTGAGCCAGTTCATGCCGTAGCCAATTTGGCATTGCATTCTCGCAGAATCTGTCGCTTATTATGGGTTGTCTTTGACTTACTATTGTCCTGCCTCGATGGGCTATTCTCTTGTCTCGACGGACTATCTTGCCTCGGCGGGCTATTCTCTTGCCTTGAGGGGCTATTCTCTTGTCTCGACAGACTGCCTAGCCTCGACAGGCGATCTTGGTGGAATTCACCTGCGTTTTCGAGGAATTCGACAGCTGTTATCTGTTCTTCCGTATGTGCATTTTCTTCTACTTGAAACACCACACTTGAGCATTCCACTGCCCGTCCAGTTCTTCCTGAGTTGAAGTCCCATATCCTCCAGATCTTTGTGGTATTGTGCACAGATCCAAGCATCATACAGACACTTGAGCGATTCCCGAATTTCTTCTCAGTTCGTTGAGCAGCTGGGATATGTTTGTATACTCGACAGCCAAATCGTCTGAAATGCCTGGTTTTTGGAATTGTACCATAGAGTGCCTCGTATGGTGACCGGTTACCAGATAGACTCGATGTTGAAGACCTTCGATGTAGATAGCAAGCTGTCCTTATGGCTTCCGGAAAGAACTTTGTCGGCACATTTGCGTCACACATCATACTTTGCGCCTTCGTATTCAGGGTTCGGATCATACGTTCAGCCGTTCCATTCTTGTGTTGGGTGTACGGGGGGGAAGGTTCAAAGGTGATTCCTTTTTCACCCAGCAATCTCAGCTCCGGATCCATTATCGCTTCGGAATTGTTTGATTTGGAATCCTTGAGTTTCGACCCAGGCCTGGTAATGACGAAACTTGGCTGCTATTTCTTCTGCCGTTTTTGTGATCAAGAAGTATACCTCAGTATATCTTGTGCAATCATCTATAGAGATGATGTAATATTGGGCCCCTCCGATGCTATGCTTGATAGGTCCACAGAGATCTGAATGAACGAGCTCGAATGGTGTTGAGGTCCTTGAAGCCTTTGTTCGTATAACATGTTGTTGTTGTTTGGTGTGAACACATGTACGGCATAAATCCGGAATCTTCCAAGTTGCCTGTGACTTGTCTGGCTTCTTTGAGCCTGAGTCCGCAACTGGCGCGCAGTCCATAGGGTCTGTCATTGGCTCATCGTCCACAGGGTCCGGGAAATCCGGCTCATCGTCCGTAAGGTCCTCGGTCTGCTCGTGAGAGGAATTCAAAATGCGCCTCAAGTCCTGATAATTGAGATGTGCAAATTGTTGATGCCAAATCGTCAAGGTGATTGGATTTCCGGTCCGTAGCATCCTGATTTCCGAAACATGTGCTGATCCATCTATAGCTAGCACATATAGACCATCTTCGAGGACAGCACTGAGAACTCTGTTTCCTTTGGTATTGGTGATCGAGCAAATCCCTGATCTGAAGGTTGACGTATATCCATGTGAATCGAGTTGTCCTACTGAAAGGAGTGATATCCGGAATTCTGGAACATAGAACGCTTCCATATCGACTCCACCTAGGCGTACAACTCCTTTCTTCCTTGCTCTTACTTGATGCTTATCTCCCAGTTTGATAATCATGTTGGTTTCCATGACTGAGTCGTTCCGAAAGTGTCTAAGGTTATTACCGTAGTTGTGTGACGCTCCGGAATCGATTACCCAGATTCCATTTGATGTTTCCGATCGATGTGATGCTACCATTACTTCCGAGCTGAGGGAGATGGACCCCGTGAGTCATTGTTAGTTGCCAGTTGAATCTTGCGTCCATCTATTCCCTCCTTGTGCTTGACTAGCTCTACTATTCCGGAGGGCACAGTGCGTTTGTGTGTGCCCTTCTTCTCCACAGTAGTAGCAGTCATTCAGTGTGTGATCCTGAGCTCGCTTGTTGTTTTTGTCCTTGTTCCAGCAGTTGGCGGTCATATCGGTTCCAGTCATACACCAGTCACACCATCTCTGAGAATGTTCCTTGCCTTGGTGGTTTCCTCGTCCATGGTGAGCACCTCGTCCTCCTCTTCCTCTCTGTTGACTTCCTCCTCTTCCTCCTTGGTGAGTACATAATGCCTCTGATACCGCATCCGGCACCACGGCCATCGCTTTATTCTTTTCGCACTCCTTCAGCGCATCAAAGACTTCTTCAATGGTAAGGTTGGCTTGGGATTGCAGAATTTTGATGGTGACGGCAAACATGGGAGGCAAGGTTGTGAAGATGTGGGTTTTGAAGGCTGAATCGGTTATCGCTTGGGCGGTACCAACGAGTTGGTTTCTGATGTCTAATAGCTGTCCGAAGTAGTTGGTGATGGGCTGACCAGGAGTGGGATGAAGTGAGCTAAACGTGTGACTGAGCGTCATTCTACCGACAGTATTGTTGGCTCCATCCATTCTGGCTCCAAGCACCGTCCACATCTCCGCTGGATCACTGGAAATATCGATGTGTGCTCTGGCAGTCGCACCACAGGAACTGTAGATGATAGCTGCAGCTTGGGCACGGCGTTGCGCATAGTCTCGGTAGGCTGCTCGTTCTGCAGCAGCCGCTGCAGAGTATCCGACTGTAAGAGTTTGCCTGGCCACCAATTTTTTTTACAGTCTTCACATGCAGAGAGAGACAGAGAGAGAGAGGATCTGGTGAGGAACAGAATGAGATGACTTGATCGTTGAAGTTTGATGGAACGGCTCAATTAGGTGTGTTCAGTACTTTTCTATTGCTATATCGAAGTATGTAAAAGGAAAGAAGAAAGAATGCCAAAGACGCTGCTATGAGAGAATGCCAAGACGTCGTTGCCAGGATCCCCTTACCACTGCCGTTGCTATGCCATTGCTCTCCACAGCGTTGTCGTCGCCATTGCTGTGGTGACGCTTCCACCGGCGCGCCACACCGGAGCGGCGAGAAGCAATTCCAACACACCCCCTCTTCTTGTGCTCCGTGCCAAATAGAAATCCACCAAATCAGAAAACAAGAATCAATCCCATTAAGTCCTTGTCGACCTCATTAAAACCTCTGCAGTGAAAACCTCGTGGGAAAAACACCTGCTGGTAGGAAAAAGAGTGCCGACTCACACTTGCCGACAGGATGCAAGAAAAATGCTTAACAAAACAATCCTTTTCCAACTCGTTATCCCCCACACCCCCTTTTTCTTCACCAAAGAACTGCACCCCCTTTTTCCTTTTCGAGATCGGAGTCATTCATCGTATTCGGGTTTTTCGTCGTCGGGTTCGAGAGTAAGACCGGTGAGTTGCAATAGTCATTCATGTCGGGGAACCGCGAGGGGCTTCGTCAGCAGATCGGCAGGGTTGGACTCTGAGGTAACGTATGGGAACTTAACTGCGCCTTTCATCTGTTCATCGTGAACATGATGATATTTTATGTCAATGTGTTTTGACTTTTGTCGTACGACTCCCAAGGTAATCAGTTTGATGGCGCCCTGGTTGTCACATCCGATTGGTACCGGTCCATCAACAATTCTTACTTCCATTCCTCTTGCAGCCTCTTTTATCATGCGCTTGAGCCAGAGGCTTTCCCGGGTGGCATGTGAATAGGCGATGTATTCGGCCTCGAGCGTTGAAAGCACTACGACGCTCTGAGACTTGGCTTGCCAGTGATTTAGCCCGGACATGATGAGCTCTTCGTTGTCGCCGGTGTGCCCCAGCCCGAACACAAATCCTCTGACCGATTTGCGAGTTGTAAGGTTTCCTGCCCAGTCCGAGTCGGTATATCCGATGATATTGGTAAAGGACATGTCTGATCGTGAGTTGGATGGGAGCCGTCCGTAATGAATTCGAAATCCGGCAGTCGTTTTCAGGTATCGGAGTACTCTCTTTGCTGCCGTTGCATGCATTTCCAGAGGTTGGACATTGTATCAGCTCAGGGCGGTTACGTTGAAGGTGATATCCGGTCGACTTCTGAGTGCCGCATACATAACTGATCCAACCATCGAGAGATATTCTTTGTGGTTTGCCGGTTTGTCCTCACAATGGGTGTTAGCCAGATCTGTCTGAGGATCAAGTGGAGACTTAGCCGGTTTTGCGTCCATTAGCCGGAATCGTCGTATGATCGTGTTGATATAACCTCGTTGGCAGATGCTGAATCCTCCATCCTTGGTCTTCTCGATCTCGATTCCTAGGACACGCTTTGCCGCGCCCAAGTGGCACATTTTGTACTTCTTTTGAAGTAGCTGCTTGATCCGATGTCCTCGTCCTTTCTTACCTTTATGCGCAATGAGCAGGTCATCCACGTATAGAACTAGGAGAACTCCTTGTTGAAGGTACAGATTCGGATCTTCAGCTGATTGTCGAAATCCTATGGATTGCAAGTATCCGTCGATATCCTCATACCAGAGTCTGGGTGCCTGTTTCAGTCCGTAGAGTGCCTTCCGAAGGATTAATACGCTTACATCCAGCGCACTTTCGTCCGACACGAGCCAGTCAATTCCAAGTGGTATTTCCATGTAGATGTTGTTCCGGTCGATCTTTGGATTTAGGAAAGCCGTCACTACGTCCATGTGATCCACGTCCCAGCCATACTGAGCGGCTAGTGCCAGTATCAATCGAAACGTTGCCATCTTGGATACCAGTGCGTAAGTTTCGTCGTAGTCGGTTCCTTCCTTTTGTTCTTAGCCCTTGATAACCAGTCATGCTTTATACCAAGTGGATCCGTCCGGAGTAATTTTCCTCTTGTATCACTTACAACCGATAGGCTCCTCTACTGTCTTGTCAGTCGTGGGCGTATGAACAGTATTACCTTTTGCCACAATATCAAAGGTATGATTATTAACCAACGCGTGCCATTCCTGGCGCATGGCTTCCTTCCATTGTCTTGCCTGCGGACTTCGTATCGCAGCTTTGTAGGAGAGCGGTTCGCTCTCGTTCTCACACTCGACGGAAGTAGGCTCAACGGCATCGTCTTCTGATGTCTCGGTGATCCAAAGTAGCAGGAAGGCAGAGGCAAGGTGTTCCGAAGACGTCACATCACCCGCTTCTTCGTGAGCCTTGTTCATAATTGCCTTATTGATTTCAAGGCGTGCCTTGCTGCGCGTCCGGGCAGAGATATATTCATTCTTGTCTGCCATTTCAATCAGTCTTGATGTCACTCATATGAAATCCACATCACCCGTTCTCGCTTTTCGATCAATTCGGCAGTCATCCGTTGATTCGCTCAACAGGCATCAGCCCAAACCGGCAGGCATCTGCCCAAACCGGCAGGCTTCTGCCCAAACCGGCAGGCTTCTGCCCAAATCGGCAGGCTTCTGCCCAAACTGGCAGGCATCTGTCCAAATCGACAGGCTTCTGCCCAAACTTGACAGGCTTCAGAAAATTCACTGACGGGGAAACAAGATTTCTTGACTTACTTTCTTGACAAGTTGTCGGCCCGTCACTTATTTCATTCATGTTCGCCTCTTTGATTTCGTCCTGCGATTCGTCCGCATTTTCTGGAAACTCAATGGCTTCCGTCTGCTCTTCTGTGTGTGCATTTTCTTGTACGTCAAACACCACATTTGAGCATTCCACTGCTCGTCCGGTTGTTCCCGATTTGAAATCCCAAATTCTCCAGATTTTCGTAGTATTATGGACGTATCCCAACATCATGCACATGCTGGAGTGGTTTCCAAATTTCTTCTCCGTTCTCTGAGCGGGTGGAATGTGTTTATATGCGCGACATCCGAATCATCTCAGGTGTCCAATTTTTGGAGTGGTGCCGTACAGTGGTTCGCAAGGTGACCGATTGTCTGTCAGACTCGAGGTTGGGGCTCTCCGATGTAGATAGCATGCCGTCCTGATGGCTTCGGGCCAAAAAACAATTGGTACGTTGGCATCCAACATCATGCTTCGCGCCTTCGCATTCAGTGTCCGGATCATCCGCTCGCCCATTCCGTTCTTGTGTTGGGTGTATGGGTGGGAGGGTTCAAACGTAATTCCTTTCTCTCCCAGTAAACCTAGGAATATCGATTTGTTGTATTCTCCGGATCCATTGTCGCTTCGAAGCCGTTTGATATGGAATCCTTGCGTTTCCACCCAGGCTTGGTAATGTTGAAACTTGGCCGGTATTTCTTCTGCGGTTTTTGTGATCAGAAAGTACACCTCTGTGTATCTCGTACAGTCATCAATGTAGATGATGTAGTATTGGGCGCCTCCGATACTGTGCTTCATCGGCCCGCAGAGATCTGAGTGCACAAGCGCAAACAGCATTGAGGACCATGGTGCTCTGGTGCGTACAATATGTTGTTGTTGCTTCGCCTGAACGCATGGCCGACACAATCCAGGTGTTTCCCAGCATGGACTTGTGTCCATGGGATCCATGACCGGCTCGTCGTCCATATGATCTGTCACTGGCTCGACGTCCGGATCTGCGACCTGCTCACCATCCATGGGATCCGTCACCGGCTCGACGTCCGGATCTGCGATCTGCTTGACGTCCATGGGATCCGTCACCGGCTCGACATCCAATGGATCCTTTATTGGTTCAATATCCACAATGGCGTCTGGGTGTATGTCGAGAGAATCCTAATGCGTTCACCTGAGGATTCCAGTAGTGGTTTCAAGTCTTGATGATTTAGGTGCACGAGACGTCGATGCCACATGTTTATCGTATGTAAATGTGGAGCTGTTCGAAGCATTCTAATTTCGGAGACATGTGCTGATCCATCTGTTGATAGTATGTATAAACCATCTTCAAGGTTGGCGCTGAGAATTTTCTGTCCTTTTGCATCGGCAATCGAACATATCCCTGATCGGAATGTTGTTGTATATCCATGTGTGTCGAGTTGTCCTACTCATAGCAGAGATATTCGGAATTCCGGAACGAAGAACGCCTCAATATCCACTCCTCCCAGAGATACAATTCCTTTCTTTTTCGCTTGTACTTGATGATCATCCCCCAACTTGATGACCATGTTCATTTTCCTAACTGAGTTCTTCGGGAAGTCTCGAAGATTGTTGCCTTAATTATGAGATGCTCCGGAATCAATTACCCAGGTCCTTGTTGTTATTGCCGATCGATATGATGCCACCATTTCCTCCGGGTTGAGGGAGGTGGAGCCCGCGAGTCATTGCTGATTACCGGAAGTGTCGTGCTAACGTCCGTTTCCATCACCTCTGTCGCGTCCGCTTCCATCGCGTCCGTTGTGTCCGTTTCCATCGCTTCCGTTGAGTCCGTTTCCATCGCATCTGTTGCGTCCATTTCCGTTGCGTCCGTCTCCTTCTCGTCCGTTTCTTCTACTATTTCGTCGGGCTTGTCCCTTTCTTCTGGCCGGACACTCATTCTTTATATGACCTTCTTCTCCGCAATAATATCAGTCAATCTGATCTCTAGGTCATTTGTTCTTATTTCGCCAGTTGGCAGTAGTATGAGATGCTGTTTTGCACAGGTCACACCATTGTTTCTGAGAACGCTCATTTCCCTGATATAGGCCCTGATAGCCTCCACGTCCTCTTCCTCCTTGTTGAGTATAGAGGGCTTCGGAAATTGCGTCGGGTTTGGTTGTCATCGATCGATTCGTCTCGCATTCGTTGAGTGCATCCATAACTTCTTGAACTGTAACTCTTGCGCGAGATTGAAGGATCTCGATCGTGACTGCATAGGCAGGAGGAAGAGTTGTGTAGATGTGATTCTTGAGAACTACGTCACAGACTGCTTCCTTGGAGCCGGCGAGCTCAGTGGTGATGTCAAGCAATTCGGCGAAGTAGGCATTTAGCGGTTGTCCGGGATTAGGACGGAGAGTACTGAATTTTGGGAAAAGCAACATTCTTCCGACCGAAGAGTTGGCAGTGTTTGTGCGGGCCTCTAATTCCTTCCACATCTGGACGTGATCCTCCATTCCTTTGATGTATACCTTGACAGCGTTGGTACAAGATCCGTCAATGATGGCCATGGCCTGCAACTTCTGTTGCTTGTAGTCCTTGTATGCCTTTCATGCCAGAACTAGGGGTCTGGTAAAATCGTTGGGTCTTCCGGGATCTTCTGGTTCTTCTTCTCTCTCCATCACGATGTCCCTTATCATGATTCCTTGTAGGACTTTCATGCAATTCTTCTTTCCAGACTGCGTAGTTGGTAAGATCGAGTAGGCGGACATTGCCCAGAGGGTGTTTGAACGTTTTGTCACTCATGGTGAAGATCGTTGTAGATGCTCGTCGGATAGGTAGGTATGTAGGTAGAGGAATCAGTCTGAGAATCGAGCGTGTTTTACGTGGAGAGATCATATTAATACGTAAGAAGGAAAGTTCTTGTCGATCGTCAGAGATTTTCTGTCGCTGAGATGGTTAGCGATCAACTTCGAGGAGAAATCTTCCAAGTGAGACGTAGAAGAAAGGGCCTCGGAATCGCTGGCCCCCGCGTTTACCACTGGCTCCTGAGGAGCTATTTTTCGCGCGAGAGTATGACGATTGAGAAGATGATCGGGTGAGGTTTGTAGGTATTCGGACCGGTTATGGCTCCGGGCTCATAACCTGTAAAAGTTTGCCCGGCCACCAATTTCTTTTACAGTCTTCACACGCAGAGAGAGACAGAGAGAGAGAGGATCTTGTGAGGAACAGAATGAGATGACTTGATCGTTGAAGTTTGATGGAACGGCTCAATTAGGTGTGTTCAGTACTTTTCTATTGCTATATCGAAGTATGTAAAAGGAAAGAAGAAAGAATGCCAAAGACGCTGCTATGAGAGAATGCCAAGACGTCGTTGCCAGGATCCCCTTGCCACTGCCGTTGCTATGCCATTGCTCTCCACCGCGTTGTCGTCGCCGTTGCTGTGGTGACGCTTCCACCGGCGCGCCACGCCGGAGCAGCGAGAAGCAATTCCTACACCGACCGGATTGTTGGGTTCCTCCTCCTCTCCAATAACGATAGTCCACGCCATAACAGCTTCCAGAATTCGCTTGCATTCTTGCTTCCAGGTGGCATAATTCGTGGCTTCAAGGAGATTGATCTTTCCAAGAGCATGCTTGTACGGTTTCTCGGACATGGTGACAGCAGGAGTGAAATTGTACGACGTTCAGATTGCTTCTTTTATTCTTTGTGTCAGCGGAAGTTGTATGGACAGTGTAAGAGGACGTAAATCAACGGGCCTCGATATCGCCGGCCCCCGCGCTTACTGCTGGACTCTCTTATGAGCCTACTTTTGACGCGAGAGTGTGTGACGATGGTGTGAAGTTCGTTTGGTTGGAGCGGTTACGGCTCCGGGCTCATAACCTGTTGAAAGAATATCGATTCGGGGTGAAGATCAAGATCAAGTATATTGAACAAGTATGTCAAAACAGGAAGAGAAGTACAAGAAGAACAGCAGATATCCCTTCTTACTTCCCCACTCTTGCGTAAACGTGTCCTCAACAAAACTGTAAAGCAGAAGCGCCAAACCTAAAGACCGTCTCGGCGCGAGAAGCATTTCCAACAGCACTTAACGTACAACACCCGCACGCCCGACGCCGCTCCAGTAGCCGCCGTCGGAAGAGTCTCGACCTGGCCACGGGCCGACCAGGGTTTCAGTTAGGTTATACGTGCGCGTCCTTCTCCTGTCTTACGTATGTGTTTCTCTTTGGTTGAACTTGCACGTCCTTTCTCCTGTCTTCTTACGTATGTTGTTTTCCGTTGAGTGTGCTTGCGCGTCCTTCCTCTCTTTCTTTACTGTTCCTGCTTGCGTGTCCTTTCTCCTGTTGATGATGATGATGATTCATTAATCGTGTGCGACCCGACTGGATCGTGACGATATTATATACAGTCCTTTCCTGTTCACCGTCCGCCGCGACCTCCCACAGTCCGCCGACGGCCCGCCGTAACTCCCCCTGCCCCTGCCTGGCCTCCCACTGAACTGAAAGAAAAAGAGAGAGAGAGAAAGAAAGAGAGAGAGAGAGAAAGAAAAAGAGAGAGAGAGAAAGAAAAAGAGAGAGAGAGAAAGAAAAAGAGAGAGAGAGAAAGAAAAAGAGAGAGAGAGAGACACAAAACAAAAAAAGGCAGGAGGCACACCATGCCCTTGCCCTACTCCCACCTTCCCACCCCTCCTGTCTCTCAGCCCACTCCCGTCGCCTTCGCTCTAGGTCCCACCCTGCTTCCCACCTCTGTGGTCCGTAGGAAGTCCAAGATGGCACCCGTGCACCGCTCATCTGCGAATAGGTCTCGGATCGCATGGCAGTCCTTCCCTTTCCCTGTCTCCTTTCGTACTTCCGCCCACAGGACCTTCTGCTGCCGCTTCCATCTCCTGCAGTGCTTGAACAATTGTTCCCTCGTCTGCGTCCGGTACTGGCACCACCCGCAGGCCGCGCTGTCTGCATTCTTCGTCCATTCCAGGTATTGCCCAGTGCGGCAGTGCCCCGTTCGGAGTTGGTGAAAGCGTCCCGCCAGGTGCTTTGGCGCTCGCTCCACCATCCGGTTTGGCCGTTGGTCTTTTGCCAGCTTGTATTTCCTTCTCCTGACCCGCTCTTCAGTCCAGCTCCTTGCTTCGCCCCACTTCTTCTCTGCTATTTCCCTCCTCAGATTGGCCAGGGACCTGGGTGGGGGCATCCTCCGTACCCCGTACCGATAGGGGGGGGCGGCGGGTGCCGGTCGAAGCGGGGCAACGAGACAGTCAACGAGACAGGTGTCCTTTCTCCTGTTGCCACGAGTAGAGTGTTGGCCGCGCGGCGGCCGAGTGCGATCATGTGTTTTCCTTGGGTGCGAAGATTGAGTCATGATGTGGTATGGAGGAACTGTGTCAGTCTTGCGGACAAGCTGTGATTCCACAGAGGGAAGGAAAAGTATTAAGGAAGGGCGCGCTAGCTAGTCTGGAGATTCTTCTCCACGCAATCTATTCTCTTCGACAACCCCCCCACATTTTCGAAAAGAACTTTCCTCCCCCGCCATCGATCTCGCCTAAAAAAACAATCTCAAAATGATCCCTGAGAATTGGCCGACAGCCTCATTAGCTTGAAAGCCGATTATCTCGAGTTTCGTTTCTGACCCTCCCTCGACCCCCCCTGTGGTGCCATTGGGCCTGCGTACCCAACCACCACGGTCTCGTCAAACAAAATCATGTCTTCTTCCTCCCACCGCGGACAGGGCCCCCTGGATGCCTTTGTCCGGCCGGGTGCGGCTGCAATCGCTGAGCACCCCCAGCTTCTCCCTACTCGCTCCCGCTCACCCTTGAAACGCGCTCGCGAAGATAGTGAACCTCTCTCAGACAGCGACGAAGATGACGCCAACACAGAACGAATGGACTTTCAGCATGCCGAAAACATCACGGCCACCCAGGCACTTGGTGACGAGATCCCGGCATATGTTGCGCCACATCTACCCCCTCCCTTGAGTGCGGAACACGCAGCCCTTCGCTCAGATTTCGAGATCATCACTCAAGCGGCTACAGAACGCCTGTACATCAGAATCACTGAGGACATCATGAAATCAGTCAAGAAATCAGCCGATGATGCTGCCATTGCCTTCAAGAAGACCACCGACCAGCTGCACAGCCAGATCAGTTCCCTGGGTTCCCGTGTCACCCAGTTGCAACAACAGCTACTTGCATACCAGAAGCCCGTCCAGGCCCCGACAAAAGCGCCGACGGCAGCCCCAGCCAAGAAGGTTCTGAAACTCCAACTGATGAAGAAAGCTTCCAGTGAAGGTGCGGCCGGAACTGCTGCTGCTGGAGTTGCAGATACCATTCCTGAAGTACCGACGAATACCCCACAAAACCCCTCCGCTAATACTCGCGGTTGGGAAACCGTTCCTCCGAAGCCAAAGACAAAAGCCTCGACACCGAAACTCATCCCAACCAAGTACCCACAAGCCGAACGGGAGGTGACATGCCACTTCCAGAATGGTGGTACCGACAGTACAAATGGTATCCAACCCGAGAAGACCTATTCTGAACGGCAGTTGATCGCGGACATGGCCCTCCGACGTGTGAACTCCGCAATGGTTGACAACAAGGACGTCCTCGCCCCTCCGTTTATCCGCGCACGAGTTACGATCCGCGGCAACATCATTTTCACTACCGGCAACACCCAGAATAACCTCATCTATGAGGATTACACCACGATCATTGCAGACGCCCTCTCTTACTATGGTCCGTGCGAGAGGGTGGAAATCGGAAAACGGTTCAGCCAGTTCTTACTCCACGGAGTTCCAACCTACCTATCCCTCCCCGAAATCTCTGATAGCCTTACAGCTAACTACCCGCAACTAGCCCAAGGACAGACCCCAAGGTGGCTTACACAGGCTGACCGACGGGAGCACAAAGCAAACTCTACGATTGTGGTCACTCTTACGGGCAATGTGAAGAAGGCCAGCATTGGTCGACAACACCTCATTGTTTGCAACCGCAAGTGCCAACTGGATGACTATATTGCATATGGACGGAGCACGCAGTGTCGGAAATGCCAGGCCTACGGTCACCCTGCCACTCTTTGCCGTAACGGCCCCCGCTGTGCTGTATGTGCAGATCCCCACGAGACCAGAGAACACCCATGCGCCCTTCCAGTCTGCAGAAAGGGCCCAGCCTGCACACACCCCCCCATCCGCTGTGTCAACTGCGATGCACCTCACAAGGCCAGCGACCCCAACTGCCCCGAACGTATTAAGCTACGAAATATCCCCAAAACAAACACGAATACGACAAACCAGGGAGACGCCCCCATGGCGGGAGCGGCCAATTAGATGGCCCTCCCTGCATCCGTTGGGTCCGTACAGCTGCTGAACTGTGCGCGAGGCCAAGCAACGACAATCTCAGCATTGCAAGAATTTTCAAGAAAACCAGAAAACCTTATCTGCCTCATCCAAGAACCATGGTGCGATAGACATGGAAACCCACCATCATTACCAGGATTCAATGCCTTTACCCCAACTCCAACAAAACCCAAATGTGTGACGTACGTACGCTACACATCTGGCCTGATCGCTACCACCACTTTCACAGCTGCAGACTCGTTCCTGGGCACTACAATCACCACGCCACACAATCAGAAAAAGTTTACCCTCTTTAATTTTTACTCCCCAGGACGACCGGAACCACTAGCCGCTATTCTCCCAACCATCAAGTTACCAACGGACTGCATACTGATGGGAGACCTAAATGCACACCACCCGTGGTGGCAAGGACTCCTCGCGCAGACCCTACGCACCTCCCAAGCAAGCCACACGATTGCGAACTGGCTTGAGGACAACAATTTCCATCTCCAGAACCAGCCAGGGACCCCCACACACCACCCCAGGAATGGCGGACAGCCCTCCACCATCGACTTATGTCTCTCCCGGGGATCAGTGACCCAGTCAATCCTGACATTGGCCGTTGACCATGAGACCACCTCCGACCACAGTGCGATCAGTATCTCCCTATCCCTACCGTTGACCATGGCGCCGACAGCACCCCGTCGGTGTTGGCGAAAGGCCGACTGGGGAAAGTTTGACGACACCGTTAAGTCTGCTGGGATGGATCTTTCAAACCTCCAAGGGACGAACGACACGCTCCGAGCAATTTCCAACATCACGAAACTCATTCATCAGGCAGTCGACGAAGCCGTCCCATTGAAGGGATCACGGAAAATGGAAGCACCCTGGTGGAACCACAGTCTGACACTGGCAAGGCAGAGTGTCAAGCGCGCAGATCGACGAGCCCGTCTCCAACCCTCAGATGCAAGCCGAAAAGACAGTCAATACAAACGCCACAAGTGGTCGACAATGGTACGCAATGCCAAAACGGCCTACCGAATCCACCAACTCGAGGCCGCCTCTACACGAACAGTCTGGAAAACAATCCGACATCACAACACACACCACAGGCCCATTCCGCCACTTGAGGGGCGGTCCGACTTTCAGGGAAAATGTGATGCATTACGCACTGCCCTCTTTCCTGAGATCGATACAGAAGATTGGACACCACTCCCCCCGAACCTTCTTACCTCCAGGAAAGATTTACGCCACCATACAAGAGACGTCACTGCAAACGAAATACAGCTGGCCATTTCACACCTGAAATACGGCACGTCAGTTGGACCAGACAGCATCACCTATGATACCCTACGACGCTTCAACGACGCTGCCCCACATCTGCTTCCTCACCTCTTCACTGCATGCCTCAGACATGCCGCCCATCCACCGGAGTGGAAAACTGCCAACTGCGTTGTCATTCCCAAACCTGGAAAGAAGTCATACTCGCACCCAAAATCCTACCGCCCGATCTCACTCCTGTCATGCTTTGGGAAACTCCTGGAATCGATTGTGGCAAAACGGCTGTCCCAAACTGCCCAGATGTGTGGAGCGACCCACCCTTCACAAATGGGAGCCCAACCTGAGAACTCCGCTATTGATGCACTACTGCGAGCAATCACGCCCATTGCCAGCTCTATCAGCAAGAAGAAGACGAGCAACCAAAACCCCATGCGACCGGCAGTACTTACCCTCGACATTGAGGGTGCTTTCAACCAGGTTCACCCTCTGACACTCCTGGAAGTTATGCGCCAACGACAGATGCCATCTTACCTCGTTGAGTGGGTGGCCGCTTTCAACACCGACCGGAAAATCGCTCTTGGCTTCGACAGGCAGTCCGAAGAACCATAACCGTACCGATGTGGCCTGCCACAAGGGTCTCCAGTCTCACCGGTTCTCTTCCTCATCTACAGCAATGCGATGCTAGAAAAGCGGCATTACCCCGCCGATGCAATAGACACCTCATACGTGGACGATGTCTGCATGATACAAATGTCGCACACAGTCTCTAGAGCCAATAAACACCTTGAGGAGCGAACAGAACAACACTTGGAGATTGGCGTACGCCTCAGACTCACGTTCGCCACACCCAAAACCGAGTTACTCTATTGCCTACCTCTTACCAGCAAGGATAAGAACAAGAGTCTCTCATCACATCCCCCGCTCCGGATACTCAACACCACTATCCCCGCCAAGAGACAGATAAAGTACTTGGGGGTATTTATCGATGAATCCCTCACATTCTCCTACCATGCCGCGACGGCAGCCGCCAGAGGAAGCAAGATCTTGGGAAGTCTCAGTTTTCTACGGCACCGATCACGCGGTATTCCTGCACACATCACCCACCACCTGGCAATGGCGGCGATCCTCCCAGCCATGTTTTGGGCGTCTCCGGCATGGTGGGCTGCTACGCCAGCAGTAACCACTACACTAAAAGTAACCTACAACGCTGTGGTACGATGGATCACTGGCCTTCCACTCAACACTCGAACCACTAGCCTTATCACACTTGCCCACCTACCGCCAATGGAGGCGTACTTGGACTACCTCTCGCTACGATACGCCATCCGGCTCCACTTCCTCCCTGCGAATCATGCCCTCGGCCCTCCCCGCGGCCAGCCAAACACTCACGCCAGCCTCCTAGGTCTCCATCACCTGTACAACCTGAGTAAACACCTCGTACTAGGCAAGCTGGAGGACAGAACAACGACCAACACAGCAGAAGGAGTGGTGAAAACCACTTCACCGAACCCAGACAAAACGACACGAGCGAAAGAACTCCACGAAAAGTGGTTGCAGACGCATCCGGACCATACAATAATCATTTACACGGATGGCTTCAAACTCGACAATGGGGCAGTCGGCTGTGGGTGGGCGATCTACCACTGTGGAGACCGTCAACTCTACCGGCTGAGCAAAGGACAATGTCACCTTGGTAATAGGGCCGAAGTGTACGATGCCGAGCTTCACGCTGTGCAGGAAGCTGTCTCCACCCTTCTCGCCATCACAATACCACGAGGAGCAGTGTTTATCTGCATCGATAACCAAGCCGCAATCGACACTCTCCAATCGAACCGAGGAAACCATGAATACGCAAGACGGACACTTGCGACAATCGCCACCCTCCAACTCCTTGGCTGGTGGGTCTCCACGGTCTGGTGCCCCTCCCATAGCAACATCCGTGGTAACGAAAGAGCCGATGCTCTTGCCAAGATGGCGGCAACATCAACGACACCCTGTCGATTTGCGATCACAACCAAGAGCTGGCTCTTGACCCAGGCCCGGAAGGAATTTCTGGAGCGCTGGAAGATGGAACTTCCCTACTCTTGCCCCTCATTCAAATTCCCAAGCCACCTTCATGGTATCGACTGGGCCGATACCCGTGCAATGTGGCGGGTGTTCTGCAACCGATCACCTTCTGATCCCCCACCCAACATTTCTGCCGACCCGTGCCCGTGCGGGCGGAGCCTAATTTCGTCCCACCACCTCCTCCAGGACTGCACACTACTCGCGAAGCAGCGTACAGAACTCCTCAGACTGTCCACTGGCGATATCCAGACTGTACGCTTCATTACAATGCCTGCGAACGTCCAGCCGATCCGTCGATTCCTCCGCGCAACTGGTCTAGGCCATTCAGCTCACATCCTCTTCGACACAAACCCTGACTCTCCAACGAACGATGCCGACGATACCGGTTCAGACTCTTCTGAACCGGACTTTCGGGTGTTTGAACCTTGAAAAATGACACGACTGGTATGGATGATGGGGGAATCCTTCGGCGTTCCTTTGTCGCGCTTTCTTTCTTTGCATGCTTTTTGTTTTGCACAATTTCTGTTTTCATTGCTCTCTTTTTGTTCGGCGGATTGGGAAAGATGGCAGCCCCATGTGGGTGGTACGGCGAGGGGGAACGCAAGTAGCCTGTAGTGCTTGAGCGTAATTGATCTAAGTTGCATATTATCCTTCACTCCACCGCAAAATTTTCGTCCACCGCAAAATTTTCGTTCGCCGCCAAACAACTTTTTATTCCCACCACCGATTTCGCTGGAAATACCCTCTGGAGCTTTATAACTCCACGGTCTTTCCATCCACGAACTCGTTGGCCACCTCTTACTTCTTTGTTGTTGCTGGCAGCCCGACTTCGCTCCGCGTCGCGGTCACCCGGTAACCGAACGACGCCCACCCCCGCTCTGGAAAGTGGACACCTGTCCACAAAAACTCTGCATCACCATGGCAACCAACTTCGCCTCCATGGCAAAGGGCAAAGCTAGCCAAACAACAAACCCGTCGCTTGGGGGGAGTTCCTCCACCCCACCACCAACCACATTTACGCCACCACCGCCTCTGATCCCAACCCCACAACAGAGCATCCCCATCGACATGTTCAAAGCAGAGGTAGACTATGCGCCCGACTGGGACCACGATACCGACACACTGGCCAGCTTCCTCGCATTGAAATCTGAACTGGACCAGACCAGCGCTACCAACGACACGACCGAACGGCTCCTTGAACCGATCTGCCGTTTCATCCACACCGAAATGACATACCAATTCGCAAAACAATCAGTTACCGCCAAAATCCCTGGCCTCAAAGAGATGAAGGAGAGGGACCTGGAGATGCAGAAACAAATCTCCCGGTTGACCAATACCGTCACCAGGCTTGCGGAGCAAATCGCCATCCTATCCGCACGCCCCATCCCCGCCGCCGCCCCCGCAGCCCCCAGGGTTGTGCCGGCACTCCCCCAACAACGTCAGAAGCCACCCACCACCACCAAGCCCCCCCCCAGGTCCTGCGCCAACCTACGCACAGGTAGCAGAAAAACAACCGAGGGAGTTTACGGAGGTCAGGAGCAAGAAGAAGGCCAGAAAGGAGATGATCCTTCCGAAGCCTTACGCGACGGCGGACAGGCCGATAATCTTCAGCCTCACGACTGCACCCAATGACCGCAAGGAGGCTGCAGACCGCGCACTCCAAGTGGCCAACAAGACCATCACCACCCATGCCGACATCGAACACCCACCCCTCATCCTCGCAAACATCACTGCCACCAACAACCTCGTCTTCACAGTCGCACCTCAGCACCTGAGCACCAGCTATGAACCATACCTAGCCATCCTCGAGGAGGCACTCCACGAATTCCCAATCGCATCGTCTAGGGTCAGCCAGCGATAGACCCGTTTCATCGTCCATGGCATCCCGACCACCGCCACACCCGAATCAGATCATACCGAAATCGAATCATCCTACCCGTCCCTCCGAATGGGCCAGACACCGCATTGGCTTACCAGCCCTGAACTCCGTCAGGGTAAAGAGGCCTCCTCCATGATCATCACCTTTATAGGTGAGATAACGAGGAAGTCTCTGGGTGCCACCAGCCTCGGCATGTTGAACCGCGAATGCACTATTGCCGAATACATCACCTTCGGCCCTGCCACCCAATGCAACAAATGTCAGAGCTTTGGTCACCCAACGCAACGCTGCACTGCCAGCAACCACACCTGCGCTGTGTCTGCACAACCCCATCCCACCAAGGATCACCTGTGTACGATAACGAACTGCAGAGCAGGGCACTCTTGCAACCACCCGCCGATCCGCTGTGCCAGCTGCCTACAACCACACAAAGCCTCCGACCGAAGCTGCTCCACCTATGTCAAGATCACGTTGGGAATGCGCCGCGACAATGCGGCAACCACTGATACGACGATGGCCGCCTAGAGAGCACCCAAAAGGTAAGGGTATTGCACTGTCTCCTTTACCGAAGTTTCTTTCCACCGCAAGCCTCCTTCATGATGTACCCACAAAACGCTTTGATTTCGGCCAAAGTGAAAGACAGGTTGTCATGAGTCCTGCTGTATGGTCGCTCACTGTTACGATTTCTTTAGTGCTGTGCTTTTACGATTTCTTTGGTGCGTTTACTTCTTTTGGCGGACGGGAAAGATGGGAGCCCCACGGGGGTGGTACAGCGAGGAGGAGCGCACAAAACCTGTAGTGTTAAAGCGCATTGGATCGCAATCGAATATTATCTCCGACCACCCCCCGACGTTTTCCAAAAGAACTTCTGTCTACCAGCGTCGATCTCGTCCAAACCTCCTCAAAACGATCTCTGCATATCTGCCCTCAGCCTCATTAACTGACGGGCCGATTTGCATGGGTTCTGCTTTCAACCCTCTCTTGACCCCCGCTGTGGTGATCCTGGGCGTTGCGTACCTAGCCACCATCTCGACACAGACCCAAACCTCTCTGAATCCTCCCCTCTGTGTGACTAAAAGCTTGTGGTTCTGACGCCTGTGCGTCTTAAACCAAAGCCTCTTCGTGAGGAGAGCCCAAGGCAAAAGATGAAACCCTCGACACCGAAACTTATCCCGACCAAATACACACAAGCTGAACGTGAAGTGACATGCTTCTTTGCGAACAACAATACCGCTGACACAATTAGCCAGCCGGAGCAGACCTACAGCGAGTGTCAGAGCCTGGCAGACACTGCACTCCGTCGGCTGAACGCAGCCTTTGTCGATTACAAGGATATTTCCACAAACCCCTTCATCCATGCCCGGATCACCATGCGGGGTGCGATCGTCTTCACCACAGGTAACGACCAGAGCAATGTAGTCTGCGAGGACTACATCTCAATTATCAAACACGCTCTCGTGTACTACGGCGACTGCGAGAGAGTGGAAATTGGGAAGCGATTTAGTCAGTTCTTGCTGCATAGCGTCCCAACCCACGTCTCCATACCCAACAATTCGCTCAGTATCTCGACCAACTATCCCCAGCTGGTCCTAGGACAAATGCCACACTGCCTGACTCCCCCGGAACGTCGAGAGAACAAGGTGTGCTGTACAATTGTTATGACACTTACCGGTAGAAGATCTCAACAAGGTATAATAAAGGTCTTGTACCTCTTATAGATACTAACTGAGCGAAACCCTCCTAGGGTGCGGGGAATTAATATGTCAGATGAACAAAGTTGTTTTATTATTTTTTTTTGTTAATATACGTTTTCTTCAAGAGATGTCAAGAAGGATGCTATTGGCCACCAGAACCTCATCGTATGTAACCGACAATGTCAACTGGAAGTCTATATCCCCTACGGACGAAGCACACAGTGCTGCAAATGCCAGGCCAATGGACACCCAGCTGCCCTCTGCCAGAATGACTCCTGCTGCACTGTTTGTGCTGGCCCCCACATAACTCGAGACCACCCGTGCACCCTCCCGACATGCAAGCAGGGACCCACCTGTATCCACCCCCCAATTCGATGCGGGAATTGCAATTCACCCCATAAAGCAAGCGACCCCAACTGCGCAGAACGGATCAAGCTCGGTACCCTTAATAAAGCCACGAATGCAACCAACCAGGGAGATGCCCCCATGGCGGGAGCATCCAATTAGATGGCCCTCCTTGCATCCGTGAGGCACGTGCAGCTGCTGAACTGCGCCAGAGGCCAAGCCACGACTATCTCAGCCTTACAAGATTTTGCCTGGCATAATGAAAACCTCATACTTCTTCTTCAAGAGCCCTGAATTGACAGGCATGGCAATCCACCCTCCTTGCCTGGCTTCGATACCTTTACCCCAACGCCCAGAAAGCCTAGATGTACGACATACGTGCGCCATACACCTGGCCTGACTGCTACCACCACCTTTACAGCCACCGACTCGTTACTAGGCACTACAATTACCACTCCCCACGATCAAGAATTTACGCTCTGAAATTTTTACTCCCCAGGACATGCAGAACCGCTGGCAGCAATCCTTCCGACCATCCACCTACCGGGCAACTGCACTGATGGGAGATCTCAATGCACACCACCCGTGGTGGCAGGGACCCCTCCCGCTAACAGTCGGTGTCTCACGCGCAAGTCAGGCAATTGCAGATTGGCTCGAAGACAACAATTTCCCCTTGAAAATGAGCCTTCAATACCTACACACCATCCCAGGAACGGTGGATGCCCCTCAACCATTGACTTGTACCTCTCCTGAGGCCCTACCATGCAATCCATTTTGTCATTGGCAGTCGACCACAATACTACCTCCAACCATAGCGCCGTTACCGTTACCTTGTCGCTCCAAACAGCCACAGCACCAGAAGTTCCCCGCCGGTGCTGGCATAGGGCCGATTGGGGAAAGTTCGACTCCAGAATTCAGTCTTCCAGAATGAACCTATCACGTCTCCAAGGGGTAGACGATACTCTACCACCAATTACCAATATTACACGAATTATTCACCAAGCAGTTGACGAGGCTGTTCCACCAAGGGTGCCACACAAGGTGGTGGCACCCTGGTGGAACCATAGCCTTACGCTGGCAAAACAGAGTGTCAAGCGCGCTGACCGGCATGCCCGTGTTCAACCTACAATCGCCAACTGAGAGGACAGCCAACAGAAGCGGTCCAAATGGTCATTGATTGTCTGCAATGCCAAAACTGCCTACCAAATCCACCAACTCGAGACCGTGTCCACTCGAACAGTCTGGAAAACACTAAAGCACTACAACACACATCATAAACCGGTCCCGCCACTTGACGGACGATCCGACTTTCATGGGAAATGTGATGTGTTGTGGCAAGTGCTTCTCCCTGACACAACACAACGAACGCCACTCCCCCCGAATCTCCTGACTTCTGAGAAAGACCTACGCCACTTCAAGAGTGGTGTCACCGCATTTGAGTCTCAGTTGGCTATTACGTACCTGAAATATGGTACGTCGGTCGGACCAAAAAATATCAGCTACGGTACCCTATGCCGGTTCCATGATGTGGCCCCCCATCTCCTCCCACACCTCTTTACAGCATGTCTCTGATATGCTGCACACCCACCAGAATGGAAGACTGCGAATTGCATCGTCGTCCCCAAGCCTGGAAAGAAGTCATACTCCCACCCAAAATCCTACCGGCCGATCTCGCTACAGTCCTGTTTCGGGAAGTTGTTGGAGTCAATTGTGGAAAAACGGCTATCTCACGCTGCGCGTAGGTGTGGGGCGACCCACCCCTCACAGATGGGAGCCCTGCCGGAAAACTCTGCAGTGGATGCATTCCTCCGAACTATAACCCCCATTGCCAACTCCATCAGTAAGATGAAGTCTACCAATAAAAATCGTGCACGGCCGGTAGTCCTCACACACGATATCGAGGGGGCATTCAACCAGGTACACCCGGAGACCATCCAAGAAATTAGGCACCAACGATGGATGCCGGTGTACCTCACCAACTGGGTTGCTGCTTTCCACACAGCGTGGAAAATGGCATTTGGTTTTGACCGGCAATCTGAACCACAACAGCCGTACCGTTGTGGCCTCCCTCAAGGTTCACCAATCTCCGCGATCCTTTTCCTCATCTACAGCAACGCCATGCTGGAAAACCAGAACGATTCTACAGATGCCATCAACACCTCCTACATGGACGATGTGTGCATGGTACAGCTATCCCGTACCATACCTGAAGCCAACGCGTGGCTCTAGAAACAGACCGAACAACACTTGGAGAATGGTGCTCACCTTGGGCTTCCTTTTGCAACACCTAAGACCGAACTACTTTACTGTCTTCCGCTTACCAGTAAGGATAAAAACAAGAGCCTGTCATCACACCCCCTGCTTCGAGTGCTTGGGGTCACCATGCTGGCTGAACGGCAAATCAAGTACCTGGGCGTTTTCATTGATGAATCGCTGACATTTAAGTATCACTCTTTGATGGCAGCCGCGAGAGCAAGCAAAGTTCTCGGGAGCCTGAACTTTCTTCGACACCGATCGCGTGGCATCCCTGCCCATATTGCACACCATCTGACGATGACTGCAGTTCTTCCTGCCATGTTCTGGGCGTCTCCAGCATGGTGGACTGATACCCCTGGGGTTGCCCGCATGCTTAGAGTGGCGTACAACACTGTGGCTCAATGGATTACCGGACTTCCACTCAACACTAGGACGACAAACCTGATCACTCTTGCCCACCTACCACCTATGGAGGCATACCTTGACTACCTGTCATTGCGGTATGCTATCCAGTTGCACTTGCTTCCTACCCACCATTCCCTTGGACCTCCACGCGACCTGCCGGATACACTCACCAACCTCCCAGGGCTACACCGTCTTTACAATCTAAGCAAACACCTCGTGCAAGTCAAACTAGAAGACCGTACAGCAACATCGACAGCGCCTGGAGTAGCGAAAACCACGTCTGCAAACCCCAACAAAACAACGCAACCCAGACAACTCCACGAAAAATGGCTACGAACACTCACTGAATCAACCATCGTCATTTACACCGACGGTGTTACACCTGAACGTTTGTCCCGGGTACGTAGCTAGATAGAGAGGATCCAGTGGCTGAGGGCAAGGAGGCTGAGACCGTGGCGAAGGAAACTCAGAGAGTCTAGGCCAGGGAAGAAACGGAGTCAGGCCAAGGCCGAAGGACTCTGGATGGATGGAGGAGATTGCAAACGAACGGGAATCAGAGACCGGGCTAGACTCCTGCGGGAAAATAGCCACTCGAGCCAGAATCCTGCGGGAGGATGGCCACGCCGGTCCGGCTCCTGCGGGAGAACGGCCGCGTCACCCTCAGCGGAACAGGGAGATCCTGCAGGACAACACCCGGTTCGCTCCCGAGGGAGAGAACCCCGCTCACGGTGCGGGGAAAGAAGTCTGGACTGATAAAAACCCCGCTCCGGTGCATGAGCACTTCATCTATCTTATCTACACCCCAACTATGACCAATGAATCCACCCACGTTCCTTCGAGGAGCAGACACTTCGGAGGAAACCACGTCCGACCCACCCGCTTCTCCCCGAAGGTACGCCGATACCTCGAGAGAAAGAGCGGTCCGGATCACCCCTTCTCACTCGCGCGCTCGCCGATAAAAGAGATGATTTCTCGACCCGAAGGAAGAGGGAAAAACAGCACGAACACACTCACCAACACTACCACCGAACCCACACACAAGATCTAAGATTATTCCGTTGTGAATTATCGAAAGTAGCCTGATTACCCCTTTGATACCTCCACACTCCGGTTTCGAGATAACCCCAGTGTCACACTATAATCTTGATCTCAAGTCACCCTACATAAGAAATTCAGCAACACATGCCCTCGTTCGAACACGACCACTTTTACCTGACCGAGCTTTCCCACATACTCGAACCCACATCCCAGTACTCGCTCGATTATACCTTCTCCTCAATCGACAGCGAGATCTCAAGCTACGAAAAGTGGAACGAAGAAATCGACGGAACAATACCCTCCGAAGCAATCATTTGCACCCCCAAAAACTGGTACACTCAGTACTGGTTCAACTGCGCACTTAACAATCTAAGCGCTGATCTCGACGGATACGAATTCCGGGAAATTTGCGACTACGAGTTCCAAGACGACGAAACTATCTATACGGGACACTTCCTGGACCAATACTAGACCCACGAAATGACGTCTACCGACTTCAACATGCTCCGGCTCGAGGCCCCGCGAGACCTGCTCCAAATTACCAATGGGACACCAAATCCGGAACAGGCAGTGGAACTCGCCAACCCCGCGGTCTGGGTCAGAACCTTGGTAAACCAACAACGACAGGCTGAGAGCGACCTCCAACGACTCACGAAGCTATGTGGTAATGCATACGACAGAACCGACCAACGAACGCAGGAAATTGAGCGGGCCTACCAAACTTTGGCGGAAGGCACTAGGTACGTATATGACCGAGTCAACGCTAACGAAAAAATAGCCGAAGAATGGATACGCAGCGAACTGTCAAATGCCGCGAACGCGTACCAATCCCTTGCCAGCAATGTCTGGCAGACCATCCTCGAGCACACTCAGGAGGCCAACGAACGGCAAATATGCCAGGCCACCCAGTTGGCCCGGGTAAACGACGCCCTATCCTTTTTGGCAGAAGCTAACGCAGCCCGCAATCAACACCTGGCCAACTTTCAGGGAAACGTGGAGCTATGGGCCGCAGATCACCAAAGCCGGGTGGCCTCCCTGGAAGACCAACTTCGGGAAGCAAGGACAGAGATCCAGCGCATTGCAGCAAGAATCCCACTACCCGCAGCGCCACCAGCGCCCCCAACATGGAGGAGTCCGGCCCGACAGACCAGCACCAGCGCCCCTTCGGCACATTCCCCACCGGCACTGGGAAGCCCACTGCGCTTGAACCCGGGACCACCTACCCGACGACAGAGACCCCCGGCGTTACCCCCAACGCCGGAAATGAGGCGGCGACTGTCGGAACTTCAAGGCCACATCCCTCCAAGGCCACCGACGCTCGAGCCCACGGACGGGCAAGGAGGGAATCCCCCCTCAACACCCCCCGGATCATCCGTAGGACCACCTTCGGGCCCACCGTCCGAGCCACCCCGTCCGCCTCTCCGTCCCCACCGCTCCCCGTCGCCGCCTAGCAATCCGACACCTACGATCACCACCCAAGAATTGGTGCGGTTGGTTGCGGAAGGAGTGCACAGGGCCAGACAGCTGGAACAACCCACGGTCGAAGCAAGAATACACACGTCCCGGCTGAAGATGGAAAACCCCGAAAAATTCGATGGGAAAAGTCCGACCGCGTTTAACCAGTGGTGGGAATCCGTCACAATGTACTTAGGATTCTACCCGGACACCACCGACCGACAGAAAATCGCTTGGGTCGGAACCCTCCTGACGGACACGGCCCTGGTATAGCACCTACATCGGTACCGAGAGTTGCAGCAAAACGATACGTGGGCAAACTACTCAGCGGCAATCCGGGTGGAATATCACAACGAACGCGAGGCGGCCGACGCCCAGCTGAAACTAGGCCAGCTCAAATACCAGGGGTCAATTCGCGCCAAAGCACCCTCGAAACACTCGCCCAATAATCGATATGATAATACACCTGGCAGGAAGGAAGCACCCGGTCCGAGCGCTGTTGGACACAGGGTGATCGGTGCCACTAATAAACGAAGAAACCGCCCGAAAAATAGGTATGGAACGCCGAAAACATTCACAAGTCCACACGGTCGAGGACTATACAGGAAAGAAAGTCTCTGGAGCCGGCCAATATTTTACAATGCCGCTGCTCCTCCAGCACAGAAAGCACTATGGTCGGGAAGTCTTCGAGATGTCACCTATGGACCAAAAAATCGATATATTCCTCCCCTTTGAATGGATCAGAAACCACCCGCCCCAAGGGGCATGGACGAATGAAGAAATCCGATTCAATAGCCCAAAATGCCTAGAAAACTGCGACAAATACTCGGCCAACCAGTTCTCGTTGACATGGGACGACACGGTCGCCACGGACCAGACGGCCGGTCTCCTAGGGCACGTATCGGCAGTCACAAGCGAAGACTCCGTACAAGCGGTTCCCGTCGAATTCCGACAATACCTGGGGATCATGGGAAAAGAAGCGGCAGACGCACTACCGGAACACCGCCCATACGACTGCAAAATTGACCTGAAAGAGGGAGCCACCGCACCCTGGGGGCCCATTTACCCACTCTCGGAAGTAGAACTCCAAACTCTTCGAGAATGGCTAAAAGAAATGGAAAAAACAGGGAAAATACGGAGGTCTACATCATCGGCCGGTTCACCCATCCTCTTTGTCCCAAAACCAAACGGGCGAGGCCTCCGCTTGTGTGTCGACTATCGAGGATTAAACGCCGTCACAATCCCGAACCGGTATCCACTCCCGCTCATGCAGGAACTACAGGATCGGGTGCAGGGAGCCCGATATTTCACGAAAATGGATCTCAAAAATGGATTCAACCTCATCCGAATCCGGGACGGGGACGAATGGAAAACAGCGTTACGAACCCGATACGGCCTATATGAATTTAACGTAATGCCGTTCGGACTAACCAACGCCCCATCAACCTTCCAAGATATGATGAACCATGTTTTGTCCGACATGCTCGATATAGGAGTCCTAGCCTATATGGACGACATTTTAGTATACGCCAAAACAGAAAAAGAACACGACAGGCTCGTTAAAGCAGTATTGGAAAGACTGCAGGTCAACGGACTGGCCATTTCCCCCGAAAAATGCGTGTGGAAAGCGGGAAAAGTGGAGTTCCTAGGCTACGTCATAGGACGTAACGGGATCCAAATGAGTCAAGACAAAGTGGACGCCGTACTGTCGTGGCGACAGCCCACGTCCATCACGGAAACACAGTCCTTTCTGGGATTT
>Ga0307516_10001898_pt1 | contig 28617 bp, 29 predicted proteins | sample 19_EM_MG_FD_203310 | JGI IMG/M metagenome (GOLD analysis project Ga0307516, IMG submission 203310) | Populus trichocarpa ectomycorrhiza microbial communities from riparian zone in the Pacific Northwest, United States - 19_EM | ecosystem: Host-associated > Plants > Roots > Unclassified | place... | reverse complement strand
AAAAAAAAAAAAAAAAAAAAGGGAGTGGAAGCTATACCTCTCCCGCCGATCAAACAACCGACTCCCTCGTCTGAGAACGAAGCTATACTCATCACTGATGCCGTACGCGAGCACGACGTCGGGGAGCTCCTTGACGACCTCGACGGCGGCGGCGTTCATCAGGCCTAGTGCCCGTAGGTCGTTCGGTTTGGCAAAGTTGTAGCGCGCGCTGAACTTGTGGAAGCCGCGTCCGTCGATGCGGACGACCGTCCACGTGTTCGGCAGCAAAGTGCGGTGCTCTTCGAACGTGCGGACGTATTCATATCTGTCCGTTGCGTGTAAGTGGGAGTGTTAAGCGGGAGACAGCGGAGCAGAGGAGGCGGAACGTACCTGGAGTTCGCCATGAAGTGGGGGATGGTGGGTGCTGCTGGATCGCAGTAGTGGGAGGAGTAATGGCCGGAATAATTACCTAAGATGTATACATATAGGTATGGATATCTACCTATTTGGCGGGGTTGTGAAATAACCTTTCGAGCCGCATGTATTGACGAACAATAATCCCGGTGACTCAGGTACACCCTACATACAGTCGTTAAACACCCCACGGCCGGAATTCTAGATGTCTACCACCACCCGAAATTCAGGTGGTCTTCGGTACCGCCCTTTTTTTTTTTGGTGAGAGATAGAAGATGTATTCGTCACGGCGGCACGAAGTAAAAACACAGTAGATAGCACCATTGATTCTACTCCAGGTGTTGCTCCGAGTGCACTTGGAAGCACAGTGGCCGGGCTTTTTTACTTAGATAGATATCTACATGTGCGCAGCACGGCTAAGCTCTGCCCCCTGCGTCGCATTATTGCAACGATCACCCCTTCCGCCCGCACATCCCGGAAGGGCGGCGTCGTGGGACAACAATATGCACATATGTAGATATGCGGAGGTTCAACACGCTCGACTTCGATTCTGGGCTGCTACTTGGGAGCAGCTTCTGCAAAGGGATTCAAGGATGCACCGCCGGTTGCTGTTCGAGCTCTGCCACTACTTTATCATGGTCTCTCTTCTAAGATCCCCAGCTGGTCAGTCAATTCAACGGGTATGTACTACGCCTGATAAACATACCGCAATGTTCGCTTTGTGATCAGACATCTGGTAGCGGACCTCAAACTGGCGCTCTGAACCTCTTCTTCCACCCCATCTTGATGCTGATGAGACCATCAGCACTCTTGGCGGGGTGGCATGGGTTTGTACGGAGGTGGTGATGCTGGAAGGAGGAGGGCGGCAGGTGGGAGTGGCTCTTGGTGGTGCTCGACGCCGTCGCAGCGATTATGTACATTTTCTATCACTCACCAAACAAAGGTGGCACCGGATAACTACCCCTAAATTTTGGGTGGTATGTGTAGGAGTCAATGTATGGTATGGGAATCAAAGATCAAGCAAATGGCCAGTAACCATAAACACCAACCAGCCAGCGTCATGAAGAACTTGCTGACAAAACCAGAAGCACTCTAATCTAGGTATGCAAACGCGTAGTATCGAGATGAGCACCAAACGAGCCTACACATAAATAGATACCTAGCCAAAAGTGCTCGCCCCGATCAACCAAACATGTAAGATATCCACCCACAGATAGACAACCAAGAAAGAGAAACATAAACCTAGATAACGAATGCAAAAACACAAGCATTATTCATCAAAACCGCATAACTATCGCAGAACCCCATAGACAAGGATCTCACCCCTTCCTGCCCCGATTCTCCACCCCCCTCGTTGCAGCATCCTGCTAACAGCTGGTGTTAGTTTCGCCTCGCCGTTGGTACTATGTCGGCCCATTCCTGTCACTATACGGAAGGGCTGGAATCCTCGGCCGTCCGCATCGGGCTGAACCTCGGCCCACCACCGTGTCGTCCTTTCACTGGCGATCTTGACCGCCTGCGACACCGTAACGCCGTGCAAATCGAGCACACCTTCACCGCTATTCTCGGTGACATACTGCTCGGCAGCACGATTTTCGTATTCCTTCGTTCGCGCATGATACTCGTGCCCTTGCTCGGCATAAACGGCTGCGACTCCTCCCATGAATCTGTCGGATTTCGAGCGGCGGTAAGAAGCGGCCGCTTTTTGGAACGCCTCGTCGCGGGCGTGGCGGTAGACTCCGGCTAGTTGGGCTGATGTGGTGTAGTCCAGTGGCTTGGGGGAGGTGGGGTGGGTTGGTCGCAGAGATGTCCCGACTACCGTCCAGTTCGAGCCGTCATCTTGAGCAGCTGTTGCGGAGGTGGGCTCGCACGGGGATGAGGCGCCCACTGTTCGGTGGGCTGAGACACGGTGAAGCCCGAGTACTTCGGGCAATCCCCGTCGGAGCACTTCGCCCAAATGGAAGATGGCAACCTTGTTGTCCTTGCACAACCGCAACAATCGATCGAGATACTTGGTCTTGACCGAACCGCCAAACTCCTGCACTAAGTCGTTTAACTCGGCCAGGTGCTCTTCTCCATCACCCACTGCCTCCCCTCCATGCGCATCCAACAGCGTCGCTATCGTCCGAGGCATCGAGCCTCCATTCGCATGATGTGCGGACGCCACGACGGTCTTCGGCAGCCCCAAACATGTGGAGATATAATGGATCTCCTCACTCTTCTTGTCCCAAACAGACGCCCGCCGCGCAACTGGGGTGTTCTCCGTGCCTTCCGGTGGAAGGCTCAGCCTTCTCTGCAGACCAGGCGCTGCTGCCTTTCTCTTTCCTTTTCGCTTCTTCCGTTGGAACATCACCTCCTCGCCGAATCCATCGATCCCCTTCGCCTTGTCACCGCCCTCCTCGAGAGACACGCGGTTCAGCAGCTCATCGGTCGCGCGCTCCAGATCACCACCAGCCCTTTCAAGCGTCTTCTCGAGCGAGAACCTACTCATGGTCGGAAACATCATTCTCAGATGCCCCATTTCACCACCTTCAGATTCCTCTTCCTCTCCCTCCCCAAATCCAAAATTCAAACTCGCCAAAGAGGCGGCGGTTTGGTCGGTCTCACTCGCCCAATCCCCGTTGCTCTCGCCCCACTCTGGACAACTGTTTGCTGGTGATACCCCGCCGCTCCCGCTTCCATTGCTGTTCGCTTCGTCGTCAATGGTCGCATACAGGATTTCTAGCGTCTTGCGCGCGGCAGCGGCGCAGTGTGTGTCGTAATAGATTGGTGCGATTAGTGCGCCATCAAGCTTTGGAAAGTCCGTCTGTTCGGCGCCGCGCGTCAGTGGTGCGGGATGCGAGGTGGGGTTGCCGGAGTGTCAGGTACCTCGAGCTGTGCGATTGCTTCTTGATCTGACATCATCGCAGGGGAAGGATTTCGTACTTGTGTGCGTGCCATACTCGTGGTGACTTATTTCAGAACCAAATCGGTGAGATGACATGGAAGAAAAGGGCTATTTGTTGAGATTCGAGTCGGGTCGGTTGCGAGCGGGGTCAGGAGTGGGCGTGTAGGGGTATCGTCACTCCGTAGGTACTCCGAGTGCTATTTGTAGCCATCACAATGTAATGCGAGTTGGTCACGTGGGCTCGTGCCGATTAAGCTTCTCCGCTCATACTCGCGCAAGGCATCACACTCTATTTATGTAGAGCACTCTATGTAGTAGGCCCGCTGCTCCGCCATAAAGGCTTGGGCGAAGGACGAAGGGAAGCTACAGCGAGCCGCCTGCAGACTGATCGAGGTCGGGGTCGGACGGTGATCAGGAGCCAGACAATTTGTTATCGCCATGATCTAGACAGGTCGCACGCGATTAACGAATAAATAAACGGCAAACCTTTAAAATGCCATCGCCCTTGACGTCTTCCTTTAAAATGCCACAGCTGGCGCTTTTCCTCTAGAATGCCACCGGTTTCGGGCGTACATAGGCACCAACCACCAAAAACCCTCACCACAACACAACTCTCATTAGTTATCGGAGAACTATTAGTATCTACAAACCACCAATTAGGGATTGTACAACCTCACGGCAAGTAGTACGGTTGTGTCCCACACCGCGACCTTGGCTACAGCGCTGTATAATGTTGTCTGGGACCTCTACAAGTGCCCCAGCGGCAGTAGGTCTAGCAGCTATTTCCTGGCGGCAGCGTTCTCCTTTACGCAGTCGCTTTTCTTTTGGCCGACTGCGCGGCTTTCTCAGATGGGGCGGATAACAGTCATCCCCGCTTGGTGTCAAGTCGGCGATATTGACAGCCACCAGGTTCTCCGTATAGGTCTCCTTGTAGGCAGTAAGGAGGAAGCACTTGGGATGAAGTCTCGAGGTTGTAGGTTGAACTTGTTGATCAACGCGATTGCATGCCCACAGAGAATGTTATTCACCTGATAACGCCCACACGTACAACTGGCGTTTTCCAAATCAACAATGTAGCTTACACCCGAGGAGGCGACAGAGCCATGCAACCTATCCTGGCATAACACCCTTTGTTGCTGCGCAAACTCCAAGGAATCCTTGAGGCTCTCCAAAGCGAAGTCGGTGTGGAATTGTCCTCGGAGGGTTGCAATCTTATGAGTGCATCGTTCAGACGAGTGAAGCGTAGGTCCATCACCTTGTGCCATAGAACGTTCAAGAGAGCAACAATCGCCAGCTTTCGGTATTCAAGCAGCAGGAAGTTGATTAATTCAACGATATTGGGGTTTGGATGACCCCACGTCTTCACAGTAATGAAAGGAGGCACCCACAGGTGCCGATGGACTGCTAGGAAGTACATGTATGCATCCGATGAACATCCTTCAATGCATCCATGGCTGTACTCCATGCCCCTTCAGTCATTGCGTAGGTACAAACAAGAACTTCCGCCGTGGTTCAATTCCCTACTTCGCAACTGGGATTTTAGATGCTGAATGCTCTGAACATTGGCCGCGATATGTTGTATACAGTAGGCGCGCTGAGCCTTTTCGAGCCGGTTATCTGTAGTTTGAAGCCTTTATCGCGGTCGGAGATCAACGTCGTAGTTGGCTGATCGAACTCTGGGATAGCCTCGCAAAGGTTCCGGAAGAGCCACCTCCAAGAGGGTTCAGTCTGTGACTCCACAAGTGCCTGCGTAAGCGGCACAATGCGATTTTCAGCGTCAATCCCGACCGGGAGTAGAAGGGTATGGACGAATGCGCCTCGTAGATGGGTGCCATCAGTCGCCACAAGGCCACGGAGATGTGTGAATGCCTTTGACGTGGGCTGTGGACAGATGGGCACGCAGAAAACTGGAGGTTTGTTCGTTGACAAACAGCCGAGTGAAGACAGTAGGGTTGGCAGCTTATAGTCGTTCGAGGTATGCGGGTAGCAACCAGTACTGCTGTAGCTGCGCGGCGATCGAGTCCCCCAGAATGGCAAATTTTAGCCAGACGGGCCGCTTCATAGGATACTTCTTCCTGCATGCGGCTGGTTAATCGCAGTACCATATTGGTAGGAGAAAAGTCGAAGGGTACCTGATACTTGAGCTTCATTGCATCCACGATCGCCTGAGCTGGGGTCGACTTGGTGACATAGATGGAGACAGGCACTTTCCGAAGCAACCACTTCTGTGTTCGTGCGACCCCTCGCTTGACGGTGACTCCCGAACGGGTGCGTTTTGGTTCGACTGTCCCCACCACGACGCACTCCTTCTACTTGCTCCAGCTACCCTGGATGTGGAATGGACACTGTTCGACAGCGCACTTCAAGATGGCTCGCTCCCTTAGTAGAGTAGGTGGTTAGCAAGCTTGCTGGCAGAGTATTGAATGCGATTACCTACTTATCACTCTTGACTGTGTGGGCGCTGAAATAAATCTCCCAATCCATGAACGCTTGATTGAACGACTTCAGATCATCGAGTTCCTGACCTTTAACGATCTCCGGATTTACTGCTGGGTTGCCGTAATTTGCCATGCTTGGATTGACGTCGTTTTGCATGCTTGAGGGTTGTTGAGCTGAGGTCCCGTGTGTTGTGATGAGGTTTTTTTGGTGGTTGGTGCCTGCACCCGAAACCGGTGGCATACTAAAGGAAAAGTGCCAGCTGTGGCATTTCAAGGGAAGACGCCAAAAATGATGGCATTTTAAAGGGTTGCCGATAAATAAATAAAAGTTACTTCGCCATAGTTTGGAAGCAATGATGGTAATGAAACTTTGCGGGGTAGGCGATAGTAATCGTCATCGTACACTCATGATTATAGTATATCTGCAGCAGACAAGTAAATTCATGTAAGAGATTCACATTCCGTCTTTCACCGCATTATCGTTCTATTGTTGCCCCCTCTTCGCTCTTCCTCTCCATCAACTGGAAAGGGAAAGAACAGAGTATTCCCATCGCAAGCAAACGACATGCAAAGGCAAGTACATGTATCGGTGAAATCTACATCAACACACAACAAGAGTTCTGTTTCTTGGCCTAGATTTTGTCAGCCTCCATTTCCCCACGACAACCGTATCTCCGCCAGAACAATACCCACCTGAGTGTAAAATTGCTTACTGGTCACACTGAGATCTCGGCTCCTCTCGACAAGGGAATCCAACTTCTCCCCACGTTCGAGGACACTCTCGATAGTCTTGTGCAGCACAATCTTCGTTTCGTCAAGCTCCTGCTGGATCTTCAAGATGCTATCGGCCTGCTTGGGGTCCTGATACTTCTGGATGTACCCGCCTAGCTGTGGCATTTCGATCTTCCCCGATCCAGCAGCCCACTTCGGGCGCGGGTTGGCACTCAGAAACTCGTCGACGATCTGTGAGAGGAGCTTGTGCGCTACGAGCTTCGGATACTCATGATCGCTGATGCAGACACAAGCCAACCCCTCGGACCGCCCGTATACGTGAAAAGTGTAACTCTGCTCTTCGATGTCCTGACGCGCGCCGGGGGCGATGCGCTCGGCGACGGTGCCCGCGAACATGGAAAGGAATTCGCTGACGGTCGACCGTTGAAAGAAGCTGAAGGAGCTCAGTTCCGCGACGGAGACGAGCTCGTGTGCGGGCTTGGGGTCGTTGCGGATTATCTATCGGATGTTAGTTCAGAGGGGCGAAGGGAAGGGAAGGGGGTGAAGGGAGAAACAAGGAAAGACGTACGCCGATGTAGTAGAGCTTCATGGTGGTATGTTGATAGGGGCGGTTGGTTTGGGGTCTGGACTGAGCAGAAGCGAATAGCGAATTAATGAGATGTGTCGATGAGCTTCTTTGTAAGGTGAGGTGAATGGTTGCACTTGTCGTCGTGCCTATGCTTAATCACTGATTAATCAGGCGCGTGCTCCATATCTACACAGCAGAATAACATCCAACGCGCCCCCGCCACCCACCCCAAACACTCACACAACTGACCTAATCACCCACCATGTCCACTTCGGAAACACTTCAACGCCAAGGGCGAAAGGCATACGCAAAAGGCGACTATGTTTCTGCACTGGAATCATTCACCAAGGTCCCTACTCGTACCTCCACCAGCAGCAAGCACCCCACTAATGCATCTTAGGCTCTCAAAACCACTGCCACTCCAGACCAACAATGCAGCATTCTCGACAACCGGGCTGCAACTCTCGAAAAGTTTGGAGAGGCACACTACCTCTCTGCGCTGAAAGATGCGCGCAAAATGATGCGCATATCACGCACCTCTGTCTACGGTTATCTCCGCGCAGGAAAGGTCCTCCAACTCATGGGAAAGCTCGATGTTGCCGCGACGACATATCAGCACGGCCTTGGACTTATTGCGGAGGAGGATGTGGAAGGGCGACGGTTGCTTGAGGGGATGAATGAGAAGGTAGAGGCGAGGGCGAGGGCTATTAGGGAGAGCGAGAATGCGAAGGATCCGCTGAGCATCCTGCCAGTTGAGATTGCGGGTATGGTCATGGAGCATTTACCGTTTCGGGATTTGATGTGAGTTTTGATTATGTGCCACCGCCAGTGGAGGAACACGGACTGAGGGTGGGTGCATTACAGGGTGCTGCAGCGTGTCAGTCGCGGTTGGCGAAGGTTCCTCACCGAGTATCATCGGAGCTACACCACCCTCGACTTTGCGGGTGTCAAAAACCCAGTCTTGAAATTGACGATCCGGGCGTATCTTCGGCACGCACGTGGCCGCACCACGAAGGCCATACTGGAGAAGTTCAGCCCAGCAACGTTCGCAATGATTTTGACCAACTGCAAGAAGTTATCGGAGCTCTCTATCATGTCTGCGGATACGCTTGACGAGAATCGCGTGGCGCTGATGCGAAGAAATAGCCTTAGGTTACTAGACCTACACTGCCAGATGAAATCGCAGGGTATGCTTGATATCATCAGGACGGCGGGGAATTTGGAGGTGCTGAAGTGCCGCCGGTTGGGAAAGTTGAGTCCTGGGGAGGTTGAGATCGGAGGGGGCCTGAAGCTCAGGAAGTTGGTTCTTATGTGGGATCAGCCCATAACCCCAGGGGGGAAAATTGTTAGTATACACTCCTTCTCCGCAAGTCCATCCATTGATGAGTGACTTCATAGGTGATAAAGGACTTCCCCGAGCTCCGTGAGCTCAGCCTCTGTTGCCGGAGAATAGATTCGGCGGATGAGCCTGCTGATTTCGGGAACCTTTGCAGGCTGGAAAAGCTGGTCTTGCGGGGTCCGACAGTGCTCTGGTTCCCCAAAGTCCCTAGTACTCTCGTACACCTGGACATCCAAGTGGAAAGTCTCAGGATGCACACCCCCAGCGTGGAGGCCCTCCCGTCAGTGCTGGAATCGCTTCGCCTTCCCGAAACACGCAACATAGATAATACCACGCTGTTGATGCTACTCTCAGAAACCACGTCGCTGCGCTCCCTGGACCTTGGCATGTGTCCGCGGATTAGCGCCAATTCCATGGACTGGTTCCTCGACACCGGCCACGGCGACTCGCTTGAGTACCTCTCACTGGCGGGCAACCCCACATTCACTGACGAAGTCTCCCGCGAACTCGGTCGATTGAAGAAACTCAAAAAACTGGATATTTCGTACACAAGGATTACGGGCGCCGGCGTCGCCAATTTAGTGTACCGCGACGGTAGTCAACTCGAATGGCTAGGACTGGATAACTGTATCCATGTGGGCCGCGATGCAATTGATGCCGCAAAGGCTGTCGGCGTCACGGTTTCACATAGGATAGACGAACTTGTCGGTCGGGGCAGGGTGGTGCGGTACTAATGGTTCGATCGTGATACCGCACTGGTTCGAGATACCTATCCAGCCTATCGAAATATCACACTTTTCTTTCCCCGTTCATCTTACTTGGATTCAGGACATGCCTTCCCGACCCGCTGTTGCAGTGATGCGTTGTTAGTTAAGTGCGCATCATCGCTGTAACCTTCCGTATCAAGTTAGTACACTGTACCCTGTCCTTGGCGTGCACAGCAAGGTTCCCACAAGGAGGCCTGTGCAAATACATAGACTCCAAAAAGGGCTCAGGGAAGGCGGTCCCTTAAACTATTGTCCTGAGATTTCCATCCGTCTTTCACCTTCCATCTCAAGAACTTTCTCCTACTATCTACCACCCAAATAAATAAATCGAGGAATCACTCAATCGGTCCCGTCAGAAATCATGTCCACCTTCTTTAATACCTGCAAGCGTAACTTCAAGGACGTTCCTGTCATTGATGGAAAGATCAATACCACCGAGTTCCTGGAAGCTGCCGAGAGTGTCGTGATGCTTTTCGGTCCGTCCTCCTCCTCCTCTTCCCCTCAGTTTAAACACACAGCATATACATCCACACAGCTAACACGGTCGATGGAATAACAGAGGTCCTTGGCAACTCGGCGTTCGTGCCCGTGCAGAAAGACATGACTAGCAACATCAAGGTTCGTAGTTGTCGATCGGACAAGGTGTTCGAATCAGCGGCTGACGTTGGGGACAGAAAATCCGCGATGCGCAGCTCGCTCGCCCCGCTTCCTCCGGTACGCTCCAAGAGATCGTGGATAGTGACCCCAAAGCAGCCGAGGGGCTCCTGTGGTTGAACCGGTCCGCTCCCCTCCCGCTCCCCACCCACTCTTCCTTCTCACAGCTAACACTTCAACCAGAGGTCTGGAGTTCACCTCCCTCGCTCTTCGCAAGAACGTCGACTCCGACGAGGAATTGTCGGACTCGTTCACGAGCTCGTACGTCGAATCGCTGAAGAAGCACCACAACATGCTGGTGCGCGGCATCTTCAGCGTCGCCATGAGGGCGTGTCCTTACCGTAACGAATTCTACAAGAAGTTGGGTGATGATCAGACTGCGGTCGATGCGGAGATGAGGGAGTGGCTTGCTGCACTTGAGGAGATCGTCAAGATCCTCAATGCGTATCTGGCGCAGAAGAAAATCAAATAAAGGATGGAGCTTGGACATATCATTGAATACCGGGATTGTCGGCAAAGGCTCCTCATCAGATTGGAATTGAATTCTAAAAGGAATGTCATTGCTCAAATCGATTCTGTGAAGAGTAAGAGATCGTAAAACAAAGCAAAGGTCATCGATATCCTAGGACACGAAAAGTAAACGCCGAACCCATCCTAAGCAAGTCGTACTTTTATCATCACCTTTTACTCATCCTCCAAGCTACCTTCAATCCATCATCTCGTCAACAGCGCCACTCTCGTCGAGCACAACCTTAGCCTTGCTCTTCTCGCGCAGCCTATGTAACTCCACCATCTCACTCTGCGCACCCGCCTTCTTCGTCATCCGCTCGATCTCCTTCTCGGCATCGTTCGCGTCCGTCTGCGCGTAGTCTAGAACCAGTCGTCGCCCCAGCAAATGTGTATCCTTGAGCGTCTCCATAGCATTACCTGCTTCTCTAGCCGTAACGAATTCTGCGAACGCGAAGCCGCGGGTGCGGTTACCGAGTTTCTTCGGCATGCGGAGGGTGCGGAGGGTACCATATTTCCTACATCAAGTACTGTTAGCCAGGTGATAGGTGGGTTAGGAAAGATGGGGGTAAATACCCGAACAACGAGCGGACATCAGCCTTCGTAACCTCAAAAGGTAAGTTCTTGATGACGATCTTGGTTTTGTTCTCCTCCATTTGCTTCTTCCCAGCCGCATTCTTTCCACTCTCCTTCTCCTGGTCCGCCCCACGATGCGTAATCTTCACCGCCAACCTGTGACCATCCAGGTTCTTGCCGTCCATAACCTCCAGAGCGGCGCGCGCACGCGCCGGCGTGTCGAAGCCAACAAAGCCGAAGCCCATGGAGAGCGCCCGGCCGGGCTTTTTGGGATCGGTCTTGGTCTTGACGCGGGCCCAGAGGAAGCCAGGGAGTGCCGAGAAGGCTGTCGAGAAGGCTGCCGGTGTAGTAGAGAAACTGAGGTTTCGGATGAAAAGCGTGGTAACGTCATCGGTGTTGGGGGTGGTGGTGGATGCCTTGAGGTCACCAGCGGAGGGTTTGGCGTCTACGCCCGTGTCGGTCGGGACGGCGGCAGAGGTGGCAGCGGCAGTACCGTTGAATAATCCACATGGCCCTTTCTCAAGGAAGAGAACTCCATCTTTGAACCTTCTGTAGCTGAGTGACGCAAACGCAGCCCTGGCTGCGGGTGCGGCTTGGAACTCGGCGATGGCGATGGTACCGGCGGGGGGCATGAGCAGCCGCCGAAGTTCACCAAAGTCGCCCAAGAGCTTCCGGAGTTCGTCAGCTTTGGTGCCGAATGGGAAGTTCTTGATAAGAAGGATGCGGTCGCCGCGGTCTGTGCGAGTGAAGGCGGTAATATCGATGCCATTATTGTTGAAATAGGTTTTCGACTCTTGGATGACGTGTGTTTCGGCATGAGCTTGCTTCACAGCAGCAGAGGAAGATGTAGGATCGAGGAGGTCTGCTTTAGACACGCCCAGTTTATGGGCCACCGAAGAGATCACGGCGTCCGCCTACGGTGCACCGTGTGTATTAGCACTGGAGAGCAGACAAACAGGGCACACACGATTGATCCGCCGAAGCAGAGTAAACAGAAGTCGGTTATTACATTCATATATAGAGAGCTCCAACTAAACTGGCTGGTTGCAGCGTTCGCCTTCCGCTTCAGCTCGCGTTGTTTTTTCAAGGGCAGTTTCGAAATGGCATATTCATCCAGTTTGTTTTCCCGCTTGGGGGATGCGGCAATGATATGTAGTAAACGCCCCTGGAACTCCGTCTGATCCAACTCTTTATAGGCTCCCACCGCCTCCGCGGCCGTCTTAAATAGTACGTATGCAAAACCTTTACTGGCTTGCGTCTTGTTATCAATCGGCAGATGAACCTGCAATGTCACTCGTTAGCATAGATTTCTAAACCTTTGAATAACGGTCCAAATAAGATGAAATGCAAAACAGTTGTTTGTGTCAGAAATTCTACTATCTGGATTCCTGAAAGGGTAATCATGTATACGAATATATAAGATGTCCCTATATATTCTTTCATCACGAAAACAACTGGATTACGAAGGAGACAAGGCGCACAGAAGCATTAAGAGAGTGATGTACATACCTCTTCCGTTTCTCCGAAACGGGAGAAATGTTGTCGTAATTCTCCCTCGGTGGTAGAGTAGGACAGATTACGGACGAACAACCTCCCGGTGCTGGCGATCTTCTCAATAGTCTCTTCACGTTCCAACTTTGACTGTTCCGCTTCAGTCATACTAGTATTTTCATGTGTCTGCGTGGGAATGTTGGTAATCAACGGTTGAGTGACCTTGCGAACCGCGGGGGCGGTGGGTTCGGAGTCAGCCATAGCCAAGCGGGAAGAGACATCATCCGTCAGGTCCAACAGACGACTCGTCTTGCTCCTCAACCAATCGGCATCCGACACCGGTCCAGCTGTTTTATCTTCATCCTCAGTCTGGGCGCCGGCATCATTCTCATCCGCAATCTGCATTGATGGCTCCTGTATTGTTGGTTCTGGTACTGGCACCGACTCAGATGCCTTCTTGAACGCCGTCAATTCAACGTATTCATCATCATCCTCACTGGCCTCTACAATGTGTACAATAGCAGTCTCATTGTCGGCATTGCCCCAGGTATTGGATTTGGTACTGGGGGCGTATACGTCTAAGAATCCCTGTAGTTTCTTGTTAGGTGGAGCCTCCTCTATTTTGCCGTCGTGTTTGCGTTTGAGTCCCTTGCCATCTTCAGACTGTGGGGTGACGGCAGTCGGGCCAGAAAATTTCTGTCGTTTTCTCGGATCATGCCGGGCATCCTTAGTCCTGGTGTCGCGAGTCTCTGCTACCTGAAGTCACCATTAGCCTCTTTGATGTACGAGACAGGGCACGTGCGAGTACTAACAGTCTTTGCGAATTCAACTCCAATCTTCGATGTGCGAACGTACGTCTTGTTAAAATACTTGACAGCAGCCTGCGCATCCTCGGGCGTCTTGAAGCCAATGTAACCTATCCGACGATGCGGAATCAGGCGTGCATCTGTGACTTCGTTCTTCCTCGAGAAGTGCGCACGGAATTCAGCATCGGTGAAGGTGGGAGGAAGCCCACGAACGAATATTCTGGTAGACCTACGGAGTGTGAGTAACGTAATGGGTAGGGAGAGGAGAAAAGAATGAATTCGCGTACATTCGAGCAGTTGTGTTGGTAAAAGAAGTCGGGTGAAGAGAGGAGAAGGGAGGAAGCGACGAAGACTCGGGCTAAGCATAGACCAACGGAAAACTTCTCGAGTGGTCAAATTTTTAGCGCCACGGCGTCTTGGTTATCGGGCGGGCCGTCGATCAAATATCTAGGGAAGAGCCGCTCACGTTACTCGACGTCGCGACAGGGGGAGTGAGCCCAAAGGGGAATAGTGGACTAACAACCAGGGGCGGCTGGGAATGGAAGTCTGAGAGAGACCGAACGTGAGACAGAGAAAGGCCACCACCAACCAGCCAACGCACGTACACAACTACAACATACCTCCTCCACCCCCAACATCATCCCCCTTCCATCGCCACCAAATAAAACGAACAAAGACTCGTGCTGACAACACACGATCAGGTTCGGCCTCCTCTTTTCATCCATCCAATCCGATTCAACAATCCCACCCACTGACCTCGCACAGTCTACTACAACACAGCAACCACAACCACAACCACCACGTCTTCTCGTCCCCAACCTCAACCATGTCAAGCGACAAAGGAGCTACTGCCGCCGCTGGCAACGACTTCAAGAGTGAGAAATATCTCATCCGCAAGCTAGAAGCCCGAAGCCACTCGCTAACCAACCCTCCTCCGGAGCAGCTACCGTCAAGTCGGTAGACATGGTACACACCTCTTCAAAACTTAGGATCTCCCATCCCAACTTCTGACCCCGGAGACATAGTCGGAGGAGATGCAGATGTATGCCCAGAACACCGGTAAGTGCGCCAACCTTCCTTTTCCACCAACCTCTCCCTCCTCCGTAGACGCGTTGAATGAAATTGACGGTGCATACCTACATAAGCCAAGCAAGCCATGAAGGAGAACAATGTGGAGAAGGTTTGAAGCTTCCCATAGCTAGCTGATGCGCCGCCACTAAAGTAAAATCAAGGACATTGCTCAGATGATCAAGAAGGAGGTGAGCATATTCTCCCGTCCTCACCGGTAGGTGGTACATAGGAAACACATCACTAACGTACCAATCTATAGTTTGACAAAACTTACGGCAACACATGTAACTCCACCTTCGCAGCTCTCCCCCGCCTCCCCTAAGCGTTGACTAAGAAATCGATGAATAGGGCACTGCATCGTCGGCCGCAACTTCGGAAGCTTTGTCACTCACGGTATGGACGCATTCTCTCCCCAATCACAATTCTCCCAAAATATTGACATTTCGCAGAGACCAAGCACTTCATCTACTTCTACGTAGGCAACCTGGCCGTCCTCCTCTACAAAACCGCCTAGGAGCTTGCTCCGGGTCTGAACTTGACCCACCCTTTGTTTGTTGGTTTGCGGTGTAGAGAAGAGTTACTGGAGGGAGATGGAGGGTATGGGTGGAGGTCGGGAGCGCGCGTGTTCTCGTGGACTCTTTGGGCTACGCATTTGCGTGTATAATTGTCATGTCCCGTTGATTTCGTAAATCCTACTCTGTACCTGCAATCTTCGCGATGGGAGATACAGATTTCCTTCGTTCTTTATTTATCGGCAATTGGCTCCCATACCACCCGTTTTTGTGGAATTGACCCAAAATTTAGGTGGTCTTCGGTACCACCCTTTTTTTGGCGACTGATAGGAAAATGTAAACGTTGCGACGGCGTCGACTTCTATAACTCCACTCGACACCATAACAGCCACTCCCGCTGTTCTCTCTCGCAGTGCTGGTGATCTCATCGGCGATCAAGAAGATGAGGTGGACGGAAAGGTTCAAAGCGCATTCCATTTAGGGCAGCAAAAAAAACAGCCGTGTTGCGCCGGTGTGTCGGACTGGAGCACTATGGATTGGCCGGGCTTTTTACATGTTTCGCAGCACGGCTTAGGGCGTCCTTAGTTCCCGTTGCGGAAGCTCCCAAGGAGGAGCCCCATCCAGTGGTTCCAGAAATGGAAGTCAAGCATGTTGAACCTCCGCATACTGTTGTCCCACGAGGCCGCCCCTCGGATGCGCGGGTGGAAGCCTGATCTTCGCAATGCGACTCAGGGACCCAGCCCCGATGGCAGAACTAAGAACCGCCCGTTGCTGTTCAAGCTTTGCCACCGTTTTATCATGGTCTCTCTTGCAAGGTCCACCCAGCCGGGCCAGCAAACCCAACGGCCGATGGGAGTCCCACACTGACAAACATACACAATATGTTCGCTTTATCTGATACCGGACCTCAAACTGGGCCTCGCCTTAACTACTTACTACTCTGTTCTTCACCTATCTACATATTGGGTTTTTACTTCGTGCCATCACAACGATTACATTTTTATCACTCGACAAAAAAGTGATGTACCGGAGACCCCTAAATTTTGGGTCAATTAAAAACTGGCTTTTATGATATGCAGCATGTACCCTAATGCTCGAGTGACTTATGTGACCTGTGTCGACACCAAACACAACGTCGCAAACACAACCACTTCCAACATCGTCGTCGATTTACCCATTCCCTCCTCGTATATTTGGATTTGAGGATCGCTGAACAGCGAACAAAAGGAGTTATTGCCGAAAATGCTTAGTCCGAAGAGGCGCTTTTGGGCCGAGTTTTTATTTGCTCGCTATCAATCAAAACCGTCAGCTAAAACCACTAGAGTATGTACACCCAGAAAGCGTTTATCCAGCGGATCTCCGCCCACGGACCATAGTTGGCGAACTAAGAGTTGTCGGGTGCTCCTGCCTGGGCTTTTGCGCAACTATGAACATACTGTCTCTTTTGTGTGGGTACATTCTACGTAAATACCCTTTTTCTTTATTCTTATTGGCTTCAGCTCATTCTCGGTTATTTCTCACTCGGCCATCATTACATGTACAAAGGGGTAACAAGGGGATTATTAGATATGTAGGTAAAAGCTACAGATTGATGTTCGGCACTCCAGGCGGTGCGACATTCTGCCGCAAGTGCGCCCCCGAATTGTGGAACAAACTTTTCCAGAGGAATCTGTAGGTAGCTGCGTCAATTCACTTGTCCGCGGAAGAGAAGGGAACAAGCATACGCTTCACTGAGGAGGATCTCCATCTCTTTCTCACCCCAGTCCTGTGTTGGGGGTGCTTGTAGGTACATCATTGTTTCCTGGGTTAGCATGTTAGTGTTTGGTTTGGCTGGTGGTGCGATCTGGCTGGCTGGCGCACCTGGAAATCTTTCTTCTGCAGTGGCTCCGACCAATGTACCAAGAACGCGGCGCACACATAAAGGTGAAACTCCGAAAACCCCGACGGACCCTCGGCCTACAGCCCCACACCAGTCAGCCAATGGCATCGGGTATACGGATGGAACCCAGTACCATGTACGTATCCCACATCCTAATCGTGTTCTTGACACTGAGTTCCCTCATGAGCATGCAGTTCATCCACCTGAAGCTGAACTGTATGAACTCAACGCCCTTATCGGCTAAATGAGTAGCGAGCCCTACGTCAATCCTCGATACCAGCTCGCGGAGTGCAACGACTTGTCGTTGGATACCCGGCTGTGTGTGAATGTAATTGTCTTGGATCCCATCTAGCAGCTTAGTTAGACACCAGAAGGAGTCGGCTTCGACAACGTCCAGGACGTCTTTAGGGAGGGTGCCCGGATCGAAGGTTTCTACGTCGCCGTCTGGGGTTGTTAGTTCAACAGAGGGTTATGAGATGGCAGGAAAGGGATGTCTACCAATGTAGGATGACAGAAACACCTGGAAGAACGGTGTCACCAAGTCATTGATACCCTGAACATACCCACTTGCAGGATGTCTGATAGCCCAAACGTACAGAATCCGCTCCAGGGCCTTCTGTGTGCCCTCGAATCCATACAGCGGCAGTTTTGGATTTGTTCTCGGCACGTCAATTGATATCTGGTGCCATATGGTCTGGTCGAGAGACTCTGTCCCCCGCGAGAACGCTTGCTTTACACCGTCTGTAAACTCTTTTCTTTTGCGTTCTAGAGCACTCACGCGCCTGTCAGCATTCGTAGGGAGGTACCCGAGTAGCAGTTGCCAGGCCATCGGCCGCAGTTCTTCGGGGATGCCGTTCCATGAGAGTTTGCGGAGTTCTGGTAGGTCTACTGTGCTGGCTTGGAGGATCTTCTTGAACTTATTGATCCGGGATATCCGTGCATTCAGTCGCTCTATTTCGGCTGGGGTGTGGTCTGCGGAAATTGTGGGGTGATATATCATGTGGAGCGAATTTCCCGGGTCTTGAGACAATGAAAATGTATTTTAGCTTGAACGTTCAGAAAAAGATTAAGCTCGTCCGGTATGGAGCATAGGGAACACACCTCTAACCAATCCTTCGAACTGTGGCTTCAATCCCTGACTATCCCTTCTCCTTGGACTCGGGTATGAGGGGGCGCGCGACTCATGGGCGCTGACCACTCTGCCATTACCGCGCACCCGTCCACCAGCAGCAACAGGAGGCCGATACTCGATCGACTTGGGCGGCCGAAACCTGCCAGACAGTATATCGTCGGTAGTCTCCTCGGCAAAATCGGGATCCCAATCATCGTCCGTCTGCGACATGAATTCATTGAAGTGCTTCCCCGGCTTCTTCGCCACGCCCGAACCCGGATTGTAAGCTGCAGCGGGTACTGGAGGCTGGTGGTGGGTTGGCGGTGGCGTGTTTGGTCTGACCGAACTGAAACAATCAGCAACATCGACGGAACGGCGGGAGGTTTAACTACAGCGACTCGAGCTTCAATATGTCGGCATGCGAATACGATGCACCCACGACCTTATTGGCTGGATTCTCGCGGTTTCTGGAGCGAGTTCCTTCCCGTCAACCACGACAGCCAGGGTACGTAGGATGCGGGGTAAAGTAGAACAAGCAGTTTACGAACCTTGAATCTGGTAGTGACGTCGACGATGCTGTTGCAGGCCTTCTCCAGAAGGGCGAAGCTGAGCTGGAGTCCATCACCGCAGAGGTCAGTAACTGACGCCAACAGAGGAGGTAGTGTGCGGGGGGGTGGGTGACCTACTCGGAACGATCTATAACCCGCGGGAATGGCTGTTAGACATAGAGACCACAGAGAGGGTTGTGCGGAAGACGTACCAACTTGGACCATTTCCTGCGAACACCGTCGTCAGCAAGTGGGAGAGAGTTCCACTGTAGAATCGGAACCGACCTGTCTGTTGCTAGCCATTCTGGAAGTCCCCGGCTATGGACGATGGAGTCTGCTTCTGTGCTCCTCGAGGGAGCTAGGTACTGCAGTAGGAAGCTAACTTTCGGTCCGTGGTGAGGTTGTAATATGGTACAACGACGATGCGGAAAAACAATGCTGAAGCGGTGGTGGTGGTGATGGTGTAAAGTACTACAGCAGTCGGTTCTGCTTGTCGTGTAAGGCGTGTGCTTGGGGGCAGTGGTATTGGTGGGAAGCCACCTTACGGGTACATAGCATGCAGACGCCCAACCTTCCTAGGACGTACCTACGAACGGCGCAAACAACGGTTCGAATTCATGTATATATCTATATGGCAGATAGTGGGTGCTTTCACAGTACATAAAGTCATCACTCCATTCAGTGTGTCGTTTTGGTGTCCACTGCAGCCACCCAAGTGTCGAGACTTGAGAACAGAGCTGCTTCTTACCTAAAATAGCTGACATGTTGCCGTGTATGTTCTCACCTACGTATCTATGTGCACTCACATATTGCTTTTCTCGATCTGAGCGTGCTCTACCGGAGGATCGCGGACACACTCCATGTATGCATTCTAGAGAGCCACGGCGAAGTACCCATCTAAGGTGCGGCCATCGAATAGGACATGCGTCTTCCAACGCTGGCATACGTGCCCTGTTTTGTCTGTCTCCCTGCTCTGTCTCGTGTCGCTCTCTCAGTTGTTTCTCGCCTCTTTCGCCCTTCGGTGTTCCATTTGCTTGGCGGCTAAGCTATTAAATTGCCTTTATTCGTTATTATTTATTTCCTTGGTAATTCCTTACCGCATTGACAGCCACCGACCCCCATCCCGTTGCTGCTCCACTTCAATCTCCAAAACCCCCAAACCTTCAAACTACATACATAAACTCCCCTCTACTCTGCTTTGACAATACCCAACTCAGACAACCCACTCTTCGCGCTTCTGACAACTCAACTTCTCCCCATATTCCTCTCAGTCGCTACTTCTCACTCAACTCTACGAACTTACAACCCCTACCACAACCACATCATAGGCAACATTCTAAAGGCCAGATCTGATTCAGGGCCAGTTTGCACACTGAGCAGTCTATCAACAGTATCATGGATCATTCTGAAGAGCAACACGATGACGACCTTTTTGCGGATCTGTATGATTTCCATCGCGTTGGCCTAGGCCTAGGCGTCGCGCGTAACTTCTTTGCTGACGAGCCCTCGAACACAGCTATGGTGACGACGAGCCAAAGAGTGCACCTGAGCCACCCAAAGCAGCACCAGCAGTGGTAACTGCAGTTGCTCCTACTAAGCAAGCCGCTCCCAACGTCACCGTTCCTAACGTTGCTGTTCCTGATGTCGCTGCTCCGGAACAATCACTGCCCGCATCCGCCATGACAAACAACAGTGCCCCGGCCGCTGCGCCTCCGAAAGCCGTGGACCCCAGAGCGCCGCAGCCTCCGACGGAAATACAGACGGATGAAACCTTCGAGGACGATCAACAGTACGACCAGTCACATGCCTACAGCGGTTGGGATGCTTCCAACATGACTCCTCAACAGCAGCAGGAACAACAGCAAAATCAACAAGGGCACGGCGGAGGAGAAAGCCAGGGCCAGGGTGGCTACGATCATCAACCGGGAAGCAACAGCTACGGTGATCATGGGAACACTGGCAGTCCAGCAATTAAAGAGGATGGGTGCGTATTTGCAATAAGTTTTCTACCTGGTTAGCGTTGTCATTTTTTGTCATTTTCAAGCGAGGGGAGAGATACATATTCTTCGAATAGCGGAAGACAGGAGCACAGCGCGCGGCCCGTCCACTGCCAATTGGTTGGGAGCGTAAGAGGACGATGGCATCAGGCATTATCTGGAGGATACTTTGCGATGATGGGCTGCATGGTGGGCGTGCGGTCAGCACCGACTGGGCTGTTGGTTCTTCGCTCCGATATACTATAACCGCGCACACGACAAACGTTACATGGAGAGACGATATCTAGCGAAGAGGGAAGAAGGCTCAGAAGATGAAGAGAAGAGGTGTACTCTACTGCTCCGCCATGTTGGAACTACCTAGCTATCAGTATCTAGCAGCCAATGTTGGCATATACTGATGGTCGTTTGTGTACGAAAATGAGACAATGGGAGTATCAATCAATATATGGATTGGGAGTTACATGGTGTTCCACAACCCCTCGTCATCTGCAAAAAGAAGACAAGCCATTGCAGGTTGCCCGAGCGATCACTGCGGCAAGTTGTGCTCCGTTTACGCACCATCATCGCAACCGCCACCATGGCATTACCAGCGCCTGTGCGATCGAGTCTTCGCGATCATCCATATCCCCTCCTCTCGCTATGTTACTGGGCCTGGATATCCCTTTTTCTTTTTTGTTTCTTTTTTAATTTTCTGCCACTGCTATTGCTTTGATATGTTCCATTGGGATGTTAGTTGACGCAATATGTGTCTGTATTTAGGAAAATGTTCATAGGTGGCTTGAATTGGGAAACAACGGATGGTACGACCTACCGCGCCCCCTTCCCTCTCCGTGAGGTCAGGATATTGATGTGTGTCACCGATAGATTCCTTGAAGGAGTACTTCAGCCAATTCGGAGAAGTTACGGAATGCACTGTCATGCGTGACGGCCCGACGGGCAGATCCCGTGGATTCGGATTCTTGACATTCAAGGATCCTAAGACAGTCAATATTGTGATGGTTAAGGAACACTATCTGGACGGCAAGATCGTGAGTTTTAGCTTTCTCTGCAAATAGCGAGATAACATCACTGACATACAATTTCAGATCGATCCCAAGCGTGCTATCCCTAGAGATGAGCAGGAGAAGACTTCGAAGATCTTCGTCGGCGGCGTTAGCCAGGAGGCCACGGAATCGGACTTCAGAGAATACTTCTTGCAATTTGGTCGCGTTCTTGATGCTACCCTCATGATGGATAAAGATACCGGACGGCCAAGGGGTTTCGGATTCGTCACGTTCGATAGCGAGTCTGCCGTCGAAAATGCGTTGAGCTGCCCCACTTTGGCGATATTGGGCAAACAGATCGAGGTCAAGAAGGCGCAACCGAGGGGAAACACCAGAGGCGGTGGTCAGGTGGACGAAAGGGATGACCGTGGTGGTGGAGGATTCCGTGATCGTGGAAATCGTGACCGCTTCGACAATCGCGACAGCGTCAGCAACGGAAATTACATGAATGGCTCGCAAGGCGGCAATGGACCACAAGGGGGGGGCCAGCAGCAGCAAGCCGCAGCCTACAACGGCATGACTCCACAGATGATGGCACAGTACTGGCAGCAAATGCAGCGCTATATGGCGGCAATGAGCCAGATAGGTCGCGGCAGTCCTATGCCCGTCATCAATCCCGCCATGATGCAGCAAGCGATGCAGAATATGCCTCAGCAGATGGCCGGCATTAATCCCGCCATGATGCAGCAGATGCAATTGCAACAGGCGGCGATGATGCGCCAGCAGCATCAGCTCCAGCAGTCCCCACCTATCCAGTCTCCGCCACAGCAGATGCCTTTGCAGATGGCCCAGCAGCAGCCGTATGGAAACCAGAATCAGGGATACTCCCAACACCAGCATCAACAAGGTGGCCAGGGTGCCGGTGGATACGATCCCTCCCAGCAGCAGCAGCAGCAGGCGAATTACAACCCCAACGCACGTTTCCAGAATCATCCCTCCCAGCGCGACTACCAACCCCCGCAGAACCATCCTTCCTCTTGGGATGGAATGTACGACGACGTTCCACCACAACAGGTAGTCCAACAGGTGCACCAGCAACAAGCCGCCCAAGCTGCTGCGGCAGCACAGCAGTCTTCTCGCGGTGGTATGTCCCTTCCACCACCCCTGCTCAATTACTCCCCCATTAATAACGCAAATTACAGGAACTCCAAACGGCCAACAATTCAGCCGTTTCGAAGGTCCTCCCCCCAATGCGCCGACGGGCCCTCGGAACACCAAGCCAGGCAGCAACTATCGTGGCGGCCGTGGTGGCGGTGGCAGCGGCAGTGCGGGTGGTAATGGAGGTGGCATCGGTGGTAGGGGCGCGGGCTACGGTTCGGGTGCCCGTGGAGGTTTTCACCCTTACGCCAGGAACCAAGAGAGGTTCACTTAGTACTACTGGGGATGCAGACTTTGTGGCGGTAGATGAGGGATTTCGAAAGCTTCTCCTTTTTTTTTTGTGATGGCTTGACAAATGCTACATGTCTTTTAGTGTCTGGATTTGTATGTTTAGTGCTTTTTTTACATTTTTTTTACTTCTTTTTCTACTCTTTTCTTTCTACTCTTTTCTTTCATTTTTGCTGGGATGAATGGATGGGATGGGCTTTAAAACTAGATATGAGCAGCAGTTACAATGCAAGCTCAGATGACAATAGGCAGCCAGATGACATAGATGGCGTTGGTTAGAGCATATTTCTATTTGGATATGGACGTCATGATGTCGGAATAACGATGATTGAATATAGAGCAGAGTACACTACAACTCTCACTTGCAGTCCACTGTCCGAATCTCCTTTCCGTTCATTTGCAAGATTATGGAAATCTCTTCACCCCCAAGCAGAGTAAATCGCAACGATCGCCATCAGTCACCTCTTTGCTCTTCACCTCCAGCATTGCAGAGTTGACAACCAACAACCATCCCCGCCCCAATCATCGTCAAAGAGGAAAAGGAAAAAGAAGAGAACGAGGTGAAAAAAAAATGAAGAAAAAAAAAACTCCGTAAACCCCCCACCAGTGTCAAAAAACCGAATGCCGCTAATTCACAACACAACAATAACAGCAACCTAACAAAATACAACAATTCCCACGCCAGCTAGCTCTCTTTTTCCACCGAATTTCGGAACCAATGAAAAAGGAGATGAGAGGAAGTAAGCAATAATAGGATGTAAACTGGAAAAAAAAAGTTGTCAAGGAAATAAATAGGAAAGGAAAGCATATCGTTTATGTTTCTGCTCCACACTACACAAAATCCCAATCCAATCCCAATCCAATCCAAAATAGCAAGGGAGAAGACCCGCACACGTACTCAGTACAACCCTTCCATCCATCCATCCATCCATCCATCCATCCTTTGGCGGCCTATCTAAGTATGTATCATGTTGATCATTTCGTTTCTTCATTTGTATCATCCAACTAGGATCCATCCATCATTCGGATGGAGGAGTGGGCGTGGTATTAAGCCCTGGATGAATCATAACGGACCCAGAGATCGGAGCGGTTCTGATGCGCCCGCTCAACGGAAGCTGGTATTTAAGTACGCCCCTAACAATGAGTTCGAAAGGGTGCATGAGCACCCGTTCCCAACGTGCAGTCCCGCCCTCTTCGGTTTTGTTTCCCGGCTTGGCAAGACGTAATTCGCCGGATGAGATGCTGGGTATTCGGCGGAGCGGAGATCCCTCAAAGACCAGGCTGGAGTCAAAGCTGAAGATGCGGCCAAGCAGCATCGTCTCCCGATCTTTGGGGAGGTCGTCCGGCGGATCGGTGCCCTCGTCGACGTTGCCAGTTATGTGATATTGCGTGTGTGGACGTGGTGGCGGGTAGAGTCTTTTCGTTGGGAGTGTGATTGTTAATCGCCCCAGATGATGTTCAGTGTCAGTGTCTTTCTTCCTCGCGCCCGAAACTGAGCTGCCCTCCCACCAATCATCGTCGTGGCCCGGGCCGTGGTCATGATCGTGTTTCCCATCACCCCTGTCATCTCCACCATCTCCGCCATCCCCATCGCCATCTCGTACATGTGAACTTTTCGCGAATAGGTTCACGTCCATATTGCCGATTGTCACAGCAATTGCATTCGGATTTACCGCCTGTACAACGAGATCCAGCATAATTTCTTGTTTGCTGACGAGGACATCCGTGACGTTAATGATTTTGACGTCTTGCAATGCGTTCGTCGTCGACACCAGAAACCCACCGACACCAGTCAGGATTAGGATGATTGCGATAATGGCCACAATACATCCCGCATATGTCCTGAAGCAGCCTCTGCGCCTTGCATTGTGCTCCATCTGTCGAAGAGATCCGTTCGCCCGTCCTCGTCTCGATCGTATACGGTTAGGATGGACAAGCGGCGTGTTCTCATCATCCCCATTTTCTACATCCGCTTCGTATATACGCGTCCTTGGAGATCTCCTGCCCCCAATGCCGTTGCCCGCGATGGCTCCGTTCCGGAAGGCGGGATGTTTGGGTGACGGCGGCCGGGATGAATTTCTGGACGATATGATCGAGGTGGCCGCATTCCGCAGAGAATGTGCCGATCTGTGGGACGACCGGTGGAAGGGACCATCTTCTGCGATTACCGACTGATGTCCGTTGTGATGTCGGCCATTCCTCTCAACGTGCATATGGTGCTCCCTGGAACCTCCGACTCCCGCCCGATCACTGCCCGTCCCATCGCCCGGCACGCCATCACCCCCAACACTGGGTTCTTTGAGTGAATTGTTGACAAACTTCATTCCCTTGCGCCCAGTTGTGTTGGTGCCCTCCATCGTTTGCAGCAAAGGCAGCCTTTGTCCCCTTGCGTCTGGCCCGATGGACGTTGCACTGGGTGTACGGGAATGGAATCTGCTCGATGGCCTTTGGTGGTTGTGATGGGGTGCGTCTGGAGGATTCGACTCGTAGACGAATGTCTCATCCGAATCTGCCGAATTTGCGTCATCCACGGCTTCGGCGATTTTTGCGGCAAAAATATCAGCCTTGCTAGATGCTGATTGCAGTCAGTACTAGTATGTCGCCGAGGGTAAACAACCGGGAAGCCTTACGGTTAGAAGACCCAGCGGCCATGGCACGTTTTCCTGCTCGCTTCTTTTCCCTCCTAGGAGCTCTGATGGTATCCGTGCTCTTCTTACTTCTGATACTAGCACCTCCGGCAGTTCCCACCGCACCAAGACCTATCTGAGGAACAGAGCTGACCGTCTCCGTCTCCACGGTCATAGCCTTGGAAGACGGTTCCTTGCCAGTCACTGTTGGCCGTCGTCCGTATACTCTTGCCGGTGGTGGAACTCTGTGTAGTGATGAGGTCGGTGTTCTGTCACCACTCCTGTAGCCAGCTTCGGATTCGGATTCCGTTGGAGCAATCGACGAAGATATCGAATCCGCGCGTTTACGTGTGATGGTCGAGGCGGAATCGGTGGTATTGTCAACCTCCTCGGATATCGTGCTGCCTGCCAACGACGAACTGCTTGGTTGACGGTGAACAAGCGCTGCCACCGAGTCTTCCAGGGTTCTCGAGGTTCCTATCGATGGTGTTCCAGGGAGACTACTTTCGACGACGGTTTCCAGCGTTGTACCAGAGTTGCTTCGCGGTGTCCTCATTCCCGGAAGGTCGTCTTCGGGCTCCTCGTTGTGAATGCTGCCCTCCCGACGGAGCTGAATCGTCGGTGCAAGGGTAGGGTTCTCGCTTCGTTTACGAGGTGAAGGCAGCGGCTGCCGGGAATCGGGGGGTGGGGTTCGGGAGACCGCCAGGCGGGGGGTATTGGACAACGGTTGAGAAGGACGGTGGTGTGAGTCGATGTATGAGGCTGAGGAGTTGGGAGGAAGCTGCTGTTGTCCCTGCGTCTGTGGCGTTCTTGGTCCGGCCGATCTCGTTGGCGATGACTCTCGCGAAGGCCTTGCCGACCGAATGGCAGTGGGTATTTTCCTTTTTGGTCTGCCAATGTTGCTGGTAGAGCTGCCGCTTGCAGACGGGACACCCTGTCGGACCCTCGACGTGTTTTTTTGGAGCTCACCACTCTTGTCCCTTGCGGCAGGAGGCGGGTCCCCTCCTCCATTGTTTGCCGATGAACTCATTTCGACGGTTCGTCAAGCAGCAGTAGGAACGGTCGATGGGTGGCTCTGCTCGGTAGCCACGAGTGGATGGGCTCGGCCAGGGGGAGCTATTGACCAATACGGAGCGAAGCTCTGGGATTTAATTTTCCTTCGTTTTTTTTTCTTCCCTTTTTCTTCACCTGTGGTCGTGGAGGTGTGGAGGTGTGGAGGAGGGAGGTGAGAGGTTGAGGAGGTGTTCGTTGTCGTTGGTCGTGGTGTCGTTTGGTTGTGTGCGCGGTGATATGTCCAAGAGAAGTATGATGGTACCGGCACAGAGCGCAGGCGCAGCCAGTCAAGGCAGCACTTCTGGACCTGCGGGCCCTCAGACTCTCTTTCTCTTTCTCTCCTCCGCTTTGCTGGTCGCAGCTAGCTATCAGTGACCTAGCAGTAGCAGGAGTGGGGGCTCTGCAGTCCGAGTTTTTTTCTTTTCTTCCGTTTGGCGCGATGTTTCTGCAAATTTTGTGTCGAAGGATATATTGGTCGAATGGAAGGTGCTGCGAGTTGCTGCCAGATTCTGCTGTGCTGGCAAGTTTGGAGTCGAACAGATAGGTGTGTGTGTGGTTGTTGGTTCGGCAGCAGCCAATTGCTGCTTGGGTTGTGGTTGCCGGCTAGGATTATGTAATTGCTGGTGGCATGCACCAATGTAATCTAATCAATCAGGCGTCGGTGAGTGGCCAGCTCAGGCCCGGCTTCTTGAACTGAAACATTCCGCTGCGGCTTCTCTCCGTAAACCTGGAGAAGTCGGGGTTGAAAATACTGCTTATCGAACGCTCTAGATCCGAGAACATCTAGATACATGCGGAGAAGAAACACAACCCCCACATGAGCATGACGATTCCTACATCGCCATCATCACCAGTCACACTCACACAGCCGTCACAGCACCATATGCATCTAACCACAGTAGCTCTAACCGATGCAGGTATACCTGCTGAGTCCACGTGTCGGTGAAGAACTTGCAGTTCAGCCATTGATCCTCCATTCGGCATCCTACCCTCTGCCGCAGCCGTGATTTTTTTCCTCCTAGGGTCAACGAGAATCACCACTCATCACTCCACTTTATTACACCCACCATGAAATTACTTGAGCCGTTACTTCCTTCGCTATTTCCTTGGTGCACTCTATTACTCTCGGGACAGGCCTGGGCGGATGGCAAAGGGGAGCTCGCAACGGGCCGCCTGCAGACTGATCGAGGTCAGGACGGACGGCGGCCAGGAAATAGACAGTTTGTTCTCACCATGATCTAGCTTCTTACTATTGTCGCATTCGAGTAATGAGTAAATAAAACTAAAAAAGTATTTGCGCACACAAAGCGATGACAACTGGTTAGGTATAGATCGGAAGATAGGCCCTACTTATCCCCCCCCCGCACTAAGTAAGTACGCAAGTTGACGCTATGGTATGTGCATGTAAGCTCTCATCTAACAAAGCCTATGATCGGATTATTTCGATTAGGTGCCTGCATTGCTTCATCCGTAGATTTCCGTCAGATGGAAGTTTTAATCTTGTGAGATCTACCAATGGATTAGTCCACCAACTGCCAATCCGGCCGGCAACCTTTTTCTCTCTAAGCAGACATGTCACGAGCAAGAGCAATTCCAAAAGGAACAAAAAGTTGACTTTCGGCGTCGAGTGATATCAGGTGACCCAACGCAGCTGACAGCAGCAGCAGCAGCACCGCGACATCATGCGGATATATGTGGTATAAGGCCTTGTGGCGATCGCCCACTTATGTGCGGGCACTTCATATATATGTGCTTAAGTATCCACCCTTACCTGGCCGGACCGCGAGAGCAGCATGTGCTGTCACTCGGCTGCGCCTCCCGGGTCTCGGAATTTTTCCGCGCGAAAGTGGGAAGTCAGTGTCATGCCCCCATATTGTCTTCGCCCTCGCACCCAATGCTCACAGAGAGGAGTAGGGCCGGACTGAAGCGGAAGCTCGGCACGTCCACGGATCTCGTATGTTACAGTCTCGGTGAAGAGTACCAGAGCGGTTGAAGCTTGACCTTGGTCTGTTCTTTTCATGGCCAAGGGCCAACCCACGGCTGGCTGGGTGTTAGTTGGGAGCTGGGGAGGTGAGGGTTCCTTGCGCAGGTTCATGTGTGGCACCTCCTATCAAGATATGTGTGTATCGGTATACAGTATATTCAGTGTAGAGCGAACGTCCCGGCGCGGGACGCCCCATTATATCGGTCTCCGTGGCTATTCCACCGGAGGCCGGTATGCCGACGCTATCG
>Ga0307516_10001897_pt1 | contig 28628 bp, 22 predicted proteins | sample 19_EM_MG_FD_203310 | JGI IMG/M metagenome (GOLD analysis project Ga0307516, IMG submission 203310) | Populus trichocarpa ectomycorrhiza microbial communities from riparian zone in the Pacific Northwest, United States - 19_EM | ecosystem: Host-associated > Plants > Roots > Unclassified | place... | reverse complement strand
CGCGCCTGAACGAGCTGATGATCGTCGGCCCGATCTCGGTGCGCAGCGCCTGTTCGCACCACATGTGCCCGATCCTCGGCCGCATCTGGATCGGCGTGCTGCCCAACGAGCATTCGAACCTGATCGGCCTGTCCAAGTACTCGCGCATCGTCGACTGGATCATGACGCGCCCGCAGATCCAGGAAGAGGCGGTGACGATGCTGGCGAATGTGTTGCAGGAGCGAGTGAAGCCCGACGGCCTGGCCATCGTGATGGAGGCCGACCACTTCTGCATGCAGTGGCGCGGCGTGAAGGATCTCGATTCGGCCATGACCAACAGCGTCATGCGCGGGGCGTTCCTGAAGGATCCGCACCTGCGCCGCGAGTTCCTGTCGCTGCTGTCGAAGAAAACCGCCTGAGCGCCGGAGCGTCAACATGCTGGTACGACTGATGTATGCGAGCCGCGCGGCCGCCAACCTCGACAACGAGGAGGTGAGCGCCATCCTGCGCAAGTCGCGCGCGACGAACGCACGCGAGGGCCTCACCGGCGCGCTGTGCCTGTGCAACAGCGGGCGCCTGTTCATCCAGGTGCTCGAGGGCGGGCGCGAGGCGGTGAGCAAGCGCTACAACCGCATCGTGGCCGACACCCGCCACACCGACGTCACGCTGCTGCAGTACGAGGAGATCGACGAACGCCGCTTCTCCGGCTGGTCCATGGGCCAGGTGAACATGGCGCGACTGAACCCGGGCCTGATCCTGAAGTATTCGGAGCTGGGCAACCTCGATCCGTGGTCGGTTCCCGGCGAGGCCACGGCGGCGCTGTTCGACGAGATGATCGCGACCGCGGCCATCATGGGCCAGCCCTGAACCCCTTCGCCGCACGCACCGCGCGGCTTGAATGAAGACGGGCCAGCTCCGCGAGGAGGCTGGCCCGTGTCGCATGCGCCCGCTGGAGGCGCCGCGTTCAGGTGATCACAGGAACTTGTAGGTCAGCATGATCTTGCCGGTGCGACCGGTGGCGTCTTCGATGTCGCTCGGGATCACCGTCGACGGCGCGCCGGCGGCGCGGTAGTCGACCGGCGGACGATGCTGGAAGATGTTGCCGATGAACAGGCCCACCGTCAGGTTCTTGATGCCGGAGTACGACACCGCGTAGTCGACGCGCTGGTACGTCTTCACGTAGCACTGGCTGGCGTCCAGGTGCGCCTTGCTTTGGCAATCCGCCGGATCCCAGGTGGTGTCGTCGAAATCTTCCTGCAGCTTGGTACGGCTGTGGAAGACGTAGCGCAGCGACTGGGTGATGTCGGCCACCTTGTACGACACGGTCGTGTTCGCCACCCACTTCGGATAGGCGTAGCGGCCGGCCAGGTTGTCGCCGAAGCGTCCCAGCGCCATGCTGTACTGCTTGAAGCTCATCGTGTACGTGGCGTCGATGTCCAGGTCGAACTCGCCGATGGCCGTGGGCACCGAGCCCTTCAAGCCCAGGTCGATACCCGAGGTCTTGGTCTGCGACAGGTTCTGGAACGGTACCGTCACGCCGGTGATGCGGCCCACCGTCGGCAGCGTGATGCCGTAGTCGGCGGCGTCGCTGGCCAGGAACGTCGGGTCGTTGGCGAGCGTGCCGCGGTTGATGATGCCCGGCTGCAGCGTGTCCTCGACCGTCAGCAGGTCTTGCGGATCGCGCGTGCCGATCTCGTTGCGGCGGTGGATGTTCCAGTAGTCGATCGAGGTGCTCCAGCGCGCGAACGGCTGCAACACGGTACCCAGCGAGAACGATTTGCTGGTCTCGGGCTTCAGCGACGGGTTGTTGGCCGTCACGATGGGCACGCTCTCGCCGCACTCGTTGTCGTAGACCTGCAAGGCGCGCGCTTCGAGCACAGAAGCCGTCGCCGGATCCGTGGCCGGGTCGGCGGCCTTGGCCGTCAGCGCGTCGTACAGCGCGGAGGCCGCGTCGCAGCGCTTCGGATCGCTGATGCCGGGCTGGAACGCGAACTTGGTGGATTTCGCCGATTCGGTCAGGTTCGGCGCGCGGAAGCCGGTTTCGTACGAACCGCGGAACAGCGCCTGCTCGATCGGCTTGAACTTCAGGCCGGCGCGCGGCGAGAGGTGAGCGCCGAAGCCGGGGAACTTGTCCATGCGGGCCGCCACTTCGCCGTCCAGGTTCTTGGCGATGGGCACGCCCAGCTCGGCGAACAGCGCGCCGAAGTTTCGCGAGCCGTCGGCCGCACTGGTGCCGTAGCCGACGATGTCGCCCGTCGCGAGGTTGTTGGTCGGCGTGATGGACATCGACTCGTGGCGCAGCTCGAAGCCGGTGGCCAGCTGCAGCGGGCCGGCCGGCAGTTGCGCCACGTCACCGTTGATCTTGCCGTCCCAGAAATACTGCTGCGTCTTGCCGTGGTAGCCAAAGACCGGGAACAGCGTGTTCAGCACGGCGGCGCTATTGGGCTGGCCGATCTGGTAGCCACCGGGCTTGTTGAAGAAGTCAGGGGCCAGCGTGTCGGGGGTGTAGTCGCCGATCTCCTGGATGAAGCCGCTGTCGCTGAACGCGCCGCGGCCCAGGCTGGTGGTGGAGCCGCCCATGATGCCGACCGCGCTTTCCCAGTCGAAGGCCTTCGTCGTCCCCTTCAAGCCGGTCAGCACGCGGTACTGCGAGGTGTCGGTCTCGTTGAAGGACGGGCCGTCGACGAAGCGATAGCGGAAGTCCGCTTCTTCGCCCGTCTGATTCAGCGGATGTTCGGCGGGCAGCCCGCGGTAGAAGAAGGACTTGCCCTGGCCGGTGGACGGGTCGCCCCAGGTGGTGCTGCCCAGCGCCGGGCCGTAGGCCTGGTAGGGGCTCTGGTAGTTCACCCGGATGTCCGAGTACAGCAGTTCACTGAACCACTCGGTGTTGCCATCGAGGCGCTTGCGGACTTGCAGCAGGCCGTTCATGCGCTTTGCGGACGGAACGGCTTCGAAGCGGCTGTACTTGTCGTAGCGGCACAGGTTGCTGACGACGGGCGTGCACCCGAGCAGCGGGCCCTGGCCGACGATGTTGCCCGGGTAGGCGTACGTGGACTTGGCGCCGAACGTGGCCGGCGACGCGGCCTTGTAGGCCGGGTTCACGTCGTTGAGCACGCTTTCCCAGCCCACCTCGTCGCGGTGGAACAGTTCGAGGTTGCCGAGGACGTTGTAGCCGTCGCGATCGTAGTTGCCGAAGCCGGCGGTGAGGGCGGCGCTGCGTTCGCCGAACTTGTGGTTCTTGAGCGACTTGGACGTGTCGTAGTTGATCTGCGCGCCTTCGTACGTGGAGCGCGTGATGATGTTGATCACGCCGGCGACGGCGTCGGAGCCGTACACGGCGGAGCCTCCGCTCTTGAGCACTTCGATGCGGTCGATCGCATCGAGGGGCAGCGAGTCGATGTTGCTGAAGACTTCGTTGTAGTCGGCCAGCGGGAAGGCCGAGATGCGGCGTCCGTTCAGCAGCACCAGCGTGCTCATCTTGCCCAGGTTGCGCAGCGAGGCGCCGGATGCGCCCGAGGCGAACGAGTTGCTGCCGCCGATGTCGGACAGCGTGCCCGAGGAGCTGGTGGCCGACAGCGAGTCCAGCATTTCACGGACGTTGGTGGCACCCGTCTTGATGATGTCCTCGCGGCGGATGGTCTCCACCGGCGAGACGCCTTCGGCGTCGATCTGCTTCAGGCGGCTGCCCGTGACCTCGACGCGCTGCACGTCTGAAGAAGGAGCGGTCTGCGCCAGCACGGGGGCGGCGGCGGCGGTGCACGCGGCAGCCAGCAGGGTCCGTCGGAACAATCGCGCGCGGGATGGGGTCTGAGCGTTCATGGAAGTCCTGGGGAGAGGGAGAATTGTGTTTGGGACGTTAACGAAACTTTCCCATATGCAAACCTCGTGCTCACCCTCACGGGGTATTCCTCTAGCGCATCAGCTTGCGCGTTGACAGGCCCGATCTACCTCTCAAACAGGGCTCGGTGCCCGTTGAATGCGCGACATCGGGGCGCCGCGTCCGTGCCGCAAGATCGCATCCGTCGCGCACCAAAATGTGACCTCGCTGCAACAGTGCACCAGAGCCGACACATGAGCGCGGACTCATCTGCACCTGTCTAGTCATGCAATGGTCATCGAATGGTCAGACTCGGCCGGCGGAGCGGAATCCGAGCGGCGACGCGATGAGGCGCGTGGGGACCTGGTGGATCGCCTTGTTGTAGAGATCAACTGCATCGTTGAATCCCTGTCGCGCGAATTGCAGGCGCGGCTCGGCCTCGCGCCACGCGGCCAGCGCGGCGGCCAGTTGCGGGCCCTTGTCGGACTCGTGGACGAGGGCCGGCTGCAACTCGATGAGCGCGCGCAGGCGGCTCGCCGGCGAGGCGAGACCGGCTTCGGCGCTGACCCACAACGACACGTCGGCGATGCGGGCGCGCGCCTGGCGCACGCCGTCGGCCGCGGTGCGCTGCTTCGCGTCGGCATCGGCCAGCGCCTGCAGCGTCGCCGCCTCGGCCGACAGCATGTCGCGCACCGCATCGGCCACGGCCGCCATCGCCTCGCTGCGCTTGACCAGCGAGGCGACGATCTGCTCCCAGGCCGAGATGATGGCCGTACGCAGCCGCACCATGCGGTTGTACGCGCCGACCACCCAGGCGAGCAGGACAGCCAGCAGCACCAGCTGGAACAACCAATGCGACGTCATGCCTTCTGTGCCGCCTCTTCAAGGGATGCGGCCACGAACCCCGCGTATCCGGAGGCGCGCAGCTGGCAGGCCGGGCACAGGCCGCAGCCATACCCCCAGGCGTGTCGGCTGCCGCGCTCGCCGAGGTAGCAGGTGTGGGTCTTCTCGACGATGACGTCGTTGAGCTCGGGCCCGCCGAGCGAGTCGGTGAGGGCCCAGGTCTGCGCCTTCGTGATGAACATCAGCGGCGTCTCGATCGTCATGGGCGCGGCCAGGCCCAGGCTCAGCGCGACCTGCATCGCCTTGAGGGTGTTGTCGCGGCAGTCCGGGTAGCCCGAGAAGTCGGTCTCGCACATGCCGCCCACCAGCACCGACGCGCCGCGCCGGTAGGCGACGGTCGCGGCGAAGCCCAGGAACAGCAGGTTGCGTCCAGGCACGAAGGTGTTGGGCAGGCCGTTGGCCTCGAACTCGATCGCGCGATCCGACGTGAGCGCGGTGTCGGACACCTGGCCCAGCAGCGCCAGGTCGAGCAAGTGGTCGTCGCCCAGGCGCGCGGCCCAGTCCGGGTTCAGCGCGGCCAGCGCCTCGCGCACGCCCGCGCGACAGTCGAGCTCGATGCGGTGGCGCTGCCCGTAGTCGAAGCCGATGGTCTCCACGCGCGCGAAGCGCGCGAGCGCCCACGCGAGGCAGGCGGTGGAGTCCTGGCCGCCGGAAAAGAGCACCAGGGCGCTGCGGGGATCGATCATGAGCGCAGGAAGTTCGGTAGAAGGTGCAAGCATAGTCGTTGCGCGAAGAAGCTGTCATTCCGCGCGTAGTCGCGGAATCCACCCGTGGAACGACGCCTCGACGGCGCGCGTGGATCCTGCGACTTCGCGCAGGATGACGCTTCGAGCGTCAGCCGCGGATCTCGCCCTCGCCCAGCACGATCCACTTCTGCGATGTCAGCCCTTCGAGGCCCACCGGGCCGCGCGCGTGGAACTTGTCCGTCGAGATGCCGATCTCGGCGCCCAGGCCGTACTCGAAGCCGTCGGCGAAGCGCGTGCTGGCGTTGACCATCACGCTGGCCGAGTCCACTTCGCGCAGGAAGCGCATCGCGTTCGGGTGGTCGGTGGTGAGGATCGCGTCGGTGTGATGCGAGCCGTGCCGGTTGATGTGGGCGATGGCCTCGTCGACCGAATCCACCACGCGCACGCTGACGATGGGCGCCAGGTATTCCTCGCCCCAGTCGCTGTCCGTGGCCGGCACGAGCCTGGCGCCGGCCACGTCCTTCAGGCAGTCGAGGGCGCGCGCGTCGCCGCGCATCTCGACGCCCTTGGCCGCGAACACCGCGCCGATGCGGGGCAGGAACGCGGCCGCCTGCGTCGCGTGTACCAGCAGCGACTCGGTCGCGTTGCAGGGGCTGTACTTCTGCGTCTTCGCGTTGTCGGTGACGCGTACGGCGAGCTCGAGGTCGACGCGCTCATCGACATACGTGTGGCAGTTGCCGTCCAGGTGCTTGATGACCGGCACGCGCGCCTCGCGCGCGACGCGCTCGATCAGGCCCTTGCCGCCGCGCGGGATGATCACGTCGACGAATTCGGGCATCGCGATCAGGCGGCCGACGGCGGCGCGATCGGTGGTCTCGACGAGTTGCACCGCCGTCTCGGGCAAGCCCGCGTCGGCCAGCGCGCGCTGCACGCAACGCCACAGCGCGACGTTGGAGCGGATCGCCTCCGAGCCGCCGCGCAGGATGCAGGCGTTGCCGCTCTTGATGGCCAGCGAGGCGGCCTCGATCGTGACGTTGGGCCGGCTCTCGTAGATCATCCCGAACACGCCCAGCGGCACGCGCATGCGCCCCACGCGGATGCCGCTGGGGCGTTGGGTGACGCCGGTGATCTCGCCGATCGGGTCGGGCATCTCGGCGAGCTGCAGGCAGCCTTCGATGACGGTGTCGAGCGCGTGCGCGTCGAGTCGCAGGCGATCGAGCAGCGGGCCCGTGAGTCCGCTGTCGGCCGCCGCGCGCAGGTCCTGCGCGTTGGCGGTCGCCAGCGCGGGCCCGGCCTCGCGCAGGCGCGTGGCGAGCGCGCGCAACGCCGCGTCGCGCTTCGCGCGCGGCGACGCGGCCATGCGGGCGGCGGCGCCGCGGGCAGCGGCGCCCAGCGCGTCCAGGGTGGCGACGACATCCAGTTCGGTCATGCGCCGATTGTCCGTCAGCCGCCAACACCTGCCCGACCGCGGAGATTTCGCGACTCGGCGAGTGTCGGATCGCCGCGACGCCGCGGCCGGAACTGTCGTGTTCGCTGGGTAAGATTCGCCTTCCACGAAGGCAGCGCCTGTCGCGGCGCGGCGCGGGGAGGACTCGACGCCGGTATCCCAACTCCAACATCGAAGAGAATCAATGAAACTCGCAAGCATCATTGCGGCGCTGGCCGCCACCGCTCTCGTCCCGACGCTGGCCCACGCCGCCATGGACACGACCAACTCCGTGCACCCCCTGATCGGCATCGCCCTCACCGGCGGCGGCGACAAGCTGGCCTCCGTGGAGTTCGCCAACGGCGGTTCGCGCGACATCACCGCCGGCGGCCTCGTGCAGATCTGGGGCGGCGTCGAATACCGCGAGCAAGGCTCGCCGTTCGCCTTCCAGGGCACGTTCGGCTACCACTTCGACAACACCAGCGCCGACAACGGTTCGCAGCGCTTCGAGCGCTTCCCGCTCGAGCTGATCGCGCTGTACAGCTTCGACCCGAAGTTCCGCCTCGGCGTCGGCGCACGCTACGCGACGTCGGCCAAGTTCAAGAGCAGCGGCGCCGGTGACGTCGGCGACTTCAACTTCAAGTCGCAGCTCGCCCCGATGCTGATGGGCGAGTGGCTGATCACGCCGTCGTGGGGCGTGCAAGTGCGCTACGTGCACGAGACCTTCAAGCTCAATGGCGTCTCGTTCGACGGCAGCCACGGCGGCGTCGGCCTCAACTACTACTTCTGACGCCAGTCGGCCGGCACGCGGCAGCACCTCACCGTCAACCGGTAAGATCGCTGCCGCCGCCGGCCCGACGCACCGTCACGCTGCCCGCGGCTGCCTCGCCCACCCGTTCCACCGGGTGCGGTCGCAGCCGCGCCAGCCGATCTCCGTCGCGACCTTTCCGGCTTGTCGGCGCCGCGCGCGCCAGGGTGAACGCGCACGCGCGCACCGACCAGCCTGAGGAATCGTCCCGATGACACGCCGCACCGCCACGCACGCATTTCAGCGTGCTTTCCCCACCGTCGCGCTTCGGCGCGCGGTCCACGCCGTCGCGCTGGGCGCCGCCCTCGCGTGCGCCGTCCCCGCCTTCGCCGCGCCCTCGCCGGCCGACGGCGCCAGCCCCGACGCCGCGCCTGCCGCGATCCGTCCGCTCGTCGGCGTCTTGCTGACGGGGACCATCGGCAGCGACAAGATCAGCGTCACGAACCCCGACGGCAGCGTCTCCCGCGGCAGCCTCAGCGGCCGCTACGAGGCGTTCGCCGGCGCCGAGTTCCCGGTCGACCCGAACGGCCTCGCGTTGCGCCTGACCGCCGGCATCCACGTCAGCGCCAACCTCACCGGCAGCAGCGGCAGCGAACACGCCACGAGCTTCCCGTTCGAGGCGACGCTGTGGTATCCGGTCGACGACAAGCTGCGGTTCGGCGGCGGCGTCCGCTACGCCATGCACACGCGTTTCAGCGGCGCCGGCAACAAGACGGCCGACAACCTCAACCCGACGCCGGCCCTCGTGATTGGAGCCGGCTACCGCCTGTTGCCGCACCTGTTGCTCGACATGCGCTATGTCTACCAGCGCTACGAACAGGCCAGCGGCGGCGACCTCGAAGCCAGCCATTGGGGCGTGGGCCTGACGGCGATCTACTGAAACGACAAGGCGCCCGGCGGAACGGATCCGGCTGGGCGCCCTGGCTGTTCATGTCGGGCGCGGAGCGCGCCCGCCGTCACTCCTCGGCAACCTTCTTCTTCGCCGCCACCTTCTTGGCCGCAGGCGCCTTGGCCGCGCGCGGCTCGAACTCGAAGCTGACCTTGCCCTCTTTCTTGTCGTAGGCGAGGAAGGCCTTGAACTTGCGGCGCGTCTTGTTGGAGACGAAGTTCTCCATCAGGTCCGTCTTGCCGGTGGCCAGCAGCTTGGCCATGTTCTCGCGCGTCACCGGCTGCTGCAGGATGATCTTGCCGCTCTTGAAGTCGCAGGTCACGTGGGCGCCCACCGCGTGCTCGCACACGTAGGACGTGCCGTGCTCGTAGACGTGGCCCTGGTCCTTCGGGCACGGGCCGAGCGACTCCTGGTCGGAGAAGTCCACCGGCTCGCCGTCGCCTTCCTTGGCCTCTTCGCCGAAGTCGAACTCGAGCTTCCAGTTCTTGATCTCGTCGTCGTAGGCGAGCTTGAGTTCGGCGGTGAACGGCCAGCCGGCCTTGGAGCGGAAGCCGTCCAGCGGGCCGATCTTCTTGTCACGCAGGAACTGGTCGACCTCGGTCGTCTCGAACGCGCGGCCGGCAGGAATCTTGGTGATCGAGAACTCGCAGCCGGCCACGCCGTCGCCCTTCGGGCCCTGGCAGGTGTAGCGGCGGTAGTTCTCCTTGACGATGCCGCCGCAGTTCGGGCATGGCGTCTTCAGCGTGGCGTAGTCGCCGGGAATCGTGTCGCGGTCGTATTCCTTGGCCTTCTTGACGATGCGCTCGGCCATCTGCGCGATGTCGCCCATGAAGGCGTCGCGCGACAGCCGTCCGTGCTCCATCTCGACGAGCTTGAACTCCCAGTTGCCGGTCAGGTCCGGGCGCGTCAGGTCCTCCACGCCGAGGCCGCGCAGCAGCGTCATCAGCTGGAACGCCTTGGCGGTGGGAATCAGGTCGCGGCCCTCGCGGAACATGTACTTCTCGAGGATCAGGCCTTCGATGACCTGCGCACGCGTGGCCGGGGTGCCGAGGCCCTTCTCCGACATCGCGTCGCGCAGTTCCTCGTCGTCGATCAGCTTGCCCGCGCCCTCCATCGCCGACAGCAGCGTGCCTTCGTTGTAGCGTGCCGGCGGGCGCGTCTTCGTACCGACGGCTTCCACCGACTCGTTGCGCACGACCTCGTCCTTCTGCACCGGCACCAGCATCGCGTCGTCGTCCTGGGCTTCCTTGCCGTAGACGGCCAGCCAGCCCGGGTTGACCAGCACCTTGCCGTTGGTCTGGAAGCGGTGTTCGTCGACCTGCGTCAGGCGCGTGGTCACCTGGTACTCGGCGCTCGGATAGAACACGGCGATGAAGCGCTTGACGACCAGGTCATAGAGCTTGGCCTCGATGTCGGACAGCGACTTGGGCGCCTGCAGCGTGGGGATGATGGCGAAGTGATCCGACACCTTGGTGTTGTCGAACACGCGCTTGGTGGGCTTGACGTAGCCCTCCTTGAGCGATTTCGCGGCGTGCGGGCCCAGCTCGCGCAGCGGGCCGGGCAGGTCCTCCGTGGCGAGCATCTTGAGCGTGTCCTTGACGACCGGCAGGTAGTCCTCGGGCAGGGCGCGCGAGTCCGTCCGCGGGTAGGTGAGCACCTTGTGCTTCTCATAGAGCGCCTGGGCCAGCGACAGCGTGGTCTTGGCCGAGAAGCCGAAGCGGCCGTTGGCTTCGCGCTGCAGGCTGGTCAGGTCGTACAGCAGCGGGCTCGCCGACGTGGTGGGCTTGGCCTCCTCGGTCACCTTGCCGGGCTTGCCCAGCACGGCGGCGGCGATCTTCTCGGCGGTGGCCTTGTCCCAGACGCGGTCGGCGCGGCGGTCGGCGTCGTCGTCCTTCTTGAAGGCGGGGTCGATCCACTTGCCTGCGTACTGGCCCGCCACGGCATCGAAGGTGGCCTTGATTTCCCAGTAGTCGCGGGCGACGTGCTTGCGGATCTTCTCCTCGCGTTCGACCACGATCGACAGCGTGGGCGTCTGCACCCGCCCGACGGTGGTCAGGAAGAAGCCGCCATCGCGCGAGTTGAACGCGGTCATCGCGCGCGTGCCGTTGATGCCCACCAGCCAGTCGGCCTCGGAGCGGCTGCGGGCGGCCGCGGCCAGGCCCTGCATCTGCTCGTCCGTGCGCAGCTTCTCGAAGCCGTCGCGGATCGCCTGCGGGGTCATGCTCTGCAGCCACAGGCGGCGCACGGGCTTGTTCAGGGCGCCGCGCGCCGGCTCCGCGTACTGGGCAATGAGGCGGAAGATCAGCTCGCCTTCGCGGCCCGCGTCGCAAGCGTTGATGAGGTCGGTGACGTCCTTGCGGCGCACGAGCTTGACGACGGCGTTCAGGCGCGTCTTGGCCTTGTCGATGGGCGCCAGGTCGAAATGCGGCGGGATCACCGGCAAATTGGCGAAGCTCCACTTGCCACGCTTGACGTCGAATTCCTCGGGGGCCTTGATTTCGACCAGGTGGCCGACGGCGGATGTGACGACGTAGCGGTCGTTCTCGAAATGCTCGGCGAACTTCTCGAACTTGCCCGCCGTGGGCGTCAGCGCACGGACGATGTCCTGCGCCACGCTGGGCTTTTCCGCAATGATCAGTGTCTTTGTCATTTATTTACCTTGGAACCGCGGGGCTTCGGAAAGCCCTGCCTAAAATGCGTCTCTCGCGCGCGCCTGCACATACGTACACGCGCGCGCCCACAATTTCAATGTACCGAATGACGTCGAAGCTGCAAGCGCAAAACCATACCGTTCCCGGCGGCCGCCGAATCCAGGTACGCAAAAGTGGCGTGCATGGCAAGGGCGTCTTCGCCGCCCGCGACATCGCCAAGGGCGAGGTGCTCATCGAGTACCTCGGCGAACGCATCACCTGGGAACAGGCTCTGGATCGTCATCCGCACGATCCGTCGCAGCCCGACCACACCTTCTATTTCCACATCGACGAAGGCTGCGTGCTCGACGCCAGCGTCGGCGGCAACGCGGCGCGCTGGATCAATCATGCCTGCTCGCCCAACTGCATCGCCGACGAAGTGGACAGCCGCATCTTCATCAAGGCCCGCAAAGCCATCAAGGCCGGCGACGAGTTGTTCTACGACTACGGCCTCGTGATCGACGAACGCTACACGCCGGCACTGAAAAAGCGCTTCGAATGCCGCTGCGGCACACGCGGCTGTCGCGGCACGATGCTGTCCCCCAAGAAATGAGCGTCCCCGTGGCAGCGCTGCCGTCCTGCCGCAGACTCTCCTTTTTCCAACACTCATGACCGATCCACAGGCCTCCCCTCGCCATCCGGTGAGCACCGCGCGCCCGCACTGGGGTGCGGAGGCATTGTGGCAGGCCCTGGTGCCCCTGCTGCCAGGGCTGTCGATCGAGGTCGTGCAGTCACTGGGCTCCACCAACAGCGAACTCACGGATCGGCTGCGCAACGCGTCGCGCGTGCAGAGGGTGCCGGAGGACCGCCGGGGCGGCCGCGTGGACGATCTGTTTCCGCAGATGCTGGTCGCCATCAACCAGACGGAAGGACGCGGGCGGCTGGGGCGGCGCTGGCATTCCACGCCGGGCTCTTCGCTGACGTTCTCCCTGGCGCTGCCGCTGCACCGCCTCGACTGGTCGGGGCTGTCGCTCGCGGTCGGGTTGGCCGTGGCCGAGGCGCTGGATCCGGACGGCACGCGCCTGGGACTGAAGTGGCCCAACGACCTCGTTCTGCGCGACCCTGAATCGGGTGGCGAATCGGCGCTGGACAAGCGCCCGTCCGAACCGGCCAGGCTCGGCCGCAAGCTCGGCGGCATCCTGATCGAGTCCGTCGCGGTGGGCGACCAGCGCGCGGCCGTGATCGGCATCGGGATCAACGTGATTGCGCAGCCGGTGGCCGAGGCCGACTACGGCGCCGCCGCGCTGACCGAACTCTGGCCCGAGGCGACGCCGCAGGAGGCCCTGGCGCGCATCGGCGGGCCGCTGGTGCGCACGCTGGTCGCCTTCGATCGCGACGGTTTCGCGCCGCTGCAGGACGCGTACGCGCGCCGCGACGTGCTGCGCGGCCAGCGGGTGAAGACCACCGACGCCGCGATGCCCGAAGGCGTCGCGTCCGGCGTCGACGCCGACGGTGCCCTCCAGGTGGCGGGCAACGGCCAGACGCGCCGCGTCGTCAGCGGCGAAGTCAGCGTCCGGCTGATGGGAGCGGCCTGATGCGCCGCGCACTGATGCCCGTCGTGATTTGCGGGAGGGCCTGAGGCCATGCTGCGTGCGCTGGTCCTGCTGTTCCTGCTGGTCAATGCGGCCCTGTATTTCTGGCTGCAGTCGGATGCGACGTTGCAGTCCGATCGCGAGCCCCAACGACTGGGTCGCCAGGTGTCGCCGGACTCGGTGCAGGTGCTGCCCGACCTGCCGGCGGCGTCGGGCGCCAAAGGCGCCGCGGCCGCGGCCTCTCCGGTGTCGCTGATGGCCAGCGGCCCGGACGTCGTGCTCGCGGGCGCGCCGGCGGCGACCGCCCTGCGCAAGACCAGCGAGACCGACGTCGATTGTTCCGAGACGGCCGGCCTCGACGACACCCAGTTCGCGGCACTGAAGACGGCGCTTGCCAAGGGCGGCGTGCCGGCGGACGGGATCGCCGAGCGCCGAGAATCCAAGGGAGGCGCCTGGATGGTCTACCTCGGCCGTTTCGCCGACCCGCAAGCCTGGCAGCAGAAGGCCGACGAGCTGAAGAAGCTGGACGTGAAGTTCGACCGCGTGAACGTGCCCGCGACGCTCGCGCCCGGCCTGTCGCTGGGCCAGTTCACGAACCAGGCCGACGCGACGAAGAAGCTCGACGAGATGACGAAGCACGGCGTCCATACCGCCCGCGTCGTCACGCTCACCCCGCCGACCATCGTGCGCCACCTGCAGGTGCGCTCCGTCGATCCCGCCTGGCGCCACGCCGCGGGGGCGCAACGCTTCAACAGCTGTCCGCTGGACGCGTCGTCCACCTCCTGAGGCTGGCGAGCCAACGCCGCCTGTAAAAAAAGGTTCTTCACTGATGTGCGGGAAGGGCACCACGTCGCCCTGAAGCCGACCATCTCGCCTCGTCATTCCGCGCGCAGTCGCGGAATCCACCCCTGCGGCGACGTCATTCGCCAGCGTGGGTCCTGCGACTTCGCGCAGGATGACACGGCGCGTGATTGCGCGCGGAGGTCCCGGTCATCCCCGAGGATCGGCGAAGAGCCTAAAAAAGCCGCTGCATCCCTGCAGCGGCTGTTGTCATTCGCGACGCGCCTGCGTTACGCGCGCTTGCGCTGCGCGCGCGGGCGCAGGAGCAGTCCGGCCAGGGCCAGCGCCGCCAGCCACGCCGGGTTCGCGGCACCGCCGCCACCGCCGCCACTTGGGGCCACCGCCTTGGCCGTGACGGTGATCGCCACGGTGTACTGCGACGAGAGGCCGTTCGCATCGGTGACCTTGAGCATGACGTGCGTGCTGCCCGCGGCCAGCCCGGTGAGGGTGGTGGTGCTGCCCGAGGTGCTGCTGAGCGACACCAGGGCATCGTGATCGGGCAAGGACCAGGTGTAGGTGGAGATGGCCGCGCCACCACTGCCGAGGACGCTGCCGGTGCCGTCCAGCACCAGCGTGGCGCCGACCTGGAGCGTCGAGGCGGTGCTCGTGATGTCGGCGACCGGGCCGGCGCTTGCGTTGCCGGCCTCGGCCCAGGCACGCGCCACCGCCACGCCGGCGTCGAGCATGCCCGCGCCGCAGGTGCCCGTCGTGCAGATGCACTCGTCCTGCGTCGTCGTGCCGCCGGATGCGGGCACCGTGCACTGCGCCGGCTGCGGCGTCGTGTCGCTGACGGTCGGGAACGCACGCGCGGTGCCCTTGAGGATGCGCACGACGTCGGCATTGGTCAGCGCGGGATTGGCCGACAGCATCAGTGCCACGGTGCCCGCCACCAGGGGGGTGGAGAAACTCGTGCCCAGGCTGACCTCGCCGAAGGAGTTGGTGTAGATGCCGCCGTTGGCGACGGGCGTCGTGGTGCCGGAGTTGACGGTGGTCAGGATCGGATACAGGCACGGCGCACTGCTGTCCGTGTTGACGCAATTGCCGCCCGGCGCCGCGATCGTGACCTGCGGGCCGATGTCGGAGAAGCCGACCTTGGTGCCGGCGTGGCGCACGGCGGCCACGGCGATCACGATGGGCGTCTGGTCATCGCTGGCCGCCGGCTTGCAGTTGGCGGGCGTGCCCACCGCGAGGCCCTCGTCGTTGCCCGCGGCCGCGACCACCACCACGGCCTTGTTGCGCAGCGCGGTCAACGCGTCGATGTAGGCCTGCGTGCAGGCGCCGGTGCCGCCCAGGCTCATGTTGATCACACGGGCCGGGTGCGCATTGGCGGGCACGCCGCTCACGGAGATGCCGCCCACCCATTCGGCCGCGGCAATGATGTCGGAGTCGAAGCCGCCGCACTTGCCGAGCGCGCGCGCCGGGACGACCTGGGTGTCGTAGCCGGTACCGGCCATGCCGGTCGCGTTGTTGGTGGCGGCGCCCAGGATGCCGGCCGTCTGCGTGCCGTGCCAGCTGCTGTTCGCGCCGACGGCGGCGCCCTTGTCGTCGTCGTTGCAGCCGAAGTACGGGCCGTTCTTGGTGGAGTTCTCGGTCGCGGTGATCCAGTCCCCCGGATCGGACGGATCGGCGTCGCGCCCGTCGCCGTCGTTGGCGGTGGGGACGTCGTGGATGAAGTCGTAGCCCGTCAGCATCTTGCTGTCCAGGTCGGGATGCTGCGTGATGCCGGTGTCGACGTCGCCGATCACGACGGCCGTCGAGCCATGCGTGATGGCCCACGCGGGTTCGACGTTGATGCCGGAGATGACGTCGCGGCCACTGGCGTCGACGCCCGGTGCGCGCAGGTACCACTGGCCCGAGGCCGGGGTCGTCGCGACGCGGCCGTCCGGGTAGAGCGAGTCGTTGACCGGCGCGGCCTGGATGAAGCGGCGATGGTCGACCTCGGCCCATTCGACATCGCTGTCCGCGCCGAGGGTCACGGCGAGCGCCGTGGACGTCATGCCGCTGGCCTTGATCACCTGGGTGCGTTCGCCCAGGATCCGGCCGTCGGTGAGCGTCAGGCCCAGGCGGGCGCCCAGGATGGCGGCCTTTTGCGGACCGGCGCCAGCGCTGGCCGAGCCCGCGTTCGCGTTGGACGCCGACAGGATGGCGGCGCGCTGCCGGAACTTGACGATCACCCGGGCGCTGTCCGCCGACTCGGCGCGATGCGTGGGGGACTTGTGCACGGGCGCGTACTCGGCCGCGACCGTGGCTGCCGCCACCGCGGCAGTCGCTGCGATACCCAGACTGACCGCGCTCAGCAGTCGACTCAAGCGTGCCATCGCACTCTCCGAAAGGTTGGGAACGCCCAGGTCGATGCCCAGGGCCTCGTTATTGCTGCGAGTCTAGTTGGGAACCGGTTGCAAACGCGTTGCGCGATTGCGTCCAGCCGGACATTGGCCCACCAATTTGGAAATCGGACGTATCCGCTTGCCGGGCATTCCTGGCGCCTGCACGACGTGGATACGAAAAATGGCTCCCGCGGGAGCCATTGTTCAGGTTCGCGCAGGATTCGCGCGAGACGGTCAGGCGGCGATGACGCGCGCCATCTCGAGCACCTTGTTCGAGTAGCCCCACTCGTTGTCGTACCAGGCCACGACCTTGACGAAGGTCTTGTCCAGCGCGATGCCCGCGTCGGCGTCGAACACCGACGTCATCGGTTCGCCGCGGAAGTCGGTGGAAACCACCTTGTCCTCGGTGTAGCCGAGCACGCCCTTCATCGCGCCTTGCGAGGCGGCCTTCATGGCGTTGCAGATGTCCTCGTAGCTGGCTTCCTTGACGAGCTCGACGGTCAGGTCGATCACCGAGACGTCGGACGTCGGCACGCGGAACGACATGCCGGTGAGCTTCTTGTTCAGCTCGGGAATCACGACGCCCACGGCCTTGGCCGCGCCCGTCGACGACGGGATGATGTTCTCGAGGATGCCGCGACCGCCGCGCCAGTCCTTGTTGGACGGGCCGTCGACGGTCTTCTGCGTGGCGGTGGTGGCGTGCACCGTGGTCATCAGGCCGCGCTTGATGCCGAAGGTGTCGTTGAGCACCTTGGCCACCGGGGCCAGGCAGTTCGTGGTGCACGACGCGTTGGAGATGATGGTCTGGCCGGCGTAGGTCTTGTCGTTGACGCCGAAGACGAACATCGGCGTGTCGTCCTTGGACGGGGCCGACAGGATGACCTTCTTCGCGCCCGCGTCGATGTGCTTCTGCGCCGTTTCCTTGGTCAGGAACAGGCCGGTGGACTCGACGACGATGTCGGCGCCGACTTCGCCCCACTTCAATTCCGACGGATCCTTGACTGCCGTCAGGCGGATGCGCTTGCCGTTGACGATCAGTGTGCCGTTGTCGATCGAGACATCGCCCTTGAAGCGGCCATGGACAGAATCGTAGCTGAGCATGTAGGCCAGGTAATCCGGCTCGAGCAGGTCGTTGATGGCAACGATCTCGATGTCGGAGAAGTTCTGCACGGCGGCACGGAAAACCATGCGCCCGATGCGGCCGAAGCCGTTGATGCCGATCTTGATGGTCATGTCGATGTCTCTCTCTGTCTCGAAGTAGAAGAATTCTGCGCTCGCGGAGCGAAGTCTGCCTGCTGCAGGTTACGGCGCGGGAACTTTCGACGGGCCGCGGTGCGTGGATTCTGCGACTGCGCTTCGCTCCGCGCAGAATGACCCTGCTTGTCATCCTGCGCGAAGTCGCAGGATCCACGCTTGACGCGGCTCAACTCATTTGCCCACGACCTTGCGCGCCACCGCGACGATGTTGTCCGCCGTGATGTTGAAGAACTTGAACAGGTCGGGCGCCGGCGCCGACTCGCCGAAGCGATCCAGGCCGATGACGGCCGCGGTGCCGTACTTCCACCAGCCGTCGGTGACGCCGGCCTCGATGGCGATGCGCGGCACGTTGCGCGGCAGCACCTGCACCTTGTACGACTCGCTCTGGCGATCGAACACGCTGGTGCAGGGCACCGAGACGACGCGCGCCGCGATCTTCAGCTTGGCCAGCGCCTCTTGCGCCTGCAGCGCCAGGTGCACTTCCGAGCCGGTGGCCATCAGCACGACCTGAGCCTTCTTGCTCAGGCCCACCTCGCTCGGCTCGGCCAGGATGTAGGCGCCCTGCGTGATGACGTCGGCGTCCACCTTGGGCAGGTAGGGCAGGTTCTGGCGCGACAGCAGCAGCGCGCTGGGGCGATGCTTCTGCACGAGGGCCATCGTCCAGGCCACCGTGGTCTCGGTGGTGTCGGCCGGGCGCCAGACGTCCAGGCCCGGGATCAGGCGCAGGCTGGCGGCGTGTTCCACCGACTGGTGGGTCGGGCCGTCCTCGCCCAGGCCGATCGAGTCGTGCGTGAACACGTGGATGACGCGGCGCTTCATCAGCGCGGCCATGCGGATCGCGTTGCGGCTGTAGTCGCTGAACGTCAGGAAGGTGCCGCCGTAGGGGACGTAGCCGCCGTGCAGCGCCACGCCGTTCATGATCGCGGCCATGCCGAACTCGCGCACGCCGTAGTTGATGTGGCGGCCGATCTTGCCCTCGGTCGTCATCACCTGGCCCTCGGTGCCGAAGCGCAGCGCCGGCGTGCTCTTGGTATTGGTCAGGTTGGAACCGGTCAGGTCGGCCGAGCCGCCCAGCAGTTCCGGCAGCGCGGCGGTGAAGGCTTCCAGCGCGATCTGGCTGGCCTTGCGGCTGGCCACGGTCTCGGACTTGTCATGCGCGGCGGCCACGGCGTCGGCAGCGATCTCGGCGAAGTTGGCCGGCAGTTCGCCGAGCATGCGGCGGTGCAGTTCCTTGGCCAGCTCCGGGTGGGAGGCCTCGTAGGCGGCGAACTCGGCGGTCCATTCGGCCTCGGCCCTGGCGCCGGAGTCCTTGGCATTCCAGGCGGCATAGATGTCGGCCGGCACCTCGAACGGCGCGTGATCCCAGCCGAGCGCCTTGCGCGTCAGCGCGATCTCGTCGGCGCCGAGTGCCTCGCCGTGCGCCTTGGACGTGCCGGCGCGGTTGGGCGAACCCTTGCCGATGACCGTCTTGCAGACGATCAGCGTCGGGCGGTCGGCGCTCTTGAGCGCCTCTTCGATGGCGGCGTCGACGACCTCGATGTCATGGCCGTCGACCTTGTCGACCACGTTCCAGCCGTAGGCGATGAAGCGGGCAGCGACATCGTCGATGAACCAGGGTGCGACGTGGCCGTCGATCGAGATGCCGTTGTCGTCGTAGATCGCGACCAGCTTGTTGAGCCTCCACGCGCCGGCGAGCGCGCAGGCCTCGTGGCTGATGCCTTCCATCAGGCAGCCGTCGCCCATGAACACCCAGGTGCGGTGATCGACGACCTCGTGGCCGGGCTTGTTGAACTCGGCGGCGAGCAGCTTCTCGGCCAGCGCCATGCCGACGGCATTGGCCAGTCCCTGGCCCAGCGGGCCGGTGGTGGTCTCGACGCCCGGCGTCACGTCCACCTCGGGGTGGCCGGCGGTCTTCGAGTGCAGCTTGCGGAAGTTCTTCAGCTCCCCGATGGGCAGGTCGTAGCCCGTGAGGTGCAGCAGCGCGTACTGCAGCATCGAGCCGTGGCCGTTGGACAGCACGAAGCGGTCGCGGTTCTGCCAATGCGGATTGGCCGGGTTGTGCTTCAGGTGACGGTTCCACAGCGCGACGGCGATGTCGGCCATGCCCATCGGGGCGCCCGGATGACCGGAGTTGGCCGCCTGGACGGCGTCCATCGCGAGCGCGCGGATGGCGTTGGCCATCAGGGTGGGCATGGCGGTGGAGGTGGGGGTGTTGGCGGGAACGACGTTCGAGATCTCGGGCATGGACGGCTCTTTTTTGGGGCGGGATGCGGCGGGGCGGAACCGGCGATTTTAGACGGGGAGCTCGCAAACCCGCGGAAATCTCCCTCCGTGCCCTTTAAAGTGGTGGCATGAAGGCACTGATCCTGGCCGCTGGCCGCGGCGAACGCATGCGGCCGCTGACCGACCACACCCCGAAGCCGCTGCTCGAAGTTCGCGGCAAGCGACTCATCGAATGGCATCTCGAGGGCCTCGCGCGTGCGGGGGTGCGCGAGATTGTCGTCAACACGGCGTGGCTGGAGGAGCAGTTCCCGGCGGCGCTGGGCGACGGTTCGCGCCATGGCGTGCGCATCACGTATTCGTTCGAGGGGCGCGACCACGGCGGCGCGCTGGAGACGGCGGGCGGCATCGCCAAGGCGTTGCCGTTGCTTGGGGACGCGTTCTGGGTCGTGTCGGGTGACGTCTTCGTGCCCGGTTTCCGCTTCGATGCCGAAGACGCGCAACGTTTCGTCGACGGCGACGCGCTGGGCCAGCTCTGGCTGGTCGACAACGCGCCGCACCATCCGAAGGGCGACTTCGGCATCGACGTCGATGGGCTCGCCAGTCGCACGGCGGAGCCGAAGTTCACGTGGGCCAGCATCGGCCTGTTCCGCGCGGCGCTGTTCCGTGACATCCCGGTCGGCACGAAGATGGCCCTGCGGCCGAAGTTGGAACTGGCGCTCGATCAACGGCGTCTGCGGGCCGGCAAGTACGGCGGGCAATGGACGGACGTCGGGACGATGGAGCGGCTCGCGGCGCTGCAGGCAGGCACCTGACCCGCGCGCCAAGTCGGCACGGGAGGTGTCTGGCATCTTCTCGTCCGCGCCGCGATGAGGGCGACCGAAATCCCTTCTCCGCGGACGGGAAGGTGCCTGACGCCGGCCCCTCACGATCGGCGTCAGGCACGCCCTTCATCCGCGTCGCAGATCGTCCCGATGGCCGGCATCACGGCGCGGACGAAGGCCATGCCAGACACCTCGGACGCCTCGGCGCGTGGCGAGAGGTCGCCTACTGCGCCAACGGCGCCGTGATCTCGTCGATCCGCTTCAACACATCCGGCGTCAGCTTCGGAATGATCTCCGCGGCCTTCAGGTTGTCCTGCAACTGCTTCACGCTCGAGGCGCCGGTGATCACGCTGCTGACGCGCGGGTTCTTCGCGACCCACGCGATGGCCAGCTGCGCGGTCGTCGCGCCCAGGTCGCGCGCGATCGGCTCGAGCCTGGCGACGGCGGCGTTCTTGGCCTGGTCGGTCAGCGCATCGTGCAGGAAGCTCATGTTCTGCATCGCGCCGCGACTGTCGCTCGGGATGCCGCCCTTGTACTTGCCGGTCAGCAGGCCGGAGGCGAGCGGGCTCCAGGTGGTAAGGCCCAGGCCGATGTCGTCGTACAGGCGCGCGAACTCCTTCTCCACCTTTTCGCGGTGGAACAAGTGGTACTGGGGCTGCTCCACCACCGGCTTGTGCAGGTGGTGACGGTCGGCGATGTCCCAGGCGGCGCGGATGTCGGCTGCCGTCCACTCGCTGGTGCCCCAGTAGAGCGCCTTGCCCTGGGTGATCATGTCGCTCATCGCGTGCACGGTCTCCTCGATGGGCGTGTTCGGGTCGCCGCGGTGGCAGTAGACGAGGTCGAGGTGCTCCAGGCCGAAGCGCTGCAGCGAGCCGTCGATGGCCTGCATCAGGTACTTGCGATTGAGCGTGTTCTTGCGGTTGACCGTGACCGCGTCGGGGAGGCCCCAGAAGAACTTCGTGGACACCGTGTAGTTCAGGCGCGCCCAGCCGAGCCTCTTCAACGCGGCGCCCATCACTTCTTCGCTCTTGCCACCGGCATAGGCCTCGGCGTTGTCGAAGAAGTTGACGCCGGCGTCGCAGGCCGCGGCCATCATCTCGACGGCGGCGTCGACGTCGACCTGGTTGGCGTACGTGACCCAGGAACCGAGCGACAGCTCGCTCACCTGCAGGCCGGCGCGGCCCAGTCGGCGATATTGCATTTGCGGATCTCCAATTCGCGCCTGCGTATCAACACGACTGCAGGCATCGGGCCACAATAGCATTCCCTCCCTGACCCTCGCACCCATGGTGACAACGCACGACACCCGACGAACCGCGCCACCGCGACTGGCCGTGATCGGTGGCGGCCCGGTGGGGCTGTCCCTGGCACTGCTCGCACGCCAGCGCTGTCCGGGGTGGTCCGTCAGCGTGTTCGACACCCGCGACGCGGCCAAGGACGTCGCCGGCGACCCGCGCACGCTCGCGCTGTCGCTGGGCAGCGTGCAGATGCTGGAGCGCCTGCGCGCATGGCCCGGCGCCCAGGCCGCACCGATCCGCCAGGTGCATGTCTCGCAGGCGCCGCCCACGCTGGCGACGCCGTTCGGCGAGCCGGTGGTGCACATCCGCGCCGACGAACTCGACGTGCCCATGCTCGGCGCGGTGCTCAGCTACGGCACGCTGCTCGCGCCGCTGCAGAAGGCCTTCCTCGATGCCTGCACGACCCGGGACGGCGCCCTCGGGACGCTGGAGGCCGGACTGCACGCGCGCTTCGGCACCGCGGTGGCCGACGTCGCGACCGACGGCGGCGGGGCGTTGGTGACGCCCGCGGGCGGCGTCTCCGAACGCTTCGACCTCGCGGTGATCGCCGAGGGCGGCGTGTTCGCCGAGCAGTCGCGCAAGGCCGTCACGCACGACTACAAGCAGACCGCGTGGGTCGGGACGGTCACGTTGGAAGGCGCGCCCCCCGGCCTGGCGATGGAGCGCTTCACGCGCGACGGCCCGCTGGCGCTGCTGCCCTTGCCCGCCCTGCCCGGGGCCGATCCGAAGACGTCGCGCGCCGCGCTCGTGTGGTGCGTGGACTCGGGCGACGACCCGGTCGCGCCGCTCACCGATGCGCAGCGCCTGGCCGTGCTCGCCACGCGCCTGCCCGCCGTCGTCGGCACGCCGGTGGCGATCTCGCCGCTGAAGTCGTTCGCGCTGGGCCTCAATGCCGAGGCCAGCCTCGTCGACGGCCGCGTCGTGCGCATCGGCAACGCGGCGCAGACCTTGCATCCGGTCGCCGGCCAGGGCCTGAACCTGGGCCTGCGCGACGCGTTCCTGCTCGTCGACCGGTTGGCCGCGGGCGCGGGCGCGTCGGATGCGGGCGTCGCGCGCGCGCTGCGCGGCCTCGCGTTCGCGCGCGCGCCCGACCGGTGGAGCGTCATCGGCGCGACCGACTTCCTCGCCCGCAGCTTCACCTGGCACGCGCCGGGCCTCGCCGCCGCACGCGGGCTGGGCCTCGCGGCACTGCAGGCCGTGCCGCCGTTCAAGCGCGCATTCGCACGCCAGATGATGTTCGGCTGGCGCTGAACCCAACCAATCGAAGAAGAGAGAGACGCAGCATGTTCGTGGTCGCGGGCGAAGCCCTGATGGATGTATTCACGGGCGCGACGACGCCCACCGGCATCGCGCTCGACGCGCGCATCGGCGGCTCGCCGCTCAACGTGGCGTTCGGCATGGCGCGCATGGGACAGCCGGTCGCCTTCCTCGGCGGCATCTCCAACGGCGAGCTGGGCAACCGCCTGGTGGACGCGTTGCGCGCCGAAGGCGTGTCGCTGGACGCCGTGCACCGCAGCGACGCCCCCACCACGATCAGCCTGATCGGCGTCGACGCCAAGGGCGTGCCCGAGTACGCGTTCTACGGCACCGGTGCCGCCGACCGCACGCTGCCGCTCGCGGCCCTGCAGCGCATGCCCGCCGATGCGCGACTGCTGCATGTGGGCTCGTACACGATGGTGGTGGGCGAGACCGCCGCGACGCAGCGTGCGCTGATCGACCAGGTGCACGGCAAGATGGTGGTCAGCTACGACCCGAACCTGCGCCTGAACGTCGAACCGGACCTGGCCGTGTGGCGCGAGACGCTCGAATGGATGCTGCCGCGCACCGACGTCCTCAAGCTCAGCGACGAGGACCTCGGGCTGCTGTACCCCGGCATCGACCCGGCCGCGTTCGCCGCCGACTGCCTGGGCAAGGGCGCGGGCCTCGTCGCGCTGACGCGCGGCGGCAAGGGCGCGTTCGCCTGGCACGCGAGTGGTGTGTGCGACGTGCCGCCGGTGGTGGTCGACGTGGTCGACACCGTAGGCGCCGGCGACACCTTCCAGGCCGCGCTGCTGACACGCCTGGACGAACTCGGCGCGCTGTCGCCCGACGGCGTGCGCGGCATGGCCGCCGCGACGCTGCTCGACGCGATGCGCTTCGCCAGCCAGGCCGCGGCGATCACGTGCTCGCGGCGCGGCGCGGACCTGCCCCGGCGCGCGGAGCTGGGCATCCGCTGACGCTCAGCGCTCTCCGGCCTCGTGCTCGAAGTACTCGATGCGTTCCTGATCCGCCGGGTGCGAGGCGAGCGCGATCGGCATGGGCGGCAGTTGCGGCGCCGAGGCTGACTTGTCGCCCGGCTTCGGCTGGCGCACCTGCACGAAGAAGCGGGCCATCACCGCCGGCGAGATACCGCTGGCCTTCATCAGGCGCACCGAGTCGACATCGGCCTCGTGCTCGAAGCCGCGCGAATAGCTCGCCTGGCCCAGCAGCACCGGGATCTGCGAGAACAGCGTGCTGAAGTCACCATAGAGCGCACCCGCGGCCGCGCTGAGCACGCTGGCCTGCACCAGCATGCGCATGCCGTGGCGATGGCGCAGGTGGCCCAGTTCGTGGCCCAGCACGCCGATGAGGATGGCGGGGTCGCCGTCCACGCGGTCGTACAGTTCGTCGGTGAGCACGATGGGGCCGCCCGGCAGCGCGAATGCGTTCGGGCCGATCGTGGATTTGCGGAACTCCAGGCGATAGCGGGGCACACCTTCGGCCGGCAGCCGGGCGACGGCCTGCGCGAACGCCGTGCGCACCGCCCGCTGCTTGTCTGCGCCGAGCGCGGTGGGCTTCATCAGGCCGCTGCCGTCGATCGACGACAGCGCTGCTTCGCCGAGCGCCTCGTCCGCGGACGCGGGCATCAGCGCGACCACGCCGCGCGCCGCCAGCGGCAGCACGTGCTTGTAGCTGACGAAGACCATGGCCAGCAGCACCAGGGTGCTGACCATCACCCACTTCCAGCGTTGCTGGGCGCGCACGACGATCGAGTCGCGGCGTCCCGCGGCGGCCGCCGACCAGGTGTCCCACTCCAGGCTGTCGCGGCAGTGCAGCGACGCGCCTTCGCTCAGGTGCAGCAGCCGCGCGCCATGGCGCGTGCGCTCGGGCCATCGCAGCGACGCCAGCGGTTCGCTGCGATGGATGTCGTCGCCCGTGATCACCAGGTCGTCACCGGCGACTCGCACGCGCACCGCATGCGCGCGCGCGCTGCGCCCGTCGAAATAGTCGGCGGCCACCTCGGTGGGAGCGGACGCGCCGGGTGGCGCCGCGGACGGCGAGTCGGTCACAGTCCGATGTCGATGCCGAAGAAGTCGCCCGCGGCGTCGCCGCTCGCATCACCGGCGGCCGCGGCCTGCGCCTGCAGGCGATCGATGTCGCCACTGAGCTGCGGCGTGACCGACTCGACGCGCATGCGATAGAACGAGACCTTCGCAAACGGAAAGTACAGGCCCAGCGTCAGCACCATCAGCAGCCAGTTCTTGACCGTCAACCAGGTCAACGGCCCGAACCGCAGCTGGCTGTCGAAGCGAAGCTCGTCGCAACGCGTGTTCGGCCAGATGAGGTTCTGGGTGCGCGACATCGCGTACGGCACCGGCACGATCAGTGCGAAGAAATACACCGCGAGGCCGATCAGGCCGAACACCACGGTCATCATCCCCTGGTTCTGGGACAAGGCCTCCTTGTTGAAGCCGCTCGCCATGCCCATGGAGACGAACACGATCGCCGCCAGGATCGCGGCCAGCACGAAGACGGCCACGCCGGACAGCAGCATCACGCCGAAGACCTTCAACGTCAGCCCGTACATGCTGCCCGGCCCGATCGTCAGCTTGGTCTGCCACTGGCCCAGGCCGTAGTGGTCGTGCTGGTAGCGCTTGAAGTTCCACCACACCAACGGCGCCAGCACCAACGCCACGAGAAAGATCAGGCCCATGGTCTTGAGGTACCAGATCGGCGGAACCCTGGGGTCGGTGATACCGAGCCCCATGATCGCGAACAACAAGGTCGGGATGAACAGGGGCAGCATCGCGCGGTACGCGCCGGCCAGCGATCCGGAGAACCGGAACCGCAGGCCGCGCCAACTCGTGTTGGCCAGGCGGAACTGCATCGACGCGCGCAGCAGCGCGGGGAACACCACCGCGAAGATGACGACCGCCACGACCGCAGCGGTCGGGGAGAAGCGCCCCGCCACCGAATAGCAGGCCACCAGCAGGCCGACCAGCAGGTAGCCGCGCAGCATCTTGAGCGGGTTGCCGTGGAAATCGAGCGCGTGGCCGTCGACCAGCGTGTTGCCGTAGAAGTAGCGCAGGCGCCGCACCTTGGCCCACGGGTGGTACAGGCTCAGCGTCACGATGGACAGCAGCAGGTTGACGATCCAGATCCGGAAATATTCGCTGCCGGAGCCGGTGAATTGAATCTTCAGCGGCCGCTCGCTCAGCGGCACGCCGTCCGATGGCGCAACCGTCGGCTTCCACTCTTGCGTGATTGTGTCCATCCCGTCCCACGCCCGGCGACCGGGCGCTCCTCCGTTGTTGTGGCGCCGATTTTCACTGGATGCAGGCGCTTTGTCACGACCCCCCGGACGGGGGTGGCACGGATGCTCGATTTGGTCACGCCGGCGGGCTCAGGGGCGGTCACGTCCTTCGTGCGCGGGCGCGTACGCGGCGTGCACGAGGCGCTGCTCCTCGACCGGCGTGCGACCGAACAGGCGCTTGAACTCGCGGCTGAACTGCGACGCGCTCTCATAGCCCACGCGGCTCGACGCGCGACTGGCGCTGACGCCGTCCTGGATCATCAGCAGGCGCGCCTTGTGCAGGCGCGTGGCCTTCAGGTACTGGATCGGCGACGTGGCCGTCACCGTCTTGAAGTGCGCATGGAACGCCGCGGCGCTCAGGTGCACCTCCTGCGCCAGCGTGTCGATGTCGAGCCGCTGGTGGAAGTCGACGTGGATGCGATGCAGCGCCTTGGCGATCTGGCCGAAGTGGCCGCGCTGCGCGAGCGCGGCGCGCAACGCCGGGCCCTTCGGGCCGGTGAGCACGCGGTAGCAGACCTCGCGCGTCAGGCTCGCGCCGAACAGGCGCGTCTCCAGGGGCGAGCGCAACGCGCGCAACAGGCGCAGCACGGACTCGCCCAGCGGCCGGTCGATCGGTGCCGACACCAGGCTCTCGGCGACGACGCCCGTGTCGCCGGTGGAGTCGAGCGCCAGCACGAGGTCGGCGACGATGGCCAGGTCGAGCTTGACCTTCATCGCCAGCAACGGCTCTTGCGGCGTCGCGAAGGTCTCGCCCTCGAACGGCATCGGCACCGACGCCACCATGAACTGGTGCGCGCCGTATTCGATCACCTGGTCGCCGAAATAGCCGCGCTTGCGCCCCTGGAAAACGATCAGCACGCAGGGCTCGTACAGCGCCGGCGTGCGCGGCAGGGTGCGGTTGGATCGGCCGAAGGCCACGCCTTCCAGCAGCGAGGGCGTCATGCCTTCCTCGGGGGCGAGTTCGGCCACCAGGGCGGTCATCTCCGCGCGGATCGCGGCGTCGTCGGGCGCCATGGCGCCTCCTTCCAGATCTTCGTCAACGGCCAGACTCTAAAGGAACAGGCCAGAAATCGAAACTCAAGTTGTCATATTCGGTAGAACTTTGGAGTTTTAGGCAAGAATTCTGGAGAATCTGGACTTCTCCCGGCGCCATCGATTTCCTAAACTGCATTCATCCGGCCTCGAAAGAGATCGGCGCGAGCGGCCTCCCGGCCGCCCCGCGAACAACCCGCCGAAGGCGGCCCGTTTGCGGCGAGACGCGCCCTTCCCGCCTGCGACGAGCCCGGGTCGCACCACCGCCCGCAGGCGCCCGCCCTCCGCGGGCCGTGACGACCCCGACGCGTCACGCCGTGACCCCATTGAACCAACGACGCCGCCGGCGTGCGCCCCGCGCGCAGCCGTCGGCATGACCGCCCCACTCCGAGGAGAAGATGATGATTCGACAGACATGGCTCGTGACCGGCGCGGCGTCGCACCTCGGCGCCGACATCGTCCGCCAGGCCCTCGCCGCGGGCCATCGCGTTGTCGCGACAGACGCCGACCCGCTGGCCGCGCTGCACCGCATCGGCAACGTCGCCGACGAGCGCCTGCTCGCGCTCCCGCTGGACGAGGTCGACGCCTACGAGGTGGGCGTCGCCGTGAAGGCGGCGGTCGCCCGCTTTGGCGGCATCGACGTGCTGGTGCATGGCGCGGCCGCCTGCAGCCCTAGGACCGAGTTCGATGCGCCGATGCCCCCGCGCGACTTCAGCGCATCGGTGCGCTCGCTGTTCAACGTGACCCGCGGCGTGCTGGAGGCGATGCGCGAGCAAGGCGCCGGCCGCATCCACCACCTGGTGCCCACCCCCGACAAGGCCCGCGGCCCGACGCTGTTCTCGATCGCCGGGTTCTGCCAGTCGGTGGCGGCGGACGTGGCGCCGTTCGGGATCGAGGTGTCGGCGGTCCCGTCCCATGAAGCGCGTGCGCTGCTGTGCCCGGCCGCGGATCGTGGGCGGAACGAGGTGCTCGAAGAGGCGTGACGGCGGCGCTTTGCGCAGGGCCGCGTCTCGCCCGCGATCAGGTCACGCGGGCGACGTTGCAGGGTGCAGGCGGCCGCTTCTCACGATCGACCGCTGACGCCCGCTGCCGGCTGTTCGACCGCGAGCGTGACTTCCGCCACGGTCACCAATCGGCGCGCTCCCATGTCCCACAGGACGTGCTTCAGCGCCGCCGGGATCTCGAACAGTCCCACCCGCGTCACGCTGGAGAACAGGCGCTCGTGTTCCTTGTGGCAGGCCGCGAGCCGGTAGTTGGGAACGCTGGCGCACAGGTGATGCACGTGGTGATAGGCCGCGTCGGCGGTGATCCAGTTCAGCCAGCCCGGCAAGACGAGAAAGCTGGTGCCGCGCAATGCCGCCTCGTCGCGATTCCAGCCCTCATCCGCGCTTGCGTAGGAGTGCTCGAAGTTGTGCTGCACCGTGAAGAGGATGAGGCCGTAGCCGCCGGCCAGCGATCCGCTCACGACGTAGCAGATCAGGAAGGACCCCGGTCCGACCGCCCACGCCATCGCGACCCAGGCCACGAGCAGCGCCAGGTTGTTCCAAG
>Ga0307516_10001896_pt1 | contig 28632 bp, 23 predicted proteins | sample 19_EM_MG_FD_203310 | JGI IMG/M metagenome (GOLD analysis project Ga0307516, IMG submission 203310) | Populus trichocarpa ectomycorrhiza microbial communities from riparian zone in the Pacific Northwest, United States - 19_EM | ecosystem: Host-associated > Plants > Roots > Unclassified | place... | reverse complement strand
CGCTTGCGCGCTATGGTCTGATGGTCAGCGATGTGCAGGACACTGTCTCGTCCGCCCTTGGCGGCGAGACAATCACGACCACCGTTGAAGGTCGGGAACGTTACGGCGTCAATCTGCGCTATCCGCGCGATCTGCGCAGCGATCCCCAATCGATCGCGCGAGACGTCTTGGTGGCCATGCCGGGCGGCGGGACTGTCCCGCTGGGTGAGGTCGCCGCCATTAAGCTGACGCGAGGCCCGACAACGATCCGTACCGAGAACGGTCAGCTCGCGGTCTACATCTTCGTGGATATCCGCGACCGGGATCTCGGCGGCTACGTAGCAGACGCCAAGGCCGCCGTGGCGACCAGCGTACAATTCCCGCCGGGGAACTACGTCGTCTGGAGCGGCCAATTCGAATATCTGGAGCGCGCCACGGCCCGGCTGAAGATCGTGGTGCCTGTTACGCTGCTGATCATCTTCCTGCTGCTCTATCTGAATTTCCGAAGATTGACCGAAACGCTGATCGTGATGCTGTCGCTGCCGTTCGCGCTCGTCGGCGGTTTTTGGCTGATGTGGTGGCTCGGTTTCAACATGTCGGTCGCCGTAGCGGTGGGCTTTATCGCGCTCGCCGGGGTCGCGGCGGAGACCGGCGTCATCATGCTGATCTATCTCGACCACGCGATGAAGGAGATCCAGGCCGAACGGCTTGCTGAAGGCAAGATCTTCACGCGAGGGGACCTCAACAAGGCCATCATGCTGGGCGCGGTCGAGCGTGTCAGGCCAAAGATGATGACCGTCGTCGCCATCATGGCCGGCCTCATTCCGATCATGTGGAGCACCGGCACCGGCTCTGAAGTCATGCAGCGCATCGTCGTACCAATGATAGGTGGCATGATCTCGTCGACCATCCTGACGCTCGTCGTCATCCCGGCCGTCTATGCGTTGATCAAGGGATTTGGGCTGCCCCGCGAACCGAATGTTGCCGTTTCGATGGGAGCGGGCGCCGAGAGTCAGACTGCGACAAATGCCCTCGACCGCTCGCAAGCAGCGGAATGACGGAAGCGCGCGCACGTTCCTCAGCTCCAGGATAACGCTATGGACCAGTGGGACTTCAAAAAGTGGCGAAAAAAGTTAGGCATCAATCAGGTTGCGGCAGGGGAAGTACTCGGGCTCAGTCGTGGTGCAGTTCAATATTGGGAAAGCGACATCAGGCCGGTGCCTCGTGCCGTTGAACTTGCTTGCCAGGAGCTGTTGCGATGTTGGAAGCAGCGACCGGAGTGTGGGCCCGTGACACTACTATATGCGGATGGTCCAATATCGCAGGAGGACTCTCTCGCTTCTGGCGATCTGGTCCTTCGATGCGAGCCGCATCTGAACAACGAAAGCGCATTGAGCCGGCTCGTTCAACTGAGGCAAATCGGTAAGATGTTAACGCCGTTCATCGTCGAAGACGATGGAACGGTCATCTGGTCAGGTCCCGAATTGCTGCACGAATGCGATACTCGAAAGAGCGAGCGGCGAGCGAAGGGAATTTGAGCCGTGATCGATCAACGCGCTTCACGCGCCGAATGGACGACCCGTGTTCGCCCAATCGTTAAGCAGGCGCAGCTTTTGTTCGGCAATGTATTTTGGCTAAGGGCGGGCGCCGCTGTAACCGAAACCGCCCCAACGACGAATAATTAGGGATGACGCCGGGTGACAACCAGCGAAATGGAACTCAAGGCGCTGATGATTGCCAGTCTCGACGGCAACGCAGCGTCGTACCGGTCGCTGCTCGACCGGCTTAGCGGCCGGCTGCGAGCCTATTATAAGGGCAAGCTCGCCCGCGTCGGACGCGGCGCGACGGAGGCTGAAGATTTGTTGCAGGAAGTGCTGTTGGCGATCCATCTCAAGCGCCATACCTACGATATCGGGGAGCCATTTACACCGTGGGTATACACCATCGCTCGATACAAGCTCATCGACTATCTGCGCCGGACCCGAACGGCCGCGAGCGTCCCTCTCGATGAGGGCACTGATGTCATGGCGCAGGATGACAGCGCAGATGCCGAAAGCTCCTACGACGTCAGAAAACTTCTGGGGCGGCTGCCGGAAAAAGTGCGGTGCTCGATCGAGTGCGTGAAGCTTGAGGGGCGGAGCGTAGCTGAGGCGGCAGAGCGGTGCGGCATCTCGGAATCGGGTGTCAAGATTAACATTCACCGCGGGTTGCGGACGCTGGCGGCCTTTATCGCGCGGGAGACCAAAAATGAAAACTGATGATCTGGTTGCCATGCTCAGCACAAACGTCGAACCGATCGGACGCGGATTGGTCGGACGGACAATTTCCATCGCTGTTACTGCCGGCGCAGTAATCGCGCTTGGCTTCACGCTCGCCGCACTGGGCATCCGCGCAGACCTCACGACAACCCGCGCCACTGTCTTCCTGCTGTTGAAGGTTGCGTTCGCACTTGCGGTGGTTGGCGTGGCCATACGCTATCTCACAAGGCTCGGCCGTCCCGGGGCGGAACGCGGAGTATCGCCGCTCTCGATTGCGCTACCGTTTGCCGCAGTCGCGCTACTCGGCCTAATCAGCCTGGGTGGTGCGCCAAGCTCGCACTGGAACAGGATGATCCTTGGCGATGAATGGCTTGAATGCCTGCTCTCGATTCCGATCATCGCGGTAGTGCCTTTCGCCGCTACCATTTTTGCAGTGCGAAGAGCTGCACCTACGAACCTTGTTCGTGCCGGGGCTATTGCCGGTCTCATTGCGGGCGGCGTGAGCGCCATGGCCTACGCGCTGCACTGCACGGACGATTCATTGCCGTTCGTTGCGGTTTGGTACGGCGGCACGATTGTGCTGTGCACCTTAGCTGGCGCAGCATTGGGACCGCGGCTGTTGCGTTGGTAGACAGACATGTCAGGCCGCTTCACGTCAGCGTGAATTTGTAACCGCCAGACGATTTGCTCCGAACTCACTATTAGAGGCGCACATATGACGCGCTTCCAACAATGATGGAGCCGGACCATGTTAACGAAACACCTTCTCAAGATTTCACTTTTGCTGCCACTGGTGGCGATATCGGCGACGGCCCACGCGGGCTCGACGATCACGGACAAGAGCTATTGGCCGAATGAGGCCAGGCAAAGCGCGCAAACCAGAACTGTTGGTTCGCCAAGGGATGCTTTCGCGTACGACCGGGCAGGGTCACGCTTGCTGCCCGCGACGAGTCTGAACGACGGTGAATCCTCCCCGCGCTATCAGGGCGGCCCGAAGTCGCGGTAACGTCCGCATCGGCGCAATGGAGTTAGCCATTGCCGCAGCGCACAGGGTTGCGGATGAGCATCCGATCTCCGCAACCCGTTCAATTTCTGTCCACTAAAACCGAAGGAGCATTCCCATGGCCCTCGTCCAATACGACGCAACCACCGACAGGGGTGGAAGGTCGCTGCGCGAGACCGTGAACACACTGAGAGGTCATTTCGTTCGATACCGTTTCGCGCTGTTTCGCTTTTCGAGCGCAACCGTTGCTTTGCGTTTTGCCCTGCACTGGAACTGGCTAGCCTCCAGGATTTGAACCTACCGATGTTTTACTCATCGTGATCTGGTTCCAGGTCCGAGGCCTTCCTGGCTGATCGAGGAAATCGAGATTGGAAGAATTTTGTAACAAGGAGGGCGATTAAGCTGTTCACGGTTTCATTATTCGTTTTTGAACAGAACCGCTACTGCGCTGACACTCTGTGGGAGAAACCCCGGCGCGCGGTCGCGCCAATGGCGGCCATAGAAGCGCGCGAACGACGAGCGGTATCCCGATGGCCATAGGTATCATCCAGTACATGAAAGGAGGCAGGTCCCTCCAAAGCGGAAGCTGCTTTCCATTGTCGACGTAGAAGGCCACCAGCATCAGGATGTATGACAGGCCCATCCCCGCGATATGGAGCCTGACCCAGTATCGCCAGCGGCTGCGGAGCGCTGCGCGACCGATCCAGGCGCAAGCGAACGACATCGCTCCGAGAATGAACAAGTGATAGTTTTCGGCCCAGCGCATAACCGACAGGAACGTCGTGGACGCGAAGAGCGCCAGCAGGCACCAGAAATAGATCGTTCCAAACTTTGAATGCCGCCCGCGCCGCTTTGGATTAAACATCGCGATTGCGCCGATCGCGACACATGCAAGGCCCAAGGGGATATGCACCCCGAGGACCGCCGCCAGAAAGACGGGGTCGGTCGAAGGAATTTCGATGCCCGCCACAATTGTGATTTCTCCGCCTGTCACGGCGTTACTTCCATCTTGCAATTGACCATCGACTCCGCCGACGAGGACGGTCGTTTGACCGCAAATGCTGCGGCGCCACATACAATGCAAAGCAGACAGCAGCCAGACAGGACAGCGGCATAGCTCCCCGTCCAATCGACGCTTGCCGCGAAAGGCAGCGGCCCGAATGCCGCGCCGGCAATGCCGAAGACGAACGACGCTCCCCTGATCGCGCCAAGATGGTCGCGGCCGAAATACTGCGCGTAGCCGGCGGCATTGATAGCTTGCTGCGACCCGTATGCTCCGCCCAGGCTCAGCGCGTACATCACGCTGATGACGATGCCACTGCCGAACACCGGAAGACCCGACGCCAGCGCAAGCATCAACATCGCCAGCGGAACCAGGTGCCGGGGTTCATAGCGATCTACCAGAAATCCGGTGCCCAGCGTGGCAGCAGCCTGAACGCCGGCGAGAAGCGACAGTAGAGTAGTGCGTCGCTGTGCGCGATCCCGGCTGTCTGCATAATTGAGAAGTGATTGAGCAAGAGTGCGGTACCAATGGCATTGGTCAGAAAGCCGGCTGCGCACAGCAGCCAGAACACGCCGGTGCGGAGCGCTTGCTCGCGCGTAAACGAAGGCTCCTCCTGCGGAGCTTCTGCGGCCGGTGCCAGTCCCGCGTCAGTGCTGAGGCCGAACTTTTCCGGCCGATCGCGAAACAGCGCGGCAGCAACCGGCAGAATGGTGAGTGCGACAAGTCCGGCAAGGGCGAGATAGGCGCCTCGCCAGCCGTAAAGCGAGATGAGACCATCGATAAGTTTCGGGAAGATCATGGAACCGGCCGCGAGTCCGAGGCTGGCCGCAGCAGCGGCAATCCCGCGCCGACGCACAAACCACAGATTTACGACCTGCTGACTGACGAGGCTAAGGCCGCCGATCGCAGCGCCACGCAACAGCGCGAAGCCTATTAGCAACATCAGTGCGGATTGGACAGTCGCCATGAAAGCGCAGGCGAGGGCGAGGCCACCGGCGATAATGGTCGCCGTCAGGCGCGGCCCACGCCGGTCGATCCAGCGGCCGATCACAGGTGCCGGCAGAATGCCTGCAGGCGTACCAACTGCGTAGGCGAACGAGGCCGAAGTGCGCGAGATGCCAAGATCGTCGGTGATCGGATCGAAGAAAACCGAAACGCCTGCCGTCTGGCCGGGCAGGGTCATGAACGAGCCGAAGGTGCCGGCGCCCAATATAATCCAGCCATAATGAAGAGCCGAAGTTTTTGGGCTTAGCGTCCGCAAGTCATCAACCCGCCTGGCGCGTCGCCGCAGCCGGCAAGTCGCTCTCAAAGCCTTCGCAGCAATGCTCGCGCAAGAACTCCATGATCGCATCCATACGGTCGTATTGAGCGCGACAGATCACGGTGCGGCCGATTTTTTCCTGCGTGACGAGGCCTGCGCCAACCAACCCGCGCAGATGAAAGGCGAGCGTGGAGGCCGGCACATCGAGACGGGTCTGAATATCGGTGATGTTGAGGCCGGGCGGCCCGGCCCAGGAGGCGATAAATGTCCAGTCGAGTCAAATTGCCCAACTCGGCCAGGCAGCGTGCGGCAACCTTGCGATTCATGTTTCAACATACCGCAACCTCGAACAGATTACAACTTTATCCCTAGTTTTATCGTTTTATGAGCCGCAGAGACGCTCACGACGAGATGTCCTTCGTCAACAGAGGCATATTTGGGGTGGCGGAAAGGTCTTGCAAAATGACACAGCCGCTCGCGAGGCCAGCCGGCTGGGACGTGACCGGGGTTACCATCTGTCTCGCCGGAGCAGTCGTGATCTTGGTGGCCCCGCGGCCTTGAGCATTCCCAGATTGGCCCTTCCCGGAAGGGTTTGGCCCTCAGCGCAGGCCGGTCTTACCCGCGGTAGCCCCGCGATTAGGCCATTTTAGATCGCTTCGTCGAGAGGGATGCATTCCGCGAGCTTCGCCGCGGATTCCTTCCGTTCACTATATCGGTCCGTCAGGTACGACGAAACTCCTCGCGTGAGCAGGGTGAACTTCACCAGTTCCTCCGTCGCGCTGGCCAAACCGCTTGGCTGGTAAATGACGTGCGTCTTCAATGGAGAGCGGAGGTTCCTGTCCCCGATCTTGCAACTGGATCTTGCGGGCAATGCCGGAATTTGCTGTGGCCTGGATTACCCGAACCGTATGGCCGGAAGCCATGGTCTGCGAGGTGCCGCCGCAGACGTAGTTGGCCGCATCGAAATAGCCACCTAGGCGGTATCAGACGCGAGGACCATACGTAGAGAACGCATCGAAAAACCACTAAGGCACGGACGCTGCGGCTCTGCGATCGCCCCTGTTGGCGGGCAGCCGGTCGCGGATAGTCCGAGAGGAGCAACGGTCGCTGCCTGCGGTCCTGACCACGTATGGGCCAAGGTATACTGGAATTAGCGGATGGAGCGCCGGCGAAGCGATCAAGACCTCGCAGCCGATCAATCCGCAGAGTAGGGATGATCCGTGTTTGGCGCTTGGCGTGGCGAACGACAGGTGCGTAACTGTGATCGAAGCCGGCGCTCGTGGCGCATCAGCTCTCGACTTGCCTATCTGCTCACTTGGCCTGTGTTGTTGAAAATCCTCGGGATGATGCTCGGAGCATTCACGCCGCCAATTTGCTCCGCAAGGACGCGATGGCTGGCGCCGTTACGCTACGGTCGCGTCCCGCGTGTTTGGCTTCATAGAGGGCCAGATCAGCCGATCTAATCAGATCCTGCGGAGCGAGGCCCGGCTGCGGCATCATTGCAGCCACGCCCACGCTGACGGTGGGAGAAATATCGGGGCGTCCCTGTTGTTGCGCACGCAACGACAGAACATTGGCACGAATCTGCTCGGCAATCCTTAAAGCGCCCTCGGCCGTTTCACCGGGCAAGAGCACCGCGAATTCTTCGCCGCCATAGCGCGCGCAGAGATCCGACGCGCGCCTGGCGCTGTTGGCGATGCAGGCTGCGATAGACCCTAGCGCCGCGTCTCCCGCCTGATGGCCATGGGCGTCGTTATAGGCCTTGAAATTATCCGCATCGATCATGAGAAGCGAGATGGGGGTTCTCGTTCGTTGCGAGCGGAACCACTCGCGCGCGAGCACGTCGTCAAACCGCCGACGATTGCTAAGCCCGGTCAAACTGTCGGTGCTTGCCAGCAGGGTGAGCTGGTTTTCCGCGGCAGACCGCCGTTTCAGCGCTGTCACCAGGACCAGGGTCAGCGCCATCACGATTGCGCAAAGCGCGGCCATCAGCGATCCAATCAACGAAACCTCGCGCCACCAGTCCGCATAGATGGTTTCGAGCGAGACGCCATTGACGATCAGCAAGGGATGGTTACCGACCTGCTGATAGACAAAGAGCCGCTCGACCTGGTCGATAATGGAAACGGTTTGGTAGGAACCGGCGGACGAGGCTGGATAAGACTTGAAAACCGCCGCCTTCCGCAGGCTCTGACCGATGGTGTCAATGTCGAATGGCGCCCGCATCAGTATGGTACCATCCCCGCTCATAAGGGTCATCGAGTCCTTGGCGCCGAGGTGGAGCTTCCTGAACAGGCTGTGAAAGTAGCTGAGACGCATGCTACCCGCGACGACCCCGCCAAACGATCCGTCCGCGTTGGAGATACGTCGGCTGAAGCTGATCAAATATTGTCCATCATTGCCGATCCAGGGTCGGCTGATGAAGAGCCCGACGTCAACTCGCTGTTCATGGACTTGAAAAAAATCGCTGCCCGCAAAGCTCTTTCCGTTGGGCGCAAGGGAGCGCGAATCCAGCGTTACCGTGCCGCGGCCATCCAATACCAGGATCGAGCCCATATCTTTTGCCGTCGCAGCCCGATCGAACAGTACGACCTGCCGTAACTCCGGGGTGATCTTGTCGAATTCCGACAGCTTTATTCCATCGACCACCGCTTGCAGCGAAAGGTCATAAAGCTCGATGTTTCGATCGATGTCATTTGCGATGCTTGCAACCAGATTCGCGGCCGCTGCCCGGCTATGCTCGAAGTCCCGTTCGCCCATCGTCCAGAGCACGCCGCTGCAAATGGCGGAAAAGCTCAGCGTGACGGCGAGGCCGAGCGCCAGAAGCCGTTTCGTCGGCGCGGATTTTGGTCTTGGAATACCCCAACTCATGCGAAGTCCCCGAATTCCGTCAGCGCCCCCCAGCGCATTCCTCCCTTTCTTAGGGTAGCCGTCTTGAAGAAGCCGTCGCGCTTTATGGACAATATGACGGCTCGCCTTAATCGCTTGGTAACCATCGCGGGCCGCTATGGTACGAGCCCCTCATCAGAGGTCCCACCCGAACCGGGATTCAACCGTCGAAAACGACGCCTATGCGGCGTTCCTTCCGCCATGCAATCCGGCATTGCCGGACAACATTGTCCGCTGCGACGATCAAGACGAATTCGTTCGGTATGCCGATCGGGCTGGTAACGTCGAGCGCGGCGCCGGCGCTCGATAAATTTCGGACGGTGCAGGAGATGCCCGCACCGCCGAATGAAATCGTTCCGGCCTTCAGCACGCGATGCCTTGAGGCTCCCCGCTTCTCATCCATGGCGTTCACCTGATATGAGAAAATATCGCAACGACGGTTCACGTGCACTTAACGCCGATCGTGAGAAAGATCATTCATACAATTTAGTCGATGATATTCTGGAATCTCGATTCTCCGTCACCGGTCAGACGGGAAGGCTGAAATGAAAGCTGGCGCCTTTGTCCGGCGCCGCTTCTGCCCACACACGTCCGCCGTGGCGTTGGACGATGCGGTGGACTATCGATAATCCGACGCCGGTCCCTTCGAACTGCTGGGCGCTGTGGAATCGCTGGAATGCGCCAAACAGCTCCTTCGCTTGCTGCATGTCGAAGCCGGCGCCGTTGTCCCGTACGCAATAGGTGTTTTCGCCGGCCTCGCGCCGGCAGATGACTTCGATGACCGGCTGCTCCTTGCCGCGCGTGAACTTGAAGGCATTGGACAGCAGATTGGTGAAGACCTGCTTCAGCAAGGCGGGGTCACCGATGCAGTCTGGAAGGTCGCCGATATGGACGTCGACGCGTCGCTCACGCTGTTCTTTCTGTAACTCTGCCAGTACCTCACGGACGAGCGCTGTGACGTTGACGGAAGATTTGGCGAGCGCCTGGCGACCGAGATGGGATAGGCGAAGCAGATCATTGATGAGCTGGGCCATCCGTTCCGAAGCCATCATGATGTTGCGGGCAATCTCCTCCGCGGCGGCCGGCATGTGCCTTGCGTAATCGTCGACGAGCATTTCCGCAGAGCCGGAAATGACCAGCAGTGGTGAACGCAGATCATGCGAAACGGAATAGGCGAAGGCCTCAAGCTCCTTGTTCGCAGCTTCCAGTTCGGCCGTGCGTTCATGGATGCCGCGCTCCAGTTCCGCATTGGCGATGCGCAGATCCCGTACCGCCAGCGCACGAGACAGAACCGGCAGAATCACACTCAGCTTGAACGGCTTCAAGATGTAATCGAGCGCACCGGTCTTCATCGCTGCCACGGCGGATGTAATGGTGCCCTCGCCGGTCATGATGATGCCCACGAGATTCGGATCGAGCTGCCTCGCAGCCTGAAGCAGGGCGATGCCGTCCATCCCCGGCATTACGAGGTCGGCAAGGAGCAGGTCGAACCTGGCCTTACCCAACGCCTCCAGGGCGGTAACGCCGTCGGTGAACCCGTGGGTTTCGTATCCCTCATCGCCAAGCGTATTGCACAGCGCCTGCATCTGGGCTGTCTCGTCGTCCACGATCAGTATTCGGGGAAGCGGTGGCTCGGTCACGTGTGCCTCTCTGATGTTGCGAACGATTCAGGGAGCCGCAGGTCCGCAGTGGTGAACCAAGGCTTCTCGAAGTTCACGAAGTTTGGGTGGCTTGCTGAGGACCCGGTCGACGTGGGCCGGTATGTCATCTTCGGAGACAAGCCGTTGTCCCCAGCCGGTGAGCAGGATAACCGGCGTCGACGGAGATGCAGCCTTGATCGCGGCCGCTACCTTGCGTCCATCCGTGTAGGGCATTCCAAGGTCGGTAATGACCGCAGCAAAGCCGCCGCCGGGGCTTTTTGCGGCGCGGAAAGCTTCGATCCCGGCGTTACCGTCGTTGGCAGTCACCACGACATGTCCGTCCGATTCCAGGATGTCGCGTAGCGACTTGAGCAAGAGCGGATCGTCGTCCACGACAAGCAGGCGCAACCGCCGCGGTATTGCCGGTTCAGCCACCGGTCGATCAGGCGTTATCGCGACCGCGGTCGCCGCAGGGAAGCTCAGGCGGACGAGCGTTCCTGTGCCGACCGTGCTCTCGATTTCGATCTCGGCTCCGTGCCTCTGAGCGACGCCATACACCATCGCCAGGCCCAACCCGGTGCCTCGTTCGCCCTTGGTGGTGAAGAAGGGCTCCAGGCAACGCAGGCGCGTCTCCTCGTCCATGCCTACGCCGTTGTCACTAACTTCGACCTGGACATACCGGTTTTGCGAGTCGGTCGCGGCACGAACGGCTGTCGTCCGCAAAATTATCGCGCCATCAGCCGGCAGGGCATCGACGGCATTGAAGACAAGGTTGATGAGTGCCTCACGGATTTCGCTTTCGGCCCCCGTAATGGGCGGCAGGTCGGCCATCAACTCCGAGCGCACGTCGATCACGGTCCCCTGCTGTTGCGGCATGTCGCTCCAGCGCGCCCGGGTGAGATCGACGACCTGCCGGACCAGTTCGTTGAGGCGCACGGTCGTGACCGTCAATTGCGGTTCGCGCTGGCGGTAGAAATCCTTCATCCGCGCCACCGTATGCGCGACGTCACCCACGGCGCGTTGAATGGTCTCGAGGTATTCCCTTGCACGAGCGCTGAGGCCGGTTTCCTTTTCCAGCAGCGACTCGGTGTAGAGCGCGACCGGCGACAGCGCGTTGTTGATGTCGTGCGCAATGCCGCTTGCCATCTGTCCCAGCGCCCGTAACCGCTCCTGCTGCATCACGGCCTGCTGGGTTCGGCGCAAATCGTCATAGGCCTGTTGCAAGGCCGCATAGAGTTGCGCCTGATGCGTGGCCAAGGCAACGTGCTCGCTCAGCTGCCGCAGGAATTCGCATTCCCCGCTGCTGAATCCCTGCGCCTGAAAACGGGCGGCTATGACGACGCCAAAGACCTGGCTTTCCACCTGCAGCGGCGCTGCCACGAGCGACTGCAGGCCGCCGCCGGCGAGCCGGCGCGGAAACGGGAAATCGACATCACTGATATCCGGCTCATAGACCAGCTTTCCGGCGACGCATTGGGACAGGCCGTTTTCGTCGATATCCACACGCGCACGCTCCGGCATTGCGAGTTCCAGAGCCAGCGTGCCGCTATGGACCCCGACGCGGGCGACGGTCAGCGAATGATCGACCCGGTCATAAAGGCACAGGCAGGCGAAATCGACCGGCAACTGATCCTCCAGACAACGAACGACGACCTGGAAGATGCTGTCGAGGTCCTGGCGCTCGCCGATCGCGCGGGTGATCTGGTGGAGCAGGTTCAGTCGCTCTAGCTGCGCGTGCGCCTTCTGTTCGGCCTGTCGGCGGACGGTGATTTCGCTCTGCAAGGTCTCGTTCGTCGCTTGAAGCTCTCCGGTCCGCTCCATTACGAGGCGTTCCAGGTCCTCGTTCAGCCGTGCCAGTTTCGCCTCGGCGCGAATTCGCTCGATCATGTCAGAGGAGGCGATCTTCATCAGGGACAGCAGCAGGACGAAGTAGCCAATACCCTTGCCGAGATGCGCAACCATCGCGATCTGGCCATGGGGCGCTTGCGAGTAAAGCATGGCGGTATTGGCGAGACACAGCACCGCTGCGGTCAGCGCCAGTGGCGTCAGCAGGCGATCCGTCGCGCGCAGCTTCCAGCACACGAGCCCGACAATAGCCCAGAGCATCGGCGCCAGTATCAAGACCGGGCGTGTGAAACCCAGAAGACCGGCCGGCGGCGTATAAGTCGGGAGCCACTGAAAGGCCGCGAATAGCCCAGCGCCGAGAACGACTACGGCCAGAGCGAACCCGAGGAAGCCAGCGCTGCCACGGCGCATCAGCCATATCGAGCAGCCAACCGCGATGGGAAGCAAATGGGCCGCTGGTGGCCACGTGGCAGGCCGTAAGAAACTCCTTATGGCCGCGATGGGGGCGAGGAAGCCAGACCACTCGACGGTAACGATCACATGCAGAAATTCCAGCCCGGCCGTCACCGCGAAGCCGATCGCGAGCCATCGCGGGAATGGACGGCCGATACGGGTTCCCATGTCCCAGAGCAGCAAGGCCAGTGCGCCCGACAGCAAGGACATGCTGGTATCCAGAATGATGTGAAGGTCTGGGTAGTCCCTGCGCCCGGCAGCAAGTAGCGTCCCCCCAATCAGGCCGAACGCGATCAGCGCGCCGATGATGCTGTGCGGCAGGCGCGTTCGTTCCACAGAGGCTTCGATAGCTAGCTGCGATGTGGCCATGGGGCCTCCACGGGTACCGGCGGTCGCTGCGACCACTCCGCTTCGAGAAGGCCCGGATGGCACGTAGTTCTCTGCCCGCCCTGGAGGTCCGGCCGCAGGCTGCCCGAATCCCACAACCTTAGTTTGAATCACGTCGCCGGCGTCGCCTCAAGCGTTTTCGAGCCCTATGTCGGCGATTTATTGCCCTGTGAGGATCGTTGCAGAGCGCTGATATGGCGCCAATGCCGAATCTTGGTCTTATCGGCGGCGATTTCCCGGAGCTAATGCGCGATCGAATGCGCTCTGAGCAGATAGGCGCCGGCGCTGCCTCCAGCGGGTCTTCCGCTCAGGCCAAGCAGCACGGCAACAACAAGTGCGCCGCCTCTTTACGGCCCGTGCCCTCTATCGAAATCGTCTTCGAAGCGCAAATGCTTAACGCTGCGGCCACGGCGCCGCACGAGCTCCAAGGCCTCTATCCCAATTTGGATGTGCTTTTCGACGTAGCTCGCCGTCACCACCTGATCCGACGCCTCAGTCTTCACTCCTTCGGGGACCATCGGCTGATCGGACACCAGAAGCAGTGCACCGGCTGAAATGTGGTTGGCGAATCCTGCCGCAAAGATTGTTGCAGTTTCCATGTCGATCGCCATGCTTCGTGTACGACGCAACGTTTCCCTGAAGCGATCGTCGTGCTCCCAGACACGGCGATTGGTCGTGTACACGGTGCCCGTCCAATAGTCGCGCCCGAGATCGCGGATTGTCGTCGACACCGCGCGTTGCAGCTGAAACGCGGGTAGCGCGGGGACCTCCGGCGGCAGGTAATCATTCGAGGTGCCTTCGCCTCGAATGGCCGCAATTGGCAGAATCAAGTCGCCAATCTGATTTTTGCGTTTCAATCCACCGCATTTGCCAAGAAACAATACGGCCTTCGGTGAAATGGCACTTAATAGATCCATCACGGTCGCGGCATTCGGGCTACCCATGCCGAAGTTAATCAGCGAGATTCCATCGGCGGTCACGTTGGGCATCGGTCGATCCGCGCCCTTCACCATGACGTTGCGCAATGTGGCGAACCATTCTACATAATTGTCGAAGTTGGTCAGGAGAATGTATTCTCCGAATTCCGCAAGCGACGTGCCGGTGTAACGCGGCAGCCAGTTTTCTACGATGTCCTTTTTGTCTTTCATTCTCTTTGGTATCATTTTGGAGGTACGTAACCGTTAGGCAGATCAGAACCGTTCCCCGTTCAATTTGACACACAACGACACCGTAGCCGATTTTTCGCTGCGTGCTGGTCCCGGCGCCGTCTATGACAGGGCTCCGTATTCACGCAGCCACGCGGACGTGATCGGTTTGATCTCGGATCATGCTCAGAAGGTAATGAGACTCGCCATCCTGGCCGACTATCGGAAGACGCCGGACCGAAACCACACGCTTGCCGTTTCCCGGCGTGTCAATGGTATGCTCGCCGGCCTCGAATTCCTTGTTCTCCGCGAGCAATTGCCCGTCGTAGCGCTCGATCAATTCCGCCGTCGCTTGCGGGAAGAGTTCCCGCGCCGTCCTTCCTATGATGTCTCGCCGAGATATGCCGTAAAGACGTTCGGCGGCCCGATTGGCGAAGATATATCTTAGGCTTCTAGCATCCTTTGCGACGATCGCCTCCGGCACGTTCTCGATAACGGTAAGCAGAAGCCTCTCGGTACGCTCGAGTATCCGCTGAACCCGTCGTTGTTCGGTGAAGTCCTCGTGGGTCGCAATCCAACCTCCTCCGTCCATCGCACGCTCGGTAACGCGGATGACGCGCCCGTCGGCTAGGTCGATCTCGTTGACCGAAGGCTTCCTCTCCACAATCCTGGCGAGAATCTTGGCCACGTAATCATCGACGTTGCCCGAGAACAAACCAATTTTTGCTCGATGTTGCACGATCTCCTTTAGGGAGCACCCGGGTTTGGAAATCTGCGGCGGCACGCCATACATCTGCCTATACGGCTTGTTGGCCACAAGCACATTTGCTTTCGAGTCGAGCATGATCAAGCCTTGGGCCATATTGTTGATCGCCGCATCGAGCTGCCATTTCTTCGCCTGGTACTTGTCGTCCAGGTTATCGCGTTCTCCAACCAGCGCATCGCGTTCTCTCGCCGTGGCCAACTCCAGCTCCTGAAGCTCTTGGTTGCGAATCGCGGCGTCCTGGAAATTCTGAACTGCGTGAGCGAGGCGCCCAATCTCATCCATGCGCCTTATGTGCGGAATGCTGAGCTTCAGCTTGCCGGCAACGATTCTGTTGGTGGCCTCGGTGATTTCCAGCAGCGGCGCCAAAATGGAGTTCCTGATCAGGAATACGATCAGGGCGGCGAGCATCAGGGCACCACCGCCAAGAATCGACAAATACCACGAGGCGAGCTGACTTTTCTTGCCGAGTTGCGCAACATGCATGGCCCGCTCGGCATAGATTTTGGCAAGCGCTTCGAGGTCTTCGTTGAGTCCGGTACGCACGCTGCGATTGTCGTCATTGTCGCCCCATTCTCGGCCGGCTGCAGGACCAATTTCGATGGCACGACGAACCAGTTCATTTCGAAAATTGATAAATTGATTTATGCGTTGTTTGAGAACAGTGAACTGTTCGGCGTCGTCGGCGCGCACGGTCTTTTGCCATTCGGTCACGACCGAGGCGAGTTCCTGGTTGCGCTTGAGAAGTGCATCACCAAATCGCCGGACTATTGTCCGCTCAGCCGACATATAGATTCCGCGCGACTCCATGACGATCGCGTAAATCAGCCCGTTGACTCGCTCGATGTTGAGGGCCGCGTTCGCCGATGTGGCGAGATCATCTCGAAACGCGGTTTGCAAACGAACCGAGTGGATCGAAGTGAAGAGCAGGAGGCCGACCACAATGGCGAATAGCCCGTTGATCGCGTATGCCGTCTTGCGGATTCCGAGACGGCTAACTTCGTTTGCTGCATCGAGCCAAAATTTCTTCATGACACGTAACTCGCTAAGATAATTTCCAGTCCAGTCTTGTCAAAATGGCACCGTAAAACTCGCGCTTCATCGCGTTCCTGTGTGGCTTCTCAGGAATGAGCACGGACATCGGTGTTTACCGAATCTCTCCGAATCTTCGTTCTCGTCGCTGCAAGGTCGGGCTCCGGCTGAAGGGTCGGGGCCGCGACGCAAGGAAGCCGCAGAAGGTCCGCGATCTTGTCCGCTGCGACCGGTTTGCTGCACAAGAACCCCTGGATTTCGTCGCAGGCGTGCTCGCGCAAAAATTGGTCCTGCTCGACCGTTTCAACTCCCTCGGCAACGATCGTTAATCCGAGGGCCTTGCCCATGCCGATGATGGCTTGCGCGATGGCCTTGTCCTCGGAGTTGTGCGGGAGTTCGCGAACGAAGGACCGGTCAATCTTGATGGTGTCGATTGGAAACCGTTTCATGACGGACATCGACGAATAACCGGTTCCAAAATCATCGATCGCGAGCCGCACACCCCGGCTTTGTATCGCGTCCAGCAACTGGACCGCCTTATCGACGTTGAGCATCACCATACTCTCGGTGATCTCGATTTGAAGTAGTTTGGGATCCATCCCGCTTTCAGCAAGCGCATCATCGACATCCCGCAACAAGTTCTCATCGGAGAACTGCCGCGGTGACACGTTGACGGCCACCGACAGAGGCGGAAGCCCCTCGCGCTGCCAGGCCATGTTCTGAGCGCACGCGGCTTTCATGACCCAACGGCCAATCGGAACGATCAGGCCGGTTTCCTCGGCCAACGGAATGAAGCGGTTGGGCGGCAACATTCCCAGATCGGGATGAACCCAGCGCAACAGGGCCTCGACCCCGCCGATCTCTCCGGTCGCGACGTTCCGCTTCGGCTGATAGTGCAAGCAGAGTTCGTTGCGCTCTAACGCATACCGTAAGCTCGTTTCCAACGTCAGGCGGTCGATGGATTCCGTTCTTATCTTGTCGGAGAAGAACCGGATGTCGTTCTTGCCTTCCTGCTTTGCGTGATACATGGCGATGTCGGCATTCTTCATTAGTGCCGATTCATCCGCGCCGTCGTTCGGGAACATGGCGATGCCGATGCTCGCGGTGACGCGGCATTCGTGACCGTTCAACTCCAGCGGCTTGCAGATCTCGGACAGGAGATGGCTCGCGGCCGTTGCGGCCTGTTTAGGTTCTGCAACTTCGTCCAAAAGAACCACAAACTCGTCGCCGCCAAGCCGCGCAACCACGTCGCTTGCGCGGACGCCGCTGCGAAGCCTGCCCGCCATCTCGACCAGCAAGGCGTCACCCGCCGCATGACCCAACGAGTCGTTGATGATCTTGAACCTGTCGAGGTCGATGAACAGCACCGCGCATTGCCGCTGATAGCGACGCGCCGTCTTGACCGAAAAGCTCAGCAACTGGTTGAACATGGCGCGGTTTGGCAGATCGGTCAGGTGGTCGTGTGTGGCCAGATATTTAATGCGCTCTTCGGCTCGTTGCTTCTCTTCAGCGCGATCGAAATTCTCCTGCGCGAACGACACGTTCCCGGCCAGCCGTTGCAGAAGCTCGACGAACTCCGGCGTGAATGTATTGAGCTCCGCGGACATGAAGAGAATGACGCCGACAGCCTGACCGCGGCTCAGGAGGGGCAACGCCGCACCCGATCTCGCGCCGGTGACGGTGACGATACCGTGGAAGGAGCTGCGCTGCCGATCAGCGAGATAATCGTTGCTGACGCAGGGCTGGCGGGTCCGAAAGGCGGTTCCCGTCAATCCTCGTCCTTCGGGATGCGCCTCCGTGGTCGCCACCTTAACGGTCCTGGAAAACTCCGCGCTCGGGCCGGTCACGGCGACAATGCGGAGGAAGTCACTTCCGGTCTCGGCCAAGGCGATGGTTGTGGTGGTAAATTTGCCGCCAAGGACGGCTGCTTCGCACACCAGCTCGAAGAGCTTTTCGCGAGTCTCGGCCCGCAGAATCGCCTCGTTGGTCGCGCTCAGGGCCGAGACCATGCAGTTGATGCGATCCTTTTCTTCCTCGCGCACCAATTTATCGAGGGCGAACGAGACGTTCTCCGCCATTCGCTCCATCAGTCGAACAGTCTCGTCATCGAACGAGCACAGCTCCGCGAGAAGAACGAGAAAGACCCCCTCAACGGATCCATTCCTCATGATGGGCACAGCCGCAGCGGCACCGATATCGGCGGGCATTCCCATCTCTCGCCAAACTTGTGCCCGCTCGTCGTTCTGAGGGTCATTTGTGAAGCACGAATATCTGGAATGAAATGCAGTGGACATGAGGTCTTGGGTGTCTGCAGAGGCTGCATCCGCCAATGCTTCCAGCCCGCTGAACATCTCGACGCGTTTTCCCGCGCCGGCCGCGTATCGTAACCGGCCGTCGGTCTCGGCTACAAAGATCGACGCTGCAACGAACTCACCACCTTCGTCGATGGCGTCGCAAACACTTTGATGCAGTCCTTTGCGCGAGGTCGTGCGCAGAATGGCATCGTTGACCGCGCTTAGCGCGGCCAGCATCCATGTTGAATTCGACAGCTTTGTCATCGCTCGCTCCCAAGAGGGCATCTCGCGTCCGGGAGTAGAGTGCGCGTTGGGTATATAAGTTGCAGTTATCAAACTACCTAAACGAGGAGTTGAAATGTTGCTGCGGCGGGGTAACCCATCCGAAAGGAAGAAATGGTAAACAATGTGTGGAGATTTCCACAAGCTTTGGTGCTATCGGCTGAGGAATCTCTTTCGATTCGCGCGACTAGTTCGTTATCGCCTCTTATGTTCGAGACCGGCTAGCAAAAGTCGAGACCTAAGATGAAGGCAACAAAGCGCTGGTACCGAGCGGCCAGGCAAGCCATGGAGACGGTTTGGGCAAGCCCTTGCTAGAATCAACTGACATCCGCCAAACTGGCGAGAACTCACCACTTCATCCAAGGATGGCCGATGAAGCCGGCAATTCCGTTTGTTTAGCTCTACGCGTTTGTCATGCCAACCGCCGACTCCGCCGAACAGCGCGTGGGTGGTCCTTGCGACGAACGGCTCGCGAGTCGCTATCAGGTGTGGCGTGAGCTGAACTCCCATAGGTCTGCGGGTGGTTGGTCGCCTGTCTTGTAATGAAGTCTTGAGGATTATGGACGAAGTTCGCTTGTCACCTGTGGTGGTTGGCGACCTCGGATCGAAAAGCCGCCTTGTCATGAGGCGGCTTTTCTTTTGCACCTCAGCTGTCGGAACTCTTCATCATCTTCGTTGGCGGCGGAGTCTCGCCTCCGGCGAGCATCGCCTTGTTGAATTAGTAGTGGCCCAAGCCAATCAAATCGTAACCTTTTCGTACCAGCGAGGTCAGCAGAGCGGGTTCGGCATGGTGACGGTGAAGCGTGTCCGATCCGAGAACGTGCTGGAGATTTCCCGGCAGGGTTTTAAGCTCGGTCTGCAAGTCGGACGTAACCGCAGCCATGATGCCGGCGAGCTTTCGTCCCCAATCGGTTTCGTCAATTCGATCGACGCGAACTCGCAGCGCATGTTCGATATCGTAGATGTCGATGAGGATATCCTTAGCGACCGGAATGCGATTGCCCTTCAGGGCGTGATTTAGCTCGATCCGCCTGTCGTCGAGATGATCCAGTACCATTGGAACGCTGATCGCATACCGCGCCGCTGCAATTTCTGTGGCATTCCTGCTGCGAACCATCTTGGTCGCAAGACGCATCAGTTGCCATGGTGTCTTGAGCCGCTTCGCGACCATCGTCAGGGCAAATGGCATCGCTTCGGGGCGGTCGCTCGCAAACGGGTCCAGAAGCCGTCGAACCTTGGCAAGCGTATCGCCCTCAAGATCGCCTATCTTGGATGGAAGCCCGTCGTTAAAGGCGACAATTTTGTCCCGCAGTCGCAGGGCCAACAGAATCCTCTTCAAGTCGTCAAAGCTGGCCCGGGAGCCGGTGTATTTGCCAAGACCATTTCGTATGTCGGCAATGCCCCGCTCTGATGCAAGAAACGCCTCGAGGCTTTTGACTACCTTGGACTGAAAGCCGGTGACGATCAGTTGCGCCTCGTGTTTATCGTCCTTCAAGATGGCATGCTTCATTCCTTCGCAGTAATCGCGCGCCATCGATGGCAGCAGATTGTGATTGATCCATTCCCAGATCGGCGCCAGAGATCCGCGCGATATCTGGCCGGAGTTGGCGCGCTCGGGTGAGCGATCGACAAACAGCGCTTCTATTGGTTTGAAAAAGTAGCGTGATGGATTGCCAACCCGATTGTTCGGCTGCCCGCTCTTGCGAAACTCCGCGCGCAGTTCCGACAGGATGATTTCGAAACCCGAAATATCCTCGTCATACAATTGCATCCGCTCGATTTCGACGAGCAGGCTGCTTCGCGCCTGCAATGTCAGATGCCCGAGATATTGCCGGATCCGGTCTGCCTGGACTCTAATTTCTATCGACATGGGACAGGTCCTTAATGAGGTCCTGATGAGCGAATTTTCGGAGATTAGCGCCAGTTCCTTACGGAGAAGCTACGATTTGGGTCCGTGGTTTCCCGGAGTGGTCGAGTGCGCAATTCGTACTCCATCGAATCGAATGCGCGTGGTTCTGAACCTTGTATGGTTATTCGAGTAAAATGCCTTCGTTTCCGACGTCCTCTAGCGAATTCGCTGAAGTCAGGCAGCCGCTCAAGCTCAGGCAGCGATCCACAGCGATCTACCGGAGATTGTTGCGGTGCACAGAGCGTGCCGGTCGTCCCCGGAGTCTTGCGGGAGGCGGTTTACCGCCGCGGTAGCTCTCGTTGGCGGATCATTGCGGACGGCGCCATCTGCATGAAGAACGAGCGGATTGGTTGAATCAGGCATTCTGGAGTTCTCAGGGCGATCATGTGGTGAATAGTCGGCTTGAAACAGCAGGTACGCCTGGATATCCGAACTGCGGAACGATTCCAGTTATCCACGCCGCAGTAACCCTACCCAGTTTCTACATAGCTGGGGTAAGCGTTGGCCTAGAGGCGTTAAGTCGGCAGCCACGACTAAGTGGTATGGATATCGGAGGCAAAGACCTGTGTCAGATATCTGCTTAGGGAGTTGGCGATGAATCTCGCATTCGTTCAACGAGTTGCCGATCCGGTTGCCATCTCGGCAATGCAGTCGATGAGTGAGTTCGGAATCGTCCCCACACCTGATAATTTCGCGATTTGGTACGAGTATCACGCCGGCGTAAATCCGGAACTGAAGCGCACGATTGACGTCTTTATTTCAAACAAGCGCGGATTCGACGGTCCCGCGTTGGAAGAATTGCACACCAGCTTCTTTTCCAATAGCAAGGAACAGGAGGTGTTGCGGCTAACCTCGCTGAACGTTATGGCGGCCGCACAACAAGTGCTGGATTTGCTAGACGCCGAGAAGCCGGTAGATAGTCGGCGCAGTCCAGAGGCTGCCGGCATCCAGGATCCGTCCGACCAAAGCTTCGCACGCCTGACTAAGGTTTTGGCGCACCTGATCGCAGAGACAGGCGAGATGGCAAAGCGAAGCGACCGCTTGGCGCTTCGAATGCGGCACTCTGCGGAGAAGATCGAGGGCCTGGAACGGACGCTGGACAAGGCCCGCCGCGACGCGACCCTCGACGGCCTGACGGGCATTGCGAACCGGAGATCATTCGATATGGACATCAATGAGCTTGCGGCACAGGCGATGAATACGGGAGAGGATCTTTGTCTGATCATGCTGGACGTCGACCATTTCAAGCTGTTCAATGACACGTGGGGTCACCAGACCGGTGACGAGGTCCTCAAATTGGTTGTGGCAACAATACAGCAGAACGTCCGGGGGCAGGATCGCGCTGCTAGGTATGGCGGCGAGGAGTTTGCGGTTATCTTGCCTTGTACCCCGATCGCCGGTGCGGCAACTGTCGGCGAAAATATTCGACAGGCAATGGAGAAGCAGCAATTTGTTGCAAGAGAGTCCCAGCAGACGATTGGTGGAATCACGGTGTCACTCGGGGTGGCATGCTACGATCCTGGGGAGCCGCTGTTGGACTGGATAGGCAGGGCCGATAGTGCGCTTTATCAAGCCAAGCATGACGGTCGAAATCGGGTTTGCTCAGCGTAAGGCGAAGGTCTCGCATTCGGATCTAAGGCCAGTTTGGGTCCGCCCGACAGGAAAGAGCGCGGCTCCTTTATGAAAAAGCCATTGGCACGTTGGTAGCTCACGGAACAGACGCGCAGGCGCCCCCCTTGCGACGCAGCAGGCGAAGACTCGCCAGTCCACTAAAAGCTAGTTTATGACGGCAGCAATTCCGCTCGCGCGCGCCATGGCCTCGTACAATCGCCGGGCGTCGAGCCGGAGAGGTCGCGCGCGCCTACGCGGCAACCCGGACCTAATCGGTCTGATCCCGGATCATGCTCAGCAGGAAAAGAGACTCGCGGCTTCAATTTCCCGGTTTTCGACCAACAATTGGGTGTCATGGCGCACTGTCAGTTCAGCAGTTACCTGCGGAAACAGCTCGCGCGCCGTCTTCCCGATGATGTCGCGTCGAGAAACGCCATAAAGACGTTCGGCGGCTCGATTGACGAAGACGTCCCGCAGGCTTCGTGCATCTTTGGCCACTATCGCTTCTGGTACGTTTTCAATGACCGTCAACAGAAGCTTTTCGGTACGCTCGAGGATCCGCTGAACCCGGCGTTGTTCGGCAAAGTCCTCGTGGGTCGCAACCCATCCACCTCCGTCCATTGCCCGCTCGGTGACACGGACGACGCGACCATCGGCAAGTTCGACGTCGTTGACCTCCCCGATCCTGGTCAGGATCTTTGCCACATACTCATCCACGTTGCCGGAGAACAGGCCGATCCCAACCCGGTGTTTCACTATATCCTTGAGGGAACACCCAGGTTCGGACACTTCCGGAGTCAGGCCATAGATCGTCCGACACGGCTTGTTGGCGACCAGCACGTTGGCTTTCGAGTCGAGCATGATCAAACCCTGGTGCATGTTGTTGATCGCAGCATCGAGCTGCCAGTTTTTCACCTGGTACTTGTCGTCCAGGTTGTCGCGTTCTCCAGCCAACGCATCCCAGGCCATCTCGGATTACAAACGCATCCTCAGACCCGGTCGACGCGCGATCGTCGACATCTGCGTGTTGTACCCGACCACACAAATGATGCTCGACATGACGGGCTTTCCAGCGGGACAGATTGCCTTCTGCTCTCAGGGGCGAGCCCATTTCGACTATGACTTGGTGGATGAGAACATGGTCGGCTGGGATCTGTTGCGGCGATACAAGGTCCTCCTGCACACCAGCGGCAAGATCTTCCGCCAATCCACCTTGACCGGCATTGATCATTGGATCCGTGCCGGCGGCGTCATGATCACCTATGGCGGGCCGAATTGGCAGTCCCTTGAAACGCAACGCATGACGGCGGCATTGCGGATGGTCTCGCAGAACCGCAACGCCCCGCGCCGCCATCGATGGTCCACGCGGCAGCGGGCGTTCAGGTCTTTGGCCTGGACAAGGGGATGATTCTGGCAATCCCGGGCGGCAGCATCGACGACTATCTGACCAAGCTCGTTGCCCTGCTGGCGGTTCTCACCTCGGCCCAGGCAAAGCTCGAAGGGAGACTTCACGCGCTGCAAGGTTTCAAGGCGCGCAGCGACGGCAAGTACGACACAATTTTCCCGGATGGCCGACTGACATTCGACACCGCTACTTTCAACACAAGCTTTCATCCCTCGGCGTAGCCGGCTCAGAACGAACACAGGCGGATTACGGTCATCCTGAAAGGAGATCCCTGCTTGCCGGGGGCTGCATTTTCGAGGACAGGCATGAACCCACTGCACCCCAGAGTGATGAGAATGGGCAGAGAGCTTGATCGGATGACGGGAGAGATGACCCGCGGCCAAGCGGCCGTGCGGCTCGAAATCGAACTCCAATTATGCTGCGAGTTTCGGCACGGTGAGTTCCACCAATCGCAAGAATCGGGTGTTGCAGATCCACGATTTGAACCTGGGAGTTTGAGAGCGGAATCTAAATGCAAACCTGGCGCTTCCCTGATCGAAACTGCACAGGCAGTGGCGGCGCTCTGCTTGGCGGCAATTGCGGCCGGCGCACAAGCCGCCTGAGCGGAATGCGATCGCTTGGCGCATTCATTTAGTTAGCCCGCGCGCGACAACGGAATGATTTTATCGCCCTCGAGAGCCAACGCAGTAATATGGTCTGCCCACCACTGCATCATTCTTCGACGATCAGGCATCCACTCCGCAGCGTTGTAGGCACGCCGCACTTCGTTTCGTTCCACGTGTGAAAGCTGGCGTTCGATCCAGTCTCGGTTGAACAAGTTGGTTTCGTTCAGGATCGTGGAAGCGACGGCGCGGAAACCGTGCGTCGTGGCGCGGCCGTGATATCCCATCCGGTAGAGGGCGTAGAGCATGGTGTTGCTGGACATGCAGTCGCCTTTTCCAGGCGAAGGGAAGATGTTGGGACTGCCGCCAGAAAGCGCGCGCAGCTCGCGCAATACTGCGACGGCTTGCCGTGACAGAGGCACCAGGTGTTCCAGACGCATTTTCATGCGTTCGGCCGGAATGCGCCACAAAGCGGAATTTTCATCAAGGTTCTCTAGCTCGCTCCACTTGCCGGCGCGCAATTCAGTCGTTCGAAGAAACGTCAGGGTTACCAGCTTCAATGCAAGTTTGGTCTGCTGCTCGCCGCTGTAACTCTCCAACTTCCGCAAGAACGTTGGCAGCTCTGAAAGCGGCATCGCTCTGTGACGCTGCGGTTCTCCGGTGGCTCGTAAAGCATCCTTGAGATCAACGGAGGGGTCCCGCTTCGCTCGGCCGGTCACGATAGCGAAGCGAAATATCTGGCCGACGAGCTGCTTCAGCCGTCGCGCTGTTTCGTTTACCCCGCGTTTCTCGACCTTGCGCAGCATGTCCAGTAGTTCCGGCGGTTCGAGTGCGGCGATCGGACGCCGACCGATCGCTGGGAAGGCATCCGCCTCCAGACGCCGGAGGATCTGCGCGGCGTAATAGGGGCTACGGGCATCCGCCCAGTTCTCGTGCCATTCGCGCGCGACCGCTTCGAAGGTGTTGCCAGTTGCAATCTTCGCGGCCCGTTTACGTTCACGTTTCACGACGGAGGGATCGATGTTGGCGGCAATGCTGCGCTTGGCATCGTCGCGCGACGCGCGCGCCTCGATAAGCCCGACAGCCGGATAGACGCCGAGCGCAAGCGTGCGTTGCTTGCCGTGCCACCGATAGGCCAAGCGCCAGTACTTGGCTCCGTCCGAAGTGATCAACAAGTGCAAGCCGCCGCCATCGGAGAGCTTGCGCGACTTGATTTGCCCCTTCGCATTCCGGCACTTCGTATCCGTGAGCGGCATGTTGGTATCTCGATTCTGGCCTCGATGACTTACCAACAAATATACCAACAAAATCCTAGGATGTCAGCAAATGGTGGACGAACGTCGGCGAACGCCACGGTAGCAACATATCCTTACAAAATAGGGAGTTTTGTAGCCTTCGCTGAACAATGGCGGATGAGCACGAATGCCGGCGGATCATCAATGTGGTGGGCCCGGCAGGACTCGAACCTGCAACCAGACCGTTATGAGCGGCCGGCTCTAACCATTGAGCTACAGGCCCCGCCGCGAACGGCCGCTGGAGGCGGCCGGCAACGGTGCGGGCATCGTTTACAGCGGAGATCGCGATCCGGCAATGCCAAGGCTTAATCGACCGAAACGCCGGCGAATTCCACCACTTTGCGCCACTTCTCGGTCTCATCGGCGACCAGTTTGCCGAATTCGACTGGCGTCATCGGCTTTGGAATGCCGCCGACCTCGGCCAGACGTGCCACCAGCTTGGGGTCCTTCAGCGCCTCGCCGACCGCCTTGTTGAGGATATCGACGATTTCAGGCGGCGTGCCCTTCGGTGCGGAGATGCCGTAGAACCCGACCGATTCGAATCCCGGTACGGTCTCTGCAATTGCTGGAAATTCCGGCACGCTGGGCCAACGCTGCGGCGAGGTGACGCCGAGCCCCCGCATGGTGCCAGCGCGGACCTGTTCGAGTGCGCCCGGCAGGTTGTCGAACAGCACTTGCACCTTGTTGGAAATCAAATCCGGATAGGCGATGGCCGAACCGCGATAGGGCACATGGATCATGTCGACCTTGGTAAGCGCCTTGAACAGCTCCGCCGACATGTGCACCGAGGTGCCGTTGCCCGACGAGGCAAACGAGACCTTGCCGGGGTTGGCTTTGCAGTAGTCGATGAACTCCTGGACGGTTTTGACCGGCAGCGATGTCGGCACCACCATCATATTGGTTAGTTGCATGATGCTCGCAACCGGAACCGTGTCGCGGATGAAATCATACGGCAACTTCTTGTAGAGCGAGGTTGAGATCGCGTTGTTGGGCGCGACGAACAGCAACGTGTAGCCGTCCGGCGACGAACTGATGGCGGCGGCGGCGGCGATATTGCCGCCGGAGCCAGCGCGGTTCTCGACTACGAATTGCTGCCCGAAACGCTCTGACAGCCACTGTGCCATGATCCGCGCCACGATATCGACGGCGCCGCCGGCCGCGAAACCGATCAGCCAGCGCACCGGGCGGTTGGGATAGTCGGCTGCCGTGGAAGGGGAGATGGTGGCAGCAACACTCAAAAGGCAAACCAGGCCAAGCAATGCTTTCTTCGAAAATCCGATCATCATGCTTCCCGTCATTTTATTGTTACCGTTACCTTCCGTTATCTGGATGCTTTCATAAAAGCCCGCGCTTGCCTACAACCTCTGCGGCGCGTTGATTAGCCGTTTAAGCGAATTGACGCTTGAGGCCGAAAATGAAACTGGCTCTTATTGCCTGCGCCGGCGTTCTGCTGCTGGCGGACGCAGCCGTAGCGCAAGATGGAGGCAAGAACATTTCCATGCCCATTTCAAAGACCACGATCAGCTTGGGAACCGCGACGCCCGGCGGTGGTTTCCCGCTCTACGGCAACGCATTCGCCGAAATCATGAACGCCGCGGATCCGACGCTGTCGATCGAGCCGCGCAACACCAAAGGCAGCAACGAGAACATCCCGATGCTAGAGCAAGGCCAGCTCGATCTCGCCCTCGTGGCCGGCGAGCCTTCCTACGAAGCCTTCATGGGCATCGGGCGGCCGGCGACCAAACTGAAAATCCTGACCGCGATGTATTCCAGCCCCGGCATGTTCGTGGTGCGCGCCGACAGCCCCTACAGGACTATTCGCGACCTCGTCGGCCAGCCGGTGGCGTTCGGTGCCAAGGGTTCGGGATTGCCGATCTTGTCGCGCTACATGCTCGATGGTATCGGCCTGAAGCAGGACGAGGACTTCAAGTCGATCTATCTCGACCGCGCCGGCGACGGCCCCGCCATGGTGCAGGACGGACGGGCCGCCGCACTATGGGGCGCGGGCATCGGCTGGCCCGGATTTAAGGCCATGGCGGAAGCACCCGGCGGCGCCCGCTTCATCGCGCCCGGCTCGAGCGAGATCGCGCGCATCAGGGCGAAGCATACGTTTCTCAAGCCGCTGACCGTGCCTGCCAACAGCTATCCGACCCAGACCGCGGCGATCGACTCCGTCGGCTCCTGGAGTTTTGTTCTCGTGCGCGAAAACCTGCCCGATGACGTCGCGTACCGGCTGGCGAAGACCCTGCACGGGGTCGAAGCGGCGTTTTGCAACAAGCTGCCGCAGGCGTGCGAGACGAATGCGGTGAGCACGATAGCGGCAACGCCGAATGTGGAACTGATCCACCCGGGCGTGTTGAAATATTTCCGAGAGATCGGGGTGGTGAGGTAATTTCCGTCGTCCCGGCCTTCGCCGGGACGACAGTGAAGTTTATTTCTTCACCAGTGAACATGCCGGATCGGGCGGGCCGAACGCTTCGTCGCCGGAGATCTTGGCGAGGATCGTGTAATAGTCCCACGGATATTTCGACTCTTCCGGCTTCTTGACCTGCACCAGCATCAGGTCGTGGACCATCAGATTGTCTTCGCGCAGCTTGCCGTTGCGGGAGAAGAAATCCTCGATCGGTTTTTCGCGCATCTTCGCCGCCACCTTGAGCGGTTCGTCGGTGCCGGCTTCCTTGATCGCGTTGAGATAGTATGTGACCGAGGAATAGACGCCGGCCTGCCACATCGTCGGCATCCGGTTCATCTTGGCAAAATAGCGCTTCGACCATTCGCGGGTCTTGTCGTCCATGTCCCAATAGAACGACGTCGTCAGCAGCAGGCCCTGCGCTGCCGGCAATCCCAGCGAATGAATGTCGGTGATCAGCGCCAGCAACGCCGCCATCTGCTGGCCGCCCTTGAGTACGCCGAATTCCGAGGCGGTCTTGATCTCGTTCATGTTGTTGGGCGGGCCGGCGGCGATGCCGATGATCTTGGCCTTGGACGCCTGCGCCTGCAACACGAACGACGACAGGTCCGGCGTGGCGAGCGGCGGTTTCACCGAACCCAGCACCTTACCGCCATTGGCTGATATGACGGAGGAGGCGTCACGTTCGAGCGAATGGCCGAAGGCATAATCGTCGGTGATGAAGAACCAGCTGTCGCCGCCGCGCTTCACCACGGCCTTCGCGGTGCCCACCGCCAACGCACGGGTGTCGAACACCCACTGCATCGCATAGGGCGAGCAAAACTTGCCGTGGAAGTCCGCGGTGCCTGTGGAGTGGACGATAAGCAGCTTCTTCTTTTCATTGGCGACGTTTTGCACCGCAAGGCCGACCGCCGACACCGGTACGTCGACGATCAGGTCGACCTGGTCGACATCGTACCAGCGTCGCGCAATTCCGCCGCCGATATCAGGTTTCAGTTGATGGTCGCCGACGATCAGGCTGATCGGCTTGTCCAGCACCTTGCCGCCGAAATCGTCGATCGCCATTTGCGCCGCCGTGACCGAGCCCTGGCCGGTCGGCGTCGAGGCTGGGCCGTTCATGTCGGTGAGAACACCGATCTTGACGACGTCATCGGATACCTGCGCGA
>Ga0307516_10001895_pt1 | contig 28642 bp, 34 predicted proteins | sample 19_EM_MG_FD_203310 | JGI IMG/M metagenome (GOLD analysis project Ga0307516, IMG submission 203310) | Populus trichocarpa ectomycorrhiza microbial communities from riparian zone in the Pacific Northwest, United States - 19_EM | ecosystem: Host-associated > Plants > Roots > Unclassified | place... | reverse complement strand
GCAGCACATCCCCCTGTGGAGATCATCTACCAGAACCGCAGAGGAATACCACCACTCGCTTATTGTTGTCATTTGGTGTTGGTTGTTGGTTGTTCTGACCTCTTCCCTCACTTAGGCGCACAGCGAGACGGGCGGAAGCTTAGCGAGGCTCAGAACGACCAGAGATGGGGCGAGCAGAGGACTCAGGACTATATTCCCCTATTCTACTCGAGCTTTATATACCGGTACAGATCTATGCCAGGGATGGGGCGATCGCGCCCATTGCTGGTCGCTGCTGCTGGCTGGTGCCTGCTTGTGGCCTCAACAGTAGTCGTGTTGAGCTGGCATAGCCACAAGCTGGCAGTCACAGTACCTCCTATCCCCTAAATACACAGTGTATAGCAGTAGAATAAAGGGGGCTAATAACAATTGGCTCGCCCCCATCGTGTTCCAAGTCTAGCTAAGCCTCCATTTCTGTCCCGTAAACATATCACTCACATCACTCAATCCCAACAAGTCGAATGCAAACGATCGGAACCATGGCACTTCTACAGTTCTACTAGTACTATGATGATAGTGCCGGCGGCAAGCGTCTTCCTTCTGCACGGGACCATCTTTGTCATTTCAGTTCATTTCATTTCATTGCTAATTCTACGGTGCGTGGTGACATAGTGCTAACGGATGATCTCCCGTGCTTCATGCTATCTTCTCCTTGCCGTCTCTGCTCATGGCGTCTGCGTGCAACTTCATTGGCATCATTGATTTTGATGATAGCATTCAATTTGTGCCTGTTGTCATCTCTCAACGTCTTCGCCTCAGTGCGTTCACTTCTGGTGTCATTTGCAGTCGTTGTGATGTACATAGGTGCTGAGCACTGATGATCTGGCGTGCAAGTTCGTGCTATCTTCCTCTTTCCTCGTGGCATCTGTGTGCAACTTCGTCGGCATCCTTGGTAAGGCATTCAATTCATGCTTGCGGATAAGAGGCACTAGTAGTGGAAGCACGGCGCCTACATTGCTTGTGCACTGCTTGCAAGTGCAGTTCAAATTTCAGCTTTTCATCGTTGTTTTGTTGAATTGCTCCAAATCAACCAAACGCATTGCATCCTACATATTTCCTTCGAACCGTCCAAGCCTCAACAAAGGCAATCCTCTCAAGCTTTGTCTTGTATATGCGACTACTTTCAAGGTCCACATTAGCCTTGAAGACCGTTCTCGACCTTCCGACATTGACCCGTTCGCACATGGCCAATTATATACAGCTCTTTCGCGTGTTTATGTAAAGCCGACACAACTCTTTAGCTATCTTCTCTAGTACTACAAATGACAGACAAGACACTGTGAATGTAGTATTTTCCTCCCTACTGTTGTAGCCCTGCATGTCCATAGGAAAGGACTAATTGCCATGTGCCAAACTACTTGCCAATCAAATTTTGCACAACTAAGTACATTTTTTTGAAACATCAATTCTGTGCGCCAAAGTATCTATGCCGTGCGCCGAAAGACCAAGGATATTAGTTAGTAGAAGTGTCAAGGGTCTCCCGAAGCCAGCTGCCTAATGCGGATCGCCGAAGGCATAGGTTTTTGGTCCAGCCCAGCGTGACCATCCAGCCTTCCATAGTAATTTATATCCCGGGGGCTGCTCGGCTAAGCAAAAGGGTTAGTTTGCTGATGGACTCGCAGGATATAAATGAGTGTCAATGTTTCGACTCCAGGCATACGTTAGTACTAGATTTGTGAATTTGGCGTCAATCTACTTGCTCGGGGAATCGGAGGACAACCATAATTGCCAAAAACGCGTGCAGTCCACCCACCAACGCGTCGGATTCCTGAAAGAGGCTTCTGAATTTGACATGGTCATGGAGATGAGTAACCCGGACAAACTGAAACACACTATGCCCTTCAATTGAGCGCTCGAGAATTGAACCGAGGGTGATGCATTGATGTGCAACCATTTTGGCGTCTACAGCTGATTCCAAAACAATGCCGTACGGAAAGATGGACGGTCACCATCAGTGATTTATATAATGAGTACATCGGTGAAGCGCCCATTCAGAGGATAAAAGGACAGTCAGTTCGGAGAGATCCTTCAGAGTCAACACTCTACCTTTTCATCATGTCCTGCGTCCTCAATACTGGCTGCTATACTATAAAAACCCAGGACCAAACACCTGTTGGCCTTAACGGAACTGAAGTTGTGGTCGGCACACCGCAAGTAGTAAGTCTAGATCTCTCACCTTCCAACTGAACTTGTGACCGAGTGTTGCCATGTCACTAGAATTTCCAATTCAGGAAATTCGGCCCTGTGAGAGGGGTCTGCACCTACGTGATTACCCCTCAAGGCAGACAGGACCATGTTAACTTCAATGGGACCACCTCGAAAGTTTTCCTCGGCGGCACCAGTCAACACTGGACAGTCAGCCACTCCGGCGGTGACAGATACACGTGAGTCGTTGTCATCTACTGTTGAAGACTGCCATCACTGACGTGGTTTCCTTACTATCATAGCATTGCGCCGTCCGGATATGGTTATGGTTGGCAGGATCCAGGTGCAGGCGTTAACCCCCGCCAGGTAAGAACTGTCCATCATCCAAGCTGGGGCGCTCTTGCTCATACCCTTGTTCCAGGTGACCTTGGTCGGGGCTCCCTACGAGGAGTTCATCATCAAGAGATGCACTTGAAATGGAGATTACTTTGTATCTAGGGTGTACGATATGTGTGTCCAAGCTGAAGTGTGTTTGATTTTTGCTACAAGTTTGAAAATCACCTTGAGGTCACTGTGTGTGAGACACTTTTTTCGACATCCGCGCAATTGCCTGTCAACAAGCTCCGCTGTGGAAAAAGCCGTAGTTCAGAAACCGGTCTATTGTGCTTGTACTGTGCGTCTATACGCAAGTACTCGCTTGGATGTTATGTGAACAACTTTTCTTCAAAATCTCTCAGGAGGCGGATGTTAGGGCGACCACGGCTGTGCAATGGCGCGACATAAGCGTTGAAGGGAGTGAGCTGGACAGGCTATGTCTATGATACAATAATCAAGTGTTTGCTTTCTTCTTTCCGTTCGTGTTCGCCATGCTGAATGTTTTACAGAGAGGAGCGATAGGCAAAACATCCACTAACAAGGTTTCCAGTGCAGTAGCCTCCGTGCGGTACATCTCAAGGGGTATAAAATGACGTGGACGGTAGGGATTATCTGGGCCCCTGAGGCGCGGCTCACCTTAGGCAGGACTTTTCGGCATCAATAACAGTCAATTAGACACTCACTACAACAGGGACTTCTTTTGTCCTGGAGATATGCTATACGTCCAGTGAGTAGGGTGTTGAACCATTTGGAACTCCGTGAAAGCCTTATGAAGCTGCTTGAACATGAGTAAGTGTGACTGGAGTTGCGGGGTAAGGCTGTGTATTTAGAAATCAGTTCCTGTCAAGATGAGTTGTGTAACGTGATAGGGGCCATTGGATGATTTCCCGTATTTCTAGTTGCCATCATCTCTGTACCAGACTTTCATCGCGCTCCCGAGCGACTCAACATTGCTTGAAGCTGAAATGAACATGGCGATAGGCTGCGCCAACGATGTCGCAATGGTGATGATCTACGGTGGTGGTTTCTCGTGAATCATTGTCTACGGTGAGATAGTCCCCCTGTGGGCAAACCCTCATGAAATGGAAGATAATCGTTCCCTCTCGCCTATGCCCGCGAGGCTTCCGAACGATCGCAGGATGGTCTGTCATTGAAGGGTTTAATAGTGAGGATCGGACAGCAATTCCATGCCAACTGGGTTGAAGTACCATTGACGAACTAGGGCGCGTCGACTTTACCGGTGTAAAATAATGGCAGTTTCTTTTCCTGGGGTTGCATGAGTGAGGCTATATGGTCGAAGCCTCCGAGTGGCGAAGATCAACAAGCTAGGGTGCAGTAGTAGACCTGGAACTTGGCTATTCGCTGGGCACAGTCGGGACTTTGTTTATGTACTGCAGGGACGTTGCCTGGTAAGTTAGTAAGTTCTGTTCTTTTGTCCTCTGTTGTGCTCGCGGTGCTCCCATGGCTCAGGTACATACTAGTATACTACCATTCCCGCTTGCCAGGTCCTCACCGTCGTTCCGTTTGCTCTTTGAATCGCTTTCCGGCGATGGCTCTGGAGACCCTGTCATACGGTTGCTGCTGGCGTGCAGTGGAACACGAGATGAACCATCTGGCGAGGTCGCAACCGAACTGGGATATCGCCTTGGCTCCTCGATCAGCCGTTCGCGGGCGTCGACACGAGCAGGATCGTACCGCATGGGCCCCACCCCCACCATTGACAGCGACTACCTCACCACCAGGTTTTACAGGTGTCTTTGCGTCATTCATGACACTTGGTGTGTTTGTGCAGTCAATTATTGTCTACTTAGTATATTCTGCATTACTTGTTGCAATGTATGTCAATTTGTCTATTGCAATATTTACTGGTCAAAGCACTACATTGCAATGGACTGGGAAAGGTGTTGCAATATATTGCAAAATGAAACCAGGTACAAAGCAATAGGGTGTCGGGTGATGCAATATTTATGGCAAAACACTTTACCATGCATGGTGCAAGGATGCAGGCAGGCGCGAGAGGTGTTGCAATGAAACCTGTAGAGTCGCTGGGTGGGTGCATTGCAATGGCAAACAGATCGGGCACGAGAAGAATGTTGCAATGGAGTTGCAACGAATGTGTAGAGCAAAGGGATGCAGGTGGATAGATTGCGGTGCGACGGCAGACAGACCGAGCGTGAGAAGCATGTTGCAACGAAACATGTAGAGCGGAGGGATGCAGGTAGTGCAATGGCCGCAGACAGATTGTTGCAAGATGCAAGGCAGATGCAGGAGGACACGAGAGGTATTGCGACCAAACCTGTAAAGCAGACAAGTTGCATTGCAATGGCGGATGGGAAAGGTGCAACAGTATGTTGCAACGTTAACCGGTCAATGGACTACCGTGAACAGCGCATGTTGACACCTAAAGACGGTAGTTACCGTTATTATCGCAACAAACCTACAGAGAGTGGTGTACGGCAATATAATAATAACTGATCTATGTATATCCCGGGAGGCACCCGACTCGCAGGATGTCAACGTTTCGACAGGCGTAAACATACCAGATTTGTGAATTTAGCATCAATCTGCTTGCTCGGAGAGCCGGAGGAGAACGATAATTGCCAAAAACGCGTGCAGTCCACCCACCAACGCGTCGGATTCCTGAAAGGGGCTAGAATCTGAATTTGACATGGTCGAGATGCAACCGGACAAATTGAAACACACTGCCCTTCGATTGAGCGCTTGAAGACCTGCGTGCGAGAATTGAACCCGTGATGCTCATCTAAAAGTAATGCGTTCTTGGTATATCACGGGAGGCACCCGACTCGCAGGATATAAATGAATGTCAACGCTTTGACAGGCGTAAACATCAGTACTAGATTTGTGAATCTACTTGCTCGGAGGATCGGAGGTCAACGATAATTGCCAAAAATGCGTGCAGTCCACCTACACCAACGCGTCGGATTCCTGAAAGAGGCTTCTGGATTTAACATGGTCATGGAGATGCAACCCGGACAAACTGAAGCATACTGCCCTTCGATTTGAGCGCTCGAGAATTGAACCCGAGGGTGATGTGCAACCATTCTGGCCCATCTAAAGTAATGTGTTTTTGGTATATCCCGGGAGGCACCCGACTCGCAGGATATAAATGAATGTCAATGTTTCGACAGGCGTACATCAGTACTAGATTTGTGAATTTGGCGTCAATCTACTTGCTCGGAGAACCGGAGGACAACGATCATTGCCAAAAACGCGTGCAGTCCACCCACCAACGCGTCGGATTCCTGAAAGAGGCTTCTGAATTTGACATGGTCACGGAGATGGGTAACCCAGACAAACTGGAACACACTATGCCCTTCAATTGAGCGCTCGAGAATTGAACCCGAGGGTGATGTGCAACCATTTTGGCATCTCAAACAATGCCGTACGGAAAGCCGTACGGTCACCCCTCTCCCTGATGGCCTGATCAGTGATTTAATGAGTAGTCGTCGTCGAAGCGCCCGTTCAGAGGATAAAAGAACAGTCAGTTCAGAGAGATCTTTCAGAGTCAACACTCTACGCACCTTTTCATCATGTCCTGCGTCCTCGATACCGGCTGCTATACTATAAAAACCCAGGACCAAACACCTGTTGGCCTTAACGGAACTGAAGTTGTGGTCGGCACACCGCAAGTAGTAGGTCTAGATCTCTCACTTTCCAACTGAACTTGTGACCGAGTGTTGCCGTGTCACTAGAATTTCCAATTCAGGAAAGCCGGCCCTGTGGGAGGGGTTTGCACCTACGTGATTACCCCTCAAGACAGACAGGACCATGTTAACTTCAATGGGTCCACCTCGAAAGTTTTCCTCGGCGGCACCACTCAACACTGGACAGTCAGCCACACAAGTGGTGACAGATACACGTGAGTCGTTGACATTTACTGTCGAAGACTGCCATCACTGACGTGCTTTCCTTACTTATCATAGCATTGCGCCGTCTGGATATGGCTATGGTTGGAAGGATCCAGGTGCAGGTGTTAGACCCCGTCAGGTATTACAGAACTGTCCATCATCCAAGCTGGGACGCTCTTGCTCATACCTTGTTCCAGGTGACCTTGGTCGAGGCTCCCTTCGAGCAGTTCATCATCAGGGGATGTACTTGAAATGGAGATTACTTTGTATCTAGGGTGTACGATATGTGTGTCCAAGCTGAAGTGTGTTTGATTTTTGCTACTTGGTTTGAAAATCCAAAACATCCAGTGACACGTGAACGTTTGAACGTGGGGATCATCCTGAGGCGTGGCTCACCTTAGCCTAGGCAGTACTTTCGGCATCAATAACAGTCAATTAGACACTAGAAAAAGTCCATCGCAGACGGGAAACACACGAGCTACATATACCAATCAACAAACCAAAACCAATATTTTTAAGATACGAATTTAACGAGTTAATTACACAGAATGTGTGTTCAATTCGAATAGTATTTGAGTTTGATTTGAGTCGCGAGACTTCACTGTCATTGCCCGATTTGGAAAGTCACGTCATGAGGGCATACGAATGAGCGGGAGAGGGAGGTGGTGGTTGAATCTATGGTTGATAGAAGATGTGATCATACCGTACTACGGATTAGTAGATTCAGAGCAACCAAATTCCGGATCATAGGGTCTTGTGCTGTGCATTTCTACATTCTACATTTCACGAACGGCTAGAGGTACAACAGGTTCACAGGGACTTTGGTTCATCATGGCTTTTCTAGCGAGAAACCTGTTCAGAAAATCGAACAGAATGACCCCCTTATAGCGTCCTCTTCTTCTAGGGGAACAACTATCAACGCTACGCGGATTTGAAAACATGAGCATCCGACATCTCTGTTCCCCACTCTCGTCTGGCACTCCCGTCACTCGATCATCCATGTCACCAATTACTTTGGAGATCCTCATTAGTCTTGATGATGAGGTCAAGTACATTTGGACGTAAGACTTTCTGGCCTTGATCTACCATCCATACAAGTGACTCCTATATGTTCAGAAGCCCAACAATGCATATGGCTATTACTCTTTGCAAAGTGGTTTGGATTTGCGAATCAAATTTGAGGAGTCCATCAACCCTCTAAACAGATCTTTCAGATTCCGTATTAGAGTTTACAACGCTTGTGATGGAGTCAGATCGTTCAAGCGCAGCAACCTTCCTCGGTACTCCACCGGGCCCTCCACCAGCTTAATTCGACTTCCATGACATCGCCCATAGGGTTCATATTACGTCGTATAGTATGTATATCGACGACTTATCTACCCGACCAGATACAATACTACGTCAAAATAAATGTTCTTGCCCGCCTGCAAGCCCACCAAAATAGCATGTCAAGGCTTTTAGCTTAGTACCCATCCATTCTTCCTCGACCTCTACCATTTCTGCGGGGTCCTCCGTAGCCGGTACCGGCCCCACGTTGTGGAGCAGTAACGCTGATATCTCGTCGAGGTTCGCATTCCTGGGCAAGAAGTACGCAACGTTCTTCGTGATGCGTCGTGTGAGCTGGAACAGGTCGGCGCCATGAATAGGCCCAATATTTGCGAGGCTAAACTCTGGGTGGGTGTCCTGGTTGTTTCCATTCTGCAAGACATCCCCATTCTCACCGCACTCGCCGTTCCCGATGTCATTGAAATGTTGAGAGATGTAGTCTGGGCCTCCCCAAGGAGGGCTCAGGAAAACGACGTCGATCGGACGTTTGTCGGATGGTCTACAGTTCAGGTAGGTATTTGCGAAGGCAATGTAATCGGCCAGGATGAAGTCAATGCGATCGGCTACTCCATATATAAGGGCATTGTGTCTGGCCAATGCCAGTCGCGTTGGTGAATTATCCAGTGCGATAACTTCGAGCCGGGTGATATGTTTATGTGTGAGTGAGCTTAGTGCGATCACATCGAAAAAAGGACATGCAAGATGTGACAAAATATACTACTTACCGCGATTACATGTCTTGGCAAACGCGATCGCGTTCCCGCCAACGCCACAGAATGCATCTAGAACCGTGTCGCACCGGCACCGTTCCGCTATTTGGTCCGCAATCAGCTCAGGTGTGACACTGTACCATCCCTCTTCGTCCAACAGACATCCTTGGTCGTACAAGCTAAAGTACCGCTTTCGCTGTGAGAAATCTACAAACGAAGGCAATTAACTCACGTATTTTCCAGCTATCGCTGAAACTTACATTTCTGAAGATGTTCTGGGACTTCGGAGGATGCTTTGTAGTGCGGGACGAGACTCGATGCGTCAAATGCGTTCTTTTCAGTGCCGTGCACGCTGCCGGAGTCGCTCTTTTTGGGCGGCTCGTCAGTGCTGGAAGCTAATATAGAGCAGTTAATAGATCATGGCGAGTCTGTTATGATGTACCTACCATCCGTGGCTATCTGAAAAGCCTGCTTTGCAAAGTGCGATAAGGTAGCGTAGTGTTTGCGTTTGCCCATTGATGGTGAAGCTGCAGACGTACGAGTGTAAAGGGATTATGCTTATGTACTAACCACCATTACTAAACGTGGGAGACCGAGTTTGTGCGCAAAACCCTTGCTCGCGGAGGAAGCTGATCATGGCCAGGGCCTCTGAGACAGTCGCGCCATTTGGTGCAGCGTTCACCAATAATAAAACTTTCTAACTCAACGAGCTCTACAATTCGTCTACTACAATGCTACCCAGCAAGCACTTTGAGAAGGTCACGAAAGGAGCCATGCTGTCAGATCGGAGAAGCTTGGCTGTGAGCATCAGCGTATGTAGCACACCGACAATCACAGAAGCAATAGGTTCGCCTCCCAAGTGGTCTATGGATTCCACCATCGAAGTGCGAACAATTCCTGGTGACTGCTGCTGACAGCACATTCACCGATTATGACATGCAAGTTATGAAAGTATGCGAGGTTAGAGAGCAGGCAACGGGAAGAGTGAGAAGAGAAGGGGAAAGAAGATGATAGCACGAGGTACTAGAGACCTTGGCAGACTCACTTGTTCAACCTGCATGTATTGTGCCCGTCGTGAAGCTCTGGAACATCGCCGACACGATTTTTACGTCCTTTTGATCTGAAAATCTTCCAAGCCGCTCATTGTTCAAAACTCAGGCCTGGCTGAGGATCAATTACGCCAACTAAACGAAAGACGAGGATTTGGTGGGAAAACATGGGGACGTGGTCCAGGACAATAAGGATATTACGCCAGCTGATTCGCGTTCACTGTACTGTTCACGCATCTATGGCATCGAAGCAAAGAGTATATTTATGTCCTGTGGAGCGTGATTTCTAAGGTCTGTGGATTGATCTATGCTCACTTACGTTATTGAATAAGAATAAGAAGTAGCAGGATACGATCAACAAGGATCTTCCAACGCCCCTGGTCTCTACGTCGAAGAATAAAATATTCTGGATGAGGTCATCACAATGTGTCTTGCTGGGATGATGAATATAGCAATCCATTTTAACAGGGTAACCATTTTCCTGGACCGGGCCCTATTAACGATCGGATAAGTGACAGCGTAGTAGAACAGGAAATGTAAATGTATTTGATACCAACCACCGGCATCAAGATCACAGGACGTACCGTCATATAACCATTTTTACAAAGTGAAATGTCATTTGTAATATTTCTGAGGAATCCTGCGCAATATTTTCAGGCTAAAGAGGCATCTGAGCACTGAGTGATCAAAGGTTGGTCAGAAGGAGATAAAGAGTGACCGATTGGCAATGATTTCTGCTAACAATTGCCCGGAAACAGTGAAAAGGCGTACTAAGCCTTATCATAGAGCCAGAGACGCACGGTCATCGGACCATCACAACGGCTTGCAGGTATTCAGAAATACCTGATACGACTGGGTAGCACCCTTGAAGTAGCGAGCTCGCGGCAACGCCAGAAATTGGCCATCGGAAGGAGTGCCGGGCCTGAGGGTCCACTAACTTCATGTCTCAGGACTCAATCGAGTGTCCTGCTTTGTCTCGATTGAAACATTCTCCAGTAAAACACATTACTGCGAAAATGATGTGTCTGTCTGAATATCATGCCTCGTTGACTGAAACGAAGAACGTTAGTAAAACGATGCATTAATGGTGACCACCTGAAAAGATCATGAGAGAGAGAGAGCCTATGAAAAGGTACTTGTGATTGGCCGTCACCGTGAGAATGACTGGTCGACTGCAATGACTGACGTCATTCAACAGGTCATTGTCGACGACTGCGTCCTCCTCCTTCAATAATTTTAAAGCTTTCAAAACACACTTCTGACGGTGCTATCGTAAAAGTCTAATGATGTTCGAAAGTCGGTGAGATATGCGGGGCAGCTTGAACAGTGGACAATACGACCCAGGTCAGTGAGCACTGAGCAGCGATCCTCCAACATCCATCAATGAGAAGCGACGGGTTCGTAATGAACATGCCCGATGCATGGCCCAGATCGTGATGCGGGTGAGTTCTTCCTTCGCCTGTGTACTCGCAAAGTTTCACTCGAGGTTTGCATCCCGGTAGTCAGCACTCCGAGTTTGGCTCATCATATAAACAAAGTCAGCCTCTCATGGACAAAATAATAATTCACGGTGCGGCTGGTATAAAAGATGCTGACTTCCTTTGGCCCTTGTTCCCTTCCTACCACCATCGATCGCTTCCGCTTCCATACCTAATTCGCTATGTTTGCCCACTGGGTACTCGTTCATAGTCTCCTCCTCGGTTCATACGCCACGCCAGCTGTCTTGAACAATACGTCGGACGTTTCCCCACATTTCCCGCGGAGCGACGTTCTAGGTCCGTCTTCCGAACTCAATGTCGTGAACAAAGTCGTTTCTCCGGATGGCTTTCCAAGATCGTAAGTGGTCAACGGCTCAATGTGGCCTTGTATTCAAGCCTACGTCTTCAGCGCCGTCCTTGTTGATGGAACTTTCCCTGGCCCGTTGATCCAAGCATATAAGGTACGGTCAGCCTACCATCTCAATGTGTGTGGCTGACCAGGACACAGAACGACGACTTTTCGCTCTCCGTTGTCAACAATCTCGTCGATGCTTCCTTGCCATTGCTGACCAGCATTGTAAGCATCCTATTTACTCGCATCGTACGACAGCTTACAGACTATTATAGCATTGGCACGGCATTTCCCAACGAAGATCAAACTGGGCGGATGGAACGTCTTTCGTCACTCAATGTCCAATCGCTCCGGGTGGTACCTTCGTGCATCGGTTCAGCGCGCTTGATCAGACGGGTACCTACTGGTACCATTCACACTACTCTACCCAATACTGCGACGGCCTGAGGGGACCACTGGTCATCTACGATCCAGACGATCCGCTGGATAGCATGTACGACGTGGATGACAGTCAGTACTTGAAAGATTAACAGAGAATCATACGCTCACCGCAATGAACCACAGAAAACACCATCATTACCCTGTCTGATTGGTTTGTCAGCCGAGTTGATCAGTCTTCGCTGTGCTAAACTTACTCAAGGTATCATAACTCTTCTCTGCTCCTCAACTCAAAGGCCGACGTTATTCCCGACTCAACTCTCATCAACGGGTTGGGTCGATACGCTGGTGGACCACCATCGCCATTGGCAGTTGTATCCGTCGTGCAAGGCCTACGGTACCGGTTCCGCATCATCGGCCTATCGTGTGCTTCCTGGTTCAACTTCACAATCGATGGTCACACAATGACCGTCATCGAAGCTGATGGCGTCGAGACTCTGCCGATGGTCGTTCACTCCCTACCTGTCTTCCCCGGTCAGCGATACTCCGTCGTGGTCACCGCGGATCAGCCGATTGGTAACTACTGGATTCGCGCTTCTTCAAATCTCCTTCCCAAAACGTTCGACGGTGGACTGAACTCGGCGATCCTGAGGTATGCGGGAGCACCAGAAGCGGACCCTGCCACATCCCCTGGACCGTACGAACTGGAGTTTAATGAAAGCCTTCTTCGCCCTCTTAACAACATGCTTGTGCCGGGTGGACCCGCGATCGGGGAGGCAGATGTCCACATCAATCTAGTCCCTGGATTCACTGATGGGATGTTTAACATAAACGGTGTACCATACCAGGATCCGCCCATTCCAGTTCTTTTGCAGATTCTCAGTGGGGCAAGACATCCTTCTCAGCTCCTGCCCAAGGGGAGCGTCTATGAGCTTCCTCCCAATAAGGTGATCGAGCTGAGCTTTCCAGCTACGGATGGACTACCGAACGGTGCTAGTGGTGGACCGGTGAGTATGCGTCGAGTTATACCGCGACCAACTGACGACCGTCTCGTAGCATCCGGTGCATCTACATGGTGTACGTGTTTCCACCAATATGTCTGCCTTATAAGTAGCTAATTAATTGCAGCACCATTTCTGGGTGGTGAGATCAGCGGGGAACAGCACCGCCAACTTCGACAACCCAATAAAACGGGACACGGTATCGATGGGTTCACAGGGCGACAATGTGACTGTTCGTTTTGTCACCGACAACCCGGGACCTTGGTTCTGGCATTGGTAAGCATCCGCCTGTATCTGGTGTCCATGTCAGCCCACATGCTGACTATACCTCGCAGCCACATCGATTGGCATCTGCATCAGTGAGTGGTGTTGTATCTGAGCATTGTGATGAGTAACGATGCGGTTGTCCTCGTAGCGGGTTTGCGGTGGTCATGGCGGAGAGCCCCGACGAGACAGTTGCAGAAGAGACTGCGGTTATACCACGTGAGTACCATAATCCCTCCAGTGTCCGAATACCCCATAATTCCTTCGCAGAGGACTGGTTGTCTCTGTGTTCATCGAATATAATCTCAGCTTCCGGACTCAGGATTTCAAACAGACACCTAGCTCAAGATTCGTGATTCATATTTCTATTCTTTTCGATCGCTGGCGACCGGGGTTCATTAATTATTAGTGGGACGTGTTTTGTGTTTGTTTTTATGGAAAAGGACAAGGAAAGGTACCATACTGCGTGATAATATGTATCTGGTTGTTAGAGTTACCTGCATTTCTGAATACCAGATATTGCGACGTTTCGAGCACCAGATTTGAGCGGCAGTAGCTTCCGAAGGTTCAACATGAACGTCTGGTAGTGTCTAGACCATATGGTTTATGGTTCTTAACATCGTATCACCGGTCACGGATACTTGGACGACCAGTCAAAGGCCGCGGTGATGGTCAGGAAGAAACGCTGTACCCGAGATCTTCTGGCTCCTGATTATCACAAGCCATGGGAAATGTTAAGAATCACCGCGAGGTCATGTTGATCAGTAACAAATGACTTCAATACCAATTAGCAACCGCATTCGGGACCATGATGAGCATTCAAACACTGACCTTTGACTCAGTGCCAGGAAGTCCAATCCAAGGGCCTGCTCCGGCAAGATCTGGATAGTGAGGTGACGGGGCTGTAACAAATGTGGCCAGTTACTAGTAAGTGGATCTATCTCAACAGCACAGCTGGCGGGCGCACACTCTATCGTTCAAACGCCAACCCAGTCACGGTTGATGGCTCTGAGTGCTGGGACCCATTATTAGCTGAACGTAGCAGAAGCGGAAGCCCAAGCCCTTTCACACTCCGAAAATGAAACGAAGCCACGACGGTGCCATCATTTATACACCGATACGATACCACTTGATATAATTCACCTTGCCACTGGATGCTACTATCATTATTGCCATACGAAGCCGATTGATCACGGCGAATCGTGGGCACGGTCACCGATGAGTCGGTGTGCGGCGTGTCTGAAGTTCGTGAAAATGTTGGGGGGGTTGGTTCAATGAGGAACGGCGGTGAGTAAAACTTTCAATTGCGTCAGTAGGCTCGAGATAAATGGGGCCGGGACTAGCGGACAACGACTCCAAGGGCAGTGCTCCTGGGGCTGGCCCTCTAGTAACCCTCTCGTCGCAAAATTCGTCCCGATGCTAAAGTTACTTTGGCTACTGTATGTATCGGCGGGGTCTTATAGGCTCTTATAGGTGCCCGAGACCACGTCCACGGATGCAAACGGACCAGGATATGCTATCTCCAAAACTGTTACCATCACGAACCCTCGTTATTTCAAGGCAGCCGAACTCCCAGCCTATGCACAACGCTGTCCGGCTTTACTAGACAGTACACCGGTCAAAGGACGTTGGGCACTCGTTCCATTCCAGAATTACCAAGCGTAATACCACACTAGTTGACTTGTTGGTATGTTGCTGTGGCGATTGTCACAAAGCATTTCATTGCAGGTGTTTATTTCTGGTCACCATCCGATGTGCTCTTGATATCGGTGCGTTGCAGTTTGCTCAGTTGGAAACCAATACGTATGTCTGTCATGGTGTTACCACGGGCAGTCGATAGTGTAATAGTAAATGGCCTGTGGCCTGCCATCTGGCGGCGGAAATCATGATTCCACGAGCAGCACAGGTCACCTTGCTGACAATGTAAATAGATATAAAATGCTTGTATGGCATGAGGTATGACCTTCGCTTTATCGCTTGCATCTGCTCGCGTGCATTCCATCGCACTGCGATGTATACTGCTTCCTTTGCCCTCGTCCTGTTGTCTCTCCTCACAAAGACCTACGCAGGATCCATTGCTTGGCGCATGTCATCGTCGTCCCAGCCATCCCCGGCTTCAAATGTGATGGGCCCAGTTGGGCACCTTAGAATTGTCAATAAAATCATTGCTCCTGATGGATTCAACCGATCGTTGGATCTTTCCTCACCACTCGTATGGTGACTTTGACAGTTCTGTAGAACCACGCTTGCTGGCGGAACGTTTCCTGGACCACTCATCAAAGCCCAAAAGGTATGGCTTCAACCCTATACCTATACATGTGATGCACTTCTCACTCTGGGCTCTAGGGAGACCATTTTTCTATCGATGTAGTGAACCAGCTTGATGATCCCTACCAGTTCCTAAGTACTACCGTGGTCTGTGTTCAACCTAAAGTTGACCTATTTAAGTGACTTCTGATATCTTCCCCAAGCATTGGCATGGGCTATTCCAGAATGGAACGAACTATGCTGACGGTGTCGCATTTGTGACACAATGTCCGATCACGCAGAACAGATCTTTTCGTTACTCTTTCGAAGCTCAACAACAAGTCGGTACCTACTGGTATCACTCGCACTATTCGACGCAAACATGCGACGGGCTCAGGGGTCCACTCGTAATATACGATCCTGACGATCCGTTGGCATACTTGTACGACGTCGACGATGGTAAGGACTCTTGCGAGTCAGCTGATCATTAGCTGATTCTCACCTGTACCAGAAACTACGGTCATCACTCTCGCAGACTGGTGCGTTTCCTGGCTGGTGTGCCTTGACATCTATCAATATTTCATAGGTATCACGTTGTAGCACCAGTCCTTAACCATATCATTGGTGTCAATCCCAGTTCTACGCTCATCAACGGCATGGGCCGATACACAGGCGGGCCAAGGACAGATCTTGCCGTGGTCAGCGTGGAATATGGAAAGCGATATCGCTTTCGCTTAGTGGGCATGTCGTGTGACGCCATTTTTTTGCTTTCAGTCGACGAACACAACCTGACTGTAATTGAGGCGGATGGAATGTTGACCGAGCCCCTTACTGGTCGATTCTCTTCAAATTCTACCTGGCCAACGTTATTCTGTTATATTAAACGCCAACCAACCGGTCGCAAACTACTGGATACGAGCATTACCAAGCATCTCGAATGCTTCCTTTGAGGGTGGCATTAATTCTGCTATTTTGCGGTACCAGGGTGCTCCTACTGCTGATCCGACGACCAACAAATCATCGAGCATCATGCCCATGCTCGAAACCAATCTACACGCCCTCATTAATCCCGGTGCACCTGGTATCCCCGAATATGGGAAGGCGGATATCAACGTGAAGTTGAATGCCAATAATTCTGGGCACGTACTACATCAATGGTGTCTTCTACGAGCCTCCAACTGTGCCGGTGCTGCTACAAATATTGAGCGGAGCACAAAACGCCCTGGATATGATGCCAAGTGGGAGCGTTATCACGTTAGGGCCAAACAAAGGCGTGGAGTTAACATGCCCAGACTACCCCCCGAAGGGGGGTAGTGTATAGTCTGTGTGCGAAGAGAGGTATCCCGGGCGATCAAATCTGTTTGTCGTGTCCGTCGGATGCCCCTCTCCTAAGATCGGGGCCGCGTACAGTACACACAGGGACAGGTAAAGGGGCGGGTTTGGACGTGCGGTTTCGAGCCTGCGAAAGCTCTCGTCAGGGGGCTTAAACCGCTACCCCGACCGCCGCCCTTCCGGGGCTGTTTAGGTGAACTACCATCTACCACATACGAGGGGAGTAGGCCGAAGCGTGTGAGCTGGCAGCGACCCGACGCAAGGATGGTCTGAAAAACTGGGTGAAGGCGGGTGGGGACAAGGCTTCTTTGTCAGCGAAGCCAACAACACTCGACCACAGGCCAGCCGGGCGAGAACGTCCCTTTCGGGAGCGCGCCAGCACTTTTCTCGTCCCCGTGCAGCACCACACTGGTACTAGCCAGTGTGGATCCTCTCTTCCATACCGCTGAGGGTATCCGACGAGTGGCACAGACTAAACTATCAAGATGGGGCTAAACCGATTGTCGAAACCAGACTAGGGGCTGATGGAGAGGTACGTCTATATGACCAGACCTGAATATGCGCCGTCTGGAAAGGTCCGCAGGAGGACTAGCACTGCCTGTAAGTCGACACACATCTCTGGCATAATAGAACTATTCAAATTTGTGCCAGCCATTCAACAGAGACGACATCCTTGAACTGATCAAGCGCCTCGTGACCTTCCTTTTCAGGTTACAGTCTCTTGAATCTGGTGCGTATGACCGGCCGGGGGAACATGCCACCATTGCTCGTGAGTGATATGTTCAGGGTTACCCGGGACAGCATCGGACCATGCGATACTATTCATTATATCATGTCTCCCAGTGGTCCCTACTTCCCGCAAGGGTTGCGGCAAGTCTCATTGCTTATCATAAGAGAGAACGTGCGGCCATGGCCCGGTGGTACTGGAGGCCACAAATTGGGGGAAAACTATTCACCTGGCTTCCTTTCACAGCAGATTGCATCCAGTCAAGGGTACAATCAAGTTCTCTGGTTTTTCGGGAAGGGTGCTCAAGTAACAGAAGCGGGCAGGATGAACTTCATTGTTGTTGTAAAGCGGAAGAATGGTGATGGTAAGGCACTTCGTACTAGGTATATTAGCTACGAGTGTCATTATAACACTATGCAGGCTACAATTTGACCACCGGCCCCCCTGAATGGTCTGTCGTCGTGCCGCTGACTGCGTGATGGAGATCCGGAAGAGGTCGTGTCATGGGCGTGTCGCTGGCCGGTGGCTGTAGACGTTGTCGTCGTCTCCAGCAAGGTGATGGTGGTAGCAATTGGCGTGGTGCCACACGGGTGGCTGTGGTGGTGACGTCACTGGTTCTCGCAATATTTATTGCGAGAACCAGTGACGTCAGTGACTGTTCGGTGCTGCAACAAGGGAATGCTACAACTCTTCCCGAGCATGGATGGTATTCTCCATGAAATCTTGCTGAGAACCATGTTTTTCAGAAAACTTTACCGTGATTTCGTTAAACCACCACCACCACCACAGCCCTCCATCTTTGGTCTGTTCTCTCATTTCGCTTGCGGGGTCGACGTGTGGTACGGATCGTACTTGCTGTTTGATCTAGCGCAGGTCTCGCAGTGTTTTGTCAACAAAGTTTTACACTGCAAATCCAGAGCTGGCAAAGAACATGAATTTTTGGTCTTCGAGATCCTTTCACCTGCTGGTGACTGCACGACACTTGTGGTGCTCACCGAATTACTACGACTCAGCTATAGTCGAAACAAGTCAGCTGTCTCACACCCTGTCTCCCTGAAGGTGTACTCAGAGATACTATCCAGACCTAGTGAACACTTCCACCCAGCACTGGACTGTCTTGACGTTGTGGCCAAGGGTACCTTCTGGGAACTTCGTGTCATTGAGAAATGGGGTAAATATGACATCCTTCGTACCCTCACATACCCACCTACCAGCACACGACCTTCTGCGGATCAGCTTTGTGCTCTCCTGCGAGCTACCAAGACACATGCTACTGATATCAACCTCGATGGCATACAGTGTTCTTGGTTTGCCAATACAATCTTTCTTGCTCTCCAAGACATCTTCCCAGGTGGCATTGTAATGCCCGGAAGAAAGGAGAAGAAGAAAGGGATACATAAAGGGGTCAAAGTTCCTATAGATGGAGGTGTTAATAGCCTCCATCAGAAATATTCTCGACAAATTGAGAACCATGATGCTGTGCGAGGTTTTACTTGCTTTTTATTATCACATATTCATGTTTGTTCTGAGCAGCGCAGGAGGGAACACGAGATCGAAATAGAAAGGTCGCGTCATGAAACATTGATTTAAAATAACTCAGGCAGTTACAGATGAACGTGAAGAAATTTTGACCGAGGGAACGAAAAAAACGGCTGGATTTCAATATGCGCATGCAACATTTTGTGGATTCTTGGATGCGGAAAGGGAAGTAATCTGGCATGTATAGTTGTCTTGTTGTTTTGAGAGGTGTAGGCAGCTTAAGTTTGTATTGAACAGCATCAACGGTTGGTTACAGTTCCAGCCATACAGCACTGTACAGAATTAAATGTATTGCGACTTACTGTACTAAATTTCTACAAACAAATCTGATACAGCTCAGACTCGCTCGTTGTAAAGGTGAGAGTCTTGTACTATTGCTTTGTTCAACGTCGAGATTTCAAGTGGCATTGTGGAACGTCACCGATAAGTTGGGTGTAGTTTTGTGTCACGTGTGCACACGATGTGACGCGTCAAGTGGACGCGCCTTTTTCTCATACTTTGACACCATGGACAAGGCCACAACAGCGAACTATCTTTACCGCTCAGATATCCCCAGGCTCACCAACATGCCAAATGATAAATTGTCAACAGGTGTAAAGAGCCCCTTTCAATTCAAGTTCAGCACCCAGACACAGAGGGCCCCAGCCATGCCGCAGGAAAAGTTTACCCCAGCTGGCACCAGCTTTCAACGTTTAAATTTGAATTTTGGAGACACCTCCAAGTTGGCCGAGAACACACCGCCTCGTTCGTTGCCGTTCGAGTCCTCCGGTTTGCACAAGCAACGTCTCGCTGGGACCCCTGCATACGTTGACCTAATAGATAGGGGAGAGGAGAATCCAAAGGTCTCACGTGTGGTGCGTGACACGTCGTATCCTTGACTCAATTTGTGATGCATGTATCACAGCCGTTCAACACGGACGTCCGAGGTGAGCATATGCGCGTTGTCTGGCCCCGAGCGTTACCTAAATGCGCAGAAGATGCACCCAAAAACTTCGATAAGCGTTTGCATGAGTACGCGATGTCATTTCCTGACCAAGGAATCATGAAAAGAGAAGAATCGGTTGATGTTCTACACGGAGAGGTTCCCGAATCCGAGGACCTGTTGATGACAGTCACGAGCAAGTACCGGCAGTTACAACGAGAGACAGCGAAGCAGGTAATTTATGTTGGCGTACCCTTGGACTGCGTTAACACATTAGATACAGCGGGACTATATTGCAGAACTAGAGGGGAAGATCGCCTCTACAACCGAACAGCACACGGCCCTTTACGCATCTATTGCGCAGTTGAAAGCAGCCCGGGTCACACAAAGGGAAGAACTCGATAAGATTACCAAGGAGTATGCGGTGGCCGTGGCTATCTCTTTGTTGCAACGCTTCTCATAGCTGCTCGTACAGCTTCGCCGATCTCGGGACAGGATTTCAAGATTTGAAGGCACTGTCGATTTCGTCTGCGTCTTTCTTGTCAGAAGCCAAGGAGACAATGCACAGTCTAGTACAACTGAAAGACAATGCACAATTCGAACTCAAGCGTAAGTTGTAACAATATGTCCTTGTGTAGTGTGCTGATGGGTATAATAGTTCTTGAATCCGCATTTGACGACGATGGAAAACTTATATTGACTCAAGAAACAAGAACCACACTCGACGACCTTCGTTGTGAACTTACAAAGAGTAGGTTGCATACTTCTGATCACGTTTTGAACGGCTCGTTAGAATTTCCTATTTCGCAGCTCAACAGGTTGTTGACCTGCTTCGTGACCGACTTCATGCCATGGCCTCGGAGTTAGCTGAAGCACGGTCGCGGATTTCAGAGCTAGAAGGTCTCGCTGTGGGTGACACGCAAACTGTCGAGCGTGTCACTCTGCATCTTCGACAATCCGGTAGGATCACGTCCATCTCGAGTCTTGTAATGATATTCAGCCTTGAACGTGAAACAGCAGAGCACGTGGCAGTGGTAATGAGTTTTCTGCAGGAGGAGAGAAAGGAGTCGGTCCGGGCTGCGAGTGAGGTATATGAAATGACCCAACAACTAGCCCAGTCGCATGCCCGGTGTGTATTGGGGCCTTGCTCCGGCCGTTACTGACCAGGCCTTAAAGTATGAAAGAAGCTGAAACTCAGATACTGTCTATGAGGCAGCAGTATGTTCTTCCATTCCCGGTCATTGTTTTGTGTTCATTTGTCTGGCTATAGGATGACCGAGTATGAAGGAGCTCAAGAGGACCAGAATGTGCAACTATGCTCCCTTCGCAACACGAATGACTTCCAAGAACAAACCAATAGAGAACTGGGGGAGAGGTGAATCAGAGGCCATGATTCTGTACTGATCTGACCCCATTTCGTCCGAGCAAGACTCCGGAACACCAATGAGGAGTTGCGCCTTGCTCTGAACCGCTCGCACGAACTCGAGGGTCGATTGAACGCCTTCAAGGAGCATGAGGCGAATCTACTTCAGCAAAACCTGAGCTTGCGATCGGAACGGGATACAGTGAATGAAATGTTGAGCACCGCGCAACATCAGCTCGCCGAGGCGCATACTCGTGAATTATCGCTTTCTCGACAATTGTCCAAGGTCACAGCGGAGCGGGACGGTGCGACTGAGAACCTCAAAGACATGGATATCCTGAAGAGGGACCTGGAATTGTGCCGCGGAAAGTAAGGTTACCATTTGCATGCATGTCACGCGCATTCTGAATGACACTTCTGAGGCATGTTGAGACCTTGGTTGCTCTCAAGGCCAGGCCAGTGATTATCACATACGCATCTAACTAAAACAAGCGTAGGCTTTGCAGGAGCGGTTTGATGACCAGTCTGTTACATTGACGGTTACCAAGGAAGCGTTGGGCGATGCACAGGTATACTGCTTCTAATGTTAGGTATACGTGCTAATGACCAGCAGGAGCAACTTCATTCGACAGAAAGGCGAGCTGGAGTACGTTTGAACCCCTTCGTATGTCTTCAGACAGCTAATCAGTGGCTAGGAGATGGTTGCTGATATCACCCATCTGCGAGAACAAAAGGGGCTACTAGAAGCGAAGCTCCAAAATGCACTAAAGGAGGTGGATGCCAAAACGGAAGACCTGATGGCCCTTCTAATGGAGGTGTCTCGTAAGGAAGGTGTCTCTGAAACCTTATTGAGTGAGGAGAAGCAACGCGCGGACGAATCACGAGGACAAAACTTGGAAATGAAATCTAGAATCGAATCCCTGCTCGCAGAACTTGACCAAAAGAACCATCGCGTACAAGATATGGAAAGACGCCTTGCGGAGGCCGGAGCGCCGTGCACTAAACATGAACAGGAAGTGGCCGTGCTGACATCACGTGTTTCCGAGCTTGAGGCGACTAAAAACGAGTTGTTTACTCGGGCGACGACGATTACTAAACGTTACGCAAGGAATGATTTGGTGAATCACCCCCTATACTTCGCATATTACCGGATAACGGCAACGTTTCCTTCGTAGAACGATGACGAGAAGGCGCTAGTTGCGACGGTGATGCATAAGGTTCGTACCCTACATGATCGCGAGATGGTGGAAAAAAACAATGAAATCAAACGGGTGCGTTTCTGTTTTCATAAACTCTCACAGAATAGTACTATCGTTTGCATATCACCCACAGCGTGACAATCTCATCAAAGAACACGAGGCAAGGATCTTACAACTGGAAGACAACCTTGCCTGCCGCATTTATGGGGTCAGCCAATTTGTTTCGGCATTTTCCATTCTTTCTCCGCACACTTGTCATGTTTGTACAGCCGCACACGGCCTCCGCTGTGAAACCCAGTACTGTCGGAACTCCTGTGGACAGCAGTCCATTGACAGTCCCCGACATGGGGGTCGCCATAACAAGCTGCAAGGAGCCAGATTTCAGTTACCCGGCAGATAACCACCCCAATCCAAATCCGATTTCCACGTGTAACATCAGCCCAACCAATCCCGTTGCGAAACAGACTAAACCCGCCCCGTCGATGCCGCCACCGCCGCCGGGCCATACCAGCTTCTCCAAACTCGCCAGAGAAGACGTTGACGGTGCCGAATCTGAGGAAGAGAAGCAAAAGACCAGCACCAAGAGGGTCTTGTTTGCGGATAGCGGGAGCGATCCTTCGACATCTCGCCCAACCCGTCGGGCGGTGAGCGCCCAATTTGTCACTATGACCTGTAGAGCAGCAGATTCTATTCTAGCCTTTTTCTTTCCCAGAAGTATTCTAAACTTGTCGAACCCGAAAGAACGTCTGACAATGTTAGCGTGTGATACTTCTTGGCCTGGGCGTTTAACAGTTACTGATTTACGCTTTTCGCTGGGATTTAGGCTTCCGATGCGACAACGAAAAAGAAGACGAAGCGGCGATGAATCGACATTATCCCTCGGTGTTTCTCACTTCCACTATCGAACAAGCCCAAAATCAATAGTATTACTGTAAAGTACATGGACCGGGTCAAGTGCGCTTCTTTGTGTTTTTGTTGTTGTTGTTGTTGTTTGTATTCCGTGTGACACAGGACATTTACTTTTGGAATGACATGTGCAATTGTGGTCATGCTCTTGTTTTTGGACGTGTGGGTACCTTGCAAATTCAAAAAAAAAATAGTTCCGTCCCGCGTGATCACTGACTGCTGTCAAGAGGAAAGCACCAAGAAAGCCAGCTTTGATAAAATACAACGTGGCGTTGTGTAAATACAGAGGACAATGAATCGTGTGACAGGAGCATAGGGGATTAAAACCGATGCAGGGGGGGTGGGTAACAAGGTATGACACCACCAGTAACAGCGATGGCGTCGGTGACATGAGTGGGGGATATATACGACTACTACTCTGAGGGAGAGTATAGGGATAAATAAGAAAACACTATGAGTAGAGAGCAAGTCCAAAGCATCAAGCAGCAAAACACGACGGCCACAATATTAAATTATCGATGCCAATCGTCCACATGGTCCAAGGAGGGAAGTGAAAGAAAGAAAAAAAAAAACAAGGGAAGTATTCTTCCGTCCCACGGCACAATCTCAGTAGGGGAGACGGAGCAAATCACCTTCAAAGATGATATCTCCACGGTCTTGCAAGAGCGCCACAGCTTTGGCGACTTCGGCAGTGTCAAAGTCTTCATGTTTATCGAGAGGGATCGCCGCGTTCAGGTATGCAAGAAGAGATGAGATCGTCATTTCGTCCTTGGGCTCGTAGGTAGTCGTGAACAGATATGCGATGGAGGAATAGATGAAGTGCGTGCTGAGAAGAGATGAAGGATGGGTAATAGTCGACAATCAAGAGAAAAAACATACCGCCCAGAAGAGTTGTCCAGATCGGCGAGTCCTAACGTCAGACGGCGTGAAAGACGACTCGAAAGGTGGCTGCTGCCCTCGATAGCCGGGTGGGTTGTGTCTATATCATGTCTACTCTTAGGACGAACGGAACGTGGGGTGTTAGTCTTGGTGCGACCGTTGGGAGAGCTCCCGCTCTCCGAGAGGACTGTCCACGTCGGAGCTTTCAATTTACGCTTCTCATCGTTGGGGACTCGGGAACCCTTGATGATGTCGTGTCGCTCCCCGGGGGGATCGTCAGACTCGAGTTCATCTTCAGCAGATACATCGCCATCTGACATGATTTCGTCTTCTGCACCATTCTTTGCCTTCATTTCGGCGACCTGTGCGCTCTTCTGCACGCGTCGCTCACTGATGTTGTTGGTCAATCAGAACTTTACGCTACCATTCTGCGACATGACACGCACTGTCTAGCCAGGCATTTATTTCGGTGCTGGAGCCATGGGTACGCACAGTACGAGCTATCTTGTCTGAGCTGGACCCACTTCTTGCATAGCGTGCAGAAGACTCTATTCGGTTCGACCTCTTCAATAAGCGAATCCGCTCTAAGGGTGGCTGCCCTTTGTTCTGCATTGCGTCTTCGGGACTCGTTCGCGGGAGGGAAATTAGTCGGTGTAAGATCCTTGAAGGACGAGCTGGGAGAGGTAGGGAGGGCGGCAGGACCGGGCTTCGCCGTTGATGACGAAGCTTCGGCGGTAACAACGGAATCGACCGGCGGAAAGGCAGCAGGTTCTTGCTGTCCGGTGCAAGGCGGTACACTAGTGCTATCGGTGTTAACAGGCTCATTGATGCTAGTATCACTAGTGAGACCAAAGCGTTGGATGTTTTTTAGAGTCCGCACTTACCCTAAAGTGGATGATGAGGCTTGAGGCTGGCTGGCGAACAATACTGGGGATCCCCCCGATTTCTGACATGTTGACCGATGTTGTAGCCACTTTTGCACCGCTTGCATGTGATTTTCTGGGCTCACGGCAATCCAACTATCGCATCTGTTACACAGAACACGTTCTGCGTCGAATTTTCTAACATCCGGGTCTTTGGAAAGTAATGTGTTTCGTTCGTCAAGGGCATCGCCGCTCTTTGCATTCCTGTGGGTTACGTTATAGGATGGCTCAGGAGGGAAATGATTGTATACTTGCATTTTCTTTGATAGACAACTCTTACGGTGAGCATCCCAAGGGATGGAGCAGTATGTGGAATTAGGGCGTAATCGGATCCACTTATCGCATGAGGCGCACAACACGCGATATGCCTCGAATTGCGCGACATAAGGATCTGCGCGGAGATAGTCAATACGTTCCTCCTCGGTGCGCTTTGCGCGACGCCGTTTCGGAGGTGGATTTGCGAGGGCTTCTGCGGTGCTCTCGGGAGTGTATATCACGGGCTCTGGCACGGCCTGGGTGGTATTTGCGCTGCCGAGGACAAGATGACACGGAGAGTATTAGGAAAGCAGCCATGGGGGACGAACCACTGCTGGCGGTGGGCATCCCAGTGCTTGAGGGTGAATCCACGGGTAGATTCGTCACGGAACGAGACGCCCTCTCCGCATACCTCGCAGATAACCCGACCTGTTTCATATTCGCCCTTGGGGGCTAGAGGGGACGCGGAGCCGGTGTTCTGACCAGCATCGGAAGCATCCCCTTCCGAAGGAGCCTTGCGCTTGCGAGGATTCCTGGACAGGTGTGAGTGGGGAATGCGATGGGGTGGGAAATACATACACGGATGGCGAGGACGGTTCGGGTGTGATAGACGGGGACACCCTGTGTGGGTCTGTCAGACGAGCAAGGTAGACAGGAAGAGGACGCACATGACAGAGGAGGAGGGAACGAGGGAAGGGGGGAAAACAGATGCAGACTTTATTTAATAAGCCGAAAAAGCGTACAAAAAATATGTCACAGATTCGGTATTCGGTATTCGAGAACATACATATTTTGAAACTCCGCTGGGGTGTTTCTGGTGTTCATTAATCAGGCACAAGTGTCCTCGACAAGCCGTCCCCGCGTCGGCAGCAAATTCAGATTTCTGTCGGAGCCACAAAACGGGTCTGCGCGGAGGTTGGCAGAGTCTGGGCACCTTCCGCGGGTGCAGGTCGTATCCAAGCATCACGTTTCATGTATAATATGTTTCCAGAAAGAGATATCAAATGGGCTGTTCTGTGCGGATGAAATCACATTTCATTCTTGTTTCTTTTGTCATGATGTGATGCGGAGCTAACTTTGCACTGCTATATAAATGTGTTCTAGTTCCAGCTAGACAGTTTCCGTAGACGGTGTTTTCATAACTTATGACCCTTCTTTTACATATTCGCAGATTGCTCCTCTCGGGTCTAACGCGGTCCTCTTTCTCTCGCTTCACCTCGTCGCCTTGTCCAGAATCTCATCCACATGTCACCTCAGGGTGCCAATGTCTGCCACATCTTATCTCGACAATTTATTTCTTATTTTTCCGAAGTAACCCTTTCCCTCCCACTCCAGATCTCATTTAGATCCTATTAGAATAGAATGTCGTGAACTTGATACGGCAGTGGTACGTCGCCATGCTGTGATTTGTTTTATTATCCCGCGTGTGAAAAGAATAAAACAGTGCACATTGGTTTTCTGTCTCATCCTGGAACGGCCCACGGTCTGTCCGGAATTCTGTCCTCCTTGAGTCGAATGTTCCCTTGATCGCCGCGACCAAGCAGACATATATATGGACCCATATAGTCAAGTCTCTCACACAGCTGGGTCGATGGCTGCCACATGTTTTTTCTTTATGAAGCACCCCTTTCCTGCTTGTTCTAAAGTATGTGAATGATTGTTCTTGCCGTCGGCTGACAAGGCTATCTCCATTGGGTTCTCTATGTGCAGATGTCGATCGCGATAAACCTACCTCTTTGACGCCCCTCTCAATCGGAAAGCTGGGGTCCGGTGGCGTTGCATCGTCTTTCGTTGTCTATGATCTGATCATGATGATAAATCGAATTACTCCAACGGGCGTCTTGGTCGCCACTCGAACAGGAAAAATAGAAAAAAAAAAAAAAAATCAAAACTAGTACTTCTGAGACGTCGGCTTTCCTACTTGTGCGTCTAGCTCCATCCAGACACCCACCTGATCCATCTCGATGTCGCCTAAGCCGGGAATCTTAATCCTAAATCACTTTTCCCCACTCCGGCAAACAAAGAAGGCTTCTTCCCAGATATGCATCGTCACAGATTACACTTGATGATTGCGACGTAAATACCCATCACCGTCACCCCTCCAGTCCGCGGACTCCCACTATCACTGCACATGTTGCACAAGTTGCACAGGTATCCATTCGCGGAGTGAGAGGCAACGTGTCTATATCATCGTATGTACTTTCTGCGTTCAAAACTGGTATTCGACCGACTTCTCCGAAAAGATAACTAAACATAAGACCCGTACAGAGTGGCCAAGACTGCCCATTTCCAGCAACTTGCACCGAGACGGCGGCGGGAGTTCATTAAACCCTGCCATATCCTCCTTCCTCAATAAATGCCTTGAGGCGATTCGCGATAACGTCTAAGCCCGTGAGCCATCTCCTAAGTTCTGTATCAAACTTCTCTCTATCGCCACCTTGGGATATACGGGCAATAAAATCTCTGCGGTATGGAACAGCGCGAACAGCGACCTAGAATTCGGAGAGGGTGCCGAAAATGATCAGCAAAGCATTCATCGAAGCCCCGCGCGGCGCCAAGTAAGAGTGACATACACCAGCCAAGGACCGTACGATAAAAGAGTGATGGTGTCTCAACACCTCGTCGTAGGAGCGTTTAAAACACACGTGTAGCTCTACGGATGGATCATTTTGCATGTTTTGTAAGGCTTTGCACAAGAATGTCAGTCCCCTGGATCGGTTTTGACATATGAGGGTAAGCCACTGCGCACACAATTGTGCTTTTTCACAAAAAGAGTAGTGTTCTATTCACCGGGTCAGACGTATAAGACAACCGGTTCCGTGATGGTGTTGCTCTGTTGACGTTTCGCTTCGTACAAGATTCTCAAGTGTGATAGAACTGGCAGAAGCATTCTGATACCGCGACCGAACACCCTGTTTCAGTCATGGACACGGAGAGGGAAGAATCAGGATATCAAATGATAAATAAGTCATGAAACTGAAAATCCATGTAGGAAAATACCTTACCCCAATGTTGCCTCTTATGTCTGCCTGTACAAATCCGAAGACGCCCGAACCCAGGAGGTCTGCCGTGTGTGAAACAAGTCAGATATATTTGAAGTCTGGGACAAGGTGGGACTCGATGGGACGTAATGAGGGCAAGGGAAGTAAGTGGATGTCGCACCGAACAACTTGACTAGCCCATCCGAGGCTTCCAGAAAAGACTCTGTTTCCACACCGTCCTCAGTGATGGGAACATCTGCGAACGACTAGGTTGGAAACCGTTACTTCCTCGCTGCTAAATCGGAGAAGATGGAAAGCCTACTTTGACGGTCTCGAAATAGGGCTTGTCTTCCATGGCAGAGAGAGAGAGAGAGGGAATATTG
>Ga0307516_10001893_pt1 | contig 28650 bp, 31 predicted proteins | sample 19_EM_MG_FD_203310 | JGI IMG/M metagenome (GOLD analysis project Ga0307516, IMG submission 203310) | Populus trichocarpa ectomycorrhiza microbial communities from riparian zone in the Pacific Northwest, United States - 19_EM | ecosystem: Host-associated > Plants > Roots > Unclassified | place... | reverse complement strand
GGGGACCAACCAAACACAGTCCTTTCCTCGTTCCTCTTGCTCACCCTGACACGATCGCCGACCCTCAGCACGACGCCGCCGCCATCCTCGCGTCGGCGCAAGAACGCGTAGCGGCCGAAGACCGGTGAGAACTTTACCCCGCTGTCGACCCTGCGGTCCTTCATCAGCAACTTCAGCGGCTGCCTGTGGTTCTCGACGAAGCCGCCGGTGGCAAAGTCGACGTTGAGGCTCAAGCACCTGCCACAGTTGGCCGTGCACAACAGAGTCGCCGGCGCGTCCTCGCCGATCTCGAGCTCGGCCCAGTAATCCTCCTCCCACGGCTGCAGCGGCTCTCTCCCGTCCTCGTCGTCGGCAGCGAGGACGATGTTCGGTCGGAATTTGCGCACGTCGACGTCGTCTCCGGTGCGCGCCGAGACTGCCGCGAGCGAGGCCGCAGTGGTGACAAGGAGCGGCGCGCAGTCCGCGAACGTGATCGCCGCATCCTCCTCCTGTTGCTGCTGCTTCCCGGCGGCGGCGGCGAACCACGAGGCCAGGAACCCGGGCTGCTGCTGCGCCGGCGCGATGTTGCCGAGCACTTTCCGCGTCGACGGACCGATGAACAGCAGCCGCGCGGCAAAGCCCAGGTGGCGCGAGAAGAAGACGTCGGCGTCGGCGCCGACAGCGAAGCCCGTGCACGCAGACAGGTGCATCGTCACCTCGACGGCCTCGCCGAGCACCGGGGGGACCAGCGGGATCCGCAGCGTGTCGCCGGCGAGCGTGTGTGTGACCTCGAGCGACGCCGAGTCGTCATCGCCGTCGGTGATCGCAACCGAAAACAGACACAGCTGCGAAAGGTGGCCGATGTGCAACGGCGTGTTCTGCGGCGCGCGGACCAGCACGAACGTGCGGTCGTGCGGGAGCCCGAGCGCCGTCACCGTGCTCGACTGCAGCGCGATCGGCAGCAGCGACTTGATGGGGTGGATGTAGAGCGCCGAGATGTGCATTTTTTTTGCGTTGCTCTTTCTTCGTCTTCGCGGGGAGGGGCGGAGGGAAACTGCGGTGGAATCAGAAATAGCGGCTCCGAGCAGCAGGGATCGGAGAATCGTCGTCACACTGAAGGCAAATCCCGCATAGCGTCGGATGACTCCCCAGCGAGTGCTGTCGTGTGCGTCACAAGCGCTCGGTTCAACGCGACGTCGCGGCCGCGGCTGGATGTGGGCTCTGTCCATGAGGGCGGTCCGTCTCTGAGGCGCCGCGCCAGGGGCCGACACCCAGCGCGCAATCCTGCTCTAGGAGGGTTGGAAGACCGAGGGATGGACTGGAATGGCTGGTTGGGTGTGTCCGTCGTCGCCGCCGTCGCTGGTGGCAATGTCGCCTCAACTCGGGCTGGAGGACACGCATTCCGAGCTGGGGTTCGAAACCCTCAGTCCTCCGTCCGGTGATATTCCTGCTTTCCCCCGACTCCATTGCATTCGAATTGACCGTGTGTGTGTGTGTGTGTGTGCATGTGCATCCGCCAAGCCGTCTTCTCGGTTTTTTTTTCGTCGAGCCTGCGATCCGCAAAGGATCCAGGTGCGCACACGGACTGCGGTGGGGATCCGAGAAAGCTCTGCGATGGCGATGGCTAGAGTGGAGTAAGCACGATGGAGTGCATAGATAGGGAGGGTAGGAATGCGGCGTGGAGGGAACGGACCTTGCAGAACGCAGGAGGGCCAGGCACTCGATGCGGGAAGACAGCAGAGTCTGTCTTGGCGCGCCCGACGGCAACGTCCATCGCGTCCGGAATCGAACACGCGCAGAAAAACAGTCATCCATACCGCACCGGATCTCCGCACAGTGGGCGGATATCGACGGGGTCGCTGCAGCCCTGGCTAATGGCTGTTGGGATTACCCAGATTTACCCAGATTTACCCAGGTTTTTTTTTCCCATCCCTCGGCCGCACACTCTACTTACCTGCCGTCCATCTCGCCCCCGCCGCGGAACGGCACTGCAGCGTAGGACCTCGGCTGCGGACTGATATCTGCGACGGGCTGGGAATCCGTGGCAACGGGGGATCGGATCAGGCGGGCGCACCCATACAGACATGTCGTTCGATACGCGGTCGGCTCCGTGAGCGGGACGGTGAGAAGGAAGAGAGCGACACGCGCCGCGGGAACGGACGACGGGCACAGCTCGGTCCGTCCCCGCACGGCAGGCCCCTCATGGCTACATAGCCGCCAGCGGGGCAAAGCCCGCCCCACGTGATGGCCGCCTGTGCCTCGGCATCCTTCGGCAGGCCATATCCCTGGTGACGTGCGAGATCCTCAAAATCCCGGGAGACCGTATGGACCTCCTCCTCCTCCTCCCCCCCCTCCTCCTTCTCCTCCCCCTCCTCCACTGCAACTCAAATTCGCCGTTATGCCGTCTCCAAAGATCGTTCTCTACCACTACGTGCGACCCCCTCTTTCCCTCCCCCTACGCATCGCTAACCGCCCACGCATGGGCCCACGTGCAGTCGTACTCGCCGTACGCGCGCAAGATCTCGTTCTACCTGACGCTGCGCGCGCTGCCGTTCCTCGAGTGCCCGCAGCCGCTGATCATGCCGCGCGCGGACCTGGCTGCGCTGGGGATCACGTACCGGCGGATCCCGGTGGTGGCGCTGGGTGGCCGAGTGGTGCTGGACACGTCGCTGATCCTGGCCGAGCTGGAGGCGGCGTTCCCGGCGGGCGCGCTGGGCGGCGACGCCGCCGCGGTTGACGGCTGGGCGCGCTGGAGCGCGGCGCTGTTCCGCCACGCCGCCGCGTGCATCCCGATGGACCTGCCGGCGATGCGGAACCCGGCGTTTCTGCGCGACCGCGCCGACTTCAGCGGCGTGCCGCCGGGCACCGCGAACCGGGCGCGCGCCCTCGCCGCCGTCGACCGCGGCTTCGCGCGCGTCGAGGACGCGCTCGCCGACGGCAGGGAGTGGATCCTCGCCGGCAACGCCGTCACGCTCGCCGACATCAATGGTGTGCTCCCTGGCCCACCCAGCAAACTAGTGCTGACGAACAATCAGCCGTCTGGATCCTGCACTGGATGCAGACGCTGCCCGGCGCCCTGGCGGGCTCCGACATCTCGGCCGCCAAGTATCCGCGCACGTACGCGTGGATCGCGCGCTTCTTGGCGCGCATGGGCCCCGTCGCGCGCGGGACGCGGGTCTCCGGCGCCGAGGCGAAGGAGATCGTGCTCGCCGACGGGAGCGCTCCCGATGCCGCCGCCGTCGAGGAGGTCAGCGTTGTCCCCCGCGACACCGGCAGGACACATCCGCAGCTCGGTCGCTTGCTCCGCCGCGAGGCGCACAAGGTCACACTGCAGGTCACGCCGCCCGGCGAGGATAGCAGGACCATCCTCGTCGTTGTCCCCACCGACGGCTTCGAGCTCGTCAAGGTCGCGACCGGCGCGAAGTTGTAGCGGCCCCGCCGTTTTGTGTGTATGATGCTCTAGCGGGATGTCACGAGATCAATGAACTTTTCGAGCAGCACTCTTCTTCCCCCCTTCGTGAATCCCCAGTGCGGACTCCGTTCACGGAATCTCCGCCGCATGTAACGGTATGTCCCTATGTGTGCACCAACACGGGGTGACTTGGAACTTTACGCAAGTCATTGGAATCGGGTAACTATCGTCGCTCCTAAAAACTCGCGACGGCAATGCGCTTCATAGTTTCTACTAGCGCCGGCGGTGGGCTCTGCATACATACCAAATCGCATCCAAAAACAGTCTTCATATCCCTTCCTCTGGCGTGTCTGTGTCTGCGTGCCTGTCGAAATCTCATGACATGCATTAGCGCGATTAATTACTAACAAAGCCGAGTGATATCAAAAGCATTCCCCCGCGCGCATACAAATTTTGCCACACAAACTCATCAAGCATCCTCTTTCGCATGCCACCTCTCTCAGAACTTGCATGAACGGAGCTTGGTCAACTCCTCCAGTTTATGTTCTTCCACCTGCACCCCACTACTGCTAGCCACCTCCTTTGCGTGCTTCCACTCGTACTTCCTGTACTTTGAAAACAGTATACGGTGGGTCTTTTTGACATGAGTCCGGCGTATCTGTTCACGATGTGGTTCAGTAGACTTTTTTTTTGCAACGAGCAGCCTTGGGCTTAAGTTCAACAACTAAAGTCTCCCGAAACTCTGGGGTAGGGCAATTGATCTTGATTGCTTTGTCTAAGGGTTGTTTCGTTTCGATAGACGTGATGAGCGTTGCGTGGGAGGCGAGGTCGTAAAGAAGATGGGAATTGACAGCACTAACGTCCAGCAAGAGGTAGAACAGACAGAGCCAATTGCGCCGGGTACGTTGATGAGTCTCGTGTAGGCAGCACAACACTGGTCAGCGAGGCCCACGCCATTCCTACGGTGGCTGTAATCGTCTACCACCGTCGGCATGAACACCGGCATTCTCTCCTTCGTTCCATAGGTTCTCCGGGTGGCGGCAACGTCCGTACTCGTAGGCCGTGGCTTTTTTTTTCGTTCTTTAAGCGTTACCTCGTTTCAATTTCCGCCGAATTGGCTCGTGTAGTACCACAGCCACCGGTCAACCTACTTCGGAGCATCCGAAGCAGTGGAACTGTCGCAAAAGGCACTGTCCATGTGGACGGTGTATCGGTAACCGATGGAGCCGAGATATTCGCACAGCAGCTGGTAACAACTTCTGCTTGATGCTCGCATACTGGTTGGGTGGACTCAACTATTTTCTCGGAAGTTTCGTCATCCTAGTACAGCGAGAATATGCCAATGGGGCGACAATGGAGTGCCTTCGGGAAGCCTTGCCTCAGCCATATGCTCTGGCTTACTATGAGCGAATGCAGCGAAAATGGGATCGAGGAAGTCACCGGAAGTGCAGTGCCATCTGACATCGTCGGATGGTGGCGTGCTTGATTGAAATCGATTTGCCGCCGGGGAAGAATGTGATGTCGAGGAGTAAGGAGAGCTGATCACGCTTGGGTTCTCTGTTTACTCTACTCGACCCACCGCGGCTGAGCCTCTCTACTCTACGCAGTCCGTGACGTTGTGCCGTAGCGAAACCTACCCACCCCGCTCTCACTCGACTTTGACGTTGGGCCAATTAACACGCTAACCCCTTTAGGCGGCGCTAATATACATGTCATGGGATTCACATGCGGTTCAAACAAAGGGATACATAAGTACACAGTTGCAGCCCCTCACTCACGTACATATAGCCTGTTTACGGGGGCGGCGATTGTGGCCGACCAACTCCATTACACCGCCGACAAAACTGAAGCGGAACATCTTGTAAAGCCCCCCTCGGCCTCGCCCCCCCGCCCCATGAGTGATGGGATCGACACGTCTAATTTCTTGTCGTTTCCGTTCTCCTTTCTTCGTGGGCCACCCACTGGGTCTTCGCAGGAAAATTTCTGCCGACAGTGCCTGTGAATCAGTGATCCGATAGCACATAAGCGAGACAACTTGTGGATGAGTTCGGTAGCAAGTCCACAAGGAACGGCGTTGCTGCCGCCGCCGGGCGCTAGCAGAACTATGTATGGCACATTTTGTGGTGAAACGTTTCAGACTATGGCATTATGGTGGATGGTTTCCAAGGCTACGGCATTACAGAGGTTTGCCGTGTTCTTGGATATGCATTACTCGCGGGCATCTGTCCATCCATGTGCAATATTCGTTGTTGAACCCGAACCGCCCGCACTAACGTCGGTCACGAGCTACACATAACTAGCACATACAAGGTGGACGGTTGTTTCCTGGCTTCCATGATCTAGAGTAGTTTCTGTGTACATACATAATACAAAGAGTTCCTGCGGGAGCTATGGGTGCTACTTTCATTCTCCTCCGCTGGATCCGCTGCCCCCCCCCCCCTAGACGGCATCGGCGGTACCCACGGTATCCGCCGAATTTCCCGACAGCAGGGAGACGCTGCAAACTGCGGCGTGGAGTTCGATATCCGCTAAAGCCATCTTCAGCACCGGGTCCGTCGCGGCGGCCGCAGCGCTCTCCACGTCTCCGGCAGGGCTCGGAGCCGTCTCGACTGGCGCGGCACAGTACGTGCGCAGCGGGCTTTTCCCCCCGAATGTCTCCCGCGTGTCCCACTTATCGTCCAGAACGCCGGACGCGAGCTTGACCTTCTTGCTCTGGGCACGCGTGATGACCGTCTCGATGCTTCCGTCCGTGATGATGTAGTAGACGAACACGTCTTTCTTCTGGCCAAGGCGGTGACTCCTCCCCATCGCCTGCTGATGGGACAAGGGTGAGTAAGTCGTGTCGAGGATGACCACGCGATTGGCGGCCGTGAGGAGATTGATGCCCTGGCCGGCTGCCCTTGAAGACAGGAGATAGACGTCCGTGGTTCCCTTGTTGAAGTGCTCGAGGTCGCGGCGACGGGTCTGCTCCTTGGTCGAGCCGTCAAGTCGCAGGAAAGAGAAGTCCGTGCGTCGGTGGAGGGTGTATTGGATGTAGTCCAGGGTAGCCGTGTAGTTGCTGAAGACGAGAACACGGTCGTCGACGCTTTTGCTGTGTTTGATGATCGAGAGGAGGACGAGCATCTTGTTGCTGTACGCTGGGGAGAGGACATCTTGTTCCCCGGCGAAGATGGATTTTAGGCATTCGTTGGCCTTGTCCGGGCGATTTGCGTCGCGCTCGTACTGATCGCAGAACTCATCCAGATCACTGATTCCCGAGGATCTCCAGCCGTAGAATACACTTCTCCAAGCCTGAGGGTGACAGCAAAGAGTGCCAAGGTGATGGCACAGCGCCAACCAGTGGCGCAACCTCTCTCTGTTCGCTGGACTGAAGCTTGGATGCGCCAGGCTGTCACAGCGGATGATTCGGTCGTAGACCTCGAACTGAAGCGGTGCCAACGGAACCCAGATCTGGAACTCTGTCTTTTTTTTCAGCAGCTTCTCGGCCACCGCCATGCCCAGTCTGTGAGTGATCGGTTTGGCGATCTCCATGGCTCTCATCATCCGTTGGTGGGCATCAGGTACCGCATTGGTGTTTATTTGCGCGATCCGATCTTGGTCATTCGGTGACAGCCATCCCAAGAGGGCCAGATACTCATCGAGTGTATTTGCGAGCGGCGTACCCGACAAAGCGATCCGGAAGGGTGTCTGTATCGACTTAATCGCAAGTGCTAGCCTCCCGTCTTTGTTTCTGAAGGCATGGGCCTCATCTGCCACGACGATGGTAGGGCCCTCCACCAAAATTCTCTTTGTCTCTTTCGCGCGTTGTATCTGCTCCTCGTCACTCTCAGAGCTTCCCAACAGCGTGTTAAGGTCGTGAGACTCTCCGGTTTCCAAAGCTCGTAAATCTCTCGCGAAAGCTTCGTAACCCAATAGCAGGATCCCACCGTCCCGATACCACTTATTGTACACGTCTAGCCGGTGAGAACGTGCGGGGGCTACATACACTTGCTCGAAGAATTTCCGTTGTTCCGGTGATTGTCCGATCGCCTCGTGCCACTTCTGGAATTCGGCGCGCCAGTTAGCTACCAGCCCCCCAGGCATGAGGGTGAGCACGCGGTTCGCTGAAAATTGCCTCAATTCAACGGGGCCAGGACTCATAGCCCGATATAAACTATGCAGGAATACGATAACTTGCAGCGTTTTTCCGAGGCCCATAGAGTGCGCAAGAAGTGCGCCTGTCTTGTGAAGGACCAGCCGTTGCCAGAGGTGCGTGATACCATCCTCTTGATGCTGGCCAATTGCGCGCCTAAACTCGGGGTCGATCGCGAGGTCCAGGGGAGTGGGGGCGATAATGAAGGCGAGTTGCCCTGTGAATGCCCTCCCATCAGGAGTTTCCCTGCGCTCTCGCGCTGTTGGGTCATTGGCCGGTATCATAGGGGGGTTGGTGGACGTTGGTGCCACCGCTGACTGTTGTTCTGCCGGGCTGTACATTCAGAAAAGTCAGAAGGAATCAGATGCTACAGATTTGTGGGGGTGTACCTATCGATATCGGGAGCGTTCATATCGACATCAAGAGCGCCAGTATCGACATCAGGATTGGGAGCGTCCGTATCCATTTGTGATGATGGTGGGAGATCGGTATCCATGTGGAGAAGAAAAAATGCCCGCGCAATGGGACCTCCATTTATATGTAGATGTATGCCCCCAACCCTTCTACCCTCTTCCAACGCTCCCCAGGGAACCAGTGCGATCGACGGGTGGAGGAGATTCCATAGCGGAGTAAGGCTTCTGCAATTGGCCGTTCGAACGTACTCGTTACTGCCGAACGGCGTGCCAGACTATGCTGATTGCTTGCTCGGTGGATTGATTCCACAGCGGGACCGAACTGCAAAGAAGCCATATGCTCACAAAGGGAAACAGGGGGGAAACCCCGATCGGGTATTGAACTGAGGGAGCTATTCATTCGAGGCATCCACGCTCTGCTTTCTGCACCTTTCTCTCATCTCAAAGAACCTCGGAACGAGAGCCAGATAGAGCCCCCTTCGAATTACAATGACCGATGGCCGTTTGCCCTGAGATCCGCTTGCCGCGCTCCGACCAAAGCGCCTGATAACGTCGGTTCGCCCGCCGACAGCAACCGACAGGGGACGCTGAATTTGGCACTGGCCAAAGCCAGTTCTAGACAGGTGCACGCGGATTTGCCGGCCAATTGATGAGACTGGAGAGGTAGCGAGGGGCGTCATTGTTGGATGCCCGATCCGAGCGCAAAAGATGCCAATAGAATTCAAAAACAAACAGCACTTGGGGTGAGCGAAGGTCATTGAGGAGCAGAAACCTGGGGATGCATTTGGTGGAAGGGGAAGTATGTCACACAAGTGACTGATCTACCAAACCTTATCTTATCATGGTTTGATCCCGTCCCTCCTATATACCCGCCACAACCTTTGCGACGCAAACCTACGTACCATGGCCGAACCCTCCTCCATGTCCCAGGAGGAGCCCTCCTCCGCAACGCCCGTTCCCACAACCCCAGCTCTCCTCACCCTGCTCACGCCCACTCCTTCAGTTCCCGCTCCACTCCGCCAACATGCGCACCGTCTCACCGCCTCGCTCGCGCGCTTCCGCGGCCACTACGAACCGCAATACCCCTCACGAATCGACTCGCTCCTTACGTCGCTCCTCCTACCGACCAGCCACGCAGCGTTGATAAACACCTACACCGTCAAGCCCTACGCGCTTCCGGATGACCCCGCAACAAGCGCATTACCCTGGTTCGCCTCGCCAGCGTACATCTCCTCCTCCGCGCTTCCGCCGCCACAAGCCTCGCCGGACGGAAAACGCACGCACTACCTTCTCGATGCGGCCTCGCTCCTTCCGGTCATGGCGCTCTCGCCGGAGCCAGGCATGCGTGTGCTGGATCTGTGCGCGGCGCCGGGTGGCAAATCCGTTGCGATTGCACAGTTGCTACACGGCAGCGGCGAATTGCACGCCAACGAGCCCGACCGTGCGCGGCGTGGACGGCTGAAGGCGGTGCTGACCGAGTACCTTGGGGAACAGCCTTCCGTCTCGGTAAGGGTCACGGGCGACGATGGGTCGCGGATCGCCGGCGGTGGGTACGATCGCGTACTGGTCGATGCGCCGTGCTCGAGCTCGAGACATATTCTCCGGGCGGCGAACAAGGCGCTGCGGTCCGGCACGGAGAAGGGATTAGAAGATCTCCTCGCGTGGACGCCGAAGAGGGCGGCTAAGTGTGCGGTCCTGCAGAAGATGCTACTGCTGTGCGCGCTGGAGAGAGTCAAGGTCAGCGGGAGAGTCGTGTATGCTACTTGCTCGATCGATGACGCCGAGAACGATGGCGTGGTTAAAGCTGTTGTCGGGAAGGAATGGAGGGGACGGGCAACGATTGTGAGGCCGAAGGGAGAGGAGGCGTGGCCCGGGGAGAGGACGAAGACCGGATGGATCGTACTGCCCGATGTTGGCGCCGGGTTGGGACCGCTGTTTTTCGCTGTGGTGGTTAGGACTGCGTGAGGGTCCCAGAACTGACATCATGTGGATTAAAGCACCTCGTGAGCTGTGATTTCACGCTCTGACGATAATATCTTGTGGCAAATTTAGGTTTCGGTAGTCCCCGAGCTCTCACTACCCAGAGACGTCACTACCCAGACCAAACGAAGCGCAAAAGTTCTGTAGATCCTCTTCCCTATCAGGAAAAAAAACACTACACCTAGGGGTGAGAACAAAAGAATGGTGGCAAGAGGGGGGATTCGAACCCCCGCCGCTTTTAAGACCAGAATACGCTACCAGTTTGGCTGGTAGAAGACTTAACCCGAGTCTGGCGCCTTAGACCGCTCGGCCATCTTGCCTGTTGTTGCATGTGCTTCGCTCTTGCTATTTGAGCCATCTCTTACTGGAATGCTGACAAATTGAAGGAACAAGTCAGCCATTCGGCCTGACCACAACTGCTCGTCGCGGATAACGATCGAAGGTGTGGTATGTCTCCCTCTACACATGTGAGAACTGCTGGAAGGGGTGTGGGCGAACATCAATTTATTCCGCCTAGTAACAGCTGCCGGGTGGGCCCCGGCGAAGCGCGAGCAGAGTGGTTGTGTGTGAGGCGCACGGCACGGAGGGGGAGAGATTTCGAAATTAGTCAGGCGCAGCCAGACGCAATAACATTTCAAATGACATATAGGAGACTATCCATCCGACAGCGGTATCCCACAACATCCCGCACGCCCTCGTATTAGACTACTCCCTCGCCCTGAAGCGCAGCTCACAAGTGCCCAGGGCGATGGTGATGTAATCCTTGCACTGCTCCCGATACCTCTTCTCGCTATATCCATCTCCGATCTCGATCGCGAACTCCGACACCACGCGGGCGACGACGAGGCGCAGCTCGTTCAGGGCCATCTGCTTTCCGACGCACGAATGCGCACCATACGAGAATGGGATGAACGCTTTGGGCTCGAGGACGAGCGTCTCCCTGTCTTCGAGCCAGCGGTTGGGAAGCCAATCCTCGCCGCGGGGGAAGTATTTGGGGTCTGTGAGATTCGATTGACAGGTTAGCGCAGTGGCGGTGGTGGTGGGAGGGGAGAGAAGAGATACCAGTCATGACGGTTAGATGGTGAGCTCTGGCAACTGTGTATGGAGGGAGAAAGACGCCATCGATTGTTATCCCGCCGGGAGGCACAATGCTCTCGACGCCTGCAGGGATAGGATTCCACAACCGCAAACTCTCATCAACGACAGCACAGACCACGGGCATACTATTAGTGGCCTGTACATTCACGGCCCCATCATGCTCCCTAACCTCCTTTAACACCTTCTCCTGCCACTCCGGGTGCATCGCGAGCTCCCTCAACGTATTGGTCAGAACCGATGAGGTAGTATCGCTCCCAGCGGCGATCAGCAGCATCGCGTTAGCGGCCATCTGCGCCCGCGAAAAAGGACCCTTCAGGACATTGGTGAAGACATCATTCCTTCTGGACCCAATCTCCAGCCTCTTCGCGATCATATTTTCCGTGAGGGCCACGAATTTCCGCATATACTTGTCGTGCGGTGCAAACTGTAGTATGTCGACGAGGTTCCTCAGTGACCCCATGATCGCGGCGGTGCGCAAGAAACTCTTGAAAAAGTCGTTGTACTCTCTGTTGCCGCCGCCGAACTGTAAGCCCTCGTCTACGCCAAAGCCGAGGTCGCTCATGACATCGAACGTAAAATCCCCGACTCGGGCGTTTGCATCCACCTCGGCCCCCTTCGTACCCCGGAGGACGCAAACGAACTGCTCCACATGTTTCTCGACTCGGGGTGCGTACTCGGTGACTCTCCCGCGCGTGAACGCCTTCTCCCAGGTGGGGCGCCACAGCTTGTGCTGGTTGTTATCGCGCGTCGTGGCGACGTTCCCCGAGCCGTCGCCGAAGAGTTTACCGATCTCATTCGTGGGGCCGCGCTGGCGGTGGTTCGGCGTCGGGATCAGAAGCCGCAGCGCGGAGAGGGAAGTGATGGAGACGTGGTTGGGCCCGGTCCGGATTACGGGCCCGTAGAGCTTGTGCAGAGCTCTAGTATTGAACGAAAACTGGCCGGAGGCGTTGAGGTAGGCCTCGTGCAGCTTCGAGGCGGCGGCAATCTTGTGACCAGGCAAGTGGCGCAGAGGGTGGAAGTATAGACGGTATATCACTGTCGTCACGATCAGGGAGGAGAAGTAGACAAAGTTGATTCCTGCGAAGGAGGAGATAACCGCGGTGGTACTGGAATTGGTCCGGACGAGAAGGAATAGCAGGACGGCATCGAGGAGTCCCCAGCTGGCGAGCACGTGTATCGTGTTCACCTCGACGATGGGACAGATGATACGCTGTGTCAGCGCACCGAACAGGAGGGCAAGATGGAGCAACATGGGTTTGGGTTCTGCATTTCATCGATGGGGGACGTGTTCCTTAAGTATGGTATGTATTGGGAGGCAGCGGGGATACTGCCGGGATATCATCGGGAGGGTGGGGGTGGATAGCGAGGGATTGGTGCCCGTGGAGCATCCAAATAGCCCCAGGAGGAGGGCTCGGAGCTTTGTGTGTGGGGCTCACTGGCAGCTTCCCTGGCAACAACGATGCCCGCCCCCAATTCGGAAGTGATGAACCACAGCTATGGTCGCTCTACACAAGAGAATTCCTTTTAAGAGGACCCACTCTACAACAGAAAGAGTCCAGGTCCCGACGTCCTTCGTATAGAGAATAAGAGAATTCTTCCTATAAGAGACCCCGAAAAAAATTGTATGGGGTTATCTTATAGTAAGGGTCCTCAAAGTTGTCTGGGTGATTGGGCTAGTGGAGAGTGGTTCTTATTAGTTGGGCGATCCCCGAAATCTCCAGCTCACGCTTTCCAGCCAGCTCTGGAAAACTGGAAGTCCAGCTCGCCGTAATGAGTCAACGATAGGCTCAGGGATCAACCGAGAACTTAGACGGGAAGTTTTGCGAAACTGCGGTTCTATTCGCCGTCTGGTCAAGCCCAATATCGTCACCCGAAAAGAAACAATGCCCCGTTTATCCAGAAGAAAATCCGTGCTTGAGCTGCTCGACACCGACATCCACGCACAAACGATACTCGACGCCATTTTCGAATCTGATGATGAGAATGTGTAAGAGATTGCTATCAGGATCAGATTCTGAAGAAAGTGATGAAGGTGATGCGCCAAATATCCTGATGCCGGTGAGTTGATATTCCAAACAAAATCTGTGTTCATTTATTGACGGAATTTAAGACAGCCTGCTGGATACCCAAGCATCAGCAGAGCCGGATGCTGGAGACCTCCCAGCCCAGTTACTAGCCTGTGGCCCTCAAAGTCAACTTTGAGGTCTAGACGTTGTGATTGGTCACTTTTTCTCAACGCGTTCCCAGCCAGCCCAATCACCCAGCCAACTTTGACTCGGACCTCTAGTGAGCGAGGGTTAGGGGCTGGAATTTTGATTTAACAGGGGCAGTCTTTTCGTCAGATCATCATATGCCAAACCTCCATGGTGCAGGATCCAGGATGCTTCAGATAAGTGCAATGGGAGAGAAAATATCCAGGAAAGGTGATCTATTTGTATTGATACAAACAAAAATCCCCGGATATGCGTGAAGTTTTTCACCCGGAGTTTTGTATAGGGCACTAGTTATCACTCGATACCAAGCCATTTATATAAGGGAACTTTATACATGAGAATTTTTCCTCCAAATCTCCGGATCTGGTGAAGACGCGATTAGCAAATATAGTGAATCGACTGTACTCGAAACGGATCGATCTTGACTGCGTTGTTGCACGTACTCTACATACTACATAGTGTGACATGCTGTTGCCCCTGCGGGGAATACCAGCATCGTCCGGCATATGATCAATATCCGTGATATGTATATAACGTAGTAGCGCAGGAAGTGAACCACACCTTAAGGTGAATAATCGGTGCACGCTGATTCACCAGCCTAACCTCTTGCAGATGGATCCCCTGTTGCTTTGCCAACACTGCACACTTAGATATTTCGACAATGCTCAACCAGATCGCGAGATTTAAATTTAAATTTATCATGACTCACATGCGACCTTGTTAGATCATGGTGGGGCCGAAGGCCCGAACCTCCGACTTCCCTATCGCGGTGTAATCATCGCGACACCGATCCTAAGACGCTCGCTCGTACATGAATCAAAGGGCATTATGGAGGTTCTGTTGGCCTCCGTGCACGAGAACTAGAACTATCACCACAGCAACGGACCAAGGACCTTCCATGTAGAGGAAAGCGTAGAAAAGTTTGCATGCTAATTATTGTGCAGACCAGGGCCCTGGTCAACGCCGTGAACTACTGGAGTGCACGAATTAGCGTGCACAATAGAATGTAAACAAAGACGCTGATTAGCCAGCGTGCCATATAACCATGGATAGAACATGCGACGAAGTACTCCATCAACTTTGCACGAGAAATTTCATTCTGTATTCTTCAAGTCATCCCTGAGAATGCCGCTGAAACTTTACACCAGCAGTCATAGCAGTTGTTTCCCTAGCTGTCGATACTCCTATACCGATGCTTTTACTCCACCCGCTACACGTCGTCAAAAACTACACCGTAAAATGCTGACAGAGCCAAATCGATTTTCGCGACCGTACAATGTATAAAGAGATCGGATGCGGCGGATCGAAAGAGATTGATGCACCGAGGCCGAACAACTGAAAATCGAATGAAACAGACAAGATCTGGCGGAGTTATGGGGTGATGAAGATGCTGAAAGAACGATACATATGCAGACAGACACAGAACAGAAAAAGTCGACCGCCACGGTACCGGGAAGTTGTCCAACACCGCTGCTGAGGTTAGTTCTAGTGCACGAAATGTACGGAACCTCCCATTTTTCGTACACTAGCTAAACCGATTTCGTACCCCCTGCATAGTTCTAGTTCTGGTGCACAGAATCTACAGAACCTCCCTAATAATTGGGAGTAAGTGTCGCACGCACTGAGGCCTGCTGGTCCCTAAGGAGGGGCAAAAAAGGGTTAACATCTGTTAGTCTAACCTTCGAAAAGCGGGTTACCCAAGCACGTATTCGGTGGTACTGGGGTCGACTCCCATCGCGTCCCACTGCCTCTTGTCGACCGTTTCCCCGTCCTTTCCTTCGCTCCTAAGGGGCCCGGGCACGTTTGGCAGCCTTCCCCGAAAAAGTCCCCTAACCCCCGGCAAGTTCATCGTCACTGACCGGCCTCTCTAGTGCCGGTCGAAATTCCGGGGCTATCTAACCCCGTGTTCCGGCCGCGCCATTTGCCTCAGGAGATCACCCGAGCAGCTGCACTCCCAGGGGTGCGCGCCCACCATGCCCGTACTAGCGGGGGGCCCGTTTCTTAGAGATCAGAGTGCCAGCTGGTCAGTGAAGTTTAGAGGCAATTGATTCCCAGGCCGGGATTTTAACGGCTTCAATTATCCCCCCTCTTCCCCCTCTTGTGCCTAGCTCGAGAATCTCCCACGTTCAAATGGTACGCAATCACATATCTATGTACCTAGGTATCTACAACGAACGCTCCAACTGGAGAGAGCTCATACGGATCGCAAACTATCCAAGTCATCCCGTTGTCCTATTATTCCGATCGTTCTTCGTGTTCCTCACAGTTAGAGCAGATAGAAAGAGTCTTGAGCCTGAAATCTTCGTAGTTCTTCTTTGCCGGTCCCTACTCGTGTCGTCGAAGCTATCAAAGACCACTGTTTCTTTCCGTGCCTTCCGTTTTTCCAATTTCCCGGTCTCGCCAAGCTTCTCCGAAGGGCCTGGTGTCGACCGTCTCAACCCGGGGGCCAGGTTCAGTTTAGATTCAGCGGAACGGAATCGAACCTGCCGAACCGCCGATGCCGAACCACAGGCGGCGGTTGTTAGCTACAAAAGTCCATATACATATATAGAAAATTCAGACGTCAGTTGGTACCACACTAATTTCGTGACCCCGATCGCAATCCACAGCCAGCAACACAAAACTAATTAAGTTTTTCTAAACCCGCTCACAGATCATAGATAACACCGTAGCAAACCACCTCCTGTTGTCAGATTATCGATTGGACCGTTGGTTGTTGAGTTGTTCACAGAAGAGTGGTGATGGTGGGTTATTAGTTACAAAAGACAAAGCGTCACGTAAACTTCCACGTTCTCATCAACATCTGCTCCTTCACCAACGCCTATGATCGATGCATATTCACATTATGTTGTAGGAGTCTTTGTTGGAGCTTCGGTTACTACAGCTGTTACTGTTTGTCAAGCAGATGGTCAGCACTTTGGAGAGCAATGGTATCCGACCAGAATTTTATCAATATGATCGGGGTTCTGAAACGATGTTATTGGCCAGTTCAAACAGCGGAGGATCCTAACGCCACTATTGATCGTTGCTCGCGATATGATATATCCAAGTCGAGTGAGATCTCATGATTGTTCATGCTACCCTTTGCAGAGAGCGATCGGCCACCATCACAACAAAGACATAGAGAATTGTACTTGCGTGTGAGAGTATTGGAGAAAGAAGATGGACAACATCATCTAAAAATTCTGTTGATCAGAGCAGATATGGTGTAGCTATAAGCGAATTATTTGGGCTCGTTGGTGGGTTTCTAGGTTTTGGGCATGCAACTCTATTCCAGGGAGACGACTAGTTAAGCTATTAAAGGGAGTTTTCGGCCATCCCGACAAGACAGCAAATCGTACACACAGAGAAGAGCACCGGAAAGCGAAGAGGAACAAGATTAGCTAAAAATTCTATTTATCGAGGAGAGACAGTGAAGCTGTAAGCGAAATCCAGTGGGCATTTCCCGGGGTTGTGAGTAAATTTCCGGGTTTTGAGCAATGACCCACTATTTCCGCTACCGCTACCGCCACTACTACTATCACCACTCTTCTGTAGATACTTCAACCAACGCTCCAATCGATAATCTGACGACAGGAGGTGATCTGCTACGATATTATCTATCATCTGTGAGCAGTATTAGAAAAACTTAATTCAAGAGATTAGTGTGGTACCAACCGACGACCAAATTTTCTATTTGGACTTTTGTAACTAACGACTGCCATCCGGCTCTGCCGTGCCGGGAGCCCGGGAAGATCCAACGCCGACAGACTTTAAACTTCCCCAGGAGGGGGCGGGATTTTCCAACGGAGATGCTGACCTCGAGCCGGCCCTTTGCACGGAACAGAAGCATGAAACTATTGGGCCTAGGTTAGGAAGAGGGAAAGGTTTGAGTAGAGAGTATGGATGCATGTCGGGTATGTCGAATGCCAAGATGCTAGCTGTATTAGTACGAGTTTCTTTTCTTTCTTTTTCATTTTTTTTTCCAGGGGGAAGGTGGAAGCACCGGTGTAAGTGAGCTGCTTCCGCTTCCAAGAACTTAGCAGCAGCACGAAGATGCCAACTTCCACTTCCAGCGAGATTCCAAGCAGTGAACGAGCGGTTAGTGCCAGCGAACAACAACCCTGTAGCGGAGCGGCTATGCAGGCAGTATCAACCGGCAGCGATGAGGTTATACGATCAGCAACCGGCGAGGTGACCGACAGCTACCGAGCTATCCCCAGCAAGCAGGATCAATCACCGTTCGGCGCGAACATTCCAGAATCTGCTCGGTTCCAAGATGGTCTCAAATGTACAGAGAGGGTGTTGTGCCGAGAAAGAGCGGTGCTGCGGTGGTTTCGGAAATGAAAGAATCGACATTCGTACATAGGAGCTTAGTAAGACGGTCAGCGGAAGGTTTTTATGGGTTACAGCGTTTACTCAGAGCAGCAAGGATACTCGCATAGGGTACAATGGTTTATATTGGATAAGAAGGGGCAAACTCCCTCCACCGAAGGATGGGGTGAAGAAATGATACGGAACAAAAGCACGACAGCCTGGACTTTGTCAGGTCCGAATCAAAGTTACGCGTACGGTCAACAAACGAATCACTGTGATAGTCGAACATTTGGATGTAGAACAACACTGGCACGATCCAGCTAGAAGCAGGGAGATTGAACCTTCTGCTCTCACCATTCAACTGGCAATGGCAGAAGCATCAAGGAGCATCAACCGGCACAAGTTATAAATACGTTGAAAGGAGTCAACACACCCCAGAGCTCCAAACGCCAGAATTCGGTGGAACGCACATGGCACGGTGAGAACATGAAAAAGAGGGTGTATTTTTGTTAATATATTAACCGATTCGTTTAGAAAGTATGTACAAAGCGGAGCACGAGCCCTCCCCCCCGACCGGACGAATGCACATTTGGACTACACCTTTCGGCAGGATGTTGAAGCAATCCGTCTCCTTGGGGAGAAATGGTGGCTACATGAGGAGTATAACTGGGAGATTGTGGAGAATTGGATGGGTATTGTAAACGAGCTGCTGGCTGATTTGTTGCCCGAACATGTTGTAGGAGAATGGTAGACCATGGGAATTATAATCAAAACTTTTTTTTTAATTGATGGACTTGCGCTTGCAGCTTTAACGGGTTGAGAGGGGAGTGGGTGATGAAAATAGGTTCTGTTCAAAGTTCTTTACTTGGCGATAGTTTGATGTGTGTGTCCACTCTCACTCAACATCAGTGATTTTATTTATTTTTTAATATTTGTGGCTGTGGCTGAAGTAGTTGCCGACTCATAAGGCACCCCTGCATGCACACAAGAACGATCCCCACATTCGACATGCATCCATACTCTCTAAGTACTATGTAGTAGTGTACTTTCCTGGCGTTCTATAGGAGTACATATGCATCCAACACTTGGTGCGAGAAAAACCAGACGGCAGATGTTGATCGGTTCTTTTACCCCTCAGGTGATACACAGCAGGCCTCAGTGCATGTAGATAGAAACCAATTGCCCTTTTTTTGGCCCCTGTCGCCACCTGGGCGGCAGGACCGGGACAGCGTTCGGCACTCGCTATGATCCTACGGGTTGCTTGAGAGTAATGACTAATAAAAAAATAATCCACAAGTTACAACCACCAGCCGCATCATAAAGCATCGCTGCCAGTAAATAAATAACAAAAATGAATGAACCCCTTGTCGCCGCAGTAAATGTAGTTTTTTTTTTATTCACTACTCGCATGCGAACCAGGAAGATCATGGCGAGGTACATACAGTCCGTTTCCCGTCCCTTTGTCCTCCGCCCAGGCCTGTCCCAAGATATGCTGCGCACCAAAGAAAGAGCAAAGAAAAAAAACAAAAGAAAGAGCAAAGGAAGAGACGGCCATCCCCTACTCCTCTCCTGCAGACGCCATGAAGGGGGCGTGGGGAGAAACAGAGGTTGTTCCTCACCTTCGGCAACCAGCTCCTCGGCCTCCACCCCCTCCTCTTCGCTCCTAGAGTTCCCACTCTAGCGCCTCACTCCCTGCGTCCTCTTCGGCTGGGGCTGGGATCAGCCTTCCCACATCCATAGTGGAGAGGAAGTCTAATACCGCCTGAGTGCACCTTACGTCGGTGAGGTCCCGGATCGGGAACCGGCTCTTCCCCCTCCCAGCCTCCTTCCGCACTTCTGCCCATAGGATCTTCTGCTGGGCACTCCACCTAGGGCAGACCTTGAAGAGGTGGTCCCGCGTTTGCGTTCTGCACGAGCACCACCAGCACTGGGCGGTGGGTCGGCTCTTCGTCCGGTTCCGGCACTGCCCAGTCAGGCAGTGACCTGTCTTCAGCTGGTAGAACCTAGAGGCGAGCCTCTTGGAGCCACCCGCAACCGTTCCGCCAGGCTTCTGCCTGATCGGCATCCTGTACTTCCTCCTGGAAGCCCGTCCTCCAGCCCATTGGCGGGCTTCCGCCCCCTTCTTCTCGGAGATCTCTCGCTTGAGATGTGCGAGGGACCTGAGGAGTGGCATCGCGCGAGCTTTCGTCCGGTGCGAGTGTCAGCTAGCCATTCCACCCCGCGGGTGTCTGGCTCCTCCGCCGCGGGCTTGGCCCACTCGTCTGCCTTCCCGTTTCCTGAGACGCCCTTGTGCGCGGGGCACCAACGGATTTCGAATGGCGATGTCCGGCCTGGCCCTCTGCAGCGCCGCTATGTGATTTGTTATCTGGAGCGCGCAGATCTGGCTGGGGCCAGGGACCTCCGAGGCCGCATGCTTAGGGGGGGCCCGGGCGCCCGTGAATATCGTGGCCCTCTCCGGGGCCGTCTGCCGTCTCGTAGGCTTCCTAGGTGTATCCCATGTGGATTTAACGTCCACCCAAGATTGCCCGTTTTGCCATACCGCCGAATATCCGGCGGCTCCGTGGTCAAGGCGCGTCCGTGAATATGGCCAGGCCTGGCCGCCGCCATTACGACTCCGCTTGGCTTCGGCCACCTCTTCCTGCAGCAGTTCCGCGTCGAGGGTCTCTGGGTCCTCTAGCAGAACTGTGCTCTCCATCCTTCCCGAGTATTCGAGGGCGTTCTCGAGCCGCTTCCCAATAGTCGTTGGGGCGCCCACCACCTCTCTTGCCTGGTCACCCTGGGGGAGGCTGAGCAGCCGTAGTCCGAACCGCCACTCCTATTCTGCAGCTGGGCTGCCGTTGGTCTGAGTCCCATCTCCATCGACAGAGTTCCCAGGTTGGTTGTCCGGAAGCGGCCCGTGGTCGTGCGTCCCTCCTGGTTGACTAGCAGTTGCAGCTCGTTGGCCCGTTCGATAGTGCTTCGGGTTTTGTCGCCCTTCCATCACAACTTCGACCCAAATATGGCGACTGACTGGACACAAGCCGTCACGGCCTTTCTGCAGCTGGCCGGCGAGAGGCCCCATCTGCCCTGCGAGCCGGCCCATAGCGTCCTTCCCTTCTTTAGCGGGATAGCATGGTGTTCTTTCAGCGTGAGCTAGGAAAAATCCAGTCAGACCCCCAGCCAACACGTCGCTTCCTTGTTGAATGGAACGGTGTTGGCGGCAACCTTCATCGTCGCGGTGGGAGCCGCCTCTGTCTTTCTGTGGTCAAAGGCGACCCCATTGTTCGCCGCCTAGTCAATGGACGCTGCCGCGGCTCGGAGCTTCGCCGCCACCGCCTCGCCATCCCTCCACCACCCGATGTCGTCCACAATGGACAACCCTCTGATGCCGGGAACCGCCCTCTCCACCTCGTGGAAGATGCCCGACAGGTACGTGATGAAGAGGACCGGAGCCGCTGGGGATTCCTGGGGAATGCCGGTACTCACTGGGTTTGCTGCCACTCCTCTCCGTCGAGAACGAGTTTCACCTGGCGGTCCGACGTGAAACTGCCAGTCCATCTGATGAGGTCCGTCTCGATCTCGAGTGCCTCCATGCCCCACCCCAAGTGCGCCATGCTCACGCCGTTGAAAGCCGACTTGACGTCCATGAAAAAGCCACCTGCCACTTTCTTTCCCCCCCCCCACATTTTCTGGGTGTGGTTCATCAGAAAAAATACGGCAAACGTCTAATATACCATAGTTTTTTGACCATAATGTCTAAAATGCCATAGTTTTAGAAAAAAAAGTCTAAACTGCCATAGTTCTTCCGGGTGAGTCGTCAATTGGTCACCAGGGGTCAATATGGTGGGGTCGATCGGTTCGGCCTTGAGGCGGGGTCGCGACCTCTCCATCATCGATCTGCTCAACGCGATTTGGAACCGCTTTATGGGTCAACGCTACGCTCGGTTTCAGGACGCCGTTCAGAAGCTTGCGGTTACGGGAGCAAGATATCAAGTTAGCCGCCTGATTCTCGCCGCTGACTCATCTTCTCGATCTCCCTGTCGCGCGATCGCACAGCCGCTAACCCATCTCGCTTAGCGACACGGGCCATTATTGACTCAAGTTATTCCATTTATTGACTCGAGTCATTCTTTTTATTGTCAGGGTGGCCGAGTGAGAAAGTGTGTCACGCGACCGTTATGATCATCCCTTACTCCACCACCTCATATATATAGCTCAAATTCGGAAGGGAACCAATCACCGGTGCGTTGGTGGGGCATTTTAAGTAAGAGCGAGATACACACTGCCCAATTTGCCCGTCAGCAGTCCGCAAAGGGCGCAAAATGAAACAACAAATCGTTTCCTACCCCTCTTCTATAAATACCATAACGGGAGGCATAAAGAGAAACAATGGTTGTTCCTCACCCCCTGCACCCAGCTCCTCGGTCTCCGCCCTCCGCTTCTCTACCCTCTCCCTCCGCTCCCTCCGCTCCCACCCTGACGCACTCCCCGCATCTTCCTCAGCTGGGGCAAGCCTTCCACTCGGGACACACCTTGAGGTGATCCCGCGTCTGCGTCTTGCACAAAACGTTGAAAGTGATCATGTTGTATTGTGCTTTGCACCACCCTTCGAACAAAAAATCTACTTACAACAAACCCTTCTTTATCAGTTCAAAGCTGACAGAGATCGATTAACATACCTTGGGTTGGCTCCTCTGTTAATTTGGGCTTATTGTACGATCTGACAGTAGAGTAAGAAATGATCATAACGGTGGTTTGGCACACTTTCTCACTCGGGCCGCCCTGACAATAAAGAGGACTTGAGTCAATAAGTGGAATGACTTGACTGAATAAATGGAATGACTTGAGTCAATAAATAAATGACTCGAGTCAATAAATAAATCCCTCGAGTCCGCTACTGTCTCGTCGCCCCCGCTTCGACTAGCCCCCTCGACGGATATATCATGGTCTTGACTGACCTCGGGAGGAGTAATATTTGAAGATGTTATCTTTGTGGCGGATCTGATCGGAGGAATATCGGAGGAACTGCCAAGATGCTACTAGGAAAGCCCCACAACCGATCTCCCACCATCCATTGTTGCACCATATCTAAGCGAATGGGTGGGCAGCCAGCGCACTACGACGCGCAACAGGAAGATCGAGAAGATGAGTCAGCGGCGAGAATTAGGCGGCCGGACTATTGAGACCTCTGGTTCTGTGGGATATCTCAAACAACCAATTCTCCCATCGAGGATCGGACAAAAGGAGGTAATTCTATGAGGTGTACTCTACCGTTGGTGAACGGTATAAAAACTTCGTTTCAAATTTTCAAATTTGGTTGATTTATAATTCGATAATTCGAAATCGATAATGCACATAAACTACCCCTCCACTGAGCTCTGATCCTTCGTGTCGCTATGGGCCGCCGTATTCGCTCACCCTTTACTCAAACCCATTTCTGTCTGCGATGATGGATTTACCGTCTATCTAGTACTCCGGCGGCAACGCCAGCATCGCAGTAATTATTTAATCACTCTTTATATTAACGGCAAACCTTTTAAATGCCATCGCTTTTGGCGTCTTTCTTAAAATGCCACAGCTGGCGCTTTTCCTTTAGGTTGCCACCGGTTTCGGGCATAGGTAGCAACCACCAAAAAAACCTCACCACAACACACCGCACCTCAACCCAACGATCCTCAAGCATGCAAAAAGACGGCAACTTAGCAGTAAGTCTGGAGTCAAAATTCGGTTCTCTGAAGTCATTCGAGCGAGCCGTCATGGATTGGGCGATTGCAATGCACTTCAGCACCCGCACGGTCAAGTGTGATAAGTAGGTAATCGCATTCAATAATCAGCCAGCCAGCTTACTAATGTTGGAGGAATAGCGATTAGCGATGGGGTACGGATCAATAATAGCAGTTCGATCAGGTTTATAGTGCGCTCTGGATGTCGTGTGATTGATGTTGTGAGATCAGTAGAATGGGTACTGGACGGTCGAGCAACTCTCAACTTCGTTGTAATATTAGATGAGTATAGAACAAGAGGAAAAAGGAAAGAACCTGCAGAACAAAAGATCCTTCTCTCACACTTCCCCGCTCTTGCGTCTTGCGCAATCGTGTCCTCAACAAACTCGAGGGCACAAGCGCTCAATCCAGAAACTACACCGATACGTACTCAAGTAACGAGAAGCATTTCCAACAACTAACCCCCTACTCTACTCAGGGAGCGGGCTATCTTGAAGTGGTCTGTCGAACAGTGTCCATTCCACATCCGGGGTATAATAGCTGGAACATGAAGAAGGAGTGCGTCGTGGCAGGGTTAGTCAACCAAGTCACACATGCGTGGGAATCGCAGTCAAGTGTGGGGTCGCACGAACACAGAAGTAGTTGCTTCGGAAAGCTCCTGTCTCCATCTAGGTCACCAATTCGACGTCAGCTCAGGCGATCGTAGATGCCTACAAGGAGACCTATACGAAGCACTTGGTGGCTGTCAATATCGCCGAATTGATACATACCAAGCGGGGATGACTGTTATGCGCTCCATCTGAGAAGGCCACGCGGCCGGCCAAAAGAGAAGCGGCTGCGCAAATGAGAACGCTACCGCCGTGAAATTGCTGTCAGAGCTGTTGTCGCTGGGGCACTTGCAGAGGTCCCAGAAAACACTGTACAACGCTGTAGCCAATGTCGCGGGGTGGGACACAACCGTACTGCTTGCCGAGAGGTCGTGTAATCCCCAATTGGTGGCTTGTAGATACCTACCAGTAGTTTTCAGATTGCTAAATAAGAGTTGTGTTGTGGGGAGTTTTTTCTGGTTGTTGGTGCCTACGCCCGAAACCGGTGGCATTCTAGAGGAAAAGCGCCAGCCATGGCATTTTAAAGGAAGACACCAAAAACGATGGCATTTTAAAGGTTTGCCGTTATATTTACTGTGACGACATAGTTGTATTTACTTTCTGATGTAAGTACATACCTAGCTGGTGGTTGCGTTGTGTTGACTTATGTTGGAATTGCGCTGCAGGTTATTGAAATGGTATGCATGAAATCGCCAGGGTTTACAAACTCGTTTTGTCACCAATCGCGTGCGACAGGTTCCTGCAAGAATCAACCCTCGTATGCATGGTGGTGCGCTTTCACGAGTGACGAGTTAGGTATGCTTACCCATGATCCTCTCCGTACACCACGCTAGAGGGGCCCATATTCAACTCCTTTCCGTACCGAAATGGCAATCGATCAATTATCCGCCATCAAAAATCCCTAAACCAGATATGGAAATGATTTGTACTCTATGTTCTCTACATATCTATCAGAAAACGTGTTGGTGGCGGACATGAGTCCGCCAAGAGGTAACTAAAAGTGAGGAACTAACTACCAAGTCTATCTACTGGATAGATACCTAGATATTGGAGCAGGCTTGCATGATAACGCTAGCAGGGGTTCAGCCCTGCTGAAGAATTACTGCAGTGTTGAGCGACTTTCAATTATGTAACACTCCTCCACTGGCCATGGCTAGAGTCTTAGACGGGCAAGCGAGGGACACTCACCCGCCGAGCATTACCCCACACCACCATAATAAAAAGAATATATTTTGAATCCGTAGAACGACAGATTAGTATCCGTAGAAAGGTTCTACGGATTCAAATTAAAAATATATGCGGTTGGTGGAGTGCAGTAAGAGGTTGAAAGTTGAGTAGTTTGTATGGCAGAGCATAGGAATTGTATTGTTAACCTAGCTAAGATATCCACTAACCTAAACCAGAGGGTCGAGTGATACTGTATGATACTGAGGGCACACTCGATACATACCGACAACCTAAACGGTGGCACACGAGTACGGCCGTGAATAGACAAACACAAAGAAATAGCAATCAAGTCAAACGGAAAAGAACTGGTCGAGTTGGTGCTGATTTTGCTGGTTTTGCGGGAATCAGTGTGAAAGCGGTTCTGGCTGGGCGCTTCTTGGCGGGGTCACACTTTTGCACTCGGTTTCTTGCCAAAACCTTTCAAATTGTATTTGCCAAGACGCTAGCCCGTCTAAGTGTCCGGCACTCTATTCTCGTTAACTACCCCAAGCTTGCGCCGTAAGAGAAGGAGCGAGGAGTCGCGTTGTGTTGAGAGCAGTACGATTGGGGCTTCTGCGGCTACTCTCAGCCTCGTCTGGGCGCCGCTAGTGTTGCCGCCAATAAATCCCTCTAGTAATCCTTGAGCCGTCCCCTGGTTTGAGATGCCAGCGAGATCACGAACATGAGATGGCTCGCCTTAATATAAAACTATAGTAGGGTCATATCGAAAGTAGGTGCAAAGTAAGCACTCTAAATGCACGATCTTGAGTTTCAACATCACAGGGCACACAAGAAGTCACGGGGTATCTTCCATTCCGACTGCTCCAGACTAAGCACCACCGTTATGCATTGCCTACTCACACAAGATTTCTCTAGCACTAGTATTACAAGACTAACATTCCACCAGCCATGAGACCAACGACAGCAACGAAGGCAGCGCTCTTGAGGCCAGAGACACCTCCGATGACAGAGACACCGGCGCCCTCGAACGAAGAGACCTCGGCGTCGTCGACTCCAGTGGCAGTGGCGTCAGCAACTCCAGTGTATTTGGGGATGTTTGAAGCGGTAGCAGAAGCGCCAGCGACAGTGCGGGTGGTGGAGGGAACGATGGTGGTTCCCTTAACACCAGGGCCATTGGAGTTGATCTTAAACTTGGCCGAGAAGTTCTTGGTCTCGGGGTTCTCGGACTGGATCTGAATCGAGTAGTCGTCGCCACCAGCGAGCTCGGTGGAAGGAACCCAGATGAATGCACCAGTGTTGGGGAGTCCGCCTGTGATGAATCCATCAGCGAGTGATCGGTAGTGGGGAGAGGGTTGCCGGCAGGAAAGAATAGAGGAACATACTGGCAATGACCTCAAGAGTGTCAAGAAGAGCAGCGTCGGAGCCCTTCATGAGAACCAAGGTGACCTTCTCTCCAGCAGTGGGAAGCCACTCGATGGTGAAGCGTTCACCGGACTTGACGACAGACTTCGCGACGGGCGCATGGATGGGGTTGGCGGCGTCGGTAGTGCCCTCGGCCGAGGCGTAAGCAGACACGAGAGCGGCAAAGCCTGCGGCAGCAAAGGCGAGGATTGATCCGAAACGCATGTTGACTGTGGAGGTTGGTATTAGAGTATTGAAGGAGAGATTAAAGATCGTATGAAGATTTTACTCGAAGGAGCGACTGGGGTGGGACCGGAAACAAAGATGCGCTGAAGATCGAAAATTAGAGAATGTGTGTGGGTTGGGAGAAGAGGAAGTGTGGATTGGTTGCGAGGAGGTGGGATTTTGTAGAGTTCTCAAAGAGCTCGGAAAGGGGGAGGCAGCGTCGGCGCTACCCTCGAAGCGTGCGTGCTGGGCCAGCTGGGTACCATTCAACGGCGGACACAACCATCCGTGTAGCAACCAGTGATTCCAGCGCAATTTCCTTTTCTCTTGCGAAAACAGGGCTAGGCGCGTCGCTATTCGAGTAGATATCTACTAGCGGAAACGAGATCTGAGCGGGGAAGGCATCCATGCGAACGATATCTTTCACAACAAGATTCCCAAAGTGAGGCTCTCCACCGCATGCAATCAACCTGTGGCTCAGCAACTGGTTGATTTATCATGATGCGTCGTCCGGATGCAGGGTTGTGATAGTAAAGTCATACTGATTGAATGCCCGGATAGCTGCAGTGGTGTCACCACTGGGTCGCGTTGCTACACAATATCCGACAGCCAATATCTGACAGTCAGTATCATGCATGATGAGCGTTTCTAGACCGTCCCCACATCTCTTCCGGCATTTCATGCAGACGCCTAGGCCTCTTCGAATGAGATTCCAATATCACAATACACCATCGCACTCGCCAGTCAACCAGAACACCGTGCCCGTGAGGCGTCGTTGTCGCGACCTGTGGCCTTGACAGCAAACAGAAATCTTCATCTCGGCCAAGCATGTCCGACAAGGACGTCCGCTCTCCTTAGAGCCATTTCCAGAGTGCCCGGTTTCCTATTGGCCGCCAAGGAGACTTCTTCTCAGGTCTACCTAACCCCTGCACAAGGCTGTGGAGAAGGGGTTTTTAGCGTACGCCTCTCTCATCGCCGGTGAGAGAGTGGGAGTGTTCTTCAAAATCAATGGGTCCATCTAACTAAGTAGGTAGGTATTCATTTCGCGATAGTGAAGCCGGCAAAAGAGGACAGCGCGGAGCATAGCAGGCACATACCAGACACTCTAATTCTAGTTCGACTTTGAGAGGGTATCAAGGTGATGATTTGCGCGATTGAGAGATATCAAATGAGATTGCGAGGGCAGCAAGTAACAACCTAGGTAGTGTATCGGTATTTATATAAGGTACCGACAACTGTGTAGCTAGTAAAGCACTCGGACGCAGAAGGAAGGAAATATGATCAGGCGCTGTCTCCTGGACAAGGCGCTGGTCACGGGAACAAACCTAAGTGCCGCCTGCGGTAGACTCCCCTGTAGCGTTTTTTGAAGCTATCCCTCCTCTGACGGGCTGGGCATGCATGTACTCGTGACAGGCATTTTAGAGTAGGTAGGTGGTAATTTTCCGCAGATCGCATCTTGGCACCGTCTCCATCATCGCCTCCGAGAAGCGTGCAAATCGGCACAACGTCCACGGCCCCCGAGCCACTGTATGGCGGCCCAATGCATGGCTGCCATCGCGTTGGTTGTGGCGATGGTTGTGTCTGCGTTTTTTTTTGTTTATTCATTACCCGCATGCGACCTAGGTAGATCATGGCGAGGATATGTATGTACAGCCCAGTTCCTGTCCGCGGTCCGCGCTCGGCGGCTCGTTGCGAGCTCCCCTTTGCCCTCCGCCCAGGCCTGTCCTAAGAAAAAGTTGATGCGCACCAATGAAAGGACAACCGAACGGACAAAGGAAAGAACATAAGAAAAGCACCCACGTCCCCTACTTCTCTCCTGCTGAGGCCATGAAGGGTTGTGTCTGCGTGTCGCGCAGGAGCATTGAGGCTCAACACGGGAGCCATCTAACCGAACGCTAAGTACTAGGCCAAAAGTTTCCGTACTCTTAGCCTCATCGACGCGTCGCCCGCCACCACACCACATTTTTCAAACACCGCTCACCACGACCACAATGCCGAACAACTTCCAAGGACGTATGTCCGAC